>Ga0068865_100002332_pt1 | contig 11199 bp, 9 predicted proteins | sample KBSMisM12_FD_75293 | JGI IMG/M metagenome (GOLD analysis project Ga0068865, IMG submission 75293) | Miscanthus rhizosphere microbial communities from Kellogg Biological Station, Michigan, USA - KBS Miscanthus M1-2 | ecosystem: Host-associated > Plants > Roots > Rhizosphere > Soil ...
GCTGATCGCGGCCGCCGACCTGCTCGTGGGCCATGGCCAGGCCCTGGCGTCCGACCGCGCCGAGGGCAAGCGGTCCCTGTTCGGCGACGACGCCGGCGGCGCCCATCGGCCGCGCCTGCCCAGCAAGGTCGATCCCTGGACCCCGGTCCAGCGGCTGGACGAGGAACTGGCCGCGGTCGGCTTCTATCTGTCCGGACATCCGCTGGACGACATGGTCGAGGCGCTGCGGCGGCGCCGCACCGACCTCTACGCCGAGGCGGTCACCAAGGCGGAGGCGGGCGCCGAGGCCCTGCGCATGGCCGGCGTGGTCCGGCGACGCCAGGAACGCGCCGCCCAGGGCTCCGGCGAGAAGTTCGCTTTTGTCACGCTCTCCGACCCGACCGGGGAATATGAGGTGCTGTTCCCGCCGGAGAGCTGGCGGCGCTGCCGCGACACGCTGGAGGCCGGGCAGGCCGTGGCGATCACCGTGCGCGCCCGGGCCAAGGACGGCGAGGTCCGCTTCTTCGGCGACAGCGCCGAGCCGGTGGCCAAGGCGGTCGAGAACGTGGTCGCGGGGCTACGCGTCCACCTGGCGCCGCGCAGCGCCGAGATCGAAGCCCTGAAGAAGCGGCTGGAGGGCGTCACCAACCCGCGCGGCGGCGAGATCGTACTGGTGGCCGGCCTCGGCGCCGGTCGTGAGGTGGAGGTCAAGCTGCCCGGTCGCTTCACCCTGGACGGTTCGGTCCGCGGCGCGATCAAGACCGCGCCAGGCGTGGTGTTCGTCGAGGACCTCTAGGACCGGGCCTAGAAGTGGTTCTCTGACGTCCGGTGCTTGCGGCGCGTCTCGGGATAGGGATCCGCAGGGGTCGCGGTGCGTGGCGTGATGACCCCCGGGGTGTGGCGCATATGTGGGTAGGGGTCGCTGGGAGTGGGGTGCAGGGCCGGGTTGAGATAGGCCGGCGGCTTGTAGGGTCTGAAGCCTGCGGGCTCCTGTGTGGCCGACGGCTGAGGCAGGGCATAGGGGTTGGCGGGTGGCCGGATCGGCTGGATCTGGGCGTGCGCTGCACCCGCCGCCGCTAGGCCGAGCGCGAGGCTGAGGATAAGTCGCATGGCGTGTTCCCTCAATGTTCCTGGCCACCATACATTGCCATGGTCAAGCTTCAAGCCTCTGGTTGCGCTCGCCGATCGGCCGCAGTTGATTTTTCCGGCCTGACCGACTATCTGCCGCGCTCCAATCCACACGCAGGTGTTTGGCGACGTGGCGGGGAGACATCCCGTCCGCTTCCATTCCGGTCCCTCCCGAGGGGTTTGCCTGCGGCGGTCAACCGGAAGAAGGACTTAGCTACCGATGGCACTGCCTGAATTCTCTATGCGCCAACTGCTCGAAGCCGGCGCCCACTTCGGCCACCAGACCCACCGCTGGAACCCGAAGATGGAGCGCTACATCTTCGGCTCGCGCTCCAACATCCACATCATCGACCTGTCGCAGTCGATCCCGCTGCTGCACCAGGCTCTGGTCAAGGCGCGCGAAGTCGCCGCGTCCGGCGGCCGGATCCTGTTCGTCGGCACCAAGCGCCAAGCCTCCGAGCCGATCGCCACGTCGGCCAAGCGCTGCGCCCAATACTATGTGAACCACCGCTGGCTGGGCGGCACGCTCACCAACTGGCGCACCGTGTCCGGTTCGATCGCGCGCCTGCGCGAGCTGGAAGGCGTGCTCGAGAGCGAGACCGGCCGCACCAAGAAGGAACTGCTGCAGCTGACCCGCGAACGCGACAAGCTGGAGCTCAGCCTGGGCGGCATCAAGGACATGGGCGGCATCCCGGACCTGATGTTCGTGATCGACACGAACAAGGAAGCCATCGCCATCCAGGAAGCGCGCAAGCTGAACATCCCGGTGATCGCGATCCTGGACACCAACTGCAACCCGGACGGCATTACCTTCCCGATCCCGGGCAACGATGACGCCGCGCGCGCCATCCAGCTCTACTGCGACCTGCTGGCCGACTCGATCCTGGACGGCCTGGCGGCGGGTCAATCCGCCGCCGGCGTCGACCTGGGCGCCGCCGAGGCCCCCGTCGAGCCGACCCTGGCCCGAGATCTGACGCCGGAGCCGGCGGCCGAGCCGAAGCCGAAGAAGGCCAAGGCTGCGCCCGCCAAGGCGGCTGAGGAACCCGCCGCCGAGGCTCCGGCCGAACCCGTCGCGGAAGCGGCCCCCGAAGCTGCGGCGGAAGCGCCTGCGGCCGAGGAGCCCGCCGCCGCGGAGGCCGAGGCGGCCGCCGAGCCGACCAGCGAAGAGCAGGCCGGCTAAGCCGTCACAGGCTTGCCCTACCGAACCTAATTCCAGGCGGATCCCAGAGCAGGGGTCCGCCGATCTTGAACCTTAAGGAGCTGACCATGGCGGAGATCACCGCTGCGCTGGTCAAAGACCTGCGCGAAAAGACCGGCGCCGGCATGATGGATTGCAAGGCCGCCCTGACCGAGAACAAGGGCGACATGGAAGCGGCCATGGACTGGCTGCGCACCAAGGGCCTGTCGAAGGCCGCGAAGAAGGCTGACCGCGCCGCCGCCGAAGGGCTGGTGGCCGGGATCCTCAGCGCCGACGGCAAGACCGGCGCGCTGGTCGAACTGAACGCCGAAACCGACTTCGTCGCCAAGAACGACACCTTCCAGTCGGCCGCCCGCGACATCGCCGCCGTGGCCCTGACCGTGGACGGCGTGGACGCGATCGGCGCGGCCAAGACCGCCTCGGGCGCGACCGTCAGCGACGTCGTCACCAACATGATCGCCACGATCGGCGAGAACATGCGCCTGCGCCGTTCGGCGCGCCTCAGCGTCGCCCAGGGCGCCGTCGCCCTCTACTTGCACAATGCGCAGGGCGATGGCGTCGGCAAGCTGGGCGTGCTGGTGGCCATGGAAGGCGGCGGCGACGCCGCGGTCCTGAAGGACGTCGGCCGCAAGATCGCCATGCACGTGGCGGCCACCGGTCCCCTGTCGCTGTCGCCGGCGGACCTCGATCCGGCGGTCGTCGCCAAGGAGCGCGAGATCCAGACGCAGATGGCGATGGAATCGGGCAAGCCGCGCGAGATCGCCGAGAAGATGGTCGAGGGCCGCATCCGCAAGTGGCAGGAGGAGGTCGTCCTCCTCAAGCAGCCTTTCGTGATGAACCCCGACCAGACGATCGAGCAGCTGGTGGCCGAGACAGCCAAGCAGCTGGGCTCGCCCGTCGAGGTGAAGGCCTTCGTGCGCTTCAACCTGGGCGAGGGCGTCGAAAAGGCGGCCGGTCCGGACTTCGCGTCCGAAGTGGCGGCCATGTCCGGCCAGAGCTAAGCTCGCAGCCGAGACGTTTCTTCTGAGGGCGCGGCGCGTTCGACGCGCGCCGCGCCCTTGGTCTATGTTGGATTCGAGACAGGGACCCAGCCCATGCCCGACGGCCAGCCGCGCTTCAAACGCATCCTCCTGAAGCTTTCAGGAGAGGCGGGCGTCGGCGGCGAGGGCTTCGGGATCGACCCCAAGACCCTGCAGGCGGTGGCCGAAGAGATCGCCGAGGTCGCCCGGGCGGGCGTCCAGATCTGCGTGGTCGTGGGTGGCGGCAACATCTTCCGCGGCGCCGCCCTGGCCGAGGCCGGTATGGAGCGGGCCAGCGCCGACTACATGGGCATGCTGGCCACGATCATGAACGCGCTCGCCGTGCAGGCGGCGCTGGAGAAGATCGGCGTCTACACCCGCGTCCAGTCGGCGATCCCGATGGCGGCGGTCTGTGAGCCCTACATCCGCCGCCGCGCGCTGAGGCACCTGGAAAAGGGCCGGGTGGTGATCTTCGCCGCCGGCGTCGGGGCGCCATTCTTCACGACCGATTCCGGCGCGGCCCTGCGAGCGGCCGAGATGGGCTGCGACGCGCTGCTCAAGGGCACCAGCGTCGACGGCGTCTACACGGCCGATCCCAAGAAGGACCCCGACGCCAAACGCTACGACACCCTGACCTACCAAGAGGTCCTGTCGAAGGACCTGCGGGTCATGGACACCTCGGCCGTCGGCCTCATGCGCGACAACCACATCCCGATCGTGGTCTTCTCGATCCGCGAGCGGGGCAACCTGCTCAAGGTGCTGATGGGCGAGGGGACGTTCACGACGATCGCCTAGGAATGGGCGTCGCCTAGCCGCCAGCCCGAACGAAGGGAGCGAAGATCATGGCCACCGTGGAAAAGCCGGTGCTTTCGAAATACCGGGACCGCATGGACAAGGCGGTCGCCGCGCTGAAGGAGGAATTCGCCAGCCTGCGCACCGGCCGCGCGTCGGCCAGCCTCCTCGACCAGGTGCATGTGGACGCCTACGGCGCGTCCATGCCGATCAACCAGCTGGGCGCCATCTCGGTGCCGGAGCCCCGGATGATCACCGTCAATGTCTGGGACAAGGGCCTGGTGGTCTCGGTGGAAAAGGCGATCCGCTCGTCGGGCCTGGGCCTGAACCCGGTTGTCGACGGCCAGAACCTGAGAATCCCGATCCCGGCTCTGACCGAGGAGCGGCGCAAGGAGCTGGTGAAGGTCGCCCACAAGTACGCCGAGCAGCAGCGCATCGCTGTGCGCAACGTGCGCCGCGACGCCAATGACGACCTGCGCGCCGCCGAGAAGGCCCACGTCATCGCCCAGGACGAGGAAAAGCGGATGGAGACCGAGGTCCAGAAGCTGACCGATGAGGCAATCAAGCGCGTGGACGAAGCCTTGAAAACCAAGGAACAAGAGATCATGCACGTCTAGGCCTCTGGCCCAGACGAGCCCCGGAAGGATCGCACCCAGCGACATGGCCGCCCACCACACTACCGCCGCCGCGGGCGCTCAGCCTGAGGGTCTCCATGTCGCCATCGTCATGGACGGCAACGGACGTTGGGCCAAGCGTCGGGGGCTGCCGCGCTCGGTGGGCCACCAGGCCGGCGCCGAGACCCTGAAGAAGATCGTCCAGGCGGCGCCTGACCTCGGGATTCGCTGGCTGACGATCTTCGGCTTCTCCACCGAGAACTGGAGCCGTCCGGCCGCCGAGGTGGCCGAGTTGATGGCCCTGCCGCAGCGCTACTTCAAGACCGACCTGCCCCGGCTCGAGCGCGAGGGCGTCCGCGTCCGCGTGATCGGCCGCACGGCGGGCCTGTCGCGCGACCTGCAGAAGATCTGCCGCGAGGCCGAGGCGCGCACGGCGGGGAACAAGGCGCTGTTCCTGACCATCGCCTTCAACTACGGCGGCCAGGCCGACATCACCGACGCCGCCCAGCGGTTCGCCGAGGACGTCGCGGCGGGCCGCGTCGCGCCCGGCGATCTGACCGAGGCCAAATTCGCCAGCTACCTGTCGACATCGCAGCTGCCGCCGCCCGATCTGATCGTGCGCCCGTCCGGCGAGCAGCGGCTCTCCAACTTCGTACTGTGGGAGGCGGCCTACGCCGAGTTCGTCTTCCAGGACGTGCTGTGGCCCGACTATTCGGCCGAGCACCTGAAGGCGGCCATCGACGAGTTCTATACGCGTGATCGCCGCTACGGCGCCGTCGTGGCCGATGACGTCCTTGCCGCAGGCTAGACGGTTCGATTGGACGAACCTTGGCCTGAGGATCGCCTCGGGCGCGGTGCTCGTGCCGGCCGCCCTCTACGCGACCCTCGGCGCGCACCAGCATCAGGTCCCCGCGCTTGAAGGCCGCCAGGAGGCGCTGCCCTACCTTCTGCTGATCTCGGTCGGCGTCGCCCTGCTGGCGATCGAATGGGGCGGCATGAGCGCCCTGCGGGCGCCGGTCCGCGTGTCAGCTGCGGTGACGGCGGCGATCCTGGCGGCCGTCTTCCTGGGCTACGAGAACCATTTCGTGCTGGCATGGATGGCGGTGCCGGTGGCGGCCATCGCCGCGGCCGTGGTGGCGCGCGGCGTGGGCGAGCTGCCGGGCTACGCCGCCTATGGCGTGGTCTACCTGGCGCCGGCCGCGCTCTGCCTGATCTGGCTCAGGTCCACCAACCAGGGGGTCTGGTGGACGCTGATGCTGTTCGCGGCCACCTGGGCCGCCGACATCGGCGCCTTCGCGATCGGCAGCGTCTTCAAAGGCCCCAAGCTCTGGCCACGCTTCTCGCCCAACAAGACCTGGTCGGGTTTCGTGGGCGGCCTGGCGGCCTCGACGGCGACGGGCACGCTGATGGCGTCGCTGCCTTACTTCCAGCTGAACCTGTTCGCGGCCGCCCTCGTGGGCTTGGCCGTCGGCCTGGCCACGATGGCCGGCGACCTCTGGGAATCGATGCTGAAGCGCCGGTTCGGGGTGAAGGACTCCGGCGACCTGATCCCTGGCCACGGCGGGCTGCTCGACCGTGTCGACGGTCTGATCTTCGCCGTCATGGTGATGGCCGCGGCGCGCCTGGCCAACCATCTGGGGTGGGGACATTGAGCCTGCCGCGTCGGGTCAGTGTGCTCGGGTCCACGGGCTCGGTGGGGGTCTCGACGCTCGACCTCTTCGAGCGCGCCGGCGCCGAGGTGGAGATTGTCGCCCTTGTGGCCGGGCGCAACGTCGAGCGGCTGGCCGAACAGGCGCTGCGCTGGCGGCCGGGCGTCGCGGTAATCGAGGACGAGAGCCTGCTTCCGGCCCTTCGCGAACGGCTGGCCGGATCCGGCGTTACGGCCGCGGCCGGCGCCAGCGCCGTCGTCGAGGCGGCCAGCGCCGACGCCCAGTGGGTGATGTCGGCCATCGTCGGCTTCGCAGGCCTGGCGCCGACGCTGGCGGCGGCGAGGGCAGGGGCCGTTGTGGCGCTCGCCAACAAGGAGAGCCTCATCTGCGCCGGCCCCACGCTGCTGCGGACCGCCAAGCTCGCGGGCGGGGCCGTGATCCCGGTGGATTCGGAACACTCGGCGATCTTTCAGGTCTTTTCACCGTCAAACGCGCAGCATGTCGCGCGCCTGATACTGACCGCGTCCGGCGGTCCGTTCCGGGGATGGAGCCGCGAGCAGATGAGCCGTGCGACGCCCGAACAGGCCCTGGCCCATCCCAATTGGAGCATGGGCGCCAAGATTTCGGTCGATTCCGCGACGATGATGAACAAGGGCCTCGAGGTGATCGAGGCGGCCTACCTGTTCGCCATGCCTCCGGAGCGCGTCGACGTCGTGATCCACCCGCAGTCGATCGTCCACAGCCTGGTGGAATACGCCGACGGCTCGACGCTGGCCCAGCTCGGCCCGCCCGACATGAAGGCGCCGATCGCCTGCGCCTTCGCCTGGCCCGACCGGCTGCCGTGGCCGGCGCAGCGGCTGGATCTGGCCAAGGTGGGGCCGTTGACGTTCGAAGAGCCGGATCCGGAGAGGTTCCCGGCCCTGCGCCTGGCCAAGGACGCGCTGCTGAGCGGCGGGGCCGCGCCGACCGCCATGAACGGCGCCGACGAGATCGCGGTCAGCGCGTTCCTGGAGCGGCGGATCGGATTCCTGGACATTGCCGGCGTGGTGGAGGAGACCCTTGCGCGGATGGACCGCCAGGGACTGATGCGTTCAGATCAGAACGACCCCGTGGAGAGCGCACGCGCCGCGGATGCGACGGCGCGCCGCGTGGCGGGCGAAGTGGTTCGCGGGCTTATGGCCCCGGCCCACGCGTGACGACGGGCCGGGAGGACCAAGACCGCCGATGACCGCCTTCCTGATCAATATGGCCTACCACGTCCTGCCCTTCCTGGCGGTGATCGGGCCGGTGATCACCGTCCACGAGTTCGGCCACTTCCTGGCGGCCAAGGCGGTGGACACCAAGATCGACCAGTTCGCGATCGGCTTTGGCAAGCCGTGGGCGCGATGGGTGGACAAGTCCGGCGTCGAATGGCGGCTTGGGTGGGCGCCGTTCGGCGGCTTCGTCCGCTTCGCCGGCGACGACAATGCCGCCAGCGTGCCGGACACCGACGACCTGGACGCGATGCGCGCCGAGGTGTTGGCCCGCGAGGGTCCGGAACAGCTTCGCCGCTACTATCACTTCAAGCCCTTGTGGCAGCGGGCGCTGATCAGCTCGGCCGGCCCCGTCGCCAACTTCCTGCTCGCGATCACCATCTTCGCGGTCATGCTCATGACCCTGGGCGAGCCGATCGCCCCGGCGCGCGTGGAAGCCGTGACGCCAGACAGCCCCGCCGCGCGCGCCGGCCTGCAGGTCGGCGACGTCGTGACCGAGGTGAACGGCCGGGAGGTCAAGACCTTCCAGACGGTCAAGCAGGAGATCATCCTGCGCACCGGCGTGCCGATGAAGTTCCGGGTGGATCGTGGCGGCCAGGTCGTGAACCTGACCGTGGTGCCCTTCCGCGGCGAGGTCACCGACGACGTCGGCCACAAGCACCAGATGGGCAAGATCGGCGTCACGTTCGGCTTCAAGGCGAGCGAACAGCACACCCGCCGCTATGGTCCGATCGACGCCGTGGTCGCAGGCGCTGGACGCACGGTCGACGTCGTCCACACGACCGTCTTCTACCTGGGTCGGATGATCACCGGTCAGGAGAAGGCCGACCAGATTTCAGGCCCGCTGGGGATGGCGCAGATTTCCGGCGACCTGGCCAAGGAGGCGGCCGCCGGATCGGTCAATGTGGCGAGCTTCTTTGCAAACATGGGCCTGACCCTGGTGCTGCTGGTCGCCAACATCTCGGTCGGCATCGGATTCCTGAACCTGATGCCGATTCCTGTGCTCGATGGGGGACACCTGCTGTTCTATGCGTATGAGGCGATCGCCAGGCGCCCACTTGCTGCCAAGGTTCAGGCGGCAGGGTATCGCGTAGGCCTTGCGCTGGTTCTCGGATTGATGTTGTTCGCGACCTGGAACGATCTGCAGCGCCTGCGTGTGTTCAATTTCCTCGGCGGGCTACACTCCTAACCCCCGACCATTCCCAAACGGCTGATTCGATGCACAGACACCGCGCCCGCAGCGCTGCGCTAGTTTCCGGTCTCGCCGGTCTGCTGGCCTCAACCGCGCTCGTGACGCCAGGCCTGGCGCTCGCCCAGCAGCCGGCCCCGCCGCCTGCCGCCGCGCCGACCGCGCCCGTGGCGACCGCTCCGGCGCCCACGCCGCCGCCTGCGCCGCCGCAGACCGGCGTCGTGCAGCGCATCCTGGTCAAGGGCAACGAGCGGATCGAAGCGACGACCGTGGTGTCCTACCTGCCGATCAGCGCGGGCGAGACGATCGACGCCGCCAAGATCGACGCGGGTCTGAAGTCGCTCTTCCGCACCGACCTGTTCTCGGACGTTAAGATCGATTTCAACGCCGGCGACCTCACCGTCACCGTGGTCGAGAACCCGATCATCAACCGGGTGATCTTCGAGGGGAATTCCTCGATCAAAGAAGACAAGCTGAAGGACGAGGTGCAGGTACGCCCGCGCGGCATCTTCACCCGCGCCAAGGCCCAGCAGGACGTGGGCCGGATCGTCGAACTCTACCGCCGCGCAGGCCGCATCTCGGCCAACGTCACGCCGCAGATCGTCGAGCTGCCGCAAAAGCGGGTGGACCTGATCTTCAAGATCGACGAGGGCCCCAAGAGCGGCGTGATCCGCGTGAACTTCCTGGGCAACAAGGCCTTCTCCGACAACGACCTGCGCGACGTGGTCGTGACCGAGCAGAGCCACTGGTACAAATTCTTCTCGTCTAACGCCAACTACGACCCGGACCGGATCGAGTACGACAAGGAGCAGCTGCGGAAATACTACCGCAACCGCGGCTTCTACGACTTCCGGGTCTCCTCGGCCGTGGCCGAACTGTCGCCCGACAAGAACGGCTTCATCGTCACCTATACGGTCGAGGAAGGGCCTGAATACAAGTTCGGCCGGATCAACGTGGAGACCGAGCTGAAGAAGCTCGACAAGAACGTGCTCGCCGCGCTCGTCCCGTTCAGCCGCGGCGACCTCTACCAGGACGAAAAGATTGAGCAGGCGACCGACGCGCTGACGTTCGCCGCCGGCGCCGCGGGCTTCGCCTTCGTGGACGTGCGCCCGCGCTACACGCCCAACCGGGCCAAGGGGACGGTCGACGTCACCTTCGACGTCCGGGAAGGTCCGCGCGTCTACGTCGACCGCATCGACATCGTCGGCAACACGCGCACGCTGGACTACGTCGTCCGGCGCGAGATGAACGTCACCGAGGGCGACGCCTACAACCGCGTGCTGGTCGACCGCTCCAAGAACCAGATCCGCGCGCTCGGCTTCTTCAAGAACGTCGACATCACCGAGATCCCGGGCTCCGCGCCCGACCGCACGGGCCTGCAGGTGAAGGTCGAGGAGCAGCCGACGGGCGAACTGTCGTTCAGCGCCGGCTATTCGTCGGTGGACCAGCTGGTCATCGACCTGGGCGTCACCGAGCGGAACTTCCGTGGCCGCGGCGAGAACGTTCGCGCGCGGATCTCGATCGGCTCGCTGCGCCAGCAGGTGGACTTCTCGTTCACCGAGCCGCGCTTCCTGGGCCGCGACCTTGCGGCCGGCTACGACGCCTACTACTACCGCTACGACCTGACCCAGTTCTCGGCCTACAAGACCACGACGCTGGGCACCGGCGCGCGACTGAACTTCCCGCTCAGCCTCAACTCGCGCGGCTCGCTGAACTATACGATCCGCACCGACGACGTGGAGATCGACCGCAGCCTCTGCGACCTCCAGAGCATCTCGATCTCGTCGTCGCTCTGCGACCAGCGCGGCAACTTCCTGACCTCTTCGATCGGCTACGGCTACCGGCTCGACCGGCGGAATGACGCCATCAATGCGACGCGCGGCTTCTTCGTCGAGTTGAACCAGGTGTTCGCCGGCGCCGGCGGCGACGTGAAGTACGTGCGCACCGAGGCCGACGGCGGCTGGTACCACGGCTTCAACAAGACCTTCATCCTCAGCCTCACCGCCTCGGGCGGCGTCGTGCAGGGCTGGGGTGGCGACCACGTGCGGATCAACGACCGCTTCTATCGCGGCGGCAATAACTTCCGTGGCTTCGAGACCGCCGGTATCGGCCCGCGCGACCTGACCCTCGGACGCACCGACGCGCTGGGCGGCAAGATCTATGCGATCGGGTCGGCCGAACTGACCATTCCGACCTTCCTGCCCGAGCAGTACGGCATCAAGGCCGCCTTGTTCACGGACGTGGGTACGCTCGGCAAGCTCGACTCCTTCGACAAGCAGATCGTCGACACCACGACCGGCCTGACGGTCACCAACCCACAGATCAAGGATGATCTGGCGCTCCGCGCCTCGGCGGGCCTCAGCATCTTCTGGAAGTCG
>Ga0068865_100002339_pt1 | contig 11184 bp, 6 predicted proteins | sample KBSMisM12_FD_75293 | JGI IMG/M metagenome (GOLD analysis project Ga0068865, IMG submission 75293) | Miscanthus rhizosphere microbial communities from Kellogg Biological Station, Michigan, USA - KBS Miscanthus M1-2 | ecosystem: Host-associated > Plants > Roots > Rhizosphere > Soil ...
CCGCACGGCTCGAACCGCGACGGCATCAGGAAGATGTCCGCGCCCGCTTCGATCAAATGCGCCAGCGACTCGTCGAAGCCGATGCGCGCGCCGATGCGATCGGGATAGCGCGCGGCGAACGCGCGCCACATGTCCTGATACGCCGGATCCCCGGTCCCCAGCACGAGGAACGCCGCGTCGAGGTGCGCGAGATCTTCGAGCGTCGCCGCGATCAGATCGAACCCCTTCTGATCGACCATGCGCGACACCATCCCGACGAGCGGCCGCTGCAACGCGCCCTCGCCGGCAGCGAGCCCATAGCGGCCGAGCACGGCCGCCTTCGCGTCGCGCTTGCCCGCCAGATCGCCGGGACCGAACGGCCCGGGCAGAAACGGATCGTGTCGAGGATCCCACTCGCTGACGTCGATGCCGTTCAGAATGCCGGCCAGATCGGCGGCGCGCGCGCGCAGGATGCCGTCGAACCCGAAGCCGAACGCCGGCGTCTGGATCTCCTCGGCGTAGCGCCGGCTGACGGTCGTAATCAGCCGCGCGTTGCCGATCCCGCCCTTCAGAAAACTGATGCGGCCGTAGAACTCCAGGCGATCGATCGCGAACTGATCCCAGCCCAAATCCAGCCGAGGCAGCCAGTCCGATTCGAACAGCCCCTGATACGCCAGGTTGTGGATGGTGAAGACGCTCGGCGTGCCGCCCAGCACGGGATGCGACGCGTAAAGCGTCCGCAGGTACACCGGCGCCAGGCCGGCCTGCCAGTCGTGCGCGTGGACGATGGACGGCCCGGCCCCCTGGCGCGCGCCGTACTCCAGCGCGGCGCGCACCAGGAACGCAAAGCGGCGCGCGTTGTCGGGATAGTCGGTGTTGTCGACCGAGTAGAGGCCGGAGCGATCGTAGAGGTCGGGACAGTCGATCAGGACGGCGCGCGCCTCGTCTGCCAGCGGCGCCTCGTAGAACCCCGCCTCGCGCGTGTAGCCGCCGACCGTGACGGGAAAGGTGTCGACGAGTGTGCCGGCGGAAACCCCGCGATAGCGCGGCAGCGCGACCGTCGCGTCCCACCCGAGCCGCTGTAGCGCGGGCGGCAGCGCCCCGAGGACGTCCGCCAGCCCGCCTGTTTTCGAGAATGGCCGCGCCTCCGATCCGATGAGGAGGACGGATCGGCGCGGCTTCGCCTGTGTCGTAACCGGCGGCATACCTGCGCGCGAAGGTTACACCCCGACGCGCAATTCCGACGAGATCCCCCGAGGAACCTGCAGCTCCGGCATCGGCTTGCCGCTGAAGACCTTCTGCAGGGGCTTGGCGATCAGCCGCGCCCAGCTCGCCGAGCGGTTGATCCGCGCGCTGTCGGTGGCGATACCGGTGTTGGCGTACATCTGACGATAGAGCTTCGAGATCAGCATGAACGCGATCCGCGATTTGAGCGACTCGACGCAGTGGGCGCGCGCCCAGACGTTGCGCCAGCTGTAGAACTGATCCCACACGCCCTGCGTGCGCGAACGGATGTCGTCGGCCGACATCACCGGGTGCGGCACGTAGACCTTGGGCTGCTTGCCTTTCGGGATCAGCCAGTGCCGGGTCAGCGGAATGCCCTCGATCCGCGTCGGGTCCGACTCCATCGATTTTTCCCAGGCCGCGAAGTCCACCGTTCCCGGGAACGGCGTCAGCATCACGAACTGCGCGAACGTGATCCCCGAGCGCTCCGCCAGCTTGGCCGTCAGCTCGAAGGTCTCCGGACGATCGCTCGGCAACCCGAAGATGAACGAGCCGAGCACGTGCACTCCGTTGTGCCGGAACGCGCGCAGTCGATCGACCAGCTGCTCGCCGCTGTAGTTGAAATCCTTATACACGTCCTTGAGGCCCTGCGGGGTGACGGCCTCGACGCCGACCAGCGCGCCCTTGATGTTGGCTTTCTTCATCGCCGCCAGGAAATCCGGATCCTCGGCGGCTTCCATCGTGATCTGCGTGAAGAACACCATGTCGTCGGGCAGCTCGGCGAGCGCTTCCATCAGCTCGAAGCGCTCGGCGCGCATCGCCTTCAGCTCCTCGAGGCGGCTCTTGTCGGCGCGCCGCGCCGCCTTCGCGAGATCGTCGAGCGTGACCGGGTAGAAATTGTCGTCGGCCAGCGCCACGAACCGGAACCCTCGCCGCCGCAGGTCCACGATCTCGCCAATCACCGCATCGACGGTGCGCTGCCGCGGCCGCTGGCCGTCGGTCTTCCACACCGAGCAGAAGGAGCAATGCTTGGGGCAGCCGCGGACGGTCTGCACCGACGCCCACATGTACTTGCCCGGCGGGATCAGCGACCAGCGCGCCGGTTTGAAATCGCCGCCTTCGACCTTGCCGCCGTCGTACACCTCACGCGGCGCGCCCTTGACGCAATCCTCGATCACCTGCGCCCACACCAGGTCGCCGTCGCCCTTGACGATGGCGTGCGCCTGGCCGAGCCGTTTCGCTTCTTCCGGATACAGCGTCGCATGAATGCCGCCGTACACGACGTACGCGCCAAGCTCGCGAACGGCTTTACCGATGCGGTAGCCGTCCACCGCGTTGCCGGTATGAATGCCGATCCCGACGACGTCGCCGGCGGAAACGGTGCTCTGATCCCAGGGATCGAGGGTTTCATCGGTAATAACCGGGTCGCCATACTTCTCCGGCGTGGCGGCCGCGAGCACATAAAGCCAACGAGGCGTAATAACCCCAACGCCGAACGCAAGCGCACTCGGGTTGATGAGGTGAACCTTCATTAATCAGGACTCCCGTCTCAAAATACTGCGCTCCAGGCGGCGGAGGCTGTTCATTCTGGCACACCTTAGGCTTTTTCTTCGCCATTGGCCTAAGGTCGGCCTTTCTCGCGCTCCAGCGCCTTGCCGCGCGCCGCTTCCCGCTCAGCTTCGACGGGATGTCCCTGCCGGGCCAGGACATCGGCGATGACGTAGTGGCCCAGCGGGGCATATTCGCCGCGAGGGTCGAGCTCGATGCCCTTCCGGGCCAGCCTGACGGCTTCTTCCAGGTCCTGCCCGACGTCGAGGTAGACCTTCGCGAGGAACAGGTGGCCCTCGGCGAAGCCGGGGTTCATCTCGATCGCCTGCCGGAACGCCGCGATCTGCCCCGGACGATCGCCGCGACCCTCGTAGAGCCGGCCGAGGTTGAACGCGGCCTTGTAGCTGTTGGGATGGAGCTCGATCTCTTTCTGGTATTCCGCGACGGCGCGCACCAGATCCCCCTGCTGCTCGGCGAGCAGCGCCAGGTTGTAATGCGCGAGCCTGACGTCGGGCTTCTCCGCGATCGCCGCGCGAATCTCCCGCTCTGCGCCGGCGAGGTCGCCGCGCCGCAGCGCGAGAACGCCGAGCGCGTTGCGCGCCGCGGCCAGCTTCGGCTCGAGTACGAGCGCCTGCGTCAGCTCGCGCCGCGCTTCGTCGAGCTTGCCGTCGTCGATCAGAATCTGCGCGGCTTCGTACCGGATCTGCGCGTTCTTCGGATCGAGCTCCATGAAGCGGCGGTAGCCGATCATCGCTTCGCGATCGCGGCCCAGCGCGCGGTAGGCGTTCGCCATGTTGATGACGACCAGGTCGTAGTCGGGCTTCAGCGCGAGCGCGCGCGTGAACTGCTCGATCGCGCGCGCAAACTGCCGGCGCCGGTAGTACTCGTTGCCGAGCATGAACCAGGCGTCGATGACGTTGGGATCCTCGGCGACGACGCGCTCGAGCGCGTGCAGCCCTTCGTCCGACTCCTTGTCGTGCCGCGCGGTCTCGCGCGCCTGGGTCATCAGGTTGAAGAGTTGAATCTTGTCCTTGGGATCGGCCAGCCCCGCGCGGTCGGGCGCCAGCGCGGTCACGAACGTGCCGACGTAGCCGAGCGCGGCGAGCCGGGCCCGCGCATCGGGATCGACTTCGACCGCCGCCTTCGGCGCCGCGGCGCCCTTCGCCATCCGCTGCTCGAGCGCGATCAACTCCTGGTTCATGCGATCGCCGAGCGCCTGCCGCTCCGGATACACGTTGTGCAGTTCCCCCGGATCCTGCTGCAGGTCGTAGAGCTCGGGTCGCGGCGCGGCGACGAATTTGTAGCGTCCCGACGTCAGCGCGCGCAGGTCGCTCCAGCCGAAATGAAAGCGCGGATAGATCGCCTCGGAGTACGCCGCGAGGCCGAGCTCTTTCGTCGCGCCGGTCATCAGCGGCACGACGCTGGTGCCCTCGAGCGGATCGGACGGCTTGACGCCGAGCAGTTCGAGCGCGGTCGGCAGGATGTCGATGCTGCGGACGGTGTCGGCCACGCGCCGCCCCGCCATCGCGTCGTACGGCGCCCTGATCAGCAGCGGCACGTGCATCGTCGCCTGATAGACGAAGAATCCGTGGGTCCCTTCGCCGTGCTCGCCGAGGCTCTCGCCGTGATCGCCCATGACCACGACCACCGTGCGATCGGCGAGGTGGTGCGCGTCGAGATACGCGAGAAGGCGGCCGAGCTGCGAATCGACGAACGCGATCTCGCCGACGTAGGGATGGCCGGCGTAGCGCGACTTGAACGGCTCCGGCGGATCGTAGGGCGAGTGCGCATCGTAAAAATGCACCCAGCCGAAGAAGCGTTTCGAGCCGATGGTGTCGAGCCAGGCGAGCGCCTTGTCGGCGACTTCGTTGCCGGGGCGATCGACGCTGCCGAGCGAGAGCGACTGGTACTTGCTCAGATCGAAGTCGTCGAAGTAGGTCTGAAACCCCTGCGCGATTCCCCACTTGTGATCGAGCACGTACGCGCCGACGAAGCCGCCGGTCGCGAGCCCGCGCGCTTGAAGCCGCTCGGCCAGCGTGGTCTGACTCTCATCGAGGAAGAATCCGCCGTTGTCGCGAACGCCGTGCGCGGGAGGAAACGTCCCCGTGAAGATCGAAGAGTGCGCCGGCAGCGTCAACGGCGCCGGCGAAACCGCCTGCTCGAACAACACGCCTTCACGCGCGAGACGGTCGAGGTTAGGAGTCTCGACCGCGTCAAATCCATACGCGTGGATCCGATCGGCGCGCGTGGTGTCGAGCGTCACGAGCAGGAGATTGAGATCGTCGGGACGTACTCCGCCGGGCAGATGACCGAGCTGCTGTCCGTTCACGGAGATGACCGGGCGCGAGCGCAAGCTCGTCCACACGACAGCGAGCGCGGCCAATGTCAGCAGCAGCGCGACAACGATGTACGACGATTTTTTTATGCGAAGCACGCGAGCCAATCTCATGCTCGAACGATGTCCGGAAGTGTATACTCCCGCGCCAAGGAGGACCGGCATGAGGTGGAAATCAGCCCTCGCGACGCTCGCGCTCCTGGGTGGAGCACTCGTCGCGAATGCGCCGCCACTGTTCGCGCAAGCCGTTCAAACATCAACGCTCTCGGGCACGATCAAGGATGGCAGCGGCGCTGTCCTGCCCGGCGCAACGGTGAACGTATCGAGCCCGTCACAGGTCGGCGGCGTCCAGACCAGCGTCACCGACTCACAGGGAGTGTACCGGTTCCCGGCCCTCCGCCCCGGCGTCTATGAACTGGAAGCGAGCCTGTCCGGGTTCAAGACCGTCAAGCGCGGCGAGATTACGCTCACGCTCGGCACGACCACGACGATCGACGTCGCGCTCTCGGTCGCGTCGGTGTCCGAGACGGTTCAGGTCGTGGGCGAAACGCCGGTGGTGGACATCAAGAGCTCCGCGTCGAACACCCAGCTGAGCGAGGCGGTCCTCCAGAACCTGCCGACCGGCCGCTTTCAGCCGGACATCATCAACCTCACGCCCGGTGTGACATCCAACGTCGCGTACGGCGGCGCGCAGAGCTCCAACGCGCTGCTGATGGACGGCGTCGACGTGAGCGATCCGGAGGGCGGCACGCCCTGGTCGTTCTTCAACTACAACTGGGTGGAGCAAATCCAGGTCGTCGCGCTCGGCGCCAACGCCGAGTACGGCGGGTTCACCGGCGTGGCCGCCAACAGCATCATCCGATCCGGCAGCAACAAGGTGCACGGTCTGTTCGAATACCTGACCGAGCGCAAGAACTGGGTCGCCGACAACACGACCTCGCTCTCGCCCGACCTTCAGAAGACGTTCACGCCGCGCGAGATCAAGAGCTACTGGGACACGACCGGCCAGGTCGGCTTCCCCATCGTCAAGGACAAGCTGTTCATGTTCTCCGGGGTGCAGTACTTCAACCGCGAGGACCGTCCGGCCGGCTACACGGGCGACTTCACGACGGAGCAGGATCCCCGCACGATGAACAAGCTGACCTGGTCCGTCTCGCCGAATGTCCGCGCGGAGGGATTCGTCGAGTACGACCGCTACAATCTGCACGGCCGCGGCGCCAACGCCACGCATCCCACCGCGAACGTCACGGCGGTTGAACTGTCACCGGAGTGGAACTGGAACGCCCAGGTCACCTGGACGATCGACTCGAAGACGATGCTCAACGTGCGCAACGGCGGCTACACCGGCTACTTTCCGATCGAGCCGACGCCGCCGGCAAGCCGCACCGGCCCCTTTCCGCACGTGGACGGACTCACCGGCATCCACACCGCGAACATCGTCAGCTTCGGGCAGTTCGATCGCAACCGCAACGTGACCGCGGCGACGCTCACCCGCTATGCCGATCACTTCGCCGGCAAGTCGCATGAATTCAAGTTCGGCTTCGAGTTCGAGCGCTCCAAGATCCGCAACGAGTCAGGGTATCCGGGCGGCCGGTACTATTACGACTACGGCGGCGCTCCCTATCAGGTGTATCTCTGGAACGGCTACATCACCAACGCGACCGCCAAGCGGACGTCGATCTACGCGCAGGACACCTGGACGCTCTCGGACCGGCTGACCGCGAACCTCGGTCTGCGCCTCGACGTGAACCGCGGATCGGTGCCCACCGGCACCGTCCTGAGCAACCATGCTCTCGCGCCGCGCGCCGGCATGGCGTTCGACGTCACCGGCGACCACCAGACGGTGGTCCGCGCCAACTGGGGCCGGTATTACGACGCGCTGTTCGGCGGTCAGTTCGAGTTCATGGACCTGAGCCAGCAGAGTACGAAAATCACTGCGGCGGTTCTCGGCCCGAACAACTTTCAGGAGCTCAACCGGCAGACGCCGTCCACCAACGTCGGGATCGATCCGAACATCAGGCAGTCGTACGCCGATCAATTCCTCGCGGGCGTCGAGCGTCAGCTGTTTCCGGATTTCTCGCTCACCGCGCAGTACATCAACCGACGGTTCCGGGACTTCATGGGCTTCATCGACACCGGCTCGATCTACGCGCCGACTCAGAAGGTCGACCCTGGACCCGATGGCCGGGCAGGCACCGCCGACGATGGACAATTGCTGACGGTGTACAACCTGACCAACCCGGGCAAGGAGTTCAAGCTGTTCACCAACCCGGCCAATGCGTTCCGCGATTACAACGCGTTCCAGTTGATCGGGAACAAGCGCTACTCGAAAAACTGGCAGGCGTCCGTGTCCTACACCTGGTCCCGCGCCGAGGGGACGGTGAACAACATCGGCGGCTCGAACGCGGGGGGCACGACGAACTTCCAGAGCCCCGGTCAGACCGGGACGTTCGCCGACCCGAATCATTTCATCAACGCGGACGGTCCGAACATTTTCGACTACACCAACCAGGTGAAGCTGGATGGGACGTATAGGGTCCCGGCATTCGGCGGCTTCAACATCAGCGCGGTCTATCGCTATACGACGGGCCTGGCATGGGGGCGCACCGCCACGATTCGCGGTCTCAGCCAGGGCAACGAAACGGTACGCATCGAACCGCGCGGCACTCGGAGGACCGACCCGATCAACAACCTGGACTTCCGCGTCGAGAAGACGTTTCCGGTCGGCGCCAGCGACAAGAAGATCGGCGTCTATCTGGATATCTTCAACATCAACAACCAAGGGGTGATCGACAACGGCCAGCGGACGGGGGTCATCGAAGGCAGCGGCAGCACGTTCGGGAACCCCAACTTCTGGATCAGCCCTCGCCTCGCGCGGCTGGGGCTTCGCTTTACGTTCTAGGCGGGACGGGCGGGACGGGCGGGACGGGCAGGACGGGCGGGACGGGCAGGATAGGCGTGGCGCGTTTTTTCCTGCCTATCCCGCCTATCCCGCCCGAGATCCTGCCGATCCAGCCCATCCTGCCCTAGAATTGGTCGGTGTCGGATCTCCCTCCTCTTCCCGCCGATCGTCCCCCGCGCCCTCCCCGCGCCGAAACGCGTGAGATCGTCGAGCTGAAGCAGCTGCGGCTGGCCCAGCCGGAGCTGGCCTCGGCCATCGACATGCAGCTGGCGCTGGTCGAGATGCAGCGCCGGGTCCAGGGACGGGTGCCGCTGCCGCGGATCGCGATCGAGCCGGAGTGGGCGCGTGCGCAGCAGGCGGCGGGACGACCGCTCGTGCGGTTCGCCGACATCCCGCTCGAGTGGAGCGATTTCCGCCTGACCCTCCGCCAGACCGCCGACATCCTGCTCCGCTTCGAGGCGCTCGAACGCGCCGATCACGCGCGCATCGTCGCGCTCGGACGAGAGGGCAACGCGCTGGAGCCGCTGGTGTCCGCCTGGTACAACGCCTCCTCGGGCGTCGAGCCGGGCGCGGATCCGCGGACGCGGGAGATGCCGGACGCGCCGGCCGGCCTGGAACAGGTGCTGGTGCTGGCGATGCGGCCGTTCCTCGCGCGCTGCGCCGAGGCGTTGACGCCTCAGGTCGATCTGGCGAGCTGGAACCACGGCCACTGCCCGATTTGCGGCTGGGAGGCCGACTTCGCCGTCATCACACCCGGCGCGGATCGGCGGCTGTTCTGCGGGCGCTGCGTCGCGCAGTGGAGCTTTGCGCCGCTGACCTGCCCGTTCTGCGCCAACGACGATCGCGCGCTCATCACGTCGTTCGCGACGCGTGATGGGCGGTATCGCGTCTACGCGTGCGACGTCTGCCGGCGCTATCTCAAGGCGTACGACGCCCGCCACGCGCAGCGGCAGGTGATGGTGGCGGTGGATACGATCGCGACGCTACCGCTCGACGCGGCGGCCATGCAGAGGGGATATACCGGGTAGCACGTACAGAAGAAACCGCGGAGACCGCATCCTTCGACAGGCTCAGGATGAGCGCTCATGGTGAGCTTGTCGAACCATGCGCACTTAGCGTCCTCCGCGGTATTTTCTTTTTTACTGTTGTGGCTCTGGCGTGACCGGCTTCGCGGCGAAGAGCGTCGAGGCCTTGGCGGTCGCCCAGTTGAACAGGTTGCGCGATTCCATGAAGCGGCCGGCGTTTGAACGCGCGCCGAAGACCACCACCGCGACGTTGTGCGTGCTCTGCGGCAGGCGCAGGACCGTCGCCAGGCAATATCCGGCCTTCGAGATGAACCCGGTCTTCCCCGCCCGCACGTCGACGTCGCCGCCGCGGAGCAGGTGGTTGGTGCTGCGGAACGTGATCGGACGCTTGCCGCCGCTGTAGACCGTGTACTCGTTGGTCCGCATGATCGACGAGATGCGCTCGTCCTGCGACGCGTGGGTGATGAGGCGCGCCATGTCGTAGGCCGACGAGACGTTTTCCGAGAGCAGGCCGGACGGATCGGCGTAGTGCGTGGTCTCGAGGCCGAGCTCAGACGCCTTCTCGTTCATGCGGCGGATGAAGCCCTCCGAACCCTGCGGCGAGACGCGCGCCAGGGCGCGGGCGGCGGCGTTGTCCGAGGCGATCAGCAGCAGGTGCAGCAGGTCGTCGGTCGTCACCTTGTCGTTGGCGTGGAGATGGGTCGTCGACGCCTGGTAGACGTCGCTGCGCGCGATGGTCACCTGCTGCGTGACGTCCGGGTCGTTCTCGAGGAACACGGTCGCGGTCATCACCTTGGTGATGCTGGCGATCGAGCGCTGCGTCTGCGCGTTCTCTTCCCAGAGGATTTCGTTGGTGTCGGGGTCGTAGATGATGGCGGCCGCGGCGCGGACGTCCGGCACCAGGCCACCGCTCGCATCCACCTTGTAGCGCGGCAGGACGGTATCGGCCATTTCGCGCGCCGTGGCGCGGGCGCGAGCGACCGCAAGCTTGGTCTTGCGCGACTGCGAGCGCTCGGCGGAGTATGCCGTGACGCGCTTCGAGGCCGGAGTCGGCTTGACTACGGAAGCCGTCCTTGTCGTCTTCGTCGTCTTGTGCGCCTTGGTGACCGCCTCTGACGGCGTTGCGCCGAAAGTGACAAGACCGGCGAGTACAAGGGGGCCTACGCAGAAAACTGTTCTTCTGATCACTTCAAGTTTCCCGAGCCTAAGGGTTGGTAAGGGCGACGAAGGGAGTGTAGCAGATAATTCATAGACTGCAAGGGGATTATCGTTAACGGATGAGTCAAGAAACCGGTTTGGAGAGCCCCCTGAGCCCTGCCCTTCCCAATTCTTGTGCCACAATGCCCGCGCCACTGGAGCACGCCCACCTACGTTCTTAGTATCGGTCGACGCGCCAAAAACTATGACGGGCCGTGAACAAGACGAATACAGCGCCCTGAGGGCGACGATCCGCGAGCGCGGCACTGCGCGCATCTGCATCTTCGTCGCGGGCATTGCCGCGTGGGCCGCGGTGACGATTGCGACGGCCGCGCTGGCTTCGACCCCGGTGGCGGCGCTGCTCCCGCTGCTGCTGCTGGCGTCGGTGTTCGAGGCGATTTACGCCCTCCACGTCGGCGTCGAGCGCATCGGGCGCTACATCCAGGTGTTCCACGAGGCGGAATCGCAGGCGGCGGACGCACCCGGCCCACCTGCCCTACCGGCCTCCCCTGCCCGACCTGCCCCACCCGCCCCACCTGCCCCACCCGCCCTGCGAGGCTGGGAGCACGTGGCGATGGCCTTCGGACGGCCCGCGGGCGCGGTGGCGATCGACGCCCTGTTCACCGTGCCGTTCCTGCTCGCCACGCTCTTCAACATCGCGCCGGCGCTCATGCTGAATCCGGTTCGGACGGAATTGATCTTCGTCGGCGGCGCGCACGCGCTCTTCGTGCTGCGCCTCTTCGTCGCGCGACAGGCGGCAGCCAGACAGCGCGCGATCGATCTCGAGCGCTTTCAGCAGCTGAAAAACACGAAGTCCTAACCACGAAACCCACGAAAGAAAACGACACGAAGCACACGAAAAAAGCCTCGAGTTTCTCTTTCGTGTATTTCGTGCCGACGTCGTTTGGCGTTTCGTGCGTTTCGTGATCCCGGGATCTCGGGATCAGCGCCTCAGGAGCATCGCGACTTCCTTC
>Ga0068865_100002342_pt1 | contig 11170 bp, 10 predicted proteins | sample KBSMisM12_FD_75293 | JGI IMG/M metagenome (GOLD analysis project Ga0068865, IMG submission 75293) | Miscanthus rhizosphere microbial communities from Kellogg Biological Station, Michigan, USA - KBS Miscanthus M1-2 | ecosystem: Host-associated > Plants > Roots > Rhizosphere > Soil ...
CGACCTTCACGGGGGGGATGCCGATCTTGGCGTTGACCATCACGACGCCGACGGGGGTCCTGACGAACACGAAGTTCGATTTCGTCTTGGACACTGACCCGGAGAGCAGTACGTGAGCCGGCGATCCCGAAGGCGGCGTCTGACTGATCTGTAAATCAAATTGCAAATCATGAACGCCAATGATCGTTTGGGACTCGTCGACTTCCACCGTCACCTGGTCGCCTTCATGGTACGTGCCGAGCTTCGCTTCCTGCGTTCCGTAGTGTACCGTCTGTTCGCCCTCGGCGGACCAGTAGCGCAGTGTTTTGGAGGAATCCGGCCCGAGCGTCATCGGTCCGCCGAGATAGCGGTGCACAAGCGACGCGTCGCTTCGGCGGCGTATCTCGACGACGAAATGGCGTTCGTGCACCCAGAACGAGACTTCATGCGAGCCTTTCAAATCCTTTAGCGTGGTTTTCGAGCTGAGCGTCAACAGGCCGACCGGCGTTTTGAGAAAGACAATGCCGGCTTTGGTTCGCCAGACGGCGCCTTTCAGCGTAACGGAAGGATCAACTTCCACCGGTCCTGGATCGGGTGATGGGTGAGACTCTGTCGCCGGCGTTTCTACAGGCGCAGCGGCTTCGCTGGCCTGAGGCGGTTCCGCGGCTGCTCCGAGGTTGTGAAGCATTCCCACGGCGATCGCGGTTGCCAGGCAAGACCGTCGAAGCCAAGAGCGCCAGCGCGTATCTCGATCAGGACCATTCATATGAGCGGACGCAAAGCATTGTTCATGTCGGCGGAGGACCGCCAAGGGTCCTGGGACTTAACCATGATGATGCGGAGGAGTCAAGCCGAAAGCCGCTTCACAGAGGTCCGGCTATTTTTTCCTGACGACAAGCCGCATGGGCGTGCCCGAAAAACCGAAGGTCTCACGGATTTGGTTCTCAAGAAAGCGAAGGTACGCAGCGGTGATATTCTCCGGGTGGCCGACGAAGAGCGCAAAGACCGGAGGGTGGACCGCGACTTGGGTCATGAACGCGGCGGTCGTGATTTGCGCCGGCTTCCCTTTACGGGACGGCAAGGGATGAACGGCGAGAATCTTCTGCAGGAACTGATTGAGTTGGCCGGTCGGGATGCGGGTTGAATATGACTTGTACACCTGGTCGATTATGGGAAACAGGCGCCGCACGGAATCGGGCTTCACCGCCGCGCCGAACAGGACCGGTGCCCAGGCCAGGAACGGGAAGCGCCGCTTGAGATCTTTTTCAAATTTCTGGTGGGCCTGCGCGTCGCCTTGGCGCAGGTCCCATTTGTTTACCAACAGGATGCAGGCGCGGCCCTGCCGAATCACAATGCCGGCGATCTTGGTGTCCTGCTCGGTGATCCCTTCCTGCGCGTCGAGCAGGAGCACGGCCACATCTGATCGCCCGATCGCCCGCAGCGCACGTACCACACTGTAGCCTTCGATCCCGCGGTCGATTTTTCCTCTCCGCCGGATGCCGGCGGTGTCCGTCAACAGATAGCGGCGGTCATCGTAGGCGACGAGCGAGTCGATGGCATCCCTGGTCGTGCCGGGCACATCACTGACGACCGCCCGGTCCTCGCCCAGCACCGCGTTGAGGAGCGTAGACTTGCCCACGTTCGGCCGGCCCACAATCGCGATTCTTGGCATGGCGGCGGGGGCCGAGGCTTCGTCGGAGGAGGGGAGGACTGCATACATCGCATCGAGCAGTTCGGCCACGCCGAGCCCATGTTCAGCCGAGATGGGGTATAGCTGCTCCACGCCAAGCTGATAGAAGTCCGCAACCAGCGTCTCTACCTTCGGCGTATCAACCTTGTTGACGGCTATGAACAACGGCTTCGTCGTCCCGCGCAAGAGGCGGACGACTTCCAGATCCTGCGGCATCACACCGGTCCGGCCGTCCATCAGCAGCACGAGGATATCGGCTTCGGCAATGGCCAGCTCCGATTGACGTTTGATCAGGGCCATCATCCCTTCCGACGCAGAAGGTTCGAGCCCTCCGGTATCGACAAGCCGAAACGGTCGGTTGCGGTAATTGGCTTCCGCATAGTTTCGATCCCGGGTGACGCCGGGCACGTCGTCGACGATCGCCGTTTTCTTTCCCAGAATGCGGTTGAACAGGGTCGATTTACCGACATTCGGACGGCCGATGATGGCAACAGTGGGCAGAGGAGCCGAGAACTCGAGAGGAAGCGTCGATGGTGAAGCCATAAGATCTCGATCGAAACCGTGGGTTGGGACCGTAACATAGCGTTTTTCTCAAACACAACCTGTCTCGTGTTCCGCTCACCGCTCCGATATACTCTGCATGATGAGTCAACGCGCCGCCTCAGGTACTTCGTCCGTTCTCAATTGGGATGGCATCGATGATGTCCTGATCGACATGGACGGGACATTGCTTGACCGCCACTTCGACAACTTTTTCTTCGAAGAAGAGTTGCCCCGACGCTACGCGGTCATGCAGGGGCTGTCTTTCGACGCGTCACGTGAACGGTTGATGGCGATGTACCGGTCTGTGGAAGGGGAGCTGGCCTGGACCGACTTGCATTACTGGAGCGAGCGCGTGGGCATCGATGTCGTCGCCATGCACCGGGAATTGCAGCACCTGATCGGGTTTCTGCCAGGTGCCGAAGACTTCTTAAAAGCGGTGCGCATCAAAGGCAAACGCCTGATCGTCTTGACGAACGCCCATGACACAGGTGTCGCCATCAAATCCGCCAAAACCGGTCTTGACCGCCACGTGGATCGGATCGTCGACGCCTTCGAAGTGGGCTACCTCAAGATGCGGCCGGAATACTGGCCGGCGTGCCGTAGATTGGTTGGATTCGATCCAGGCCGCTCTCTCTATGTTGACGACGACGAGACCTGCCTGGTGGCCGCCAGGCACTACGGCATCGCCACAATTATTCATAGTGCAAAATCCAGCTCTCAGTTGCCTCCCGTGCGGTCCTCCAATTTTGTTTCGGTCGAGCACCTGCCGGCGCTGTTGAACGGCAGGGGCTCAGCGTGTTGATCAGCTGCGTGGTGGGGCTGATTGGCCACCTCTGGTTTCTGCCCCCGTCCTTGTTGGGGCTTTCCCGCCTGTGTTAGATTCGCTCGCTACCGACTGCACAGTCCCACGTTGAATAGCGATGAGCAAAACCTACGATCATCACGCCATTGAGGTGAAGTGGCAGGCGTATTGGGAAGAACACCGGCCGTTCCGGGCGGTCGAGGATGCCTCCGGTCCCAAGTTTTACTGTCTCGACATGTTTCCGTATCCCTCCGGCTCTGGTCTGCATGTCGGTCATTTGGAAGGCTACACGGCGACGGACATCGTGTCGCGGTACAAACGCATGAAGGGCTTTCACGTCCTTCATCCCATGGGATGGGACGCCTTCGGGTTGCCGGCCGAACAGTATGCAGTGAAGACCGGCATCCATCCCGCCATGACGACCGCTCAGAACATTGCGACCTTTAAGCGCCAGATGAAGCGCGTCGGGCTGTCGTATGACTGGGAGCGCGAACTCAGTACAACCGACCATGACTACTATCGATGGACACAATGGATTTTCCTGCAACTGTTCAAACGAGGCCTCGCGTACGTGGCGGAAGTGCCGGTGAACTGGTGCCCGGCGCTGGGAACCGTGCTTGCCAACGAGGAGATCGTCGACGGAAAGAGCGAAGTCGGGGGATTCGATGTCATCCGTAAGCCCATGCGCCAGTGGGTCCTGAAGATCACCGCGTATGCGGACAGGTTGTTGGATGATCTGTCGCTGGTCCAGTGGCCGACCAGCACACTGGAGATGCAAAAGAACTGGATCGGCAGGTCGATCGGTGCCGAAGTCGAATTTGGACTTGCGGGAATCCACGGGAGGATTCGAATTTTCACCACGCGGCCGGATACCCTCTTCGGCGCCACCTATATGGTGTTAGCGCCGGAGCATCCGCTCGTTGACGCCGTGACGGCGCCGGACCGGCACCAGGCCGTGGAAGCGTACCGGCAGGCAGCCGCTCGGAAAAGCGATCTGCAGCGGCAGGAATTGGAGAAAGAGAAGACAGGCGTGTTCACAGGCGGCTACGCCGTGAATCCTGTGAATGACGAGCGGCTGCCCATCTGGATCGCCGACTATGTCCTGCTGGGTTACGGTACCGGCGCGATTATGGCCGTTCCCGCCCACGATGCGCGCGACTGGGCGTTTGCCAAAACGCATGCCTTGCCGATTCGCGAAGTGATTGCGGGCGGCGATGTCGAAAAGGAAGCCTTTGTCGCGACTGAGCAAGGCACGGTGATCAACTCCACGACGCCAGACGGCCGTTTTTCTATCGATGGCCTGGCGCCGGTCGATGCGATTCCCAAGATCACGGCCTGGCTTGAAACCATCCACAAGGGCAGGAAATCCGTCAATTATAAACTCCGTGATTGGCTGTTCGCCCGACAGCGTTACTGGGGCGAACCGTTCCCCATCCTGTGGGTCGAGGGCCAGCCCACGCCTTTACCCGAGGAGCAATTGCCGCTCGTGTTGCCAGAAACCACGAATTTCACTCCATCGGGCAATGGCGAGAGTCCGCTGGCAAACCTGGAGGACTGGCTCTCGACGACAGACCCCTCTACCGGCAAACCGGCGCGTCGCGAGACGAACACCATGCCTCAATGGGCCGGGTCCTGCTGGTACTACCTCCGTTTTATCGATCCGAAGAACACCCGCCAGCTGGTCGATCCTTCTAAGGAGCAGTACTGGATGCCCGTTGATTTGTATATCGGCGGCAGCGAGCATGCCGTCCTGCACCTCTTGTATTCCCGGTTCTGGCACAAGGTGCTCTACGACATCGGCGTCGTTACCACCCCAGAACCCTTCAAGAAGCTCGTGCATCAGGGCATCGTGCTCGGGGAGGACAATCAGAAGATGTCAAAATCCCGGGGCAACGTCGTCAATCCCGATGAGATGATTGACCGGTTCGGCGCAGATGCAGTGCGGCTCTACGAGATGTTCATGGGGCCGTTGGAAGCGATGAAACCGTGGAGCACACGCGGGGTCGAAGGGGTGACCCGCTTTCTGGAACGAGTGTGGCGCCTGATGGTGAATGAAGAGGGCCGGCTGTCCGCGGCGATTGTGTCCTCGACTCCCAGTCTTGAGCAGCAACGGATTCTTCATCAGACCATCAAAAAGGTGACGGAGGATGTCGAAGATCTCCGGTTCAATACGGCCATTTCGCAGATGATGATCTTCACCAATGAGATGACAAAACTCGAACACCGGCCACGGAGCTTGATCGAACCGTTTGTGCTGTTGTTGTCGCCCTTCGCTCCGCATATCACGGAAGAGTTGTGGGCGGTGCTTGGGCATCATCCGAGCATTTCGCAGCACCCCTGGCCGGAATTTGATCCGGCGCTGACGGTCAGCGATCGCTTGACGATTCCCGTGCAGATCAACGGCAAACTGCGCGGAAGGATCGAGGTCGGCGCCAATGCCGGCCGCCAGGAGATTGAGGCCCTTGCCCGACAGGAAGCTGCAGAATGGCTTCAAGGAAAAGTGCCGAAAAAGATCGTGTATGTGGAAAAAAAGCTGGTGAATTTTGTGGTGTGACAAGCAGAGATGAGCGTATACCTTGCCAACCCTCGTTGGAGTTTCACGAGGCAGTGGTGCTGCTCGTTCCTGTGTGTGTTGTTGTCCCTTTCTGCCGGCTGCGGATACCAGTTTCGCGTGGAAGGCCCAGGGCCCACAATCGGAGGTACCACCTCGGACGCTCCATCGGTTCCTCCTCCACGTGTGGTGATCCGCACATTGCGAAACGCCACGTTCGAACCCAATCTGGAGACACGGTTCACCAATTATCTCCGGCACGAGTTTGCGTCAGGCAGCGGTGCGCAGGTCGTGGGGGAGGGGGAAGCTGCGGATCTTGTCGTATCGGGTGATATTCTCTCGGTGATCCTTCCGACCCTGAGTTTTAGCCAAACCACAACCTTGGAAAGCCGGGCCGAAGTTGTTGTTGCCGTGAAAGTCGAGGAAACGAGGACGAAGCGTCTGGTGTGGTCACATCTTGCAAAGGGGGCGTCGGAATTCTTTGTGACGACGGATCTGCAATTTAATCGCGTACTGCAGAACCGGGCGTTGGAACAAGCGGGACGATACATTGCCGAGGATCTCGCGTCGCGCTTTCTCATGCAGTTGGAATCCGGCCGCTTGACGAAACCCGTGGCCAATGCCCCGGCGGAATCAAAGCTGAAGCCCTGAAGGAACGTTCGATGCCTCAATCGATCAGCATGGCGCAGCTCGCAACGCAGCTCAAGAAGGATGCCGTTGCCCCGCTATACGCCTTAATCGGCGAGGAGGATCTGCTCAGGGACGCCGGACTGACGCTCATCAAGCAGGCGGTGCTTGGGGGAGAAGGCAACGATTTCAATAGCGATCTCTTCTACGGAGACGAGGCGGAGGGAAGCGCGATCGTGTCTTGCGCATCCGAGGTGGCAGTATTTGCGCCGCGTCGCCTGGTGATGGTGAAAGCAGCGGATAAGCTCCCCGCGAAACACGTTGAAGCCTTGCTCCCTTACCTCAAAGCTCCCAATGAGTCCACGACCATGGTGTTTGCTGCGGCGAAGCTAGACGGGCGGCTGAAATTCACACAGCTGCTCACGCAGGCCGCCATTGTCGTCGATTGTGCCCCGCTCAAGGACGCGCTCTTGATGCCCTGGCTCAAGCAGGAAGCGGATCGACTCGGGATGCGGTTCGATGAAGAGGCCCTGCACTTGCTGAAGGAGGCTTGCGCCGGGTCGCTGTATGCGGTCAGGCATGAAATGGAAAAGTTGGCCTCATATGTCCCGGACGGTCGCGCCGTGTCCGGGGCCGATGTCGCGGGGTTACGCGGCACTCAGCCGGGCGCATCGGTGTTTGATTTGGCTGCCGCGATCGGGGGTCGGCGGCGCGGTGCGGCGCTGGCCATTCTGGCGCGCAATCTTGAATCCGGGGAGGCCCCGTTGCGCATCCTTGGGTCTCTGGCGTGGCAATACCGCCGTCTCTGGAAGGTCAAAGATCTGTTGAAACAGGCAGGACGTGAAAGCGAGGCCTCCAGGTTATTGCGGATGGATCCCTCCCAGATTCGGCCCTTTCTCGGACAGTTTGCAGAATCACACTTGCGTGATGCCCTCGGACGGTGCCTCGTCACCGATGGAAAACTCAAGGGTGGAAGCGGAGCAAGGCCTGAGATACTGCTCGATCGACTTGTGTTTGAACTCTGCGATCGACCGCAGGAGGGAGAGCGGAAACCGCCCGAGACACCAGGTGCAGCGGTGCCCCGGACGAGACCCTTGTCGAATGTGCGGACGATTAGCGGGAAGCCGCCAAAGAGTTCACGTGGCGGGTGAGCCTGGAGATGCGGCGGGACGCCGTATTGGGTTTCAAGACACCCTTGGTCACCGCCTTACTCAGCGCCGATGTGGCGATTTGTAGGGAGGTTTTCGCCTCGTCGAACTTCTTATCGGCGATGGCGGTTTGAACCTTCTTCACGAGGCTCTTGACCGCGCTCAGTGCAGCACGGTTGCGGGTCTGGCGCTTTTCCGCCTGTCGGGCACGACGAATCGTGGATTTGTGGATGACTGGCATAGCAAACTCCTGTACAAAAGGAGCGCATTTGTAGCATAGGGTTCTGCGAATCGTCAAGGCGGAACCCTTCTGGGTGCGGAGGAACGTTTCAGTGAAAGTGATCGCGCGCGACCGGTTGATTTTGGCCCTTGATGTCCCGTCGGCGAATGAAGCTGAACGGCTGATGGATCAAGTGCAAGACCAAGTGACCTTCGTCAAAGTGGGTCTCGAATTGTTCACAGCGGCTGGGCCTGAAATGGTCCAGCGTCTCCTTAAACGGGGACAGCGGGTGTTCCTCGACCTTAAATTTCTCGATATCGAGGAAACCGTCCGTCGTGCAACGGAACGCGTGGCTTCGATGGGTGTCGAGTTTCTCACGATCCATGCCAATCGCAAAGCGCTCACGGCCGCGGTCAAGGGGCGCGGCGACTCCGCCTTGAAGCTGCTCGCGGTGACCGTGCTGACGAATTTCGACAGTCATGACTTACGCGAGATGGGCATCCAGCATACGGTTCACGAGTTGGTGACGGCGCGCGCGCTACTTGCGGCCGAGGTCGGATGCGATGGGGTCGTGGCTTCAGGAGAGGAACCGGGAGTGCTCAGACCGAAAGTCGGACCGCGGTTTCTCATCGTGACTCCCGGCGTCCGTCCCGCAGGTAAGGATGTGGATGACCATGCGAGATCTACGACGCCGACACAGACGATCGCGGCCGGCGCCGACTTCCTTGTGATCGGCCGCCCCATCCACGCCGCCTCTGATCCCGCTGCGGCCGCCGCGGCAATTTTGAGCGAGATGCAAGCGGCCTTCGATGCGAGAGGGTGAGAATAGGCAGGTTGCGGCCCTTCTTTTCACTTTGCTAAGATCACACTTCCGCCAGTAAGTACGTGGTCCCTTCTTTCCTGCCGTGGTGGGTGTAGCTCAGTTGGTTAGAGCGCCGGATTGTGGATCCGGAGGTCGCGGGTTCGAAACCCGTCATCCACCCCAGCACTTCTCTTCTCGTCACCAGACGACAGTACCGCGCGGCTGAGTTGGTGAAGAGGAGCCACTTCATTACGGCATTCTTCTCCTTTACCTTGTCTTCTCCTTATCTCTACAATCGGATGTTCCAAAGAACATTCACAAAATGGAGGCGTTATGCAATCCATATGTCTTCGAGCATTCGGCATATTTCTGCTTGCCTGCTGTGTGGTGTTACTTCCTCTCGGCAAGTGGGGTCACATCTATGCGGCTGAGCAAGCCGATTTGCTCGATATCAACACTGCCACTACTGAGCAATTGAAGGCGTTGCCCGGAATTGGCGACGCGTATGCAGAAAAGATCATCCAGGGTCGGCCGTATACGAGCAAGGATGAGTTGGTGAGGAAAAAAATTCTTCCACGAGCAACTTACGAACAAATCAAATATAAGATCATCGCGAAGCAGAAGTAAGTCTTTGGGATTTGGATGGCTCGGCTAGAATTGTCCAGAAGATTCGGAGATTAAGCGATGGAGCAACGAGTATGATCAGCTCGAAAGAGTGATGGCAAACCGAGCGCTCGCGTCAAGGGTTGGAATTGCAGGATGATGGAGTGGCCAACAGAAGGCGTGATGTCAACTATTCCGAGAGGTCATTCTCACATTCCATTCACGCGCCAGTTTTTGCGCTTCGGCAACCTGACTTGGACTCATGTCATCGGCCAGGCGATCGCGCCATTTTTTACCCTCGTCGTATCCATGTGCCGTTGCCAGGTTGTACCACATATGCGCTCGCACGAGATCATGAGGCACCCCGTGGGCTGTGTGATAAAGGCGACCAAGCACGAACATCGCCTGGCCGTGACCCTGATCAGCCGCTAGACCACACCAGCGTAAGGACTCCTGGTAATCCTGGGGGACGCCTTGCCCTCGTTCAGATAATTCGCAAAGTTTGTATTGTCCGTCCCGATATCCCTGCATCGCAGCGAGTCGATACCAATAGGCGGCTTCCGTATAGCTCTGCGGCACTCCCACTCCTTGTTCGTATCGCAGGCCGAGATGGTATTGATCCTCGGCAGTTCCTCTCTCGGCGTTTGCGAGAAGATTTTCCGTCTCGATTGATCGAGCCGTGAGTACATCAGCTGGCGCTGCCTTTCGATCCATGCATGCCATGGAGAGCGTAGACAGGACCATGACCATGGAGAAAAGCGGAACGCGCATTGTCATGGGTTCACCTTGTAGTGGACTGGGCACTCTTCCGCCTCTGGGTATTCCCCTAGTTTTTGGGCTGGAGCGAAAGAGATAGGTGCAATCCTCCTGAGTGAGAAGCGCAGAACACTCACGAGAACTACTGGAATATGCGAGTTAATCGTTTAATTTCTTGAAGTGGGTTTGGGCTTCGACAGCGGTAATAAGGAGTGCAGCATTGCCCCTTGGCTGCTCGAGTGACATGGCGACTTCCGCCCCGTGGGTCGCGCACGACTGCAAGCCGCGATGGCAGAGGTGGAAGCGGATAAGGAAAGATGCCGAAAGTTCGTGGGGGGGTTCGTGGAGGATGTGTTAGCAAACTGTGTTGGGCATGCAGGTCGGAGACGATGGCGTCCGGTTCCCATCAGGATAGACGGCTGGGACCGGCTTTTGGTTACCCAGTTAAGGAGGCATTTGAGAGAAAGATGGAAGTTAGTCCAGCTTGGGAGCTGGGGCTGGCTCGGCGGACGACTCGCTGTCCATCCGTGATTCGGCGGGTGGGAGGATGGGAGCACGCCGTTGAAGCTTCTCAAGCGTTTCCTGCTTCAACTTCGTTGGCTCTTCGATGCGGTTTTCGCGCTGAAGCGCATTGAGTTCGGCAGCCTTCCGCGCGTTCAACTCCACCATGTCCACTTCATCCCTCACGAGAGAGGGGGTCAAGAACACGAGCAGGTTAAGCTTCTCTTGCTGTCGGCTTTGGAACCGGAAGAACCATCCCAACAGCGGAATATCACCCAAAAACGGAATCTTGCTCTCGCTGATAGTCACATTATCGCGGACGAGGCCGCCGACGACGAGGGTTTGGCCATCCCTGGCAATCGTCGTCGTTTCCATGGAGCGTTTGGTTGTCGTCGGTCCGACAGGGACGCTTGAAGTGCCGGTGCCGATCGTCTGGGCTACAGCTTCGGCAATGGCCGTGATCTCTTGCTTGATTTCGAGGCGGATCAGATCGTTCTCGAGGACCTGCGGAGTCAACTCCAGGGTGACGCCGACGTCTTTCCGCTCGATGGTGACGAGCGTACCGCCCGTGATACCTTGCGCCTGGCCGGTTGGAAACGGCCGGTTTTCTCCCACCACAATCTTCGCCTTCTGATTGTCGGCGGCCAACACATGCGGTGTGGACAAGACGTTCGTGTCGGTCAAGTTCAGAAGGAGATGTAAAAACGCACGGATATTGATGGTGTTCAGCAAGGGGATCGTTCCGCCGCTCGAGGCGCCCGCGGCGATGCCGAGGATGGTCTGAGCCACAGTGGAAATGTCTTCAGGCGCACGGTTAAAGCCGTAAATTCCTTGGGCGTCTCCGTTTTTTGCTGCTCCGAGTACTTGAACAGGATCAGTTCCAATTTGCCTGAGTCTGTCGACTTGGACTTCCAAAATCACGGCCTCGACGAAGACTTGCTTCCGTCG
>Ga0068865_100002344_pt1 | contig 11167 bp, 10 predicted proteins | sample KBSMisM12_FD_75293 | JGI IMG/M metagenome (GOLD analysis project Ga0068865, IMG submission 75293) | Miscanthus rhizosphere microbial communities from Kellogg Biological Station, Michigan, USA - KBS Miscanthus M1-2 | ecosystem: Host-associated > Plants > Roots > Rhizosphere > Soil ...
GTCACCTGGCAAAAGCGCATCGATGAAAGATTGGCGGCAGTGAAGATGAAAGTGCCGAAGTGAGAGGGACGGGAGCAGGACGTAGGAGCAGGAGGCAGGAGCAGGAGTAGATGAGGTCGAGACTACTACGTTAGAGTGCGTGGCTGGCTCAGATTGAAAGGTAATTTTCTTTTTGTATCGAACGTTATGAGAGTCGCATACGCTGCATTGATCATGTTCTTGCTTCTGGCTAGTGCAAATGCTCAGACCGGCAGCGACGCGTGCCACGTTTATATAGTGGATATTGCCAAATCACAGCGGGCTTTTGAACGCCTCCGTCAAACGGGTAATGAAGAAGCGGATGACAAGGCTTTGGCCGTTGGGCAAACCCTTTTCCCGGAGTTCTATCCTCTCGTCGGTGAGGAGGAGCTCACAACGAAACATTATCCGTTTCCGAAATCCAAACTTGTAATTACAGCAAGTGTCTTTTACACGGATGAGTCGATGGCATCACACCCGCACGGATCGTTCGCTAGTCATAGCGAATCAATGCTCATCGGCGTTACTGTTGCGAATAAGGCAAAGCCCGACGCTATTAGTGCTTCTGGTGGTCAGAGCTCCATAACGGAAGTCACATATGACGAATATACGAACATTGTGCGAGCGAAGAAGTACGTAACCGTTCGCGGCCGCTCTTTCCTGGTAGGAATACAATGTGATTGCATGGTTGATAATCGTAAGAAATAGACGGAGCACTAAAACATCACAGGCGCGCCGAAAAGTCGGTAAGCCGTGACAGAAGAGATAAGCCACACGGTGCCTCCTGCCTGCTCTTGCTCCTGCCTCCCGCCCTTCGTGTACACTAAGCGCCGCTCAGAACTACTCAACAAAAACTATACAAACCTGGAGGAATGACTTGAGAAAGAATTCTATCTACGCGTTGTTTCTAGTGATGCTGATCGCTCCCTTTACCGTCACATCCGCGGTGAAGTCTGACGTTTCGCAGGATCAACCAACCGTTGTTAAAGACACGGTGCAAGTTACGGCCTTTACTCTGAATGTCTACAAGAAGAGTTATGACTTTTGGAGTTGGGTGCCTTCCATCAAATATCGAGTGAATGGTCCCATTCCGAGTGGTGGGCAACTCTACGTCGAATTCAATTTGCCTACGGGTCCGTGGGTCAAGTTTGACTGTAAGACCGAAGAGACAGGCGCCGGTAACTGGTGGGAGGTTTCGTGCGGCGGTCGAGACATTCCCGAAGAGAAGGGGTCCACCTATACCGGACTCGTCAACTTCAACATCAAACTCAGAAACGAATTGGCAGGCACCGACTCGGCGTTGTTCAGCGGAAAGATGAAGGTTGAGAAAGCGCATTCAAACGAGTCTGGACCTAAAGCCGTGAACCAGTGGGTCTACTTCATTAATCATGATTGGAACTTGCCGATCGGTTATGTGTGGCTTGGACCAGATAGCCTCAAGGGTTGGGACTTTCCCGATTTTTACGTTGCCTTTTGGGTGCGAGGCGATAGCACTGGTTTCGATCCTCACGTGTTCTACCAAGGAAAAGAAATCGGCAGAATTACGCTTGATGGGTCCATCATCAGTGCGGCAGGTTGTGAAGCGGAAGTAGAGAACAACACGACACATTACGTCGAAGAGACGATGCCGCAAAAGGCCAGGTGGTCGCGCATTATTTGTAGTTTTCCGAGTATCAAGGGTGCAGCGAAGAACGTCGAACTACCTTCATTGATTCCGGGCCAGGTTGGCAACATCTACGTCCTGGCTCAGAACCCTGGTGATTATGAGTTCAAGCTACTGCGTAATAATCGCCTCGCGAGATCGATGAAGTTTACTGTTGCTGCGGATGGAAGTTTTGACAACGGCATTGCCAAGAGCAACAAGCTCGGACGGAATCGAGTCATCGTTCCTGTGCAAATCATCGGTGACCTGGACGGAACCTGGGATCGCACTGCGTGGAAAGATGCTTTCTACGGAAATCCTTTGACGGGATTCACAGCGATACCTTAGGGACACTAGGCAGGAGGCAGGAGGCAGGAGGCAGGAGGCAGGAGGCAGCACCACTTCGCAGTAGCGTGTGGCTTCAGTAGCGGCAGCGCCGCGAGTTAGCTGCTTCCTGCTCCTGCCTCCTGCTCCTGGCTCTTCCCTTCGCGGGTCAACACCGATCTCGCCAAACTGAAAAGTATCCAACCAAGCGCCACGCCCGAACCCGCCAACACCAAATAGATTAGCCAGGGAACACGCTCAGTGAATGGGAGCGGTTCCGGTGTGAAGGCGAGATTCTTGTTTGATTCCCCAACCGTGCTTTGAATCGGTGGCGTCTTCAGTTTCGCGCTCAACTCCTTTTCGAAATCGTAGTGAGGTTCGGAGATCTTTTGATTACCGAAGAAGAGACGCAGCGGAAGACTTTGAGGCTGCTTTAGTTCAAACACCAACTCTCTCGCCGGTGCACTCGCCGTAATCGCGCTAATCGTTAAAGTCTGGTTGCTGTAGTCCGTGACTTGCAGCCTCACCTTCTGTACGTGTTCTTCCTGGTCGAAAGTGATGATCGACGGATTCGGTTTCTCTCCCGCTCGACGACTGAGATTGCCGCTTGCCAGTAATCGCGGGTTCTGCGGATCGTCAAAGGCTTCAACCTGAAACGGTCTGTAAAACGAAGCATCTTCAATCGTAAGGTTAAGACGAGAACAGGGAACTCGAGCGCCAAAATCAATCGTCCACGCGGTCGAATGAGCACCCTGGTTACGGAGCAGCTGGTAATCAGGAACAGCCACCTGCCAGGTTGACAGTTCCCCTTGCTCCTGAACCGTCATCATGACAGTCACGTTTGCTATCTCTGGTGCGCGATCATCGCTTAGTTCGTCCGCATTAACACGAACACGCAGGTACCGATAGCGACTGGTGGGGTAACTAACGTGGTTTGCCTCAAGAGACTTTCCATCTGACTGAAAGCCAAAAATTACGGCGTTGTTTTTCAACGTTCGCCACTCGCGTCCGGAGTCGCTGCCTTCAATGTTTACACGCCTCCTGAAGTTTTCCCCGGAAGTTTGAATCTCAACCTCATTGTGTTCGCGGTTGTACTCGCCTAAATCAAGAGTGACCTCGCTCGCAGAAGCTCCGATAGTCGCGCGATTGAAAACTTGAGCAGCAAACTCCTGCTGTTCGTTTACTCCTTGTCTGACACGAATCGCGTAAGGGATCTCATGATTCTCACCGTCGAAGAGACGCAGGTCACCAAGGTCATCACGGGATTGCCCCATCACGTGTAGCGGCACTGTGAACTGGTAAACACCGGCAGATGGCGTGGAACTAACTTCGACGTAGAACGGCCACGACGACAGTTGAGTTTGCGCAACCACGACTGCCGAGACAATTAGAAGCGCACTCATAAAAAAAAGCGGACGACGTACCTTCTTCATGATGACGACTCCCTCGCCTGGTAAGCCTTGTGATAACCCCAGGCCACCAGCAACAAAAGTACACCCAGGACAAAGAAAACAATGATGCGATAGAGCTGTTGTAGTTGGGCGATATCGACGAACATCGCTTTAATGATTGTTAAGGCAAATAGTGAAAGCGCGGCCCAACGTGTGGCTGATGAACGTCGCAAAAACCCGATGGCGGCGAGCACTGCGGCGTATGAAGCCCACACAACTGAAAGCGCCATCTGGCCCAACCAACGTTGGTGTCGAAAGTCTTCTGGCAGTCTTTGAGCAAGGGCTCGCGCGATGAAGAAAGTATGAGTTTCAACTGACGATACTAACCAGAACGCCACGACAGCTGCGAGGACAAACGTCAGTGTTACTCCATTGACTGAAATGTTCTTACGTTTACCGAGTCTTTGATAAACGCCTGCCGCGCCAAAGAGGCAGCCTATTACAAAGAGCGATGAAAGAAAGTAACGATTGAAGACCGGAATAAAGGCGCCGCGATTGCCATAGGGACTGTCCCAAATCAACAGCTTTATTAAGGCCAGACCAAACAAAGTACAGGCCGTGATGCGAAGTCGTTTACTGCTTGTTTCGATTCCGGTCCACAGCATCATCAAACCTTCGATAGCCCAGGCGATCGTTATCCAGTTCGAACGCAATTGAATTGGAATGGCAATCGTTACGAACGTGAGGGCGACGCCGATCAGTGTTAGCGACTCGGCGCGTCTCAACGTGGCACGGTCCAGGAGAAGTTTCGCAACTCCCGCGTACAGCAGAGCCATCACAATCGCGAAGACACCCATCCAGTCGTGATAGGACGGATTGAGTAGTTGATGGGCAGTCAAAAAGAAGACGAACGGATTTACGCCCAATAGCCATAGGTCTTCAATGGTGGTCGACTCGACCTTGCGGAGAAGACGGGCAACGAGATAGGCAACGAGAAAGATCAGAAAGACGGCGGTTTGGAAAAGGAGCACAGGAACGAGGCGCTGTTCGTGGTAGTGCTCGTCGTACCAAAGCCAGAAAAGAATGTGCGTGCCGAGAAAGGCGATGGTGCGCAAGCCTCGCCAGCGTTTTAGAACCGCGAGGGCGCCTATATCGATCGCTATGAGGTAACCAAACAGTGCTAGGTGGTGATCGCGATCCGAATGCAGGAGCAAAGGTGTGAGAAAGCCGCCGACTAACGCCATGATCGCGATTGCCGGTGCTTCGTAGAGCACAGCCAACGCGGCGGCTTCGGCGATCAGGATGGCCAGGAATACAAAGGCTGCCTTTTGTGGAACGAGATGGTAATAACCGAAAGCAGCGTAGGCTGAGAGGTACAGCAAGACCACGCCGCCGCCAGTTAGCATTTGAGCGAAGATGCGCCAGCCGCGCTTGAAATACCTGAAGCCCAGCGAGGTCATGAGCACGCCCCCAGCTATGCCAATCGTTACGCGACCTACTTCGCCAATCCAACGGTTTTCAAACGCATACTTAAGAAAGAAAGCGGTCGCAAAAAGGATTAACGAGACTGCTGCCCAGCCAACCCAACGACGACCGATCATGGACTCGATGTCGTTGGCGGTGCGCGTGGCTGCTGGCGGTGTAGCGGCTGGCGGCGTAGTTGTGACAGGAGTTGGAACTGATGACGGAACTGAAACTGGTGGAGTTACAGGTTGTGGAGCATGCTCAGTATCAGGAGGTGGCCCAGTTATCGGTGGCGGGGTTACAACGCCACTCGCAAGGCGCTCTTCCAGTTGTCGAATTCGAAGACTTAGTTGTTCGACTTGCTGCGTTAGCGTCTTTTGTTCGGGACTAATGCCGTGTAGTGCTTCCAGCTTTGCGAGTCGTTGGTTGAGTTTCCGTTTTGTCAGGAGCGTGATAACGAACGCGGCGATAGGGAGACCGAAAATCCCAATCAGTACAAGCAGAATAAGGAGAAGGTAGATAGCGATGAAGAAATCGTCCATTAGCGGCGTGGAGAACCAGGACCCTTACGCAATGTTTTGAGCTCTTTGATTTCGCGGCGCATTCTATTTACGGCTTGTGAACTTAGTCAACGAATTCTGCCGGTATCATGTGTGGATCAACGACCAAATGTTCTGGCAATATCAACGCCATGGGACTCGCGACAGATCAGATCACCACACTTATTTTCGATTGGGACGGCACGCTCGCCGATTCAGCGCACCTCGGGCTGATAGCGTTTCAGAAGACGTTTGCTGACCTCGGGTTTGCTTTTCCACTGGAGATTTACGAAGCGCACTATTCACCCAACTGGTACTCAACGTACCAGGCTCTTAGTTTGCCCAGGGAACTGTGGGAGAAGGCCGACGCGCTCTGGCTGCAACATTATGGTGAGCAGCCGGCGGTGTTGATTGATGGTGTTGGTGAAACGCTGAGCACCTTACATGCAAATGGTTATCGACTCGGCGTTGTGACAAGTGGAAGTGAATCACGCGTTTCGAGGGAAATAGAAATTTCGGCGTTGAAGGGATTGCTGGACGTGGTCGTTTGCTACGAACACGTCGTCAACAAGAAACCGCACCCGGAAGGTCTAATGCTGGCGTTAAAAAGACTGAATAGTCGTGCCGCTGAAACTGCCTACTTCGGCGATACTCCGGAGGATATCGAGATGGGAAAACGCGGCGGTGTTTTGACAGTAGGCGTGCGGAGCAACTATCCGAGTAGTGCGCGATTGCTCAGCGCTGAGCCCGATGTTTACGTCGAAAATATTGTCGAGCTAACCAACTATTTCACCGAACAACATGGACGCGACAACTAAACCGCGAGTAAAGATTTGTTGCATCGCCAGTGTTGCGGAAGCATGGATGGCTATCGAGCACGGGGCCTCTGCGATCGGTTTGGTTTCGGCAATGCCAAGCGGACCTGGCCCAATTGCGGAGGAACTCATCGCCGAAATAGCGGCACCAGTTCCCCCGGGTGTCGCGTCGTTTCTGCTGACCTGTAAACAGGACGTTGCCTCGATCATCGATCAGCAAAGGCGAACACGCGTTAACACGATTCAGATTTGCGATCGCCTGGTTGATGGGACGTATGAAGACTTACGCAAGGCATTGCCAGGTATATCGTTGGTTCAGGTGATTCATGTTACAGGACCGGAGGCGGTTCACGAGGCACTGGCAATCTCTTCTCACGTTGATGCAATACTTCTCGACTCGGGAAATCAGTCGCTCAAGGTTAAAGAGTTGGGCGGAACCGGACGAACGCACGACTGGGCATTAAGCAGAGCGATTCGAGAAAGCGTCGAAGTACCGGTTTATCTCGCCGGAGGTTTGAAGCCTGAAAATGTTGCTGAGGCTATTCGTGCAGTGAGGCCATTTGGTGTCGACGTTTGCAGTGGACTCCGCACCGATGGCCGACTCGACGAAGTTAAACTCAAATCCTTCTTCGCCGCGATTGGCAAGGACGCCACTGTGTATTGAACAAGCTGGGAAGGGGGCAGCGGAAAACTGGACGCGTTGAAGGTTTTAGCCCGGAGCGTGCCCCCGCCTGAGGTGCCCTTGTTAATCCTGGTGTTTTAATTGCAACTCAGCGGGGGCACGCTCGAGATCACATTTGTGAGGCGTCCAGTTTTCCGCTGCCCCCTTCCCAGCTGTTCAATCCACTGAGGCGCCCAACCCTTCGCAGCTTGTTCGACACACTTCAACTACTTTACTCCAAACGCTGTCCAAAAAAACTTGGCAAGTACGCAAGAATATTCCGGTATGGTTAGAATGTAATTGCTAGGTTCTTGCGTTGAATGTTGGTCTACCCTACTCGGGTGAGGTGAGATGTCCAACTCGGTGATGTCTAATCAAAGTTTCTTGCTTATGCAGGAAGTCGGCAACGTCCTGGGCCGCGTCTGGTACTACCTGACGCTCGAGTTTCAGTTAGGACAACTTAGAGTCTCAGTTGTAAGCGTAGTCTTTGGCGCTATTGTATTAACAATCACCATCATCGTTTCGAGCGCAGGCAGCAAACTACTCGAACGAAGAATAGCCGCACGCCGCCACATCGATCCCGGCCTTCGTTACACCATCGCGCGACTAGTCAAGTATTTGTTGATGATGGTTGGGACTCTCATCGCCTTGAGACAGGCGTTTGGCCTCGACCTTACTTCAATCGCCGTTATCTTCACTGCATTGTCTGTTGGTATTGGTTTTGGTTTGCAATACATCGCTGCCGACATTGCCTCGGGATTCATTTTGCTTTTTGAGCGTCCGATTCGCGTCGGTGATCGCATCACGATTGGAGATGACGAAGGCGATGTTCAGAGCATCAACTTGCGCACGACCGTGGTCACAACGAACGATCGGGTTGCCATCATTGTCCCAAATTCAAAGCTGGTTAGTCAGCGGGTGGTTAACTGGTCGTACGGAGATCCGCGCGCTCGCATATCGATTCCGGTTAGCGTTGCTGATGATTCAGATACTCAGCTGGTGACCAGCACGCTGCTCGACGTAGCAAAGGAAGTAGAAAACGTACTGGGCGATCCTCCGCCACGAGTACAGTTTTTAAGGTTTGGAGCGTACTCGCTGGATTTCCGATTACTGGTGTGGACGAATCAACCGCGTCGAAATATGCAGATCCGCAGCGACATCAACTACCGCATAGCACGCCTGTTTCGAGAACGTGGGATCAAGATTCCGTATCCCAAGCAGGAGTTTCTGTTGAGGAATTTGGAATTGCCCGAACATCCGGATTCGGAGTTTCTAAGACCGGATTCGGAGTTGCTACGTGAAGATTGATTTCAAATCTCAGATTGAGATTGAGATTGAGGTTGAGGTCGGTACCACTACGCGGTAGCGTGTGGCTTTCTTCTTGTATTGAGCGGTTCCTATTTGCTTATGACCAAGCCACGCGCTACCGCGTAGTGGTACTGACCTCCTTCCTTCTCTGTAAAACTTCAGTAATGCCCCCATCAACATCTTGCGCAATGCAGGGCAACAGTCTAGGCTAAAGACAAAACTGAGTGAGGGTTCATTCATTTCTGGAAACCAATTGATCTTTGTGCTTTGATCTTTGTTCTTGGTTTCTCTTGTGAACCAGTTTTCTAGAATCGAAGACACCGCGTAAACGAGACAACAAAGTACTAAGCACTAAGCACAAACCATGCGTACCGCCCGTTCCATCAACTCCGTTCGACCGCCCACTGGCGATAAGCGCGAGGCGATCCTGCGCGCAGCTATTACCGTTTTTGCACACAACGGCTACTTCAATTCCAAAGTCGCCGACATTGCACGTGAAGCGGGGGTCGCCGATGGAACTGTCTACCTCTACTTCAAAAGCAAAGAAGAAATCCTCCATTCAGTTTTTGATCGAAGCGTCGACGAAGCAATCGCTGAAGCAAAGAAGATCGTCGAAACGATCAACGATCCCAAAGAAAAGCTGCGACAAATTGCTCTGCTTCATCTCGAACGACTTGGCGACGATCGAGATCTCGCAGTTGTTTTTCAGGTCGAGCTTCGCGGGTCGACAAAGTTTATGGAAGAGTTTTCCGCGGCGGGTTTTGCCGAGTACCTGGCATTGATCCGTTCAACCTTTGAAGAGGGCCAACAGGCGGGTGTCTTTCGGGCCGACCTCAACGCCAAGGTCGTAGCAAAAATTCTTTTTGGCGCGCTCGACGAGATGGCGACAAACTGGATCCTCTCGAAACGTCGCTACAAACTCGCGCCGATGGCAGATCAAGTGCTCGACATTTTTCTCAATGGAGTTAACGCCGAGTGAATGAGGTGGCCCCGATTACCGATCAGTCGCGGATAAGCCGCCCGCATCGCCTACCTGCCTATGCGGACGAGCCGGTAACGCTCGTTGACGTCTTCAAGCGAGTTGCGCACAAACACAAAAGATCTGACACGCTCAACTTCAAAAAGAACGGTCAATGGGTCTCTATCTCTTCGGATGAAATGCTCGAGCGCGCGCGACGAATCGCCGGCGGGCTTTACGCCATCGGGGTCCGTCGCGGCGATCGTGTCGCCTTACTCTCGGAAAGTCGTGCGGAATGGACGCTGACCGATGCCGGCTGCATTTTCTGCGACGCGATCGATGTTCCCATCTACCCGACCCTAACACCGCCCCAGGTTCGTTACATCTTGAAAGACTCGGGCGCGCGTGTGCTCGTTCTTGCTAACCGCGAAAAATTCGATGAGCTGGTCGAGGTTTTGAAAGAGTGTCCTGAAGTACAGACGATAGTCGTCTTTGATCCCGAGGGAGTCGACGACATCGATGCGATCACTCTTGAACAACTCGAAGCACGAGGTCAACAACTCATACTCGAACAACCTGATCTGGTGGATCGTTTGTCGAGTGAAACCAATGCCGCCGATCTTGCCACGATCATTTACACATCCGGGACGACCGGTGAGCCGAAGGGAGTGATGCTGTCTCACTCCAATCTGGTGACTAACCTGGTCGACTCCTCAGGCCATCTCAATTTGGGCGAACAGGACACAGCGCTTTCGGTGTTGCCGCTCTCACACGTGTTTGAACGCCAGGCGATGTACATGTACCTGCACCAGGGAATGGCTGTCTACTTTGCTGAGTCGCTGCAAACAATCGGTCCAAACCTCCGCGAGGTTCATCCCACCATTCTGGTTGGTGTGCCGCGCATCTTCGAAAAGATCTACGACCGGATTCGTGAGCGTGCAGCAGAGCGGGGGAAACTAAGCGTCGCGTTGCTCGATTGGTCGGTGAACGTAGCTCGAGAATACGCAGATCACATCACGAACCATCGACCCATCCCGGCGTCGTTGAAGGTTCAGCACGCCGCTGCCTCGAAGTTGATGTTTTCGAAGTGGCACCGCGCATTCGGTGGGCGCATCAGGTTGCTTCTATCGGGAGGCGCTGCCCTACCTGAGGATCTCGCGTCCATCTATATCGGCGCTGGTATACCGATCATTCAAGGCTACGGCCTTACCGAAACTTCTCCCGTGATCACAACGACTCAGCTCGACAACAACAGAATTGGTACGGTCGGCAAAACGATTCCTAACGTTGAGATTCGAATTGCGGCAGACGGCGAAATCGAAACCCGTGGACCGAACGTGATGCAGGGCTATTACAACCGGCCAGAGGAAACGCGCGCGGTATTTACTGCGGACGGCTGGTTCAAAACAGGAGATATCGGAACCATCGACAATGATGGGTTCTTGCGCATAACCGATCGCAAGAAAGAGTTGTTCAAAACTTCCGGTGGAAAGTACATCTCACCTCAACCGATCGAACAGGCGATCAAGGGTTCTCGCTTTGTAAGCCAGGCAGTGCTTATTGGCGCTGGAAGAAAGTTTGCGTCGGCATTGATAGTTCCGGTGTGGGAACAGATTGAATCCTATGCGCGATTAAAAGGAATTGAAGTGGCGAGTCGTGCCGAGTTGTGCAGCAATCCACGCATCATCGACTTGATCGAGCGACAGATAGACGGTCTCACGCCGGATCTCGCTCGTTATGAAAAGATCAAAGCTATCGCGTTGCTGGAAGATGAATTCACGATCGAAGGAGGCGAGTTAACGCCAACGATGAAAGTGAAGCGACGCGTGATCGATGAGAAGTACAAGGCAGTGATTGATCGAATGTATGAGGCCGCTGAAACTGGCAGGGCGTCGCAGTGAATTGCACAAGCTGGGAAGGGTGGCAAGCGAAAAGTTGGACGCCTCAGTCAATTGAACAAGCTGGGAAGGGTGGCAAGCGGAAATTAGAACGCCTTACAGCATTGACCCCGAGCGCGCCCCCGCTGAGATTCAATTGGGCCACTAAG
>Ga0068865_100002348_pt1 | contig 11159 bp, 11 predicted proteins | sample KBSMisM12_FD_75293 | JGI IMG/M metagenome (GOLD analysis project Ga0068865, IMG submission 75293) | Miscanthus rhizosphere microbial communities from Kellogg Biological Station, Michigan, USA - KBS Miscanthus M1-2 | ecosystem: Host-associated > Plants > Roots > Rhizosphere > Soil ...
GGAATGGGATCACCGCTGCCTTCGCGTTGGCGTTCGGCATGAATGCGGGCATGCACATCCATCATAAAGCGGTTGAAATGGGCGCGACGTTTTTTGGTCACGTGCGCCTCGTCAAAGAACAGATCCATCAGCAGGGTCTTGCCGCGTCCCACGTCGCCCCAGATATAAAGACCCTTTGCGATCGGCAGAGGTTTTTTAAAAAACCAGAAGCCCGGCTTTTGCCGCAAAGATCGCGCCAACGCATTCAGCTTGAGCACGGCCTGTTCCTGGGCGGCGTCGGCGCGCAGTTCGCCTTTGCTGACAGCGGACCGGTAGGCATTGAGCAGCATCAGGCGCGGCCTTCAATCGCCTCGGCCAAGGCCAACAGGCGCCGGGCTTCTTCGGCATGCAGGCCTTCGATCATGCGTCCGTCCAAGGTTATGGCGCCCTTGCCGGGATTGCTGGCAAACGCCTCCAGGATGCGGCGGGCCCGTGCGATCTCTTCCAGCGACGGCGAAAAGGCGCGGTTGCAGGGACCGATCTGAAGCGGATGGATCAGGGTCTTGCCGTCAAAGCCAAAGGCGCGGCCTTGCGCGCAGCTTTCCGTAAAACCCGCCTCGTCTTTGAGGTCGTTATAGGTGCCATCGATCACGGCAAGTCCCTGAGCCCGCGCCGCCGTCACGGTCTGGCTCAACGCCCACCATAGATTGCGCCGGTCGGGCAAAGGTTGGCCACGCATCGCTTTTAACAAGTCATTGGTGCCCATCGCCAGGCATGCCACGCCACTAGCCGCTATCTCCGCCACATTCAGAACCGCTCGCGGCGTTTCGATCATGGCCCACAGCGGCACGCCCCTCTCGGCGGTGGCTATGTCAGCAGCGTTTTCCACCTTGGGCAGCAGAATAGCATCGGGACGTGCGGCTCCAACCGCCTCCAGATCGGGCTTGCCCCAGGGTGTGGAGAGCGGATTGATGCGGACCACCGTTTCGTGTCGGCCATAATCCTGGAGCGCGGCGCAGACCGCTTTCCGCGCCGCATCTTTGGCTTCCGGCGCGACGGAATCTTCCAGATCGAGTACCACGACATCGCATGACAAGCCGCGCGCCTTCTCCAGCATTCTCGGACTGGAGCCTGGAACAAACAGAACAGAGCGGCGAGGCTTCTGCAAAAAAGCGGCGCCTTATTCCACGCCTTCGACCAGGACGAATTCGCCCTGGCTCACCGTCTGGCGAATGGCGCGCGCGGCGGTGTATTCCGGCGAATTGTAGCAAGCCAGCGCTTCTTCCATGGACGGAAATTCGATGATCACATTGCGGGCGCGCGCCTTGCCTTCCAGCACTTCGGTCTTGCCGCCGCGGGCGAGGAATTTGGCTTTGTGGCGCTGAAAAGCCGGCGTGGCGGTTTCGACATATTTCTTGTAGGTCTCCGCGTCGCCGGTCAAATCGACCCGCGCAATCCAATAGGTTTTTGCCATCTATGCAGCCCTCAATAAGTTGCGTTTGATCAAAGCTTCTGCGATCTGCACGGCATTCAGCGCCGCGCCTTTGCGCAAATTATCCGACACGATCCAAAGATTAAGCCCGTTTTCCACCGTCGGGTCCTTGCGGATGCGGCTGACAAAGGTGGCGTCCTCGCCGGCGCATTCGATGGGCGTGACATAGCCGCCATCCTCGCGCTTATCGACCACCAGGATACCGGGGGCAGCGCGCAACGCGGCGCGGGCTTTTTCCGCCGTCACCGGCTTTTCGAATTCGATATTGACGGACTCGCTATGGCCGACAAACACCGGCACCCGCACACAGGTGGCAGTCACCTGAATATCGGGATCCAGAATCTTCTGGGTCTCGACCACCATCTTCCACTCTTCCTTGGTCAAGCCGGAGTCCAGGAAGACGTCGATATGGGGGATCACATTGAAGGCGATCTGCTTGGTGAACTCGCTGACTTCGACGGGATCGGCCACGAACACGGCGCGGGTCTGGCGGAACAGCTCGTCCATCGCTTCCTTGCCGGCGCCGGAAACCGATTGATAGGTGGAAACCACCACGCGCTTGATGGTGAACGCATCGTGCAGTGGCTTTAACGCCACCACCAGCTGGGCGGTCGAGCAATTGGGATTGGCAATAATGCCCTTGGGGATTTCCTTCAGGGCATCGGCATTGACCTCCGGCACCACCAAGGGCACCTGCCGGTCCATCCGCCAATGGCTGGAATTGTCGATCACCATGCAGCCTTGGGCGGCGATCTTGGGCGCCCATTCCTTGGCGATGGCGCTGCCGGCGCTCATCAGCGCGATATCGGTGCCCTTGAAGTCATAATAGTCCAGCGCCTTGACCTTCAATACCCCGTCGCCAAACGACACTTCCGTGCCGGTCGAACGGGTGGAAGCCAGCGCCACCACTTCGCTAATGGGAAATTGGCGCTGGACCAGGACATTGAGCATTTCCCGGCCGACATTGCCGGTCGCCCCGATCACTGCGATTTTATAAGCCATGCGCCACCGTACAAACTTTGGTGCGCAGCAATACTAAAATGTGCGGAGGGACGAAAGCGCGTTTGCAGAAATGGCCGCTAATTGCGCCACTGCAACCCGATCATGGCCCGGCCGCTGTCGATCCCGCCTTTGAAGCGGGGCATCAGCGGATCAGGGGATTGGGTGGAAAAAGCCTCCCATTTGCCGTCCTTTACGCCCAGCGTCTGGGCGGCTTCGTCGGTATAATTCATGGCATAGGGCTGGGGCTTGGTATCGGCATAGCGCAGCTGCATCTGATGCTCGGTCTGCGGCACCGCATTAGGGTCCGGCAAACGATCAGCCCAAGCAGGCGTCAACCCCGGTGACGAGAGGGTCGCCATGGCCAGAAAAACAAGTGCCGAAGAGCGAGTGCAGCGCATGTAACTTAAAACGCTCCAACGCCGTTGATGTTTCCTCAAGGCAAAGCAAGGATCATGAAAGTTCCATGGCGCCAAAGGCTTGGCGGGGCACAGAGCCGCGGCTAAGGTTACCGCTGACCGGTTTGGGGCAGGCGAAGAGGGTTCGATGCAAAGAATGAAATTGGGCGCCGCTGTGGCGGCTTTGTGCCTGGTCAACGCATCTGTGGCCGAGGCTCGGGCGGTTTCTTCCGCCTGCGCCAGTTCAGCCGAAATCTCCGCTATCCAGGTCGCCGCAGTGCAGCAGGAGCTGACGGATGCGGCGCTGGCCTGCGGTCCCAAGGCGGTGGCGTCGTTCAATCGCTTTCAGACCGTTTTCAACAAAGAACTTCGCAGGTCGGATGCAACGATGCTGCGGATGTTCAAGCGAATGAACGGCAATGCCCGTGGCGATGCCGCTTATGACCAGTTCAAGACCCGCGCTATCGCCCATGCCGAACAGCGCCGCACCAAGCCGGGCGCGCACGACAATTTCTGCAAGACCGCCGATGTGGTGTTTGCGGCCGCGCTGGCGCCCGACAAGCCGGTGCTGGAGGATTTTGTCTCCGGTGTGCCGGTCAACGAAGCCAACCCGGTCGACAGCTGCGAGATCAAGGTGGCGGTGGCGCTGCAAGGCGTACAGGTGGGGCCGGAGATCGTGCCGACGCCTCGCCCGGATATTCCCGGCGACGGAAATAGCCTCCCGCTCCCCGCAGTAGGGCGCTAGCTGTTTTATTTTTGAACCCCCTCGGGCTTCGACTATCACGCCGTCGCTACGCTCGGGCGCTCGTCTCGGCCACCTCCCCCTTTGGGCGTGCTTTCGCACGCGAAGGGGGAGGCTGGTCACAGCCTAGCGGATGGTCGCCGCGCGAAATGCGCGGCTCGAGACTTCTGGAACTGCCAGCGCCGTCGTTGTTCGCCATATGAGCTCGAGCGAGGCATTCCGCCGAGCGACCAGCAGCATCCGACAGCTCCCTTCCCCCTTCGGCGCGCAGCGCCCAGGAAGGGGGAAGGTGTCGCAACGAGATGTCGGCGCAGCCGACTCGAGTTGCGACGGATGGGGGTTCAAAAATAAACGCGCGGACACAAACAAAAAGGGGGCGGACCTTACGGTCCGCCCCCTCTGATTCAATCTTGGGCTGATCAGCCGCCCAAATCAATAACCGCGCGGCGGTTCTTGGGCTCACGCACGCCCGGACCGGTCGGAACCAGCGGGTCGTGGAAGCTCTTGCCCTCGATCGCGATCGAGTCGACACCCAAGCCCTGACGGACCATTTCTTCCTTCACGGAAGTGGCGCGGCGGATCGAAAGCGCCTGGTTGTAGCGATCCGAGCCGACCGTGTCGGTGTGACCGGTGACCATGATGCGCACCGAACCCAACGTCTTGGCCGCCGAGACAGCCTCGGTGACCGTGCTCTGCGCTTCGGCCGTGAGGTTCGACTTATCGAAGTCGAAGAAGACGATGTATGTCTTCGCCGGCGGCGGAGGCGGCGGGGGCGGCGGAGGAGGCGGAGGAGGCGGAGGCGGAGGCGGAGGAGGAGGCGGCGGAGGCGGAGGCGGAGGCGGAGGTGTCAGGAACCAACGCAGGCCGAACATCGCCACATTCTCGTGGATCGCCGAGACATGGATGGGGGTGAGATTGGTGAAGGACGAAGCGAAGTTGTGATCCGTTTCGTTCTCGCGATAGCGGTATTCGCCGAACAGATCGACGTCCGGCGCAATGCTGACGGCAAGGCCGGCCATCAACTGCCACTGGAAGGCGCTGGTACCGCCGCGGAAGATGTCAAAGGGGGTGCCGGTGACGCGCAGCCCACCACGGGCGCTGCCGATACCGAGACCGCCACCGACCGTGAACTTCCAGGTATCGCTCAGCGGAAGGTCGTAAGCGACATTGAGCATGTCAGATGTAATCTGGTTGCCGCCGGTCGCGCCGGCGATCGACAGATCATGCTGCGTAAAGGCCAGTTCGTTTTCCAGGCGCCAGCCCTCGGCCCATTTGTAACCGATCGCGATCGCGCCGATAAAATTGTCGTTGGAGTTGGTCTTCTGGTTGAAGCTGGCGGGAGCCTGAACAGAGACCCCGCGAATTCCAGGCTGGTTATCCCAGCCGCCCCCCAGACCCAGATACCAACCATCGCCGGCCAAAGCCGGTGTGCTGAGAGCCGCGGCGGCAACAGTCGCCATGGCGAGCAGACGAAGTTTCATTTTTTAACCCTCGCTTAAAATACCGATGGGCAGGTACCCCCCGCCAATCCGTAAACCAATGTAGCGCTTATAACGGTGCTACCCGAAAATGTCTCCATGCCAGATGCTGCTTTGCGGCAGATTAGCGTCCGCATATCAGGGTTTTATCCGCCCCCTGTGTCGCACTGGCAACAGCGGAAAACCGTACTGATCCCGTCTAACAATTGTATATTGCTGACAGTTTTTCAGTGGCTCAGTGCCAACAGGCCGGGTTGGGGAGCGCGAGACCCTATTTTTCCCCAATAATACCAATGGTATAGGGTCTACTCTAGGCCTTCCAGGAGAGCAAAAATGTCTGGCGATGCATTGGCCCGGCTGCTGACGCTGCTCGATCTGGAAAAAATCGAGGAGAATGTTTTTCGCGGCCTTTCACCCGCCGAACCGATCCAGCGAGTCTTTGGCGGCCAAGTCTTGGCGCAAGCCCTTGCCGGCGCCACGCGCACCGTGGACTCGGCGCGGAGCTGTCATTCCTTTCATGCCTATTTTCTGCGCCCGGGCGATCCCAAGGTGCCCATCCTCTACGAGGTTGACCGCTCGCGTGATGGTGGAAGCTTCACCGCCCGGCGGGTCGTCGCCATTCAGCATGGCGTGCCGATCTTCACCTTGGCCGCCTCGTTCCAAAGACCGGAAAGCGGTTTTGAGCATCAATCCAAAATGCCGGTGGTGCCGCCGCCGGAAGAGCTGGAAGACCAGCAGCTTGTGCTGTTGCGCGACCCGGGGCTATCGCCCGCGATCCGCGCCTGGGTGGCGCGTGACCGCCCTTTCGAAACCCGCGCGGTGTTGGGGCGTGGGCCGTTCGACAATGCGGGCGACCGGCCGGCGCGGGCGCCGGTGGACCATATCTGGCTGAAGACCTGCGGTCCCTTGCCGGACGATGCCGCCATCCATCGCGCCCTGCTGGCCTTTGTCTCGGATATGTCGCTGCTGGACACCTCGCTTCTGCCGCATGGCAAAAGCATTTTCTCCGATGTGCAGGTGGCGAGCCTGGATCACGCCATGTGGTTTCATCAACCGTTCCGGGCGGATGAATGGCTGCTCTATGCCCAAGACAGTCCGAGCGCCTCAGGCGGCCGTGGGTTCAACCGGGGCTCTATTTATCGGCGCGACGGCACGTTGGTTGCCTCGGTTGCCCAAGAAGGACTCATCCGGCCCCGCTGAGATTTTGTCGCCGTTGCGCCGATTCTATTTCATTGCGGCGCGTACGCGCCGCGGGGCGAAGAGATGGCGTTCTGGTTGCGTCGGTAGCGCAGGAAGGTCTTATCCGGCCGCGCTAAGACCGTTCAGTTTTAGGGGCAGCCGCCCGTCGGCGAGGGGATCTGAGCGACGCGCCGCGGTCTTGTGTACCAGTTGTTGGTGAAGTTGACCGGCCCGGCGATCACCTTGGTGGTGGCGGAGGCATAGTTGTAGGCGATCTCGGAAACAATCACACTGCTGCCTGCGGTCAACAATTGCTGAGGCAGGGTCATGGTGGCGCCCACCGTGCGCGCGCCGGGTGACAGGGTGCCGTTTCCGCTCTGGGTGCAAGTCCAGGCGACCTTACCCACCGTCGCGCTTTGTCCAACCGTGTCCCAGATCACGCTGGTAATGCGTATGGTCGGTTTGCCGGAGCCTGCAACGGAGGGATCATAGTAGGGATAGAGAATTGTTCCGGATGCGTTATAGACATTGCCTACATCCGCGCGGGCCAAAACGTCGGACTGGGAGATCAAGTCCGCCACGGTGCTGGCCATGATGGAAACATCGGCTCGGCACAACAGGGCCAGGGAGGTTTCCACCACCCCGAAAAACAAGGTGATCAGGATCGGCAGCAGCATGGCGAATTCCACCGCCGCGGCGCCATCCTTGTTAGCCGCGCGCCGGCTTATCGCAGCCAGGCGGCGCTTCAAATTCGCAAGCGGCAGCGAAAGGATCGACCGCATCAGCACCCCCCTGTGGTGGTGGTGTAGGGTTCGTTGCGGAAAGCCGCCGCAGTGGCGAGCAAATGGTTGTTGTTCGCCATATTGGCGAGGAAGAAATTCAGCATCGGCGTGAAGACCGGCCAGCGATAGTAAGCACGCACCAGCACCACATCGCAGGCATTGCCGGTGTTGAAACCGGCCATGTTGGGCAGAGTCCCGTCAGCGGCCAGGGGTGAGGAATTGGTCACGCCGGTAAAACCAGCCGGATAGGCCGTGACGTCGAATTGCAGATCGCTATTGCCATTGGCGTCGTTGGTGCAGTTCTGCAGCAGAACATTGACTTCGTTGCACACCTGGGTGCGGAACTGATCCGCCGTCATCGGCACGCAAAGATTGTTGCTGTCGAGCGAAAAGCAGGCCGATTGGCCGGTGCGGACCAGCCGCGCCGCATCGTTCACCGCATTCTGCAGCGAGGATTGGGCGAAAAAGATAATGCCCGCTTCTACCGTCCCCATCAGCAGCAGGAAAAAGACCGGCGCGACAAAAGCGAATTCCACCGCCGCCGAACCTTGGTTGTTAGCTCGCAGCCGCCGCCAAAAGTCGAAGAGCTTTGTCACGGTATCGGTCCTCGTCGCCTCTATTTCTAGAAGCGAGGGCCGTCAAAACGAAGCCGAAGAGGAATTCCTGACCAATGCGCGGTTAAGCGTGCCGTTAGAAATGTAGCCGGATGGAACGCATTTAAATCATTTGTTCAACAGCCTTAACGGTTCGAGCATTTTTGTTAACGTTTATCTTACCGCATCAGCGGAAAGCAACAGCATCTTCACCCCTTTTGGACAAGAATATCTTATCCGAATTGGATCGACTGGGGCACAAGATGCTGAGGCCGTTCGCCATCAAAGTTCCCGCTTTTTTGCGTTCAAAGCGCGGCAATGTCGCCATGATGTTCGCCATCGCGCTGATACCGTTGATGATCGGTGCCGGCGCCGGCCTGGATTTCGCACGCGCCATGCTGGTGCGCCAGCAGATGGGCGAAGCGCTGGACGCCGCCGCGCTGGCAGTGGGCTCCACCACCGGCCTTACCCAGACAACCGCCCAGGCATTGGCGCAGAAGTATTTCGACGCCAACTACACGGTGGACAAGACCGATTACGGCTCGCCCACCATCAACATCCCCAGCAGCGGCTATGACAGCAAAGGCTCGGTCACTATCACCGCTTCGGACCCCATGCCCACCGTGCTGGTCAGACTTATCGGCATCAACAGCATACCGATCACCACCTCTTCCAATGTGGTGTGGGGCCAGACCAAATTGTGGGTGGCGCTGGTGCTGGACAATTCCGGCTCGATGAGCCAGGGCGACAGCAACGGCACAAAGATGGCCGCGCTGCAAAACGGCGCCAACCAGCTGCTGACCATCTTGCACAACGCGGCTACGCATCCGGGTGACGTGCAGGTTTCTATCGTGCCCTTTGTCAAAAGCGTCAATGTGGGCACGGGGAATTCCGGCGCCGGTTGGATCGACTGGACGGATTGGGATAACCCGCCGATCGTCGATCAGACGAACTATGTCTATCAGCAAGACACCGACATTATGATCAATAACGACCCGCTCAATACTTTCGGGCCGGGAGACAGTTGCCCTTATACCAACAGCGCCCAGGGTTACAGATGCGTCGGGTCGTCCACCAATGACACGAACTGTTCCGGCTCCGGCGGTTCCTCTTGCGTTTCGACCATCCCCTCAAACGGCAATATCTGCCCCAGCATGCACGCCGGCGGTACACAGGATGGTCTGGGCTATCATTTCTACAATGGCTGCTGGACGGGAGCGACCTCGACCACCACTGCCGTGATTGCCACCGGCAGCACCGCGAGCTGCACCGGACACTCTACTGGCACCGGCGGCAATTGCAGCTGTGCGACGGTGAGTGGTGTCAAAACTTGCACCACCAAGGTTTGGAACCATGTCTGGGTTGCCAACAACCATAGCAGCTGGACCGGCTGCTTGATGGACCGCAAGCAGAGCTTCGATGCTTCCAACGCCACGCCTGCCGGCCCCAGCACGAACTTCCCGGCGGAGAACAATCAATATTGCGGTACGGCTACCGTCACGCCCTTGGGCTATAACTGGTCGAGCCTGACCACTCAGGTCAACGCCATGACGGCTTATGGCGCCACCAACCAGGCGATCGGCATCGCGCATGGCTGGCAGACGATCTCCACGGGCAGCCCGTATGGCGCGCCCGCGGTGCCGGACGACACCACCCGCTACATCATCTTTTTCTCCGACGGTCTTAACACCATGAACCGTTGGTGGGGCGACGGTTCGACCGAGGGCACTACGGCCGACGGCTACATCGACGACCGTGAAAAGGCGGCCTGTGACGCAGCCAAGGCCGATGGCGTCGTGATCTATTCCATCTATGTGCATGTCGGCGGTACCGGCGGCTCGGGCAACTCGGCGCCCCTGCAATATTGCGCCACCGACCCGACCAAATATTTCGCCCTGACCACCACCAATGGCGTGGTGACCACCTTCAACCAGATCGCTCAGCAGATCACAAACGTCCGCGTGGTGAAGTAATGAAGATTGCCTGGGACGTCTCAGAACAAGTCCTGCTCACCATATGGCACACTTTGCCGTGGCTGGCAGGCCTGGGACTTGTCTTCACGGTGCTGTCGCGCTTTGCACCTTGCAATCAGGGCAAGCCCTGGTGGGAAAAGCGGGGCCTGGTCACCGATCTTTGCTACTGGGTGGTTTCCCCGCTGTTCGGCCGCTATCTGCGCATCTGGCTGACGGTCTTTGTCACGGTCTGGCTGTTCCACATCAGCGACGGCAAGCAGATCGGCGAATTCTATGCCCATGGCCACGGACCCCTGTCGCGCCTGCCGTTCTGGGTGCAGCTGATCCTCTATCTGGTGGCGACCGACTTCGCGCTGTACTGGATCCATCGCGGCTTCCATCGCGGCTTTCTGTGGAAGTACCATGCCGTGCATCACGCGTCGGAGGATCTGGAATGGACCAGCGCCTCGCGCTTTCATCCCGTCAATCTGGCCTTGGGCTCGGGCCTGGTCGATGTCGTGGCCTTTCTGTGCGGCATCTCGCCGGAGATTTTCGTGGTGGTGGGTCCGTTCAACATCATCACCTCCTGCCTGGTGCATGCGAATCTCAGCTGGACCTTCGGTCCGCTGCGTACCGTCTTTGCCAGTCCGGTCTTTCATCGCTGGCACCACGCCCAAGCGGTCTGCGACAAGAATTTCGGCAGCACCTTTGCACTATGGGATGTGATGTTCGGCACCTATCACATGCCGGCGGGCGCGCTGCCCAAGGATTACGGCATCGACGACAAGGCCATGCCGGAAGGTTTGGTGGCGCAACTCATCTATCCGTTGACGCAACGCGAGCCGGGCGAGCGTGAGGCGCTGGCGGAGCCAATCGCCTAAGCCGAGACATCCAGAAATCTCGAGCCCGGCGTTCCGCCGGGCGACTCACAGCATTCGACAGCTTACTTCCTCCGTGAGGCCGGTTAGTGAAAGGTCCAGTGGACCTTTCACCGGCCGAACGCGAAGCCGCATGGAGGGGGAAGGTCTCACAGCGAGGGTGAGGTTGGCGGCCAAGCCAACCGAACGCCCAGCGCCGAAGGCGCAGGCCGGAACGGAGGGGGATCAAAAATAAAAAAGCCCGGAGAAGACCCGGGCCTTTTAGCTCAATGCCGGACCGGCGCTTAGTTCTTCGCTTCGGCCGTGGTGGCCGCGGTGCGCGCTGCGTTTTGGTGCGCCGTGGTCTGAGCGTTGACAGCGTCGGTGTCCTTGCCGTCGCCGGGCATCGGGGTGGGCTCGCAGCGGCCGCCGGCGCAATTCAAGGTCACGCGCTGGGCGCCCCGGTTGAGGGTTACGGTGCCGCTGCCGTCATTGCCGGTGACGGTTATGTGGGTGTTGAAAACCATCACATTTTCGCGGTTCAGCGCCATCACATTGGTGCGGCCATAGCCCTTGCCCTGCACAAAGGCATGGCGGGCGTCGATCATGGTCACATCGGCAATGGAAGGATTGCCGACATAAACGGTGGAAACCGGCGTTTTGAAGGCCAGGGTATGGACCTCATCCAGCGCCAGGGCGACGAAGTTG
>Ga0068865_100002352_pt1 | contig 11152 bp, 11 predicted proteins | sample KBSMisM12_FD_75293 | JGI IMG/M metagenome (GOLD analysis project Ga0068865, IMG submission 75293) | Miscanthus rhizosphere microbial communities from Kellogg Biological Station, Michigan, USA - KBS Miscanthus M1-2 | ecosystem: Host-associated > Plants > Roots > Rhizosphere > Soil ...
CAAGAAGGGAATTGTTGTCGCTTCGACCGAAGCCGAGCTCATCCCGAGCGCCATAGAGAAGCTCGATTCGCTCGAAGAGATTACAAAGAAAACCCAGAAGTGCACGCGTTGTCCGCTTTACGAAACGGCGACGCGGGCAGTTCCGGGAGAAGGCAACCCGAAGGCGCAACTCGTCTGCGTAGGTGAAGCCCCTGGTGCGAAAGAAGACGAAACCGGTCGCCCATTTGTGGGGCAGGCTGGCCAGTTGTTAACGAAGATTCTCGGGGCAATCGACCTAACCAGAGAAGAGGTCTTCATTTGCAACGTTCTCAAGCATCGTCCTCCCGGGAATCGAAATCCGCGGCCGGAAGAAGTCGAAGCTTGCAGTCCATACCTGATCAGACAGCTCGAGCTGATAAAGCCAAAAGTCATTGTTGCTTTTGGGACATTCGCTGCCCAAACTCTGCTCAACTCAAAAACTCCGATCGGTCAGCTCCGTGGGCTTGTCCATAAGTACCACGGGATACCGCTCGTCGTCACATATCACCCCGCCGCTCTGCTGAGAAACCCGGCCTGGAAGCGGCCAACATGGGAAGATGTCAAGCTCGCCCGTAGAATTCTCGATAGCAGCGCCCGTCCGTGACCCCTACAAGGATCGTCGACCGCCTTACTCCGAAGACGCGGAGCAGGCGGTGTTGTCGGCGATGCTCATGGACCCCGATGCAATCCTGCGCGCGACCGAGTTCGTCGACGACACGATGTTCTATCGGGAGGGGCACCGCCGGATCTTCCGCGCGATGCTCGCTCTCTCCGAGCGCGGCGATGTAGTAGACCCGCTCACGCTCTCCGAGGAGCTGTCACGAACCGGCTCGCTCGAATCGAGTGGCGGCAAGGACTATATCGGATTTCTCGTCGATGCGGTGCCGACGGCAGCCAACGTCGAGTACCACGCCAAGATCGTCCGCGAAAAAGCGCTGCGCCGCCGTCTGATCGAAGTCTCCACTGCCATCGTCGCCGAGGCTTTCGAGTCCGGATCTCCGTCGACGGAGCTTCTCGATGAGGCCGAACACAAGATCTTCGAGGTCAATCAGAGCCGCGGCGCTGAAGGCTTCACGCGCATCAAGGAGCTGCTCTGGCCGACGATGGAGCGGATCGAGGAGATCCAGCGCGGCGGCGGATCGCTTACGGGCGTCGCAAGCGGATTCAAGGATCTCGACGAGCTCACGGCAGGTTTCCAGCCTTCCGACCTGATCATCGTTGCGGCTCGTCCCTCGATGGGCAAGACGGCTTTCGTGCTCAACATCGCTCAGAACGCGGCACTCGACAACAACGTTCCTGTTGCATTCTTCTCCCTCGAAATGAGCAAGGAGCAGCTGGTTCAGCGACTGCTCACATCCGAAGGTCGAGTCGACGCGCAGCGGCTGCGCAAAGGAAAGCTGCACGACGATGAGTTCGTCAGGCTTGGCAGGGCGGCCGGGATTCTCAGTCACGCCCCGATCTGGATCGACGATACCCCGGCGATGACGCTGCTCGAGATGCGCTCGAAAGCACGGCGCCTGAAGATGGAAAACAACATCGGCATGGTCGTCGTCGACTACCTCCAGCTGATGCAGGGACCAACCAACACCGAAAGTCGGCAGCAGGAAATCAGCTACATCTCGCGCTCGCTCAAGGCGCTCGCGCGAGAGCTCAGGATTCCAGTAGTCGCGCTCTCGCAGCTTTCGCGCGCGCCCGAGCAACGGACGGGTGAGAACAAGCGCCCCCAGCTCTCCGACTTGCGCGAATCAGGCGCGATCGAGCAGGACGCGGACCTCGTCATGTTCATTTACCGCCAGGAGATGTACGACGGGCCGACCGACAAGGACGGCAATTCCCTCGAAGGGCGCGCTGAGATCATCGTCGGCAAGCAGCGCAACGGGCCGACCGGGTTCGTGAATCTCTACTTCAACAAGACCTACACTCGCTTCGAGAACCTGTCGCCGCGCCTGGCGCAGTGAGCCCGAAATCAAAGACAGTCTACCGCTGCACCAGCTGCGGTGCTGACCATCCCAAGTGGGCCGGGCGCTGCGACGTTTGCGGCGACTGGAACACTCTGGTCGAAGAGATGGCGGCACCGCGCGCGTCATCGACCGCTTCGGGCCGCCGGGTTCAGGGCGCGAAGTCGATGGCGGAGGGTGGCAGCGTCGCCCCCACCCAGCGTCTGCGCGACGTACAGAGCTCGGCGGGGCGCCGACTCCAGACAGGAATAAAAGAATTCGATTTCGTTCTTGGTGGCGGCATCGTGCCCGGGTCGATGGTTCTGGTCGGCGGTGAGCCCGGAATCGGCAAATCGACGCTGCTTCTACAAGTCGCGGGCCGGTTACAGGAGCTTGGGCATTCCACCCTGTATGTCTCCGGCGAAGAATCCGCGCTGCAGGTCAAGCTGCGCGCCGAGCGTCTGCACGGCTCGGCGGAGGATGTCGAGCTGCTCAACGAAACGCTGCTTGAAACAATCATCGCGACAGCCGGCGCGAAGAAACTCGACGCGGTCGTCATCGACTCGATTCAGACGATCTTCACTTCCGATCTCGAAGGCGCGCCGGGAAACGTCGGACAGGTTCGCGAGTGCGCGGCTCGTCTGATGCGATTTGCGAAGGAGACGGAGACTACGGTCTTTGCCGTCGGCCACGTCACCAAGGGCGGTGGAATCGCGGGACCGAAGACGCTCGAGCACATCGTCGACACGGTTCTCTACTTCGAAGGCGAAGGCATGCTGGAGCACCGTCTTCTGCGCGCTACAAAAAACAGGTTCGGGAGCGTCGACGAAATCGGCGTGTTCAGGATGACCGAGGAAGGATTGATCGCCGTCGAGAATCCGTCCGAGCTGTTCCTTGGCGATCGACTGACGAATTCGTCCGGCAGCGCGGTGACAGCCTTGCTCGAAGGCTCGCGTCCCGTGCTGATAGAGATTCAAGGTCTTGCGGCCAAGGCGGGATACGGCACGCCGCAGCGAGTCAGCACAGGTTACGACGGCCGACGATTGGCGCTGCTGCTGGCTGTGCTCGACAAGCGCGCGGGGCTTTCGTTCTCGCAGCTCGACGTTTTCCTTAACGTCGTTGGCGGCGTGAGAATGCAGGAGCCGGCTGGGGATCTCGCCGTAGCGAGCGCGCTGGCGTCGAGTGTGTACGACCGGCCGGTCGCGGGCTCGTCGGTCTTCCTCGGCGAAGTCGGACTTGGCGGCGAGATCCGTCCCGTCACTCAGGCCGAGCGCCGACTCGGCGAAGCTGCCAAGATGGGGATGACGATGGCGTACATGTCGGAGCGCGGGATACCGAAGCGGGGTCCAAAAGGGATTGAAGTCGTTGGAGTCAGAACGGTCAATGAACTGTTCGCGCGGCTTTTTTAAAGCGCGAGGCGGAAGGCGGAAGAAGGGAGGCGGCAAACGCGCTGATTACGGCCGCCGCCTCATTCCTACTACGTCATTCCCGCTTTCCGCCTCGCGCCTTCCGCCTGCCGCTCTATGACTCGCGACGTAGGTGTCATAATCGTTGCCGCCGGTAGCGGGTCACGAACTGGATCCGAGGAACTCAAGCAGTTCCGCTGGGTCGCCGGCAAGCCTATGCTCCTGCACAGCATCCAGACTTTCCAGGCACGACCGGACGTGGCCATGGTCGTCGTCGTGCTGCCGCGTGAATACGTCGGCGATCCGCCGCCGTGGATCTTTCAGAGTGATTCCGATCGCCTGTTGCTATCAGTCGGTGGAAGGCATCGGGGCGAATCAGTTTACAATGGCCTCGAAGATTTACCGACGGAATGTGAGCTCGTCGTCATACACGACGCGGCGCGACCACTGGCGTCCGACGACGCGATCGGCCGGGTGATCGAAGAAGCTCGAAAGGGAAACGGCGCGGTGGCGGCGCTTCCAGTCGCGGATACACTCAAGCGCGCCGATTCGAGCGGCAAGGTCATCGAGACGGTGGATCGCTTCGGACTGTGGCGCGCGCAAACCCCGCAGGCCTTTCCGCGCAAGGCGATCGAGCGCGCCCACCGCGAGGCGCGCGAGGCCGATCGGATTGCGACGGATGACGCAGCGTTGTGCGAGCAGATCGGTCTCACCGTCGTCGTCGTGCGCGGAAGCGAGCGTGCTCTCAAAATCACTGAGGAATCGGATTTCGCGCTGGCGGAGGCGCTAAGTATCTTGCGCGAATGAAGTCGCAACCGATGGTCGTGCCGTTCTGGTCGCCCGAGGAGGTAGAGGCCTCCATCAATGAAACGCTTGCCCATCTCGCTGCCGGAAAGGTGCTCGCTTACCCGACTGAAACGGTCTACGGTTTTGGCGGAGCCGTAGATGAGAAATCCGTGGAGGCGCTCGTGAATCTCAAGGGGCGTGCGCCGGGAAAGCCATTTCTGCTGCTGGTGGCGGCAAGCGAGATGATAACGCGCCTTGGCTTGCACCTCACTGGTTATGCTTCAATGCTCGCCGCGCGTTTCTGGCCCGGTCCGCTAACCCTGGTGCTGCCTGGAGGCGAAAAGCGTGTGCCTGATCGACTGCGTGGGCCTGAAGGCGGTGTAGCTGTGCGTTGGACGCCACACCGCTCGCTGGCGCGGCTGATCCTCGCGCACGGCGATCCAATAACCTCGACAAGCGCGAATCGTCCACGCGTTCCGCCGGCGGCGACGGCCGACGAGATCGTTTCGCAGTGGAGCGAAGCCATTCTCCGAGGGACGCTGCGTGTGCTCGATGGGGGCCGACTCAAGGATTCTCAGCCTTCTACTGTCGTCGATTGTACCGGACGGCTTCCGCGAGTCATTCGCCCCGGCGCAATCTCTGCGGCAAAACTGCGGGAGAGTGTGCCCGATCTTCTTGGCGACGCGTAGCGCATGAATCTTCTTTTTGTCTGCAGCGGCAATACCTGCCGCAGCGCAATGGCCGAGGCACTGGCGCGAAAGATCGCGCAGCGGCGCGGCATCAAGGATTTGAACGTCTCGAGCGCCGGCACCAATGCCTGGGACAATGCCACCGCGACCGACGAGGCACTGCTCGTCGGCATGGAGCGCGAGGTCGATCTGACCTCTCACCGCTCGCGCAAGCTGACACCGGCAATCGTCTCCGAGGCCGATCTGATTTTCGTCATGACGCCCGGACATCTGGAGCAGGTGAAGCAGCTCGGCGGACGAGGAAAGGTGCACGTCATCGACGAGTACGCGTCTGGCACGCCGAATCAGGGTATCACAGATCCTTACGGTGGTGACCTCGAGGCATATCGCCACACCGCCGACGTTCTCGAGAAGGAATTGGAGAAGCTGTTCGACAGACTTGGAAACTGAGAACCCAGTAAGAGAGCTTCCGGGCCGACTGGTACTGCTCGGCCACCCCGTTGCTCATTCGCTTTCACCGACGTTCCAGAACGCGGCTCTGCACGCGGCTGGAATTCCGCTTTCCTACGAGGCGATTGACGTAGCACCTCGCGATTTGAGGGTGTTGCTGCGCCAGCTCAAATCTGTAGCTGCCGCGGGGAACGTCACCATCCCGCACAAGATCGCCGTCCACAACAGCTGCGACGCGCTGACCGACATCGCCGCCAGGGTTGGCGCGGTCAACACATTCTGGTTCAACTCGGGGCAATTGCATGGCGACAATACCGACGTCGCCGGTTTCGACGCGGCGGCGAGAGCGTTGCTGGGCGGCGATCAGCAAAACGCGAGAATCGTAATGTTCGGGAGCGGTGGCGCGGCGGCGGCGGTGCTGGCCACGGTGGAACAGTGGCCGAACGCCCGTGTTGCCATAATCGCCAGACATCCCGAGCGCGCCGCAAAACTTGCTCGACGCTTTCGCGATGTCGCGCGAGTCGAAAAGAGTCTGGGGGATGCGCTCTCGGATGCCAACTTCGTCGTGAACGCAACACCGGTCGGGCAAAAGGACGATACGATGCCTCTCGATGTAGGCATGATTTCAAAATCTGCCGCGGTGATGGATCTCGTTTACCGCCGCGGCGGTACGCCGTGGGTCAAAGCGGCCCGAGCCCAGGGAAATCGCGCCGCCGACGGCTTGCCGATGCTCATCGAACAGGGAGCGCTGTCCTTCCAGCGCTGGTTTGGATTCGAGCCGGATCGGGAGGCAATGCGAAAATCGCTGGTCTGACTGGAGCGGGACCAGGCAACCGGGTAAGCGAATACGCCGCTGGAGCCCTCGACCTTCTGCTCCCGCGTGTGTGTGTCTCGTGTGAGCGGGCGATGGCGCGGATCGAGCGGGGGTTGGTTTGCAGCCTTTGCTGGTCGCGGCTGCATGTCCTTCCCGCCCCCCAGTGCCCGCGCTGCGGACATCCGATCTCGAGCGATAACTGTGGGTGGTGCAGCCTGTTGCCGCCATTCGTGCGGGCGGTTCGGTCGGTTGCCTGGATGCCAGAAGAGCCGGCCTCGAGCATTGTTCACTCTCTCAAATACGAAGGATGGTCGGCGGTCGCCGCGGAAATCGCCGGACGGATGAGCAGGCTCGCCTGGCCGGTCGACGTTGTGGAGGAGAGAGCAGCGATTGTTCCGGTTCCGCTCGCGTCAGCGAGAAAGCGCCAGCGTGGCTATAATCAGAGTGCGCTCATCGCCGAGGCTCTTGGCAGGGAATGGGACGTCGAGGTGTGGGACGATCTCGTCGTTCGCTCGCGTGAAACCAGGTCGCAAACCCAGTTGACACCCGAACAGAGGCTGGACAACGTTGCAGGCTCGTTTTGTGTCCGCGACGGACACGCGCGGGCGCTCGTGGGTGCGCACGTGGTTCTGCTCGACGACGTCGTCACGACCGCGGCAACTCTCAACACCTGCGCCAAGGTGCTGTACGAAGGTGGAGCGCGAATAATTTCTTATGTGACATTCGGCCGGGCCCGCGCCAGCGGCGACCGGCTTTAACTCAATGGAGCAAGGGGAATGGCAATCAGGGTAGGCATCAACGGTTTCGGAAGAATTGGACGCCAGGTGGTTCGCGCCGCGAAAAATGAGGGCGTCGCCGATCTCGATTTCGTCGCGGTCAACGATCTGACCGACACCAAGACGCTGGCTCACCTTTTCAAGTACGACTCCGTGCACGGCAATTATGACGGTGATGTCGAGGCGGGGGCCGATTCCATCATCATCGATGGCGACGAAATCAAAGTGCTTGCCCAGAAAGATCCCGGCATGCTCCCCTGGAAGGACCTCGGCGTCGACATCGTGCTCGAGTCGACTGGTCGCTTCACCGATGCCAGCGCGGCGCGCAAGCACATCGACTGCGGCGCAAAAAAGGTGTTGATCTCAGCGCCGGCCAAAGGTGAAGACATCACCATCGTCATGGGTGTCAACGACGACAAGTACGATTCTGCGAAGCACACGATCGTCTCGAACGCCTCGTGCACGACCAATTGCCTGGTGCCGATGGTGAAGGTGATCCGCGACAACTTCGGCTTTCGTCACGGTTCGATGGTGACGATCCACAGCTACACGAACGACCAGCAGATCCTCGATCTTCCGCACAAGGATCTCCGTCGCGCCCGCGCTGCCGCGCTTTCGATGATCCCGACCACGACTGGGGCAGCGAAGGCGACTTCGCTGGTGATTCCGGAAGTGAAGGGAAAGATCGACGGCACTTCGGTCCGCGTTCCCACGCCGGACGTGTCGTACACGATTCTGACCGTTGAAGTCGAGAAGTCAGGCGCCACAAAGGAATCGGTCAACGAAGCTTTCAAGAAGGCGGCCGCGTCGGGTCCGTTGCAGGGGATTCTCCGCTACACGGACGTCGAGCTCGTCTCGAGCGACTTCATCGGTGATCCGGCTTCCTGCATCCTCGATTCGAAAACCACCAACGTCATCGATGGAACGCTGGTGACCGTGCAGGGCTGGTACGACAACGAGTGGGGATACGCGTCGCGCTGCGTCGACATGCTGCGCTTCATGGGAACGCGACTCTAGAAGCGCGGGCATGAAAAAGAAAACAATCAAGGATCTCGACGACGCCCAGGTCCGCGGCAAGCGGGCGCTGGTGCGCGTCGACTTCAACGTGCCCCTCGACGAAAACGGTCAGATCACGGATGACACGCGCATCCGCGCGTCACTGCCAACGATCGAGCTGCTGTTGGAGCGACAGGCGCGCACGATCATCATCTCCCACCTGGGCCGCCCAAAGGGCAAGCCGGATCCCAAATATTCGCTTCAACCCGTATCGAAGCGTCTCGAGGAGCTTTGCGGGTCGCGGGTGACCTTTGTGGAAAGCACGGATTCAGACGAGGCGCTGCAGGCATCCCAGAATCTCAAGAGCGGGGAAATCCTGCTGCTCGAGAACACTCGCTTTCTCGGCGGAGAAGAGAAGAACGATCCGCGCCTGTCGCGCGCGCTCGCCGAGCTCGGCGATTTCTTCGTCAACGACGCGTTCGGGTCAGCGCATCGCGCGCATTCGTCGACTGTGGGTGTCGCGGAGCACCTTCGGCCAGCTGTCGCGGGACTCCTGATGAAGAGCGAGCTGGATTTCCTGGGCAGCGCGTTGTCGAACCCGGTCAAGCCATTCGTCGCTATCCTCGGCGGCGCAAAGATCTCCGGCAAGATCGACGTGATCGAGCAGCTGTTGCCGAAGGTTGACGCGCTGCTGATCGGCGGGGCGATGGCCTGCACTTTCTATCGCGCGATGGGACTCGAGACTGGCAAGTCGCTCGTCGAGGAAGATCGCGTGGAGATGGCCAAGGCGCTTCTCGACCGCGCGGGTGCGAAGCTAACCCTGCCTCACGATGTCATTGTTGCGCCGTCGATGGATCGCGGCAGCGAAGCAAAGTCGGTGTCACGCAACGCCGTCCCGAAGGACCAGGCAGTGTTCGACATCGGCCCGCAGACGGCAGCCTCTTTCTCGCGTGCGATTGCATCGGCCAGGACCGTGGTGTGGAACGGACCGATGGGTGTCTTCGAGACACCGCCATTCGACAACGGGACCAGGGCAATCGCCCAGGCGATGGCCAACGCTACCTCGACTGGCACGACGACAATCGTTGGCGGTGGCGACTCCGCGGCCGCAGTCACTGAGGCCGGCCTCGAGAAAAAAATGAGCCACGTCTCCACCGGTGGCGGAGCTTCACTCGAATTCCTCGAGGGGAAAAAACTTCCCGGCGTCGAAATCCTGGATGAGGCGGGCTGAGTGAAGCGTCCGGTTCTCGCCGCCAACTGGAAGATGAACAATGGTCCAACGGCGGCGAAATCGTTCATGGACAGCTTTCTCGCGGCCTACCCCGCGCGCGCCGACCGAACCGTTATTGTCTTTGCGCCCTCGGTTTCGTTGACGACCGTTGCCGGTGCCATCGGAAAGCGAAACGACATCGTCGCCGGAATTCAGAACATCCACTGGGCGGAGAAGGGAGCCTTCACCGGCGAAGTCTCAGCCGGTATGGCCCGTGATGCTGGTGCGCAGGTAACTCTCGTCGGACACTCCGAGCGCCGTCACATTTTCGGTGAGAGCGACGCCGAGTGCGCAAAGAAATGTCTTGCCGCGGCAAAGGCGCGGCTGACCTTCATGCTCTGCGTTGGTGAGACCATCGAGCAGCGCGAGACGGGCCAGACCGAGCGGGTGGTGATCAAGCAGTTGCGCGAGGGACTGGCGCAAACTCCCAATCTCATCTCGACCGATTTCCTTCTCGCCTATGAGCCTGTGTGGGCGATCGGGACGGGTCTGACGGCGACGCCAGCCGACGCTTCGGCCATTCACACCGTCTTGCGCATGGAGCTGCGGCAGATAATCGGCACTCGGTCCGACGAAACTCCGATTCTATACGGGGGAAGTGTCAACGCCGGAAACGCCGCCAGCCTACTGTCTTCGCCCGAAGTCGACGGACTTCTGGTTGGTGGGGCGAGCGTCGATGCGCAGTCCTGGTTGTCGATTGCCCAGACTTGACTCGTATCTCCTGCCCGTCGATATTCCAAGGCTGGACGCGCCAAGCGAACTTTAAATCTATCAATGGTTTACACGTTTCTACTTACACTGCTGATCATCGACTGTATCGTGTTGATGGCAGCCATCCTTCTTCAGGCTGGGAAGGGCACCGGACTCGCCGCCAATTTCGGCGGAGCGAGCTCCTCTCCCGACGCTTTCATCGGCATCCGGCAGGCGGGAAATCTTCTGACCACAGCTAGCTGGTGGTGTGGCGGGATTTTCCTCGGTCTTTCCTTCGTCCTCCAATTGATGTCGACCCATACCTCGGCGCCGAGATCGGTACTCGAGCGGGGATTGGGCAATCAGCCGACGAACGTGGCCCCTCCGCCGACTTCAGCTCCGGCTGTTCCGCTCGAGCCTGCGCCGACAACGACAGCGCCGGCGACCGGAACTCAGAACGCGAAACCTCCAGCCACGACGCCGAAGCCCTAAGTTGGCCGACGATATCCGCCCCAGCGAGCCAGGGTTCCTCCTCCTCGAGGATGGGACCCTTTTTCGTGGCCGCGTCGAAAAGGATGCGGCGGGGTTGCTGCCGGCCGTCGCGGAGGTGGTTTTCACGACCAACATGACGGGATACCAGGAGGTTTTCACGGACCCCTCGTATCGCGGACAGATCGTCGTGATGACCGCGCCCCAGATCGGCAATTACGGAATCAATACCGAGGATCCCGAGTCGGCCGCTCCCCAGGTCGCCGGCGTTGTCGTCCGGGAGCTTTCCCGTACCTACTCGAACTGGCGCGCCACCGGTGGACTAGGCACTTGGCTTACTGGTGCTCAAGTGCCGATAATCCATGATGTTGACACTCGGCGGCTAACGCGACACTTGAGATCGGTTGGGGTAATGCGTGGGGTTATCGGACGCGGAGACTCCCCCGACGCAGAGACCCTCGCGGTTCTCGACGCATGCCCATCGATGGTGGGGCTCGATCTCGCCTCTCGCGTCAGCACGCGCGAGCCCTACGCGTGGGGGGATCCGCGGGCCAAACATCACATCGTCGCCTACGACTACGGAATCAAGCGCAACATTCTGCGCCTGTTCGATGAGAACGATTGCCGCGTCACCGTTGTGCCCGCCAACACTCCGGCCGAAGAAGCGCTGGCCGAAGACCCCGACGGTATTTTTCTGTCGAACGGGCCGGGAGATCCGGAAGCGGTTTCTTACGCTCCCGAAATCATTAAAACGTTGACTGGCAAGGGCATTCCCACCTTCGGCATCTGCCTCGGCCATCAACTGCTCGGACTGACGTTTGGCGGATCGAC
>Ga0068865_100002354_pt1 | contig 11148 bp, 6 predicted proteins | sample KBSMisM12_FD_75293 | JGI IMG/M metagenome (GOLD analysis project Ga0068865, IMG submission 75293) | Miscanthus rhizosphere microbial communities from Kellogg Biological Station, Michigan, USA - KBS Miscanthus M1-2 | ecosystem: Host-associated > Plants > Roots > Rhizosphere > Soil ...
TGTGGCTCGACATCGATATTCCCGCCGCGCAAGCCGACGCTTGGGACCCCGACGGAGAAATCGTCGTCGTCGGCCGCGATGTTCGAGCCAAACCGCTCAGCGTGTCTGCGCAGCTCAGCGGCAATCAAACGGCGACGCTGCGTGCCAACGTTACGCGGGGGGCCGAACTATTGCGGCCTGGCGAGTTTCTGCAGGCTCAGGTGCCGCTTAAGACATCGGGCGACGCGTGGACGCTCCCTAACGCGGGCGTGATTCACCAAGACGATCGCACGGTCGTGTTCGTACGCACACCGACCGGATTCGAGGCGCGCACGGTGAAAGTGATCGCGGAGAGCGCCCAGGACGTCAGCGTAGCGGGTCCGCTCAAAGCCGGTGATGCGATCGCGATCAAAGGCACGATCGCGCTGAAAGCCGCATGGCTCGGCGAAAGCGGTGCGGAGGACGAGTGACATGCTGCAACGACTGATTCAGTTTGCGCTCGCGCAGCGCTTGTTCGTTTTGGTAGCGGCGGCACTCCTCGCAGGCATCGGTTGGATGGCGTTTCGCAGCCTACCCATTGATGCGTTCCCGGATGTCTCGGGCGTGCAGGTCAAGATCATCATGAAAGCGCCAGGGATGACGCCGGAGGAAGTCGAGACACGGATCGCGATCCCGATCGAGACCGAAATGCTCGGTATTCCGCACCAACGCATGCTGCGCTCGTTGTCGAAGTACGGCATCGTCGATGTGACGCTCGACTTCGAGGACGGCACCGATGTCTATTGGGCACGGCAACAGGTCAGCGAGCGTCTGGCCGGCATCGCCGATGACCTGCCGCCGGGCATCGACGGCGGCATGGCGCCGATCACGACGCCACTCGGTGAGATGTTCATGTTCACGATTGAAGGGGAGGGCCTTTCGCTGGCCGAACGCAGGAGCGTTCTCGACTGGACGATCCGGCCGGCCCTGCGCACCGTGCCGGGAGTCGCCGATGTCAATGCACTCGGCGGCCTCGTGCGCACGTTCGACGTGGTTCCTGATCCGGCCAAGATGGCGGCGGCGAATCTCAGCACGGCGGCACTGCGGCAAAAGGTGGAGGCGAACAACCGCAACGATGGCGCCGGCCGGCTGAGCGACGGAGAGGAAGCTCTGTTGGTCCGCAGCGAGGGCAATGTCCAAACCGAGGACGATCTGCGCGCGATCGTCGTTGCGATCAAGGGCGACGTGCCGATTCGCCTTGGCGATGTTGCGACGGTGCGCACCGGCTCACTGACCCGTTATGGCGTGGTCACGCAAGACGGCAAAGGCGAAGCGGTCGAGGGTTTGGTCCTGGGCTTGGCCAGCGCTAACGCGCGCCAAGTCGTAGAAGGCGTCGAAAAGAAGCTCGCGGAACTCGCGCCGACCCTACCCAAGGGCGTGAGTGTCAAGGTGTTTTATAACCGTGCGGCGCTGGTCACGAAAGCGATCAGCACGGTTTCGAAGGCGCTGTTCGAAGCGATCGTGCTCGTGCTGATTCTGCTCGGTCTCTTCCTCGGCAACGTGCGCGCCGCCGTCACCGTCGCGCTGGTACTCCCGCTGGCTGCGCTATCGACGTTCATTTTGATGCGCGCGTTCGGCATGTCGGCGAACCTCATGAGCCTTGGCGGGCTCGCCATCGCGATCGGACTTCTGGTCGATGCGGCCGTCGTTGTCGTCGAAAACATCGTCCAGCACATTGCGCACGATTCCACCGGCGGGAAATTGCCGCGCCTGCATGTGATTTTCCGGGCGGTGCGTGAGGTGGCACTCCCGACCACGGCCGGCATGGGCATCATCATTATTGTGTTCCTGCCCTTGCTGACGCTGCAGGGCCTCGAGGGCAAATTCTTCGCGCCGGTGGCACTGACCATCGCGTTCGCGCTGGCAAGTTCGCTCGTCCTATCGCTGACAATTATTCCAGTGCTTGCTTCATATCTGATGAAGCGGGTCCCGCACACGGAGCCGTGGCTCCCCCGCATCTTGCGCCGATGGTATGTGCCGTTACTCGAACGCGCGCTCGTTCGGCCGCGCCCCTTTCTCGTTTGCGCGGCCGTTTTGCTGATTATCGCGGTGGGCGTCTATTCGTTAGTCGGGAAGACATTCATGCCGACGATGGACGAAGGCGACGTGATCGTGGGCATCGAAAAGCTGCCGTCGATCAGCCTCGAGAAGACCGCAGCTCTCGATACTCTCATCCAGGCCGACTTGATGCGCAAGGTGCCGGAGATCACCGGCATCGTCGCGCGGGCGGGATCGGACGAACTCGGACTCGACCCGATGGGACTGAATCAGACGGACACGTTTCTGCAGTTAAAGCCGCCCGGTCAATGGCGTCCTGGTGGCAAAGACGCCTTGATCGGACATCTACGCACCGTGCTTGGCGAGTTGCCGATCAAGTTCAGCTTCACGCAACCGATCGAGATGCGTGTCTCGGAGATGATCATCGGCGTGCGTGGGGATGTTGCGATCAAGGTGTTCGGCCGCGATCTCGAGACACTTAACGAACTCGCCCAACGCGTCGAAGGTGTCGTCAAGGCGATAGCCGGCAGCGAGGACGTCTACACCGTGCAGAACGATGGCGTGGAGTACCTGCGCGTCGTCATCGATCGACTCGCGGCGGGGCGGTTCGGGCTCAACGTCGAGGACATCCAGGATGCGTTGCGTGCGCAAGTCGAGGGCCAGCGCGCGGGTACGGTGATCGAAGGCAACCAGCGCGTGCCGGTGATCGTGCGCGGACCTGATCGAGTCAAACTTTCTCCGGCCGACTTCGCGGCACTCCACATCACCACGCCTGACGGTAACCAGATTCCGCTGTCCACACTCGCAAAACTCGAGCGTGCCGGAGGACCCGTCAAGATCGATCGGGAGCTTGGAAGCCGTTACAGCGTCGTCATCGCCAACGTCAGCGGTCGCGACCTCGTCGGTTTCGTCGAGGAGGCGAAGTCAAAGATCAGCGCAGCCGTGCCGCTTCCGACCGGCTACCAGTTGAGTTTCGGCGGGCAGTTCGAGAACCAGCAGCGCGCATCGGCACGTTTGAGCCTGGTGATACCGCTCGCGCTCGCGCTCATCTTCGTGATCCTGTTTGCGACGTTCGGATCGGTTCGCCAAGCGCTTCTGGTGCTCTCCAATATCCCGTTCGCGCTGGTGGGCGGCATCATCGCGCTTTGGATCGCGCGTGAGTACCTTTCCGTCCCGGCCTCGGTCGGATTCATCGCGCTGCTCGGAATCGCCGTATTGAACGGCGTCGTTCTTGTCAGCTACTTCAATCAGCTTCACGCGGAAGGCCTGCCCCTGCTGGAATGCGTCAAGCAGGGCGCCGAGCGCCGGCTGCGGCCGGTGTTGATGACCGCATCGATCACGGCCTTCGGCCTGATCCCGTTGCTGTTCGCGACCGGACCCGGATCCGAAGTGCAGCGGCCGCTCGCGATCGTCGTGATCGGCGGCCTCATCACGGCGACCGCGCTCACGCTTTTGATTCTTCCCATTCTCTATCTGCGCTTCGGCCAGCCGAAGGCGGAGGCCTCCAATGTCTAACTTGAACTGCTCGATCGTGTGTCCGCCCGATGTCGAAGAGAAACTGCTGGATCAGCTATTGATCGAGTTTCCCGACGAGATGTTTACGAGCACGCCGACCTTTGGTCATGGTATTGCGCACGGTGCGATGAATCCGAATGAACAGGTTCTCGGTCGTGCTCGCGCCGGGCTCATCCAGATCGTGTTGAATCACGATGCGTGGCAAGCGTTGCGCAGTTTGCTGATGCGCGAATTTGCCGGGACCGGCGTTCGTTACTGGGTCACGTCGATCCGCGAAGAAGGGGTCTGCAAATGAAGTACGGATTCCTGCTTGCGCTCCTCGTCGCAAGCTCCGCAGTCGCAGCGTCCGAAACCGCCGCGCCGGATTTGCCATCGCGCGACGTGGTCGCGAAATGGCTCGAAGCAGATCCTGCCGCCCGCGAAGCCGACTTCGGCCGTTCCGCGGCAGATCATGAAGCGGGAATGCTGCGCGCCTCACCGAACGAATGGACCGTCAAGGCCACCGGTCAGCTTAGGCAATACGAGACCGGAGGCACATCGCGCGAATGGGATGCCGGGATTGAACGCACCGTCCGGTTGCCGGGCAAGCGAGCACTCGACACACGCCTCGGCGAAGGAACGATTGCCATCGCGGAAGCACGTTATATTGCCTCGGCGCGTCAGGCATTGCGCGAGCTGGTCGATCTTTGGATGAACTGGTGCGCGGCGGCTGAGGAACGGCGCCTCGCCGATCGCCAAGCAGAAATCACCGGTGCGAATCGCGCGGCCGTCGATAAGCGCGTCAAGGCCGGCGATGCATCGAAGCTCGATCTCAACCTCGCTGAGGCAGACGTCGCCGACGTTCAGCGCATGGGCAGCGAAGCGCGTACCAAAGAAGGGCAAGCGCGAGCCCGTCTGATCGCACGTTTTCCTGATGTTCCGACGGAAGCACCGCCCTTGTCAGTGCCGATCGCGATCGAGCAAAGCGCAGCGAGCCTCAAGGCTCGACTGCTGGAGCAAAGCCCAGCACTGCGTATCGCCGACGCCGAACAGGCGTATGCAGAAACCGCGGTTTCACGTGAACGAGCTGACCGGCTGCCGGATCCGACACTCGGTGTGTTCAGCGCCTCTGAGGCCTATAGCAACGAGCGCATTGTCGGCTTCAGCATTAGCGTCCCCCTGCCAGGTTCTTATCGAACTCAAAAACTGGCGCGAGCGCTCAGTATCCGGGACCAGAACGAGGCTGCCGTTTCGCGCGAACGTCAACGTGTCGAGGCGGAGAGTGCGGCCGATATCGTGGAGATGCAGGGCAGCCTGGAGAGTTGGCAACTCGCACAAACAGCCGCGCGTCGTGCAGACGAGAACGTTCGGCTCACGCAACGGGCGTACACACTCGGCGAGGCGGATTTGCAAACGTTGCTGCTTGCGCGCCGGCAGTCGCTGGAGGCAACCCGGACGGCCGTCGAGGCTCAGGCCGCCGCTGTGGGGTCGAGATACCGTGTGCTGATCGCCAGCGGCGATCTCTGGGCGAGCGTCATGGGGAGCGGTCAAGCTCCATCACAGCCGTCCGAGATAGCTGACAATGACGTTGGGCGATTGACCACGCCTTCGCGCGAAGCTCGGAACTAGGCGAGGGCCCGCCGTAAGTGTCGTCATGCCGGATGGATGCGCTCACGTGCCGCTGGTCGAGTGATTCTTGCATTCGCTGAATACCTTGAAGCGCTCATGGACGATTGCTGCCAAAGCAAGCCCTGCGAGATTGCCGCCCTGCGCGGACGATCGGCGCGTACTTTGGATCGTGTTGGCGATCAATTCGGCAATGTTCTTCGTCGAGGTGGCCCGCGTGTGGCGTAGCCCTCCTGCGCGTGCGACTGTGCTCGCTACGTCAGCCGACGGTTTCGCGGCGACGCTCGAACCTGTAGCCACAAGTTCGAGCAGCAAGAAGGCGATCGCCCACTAGTGCTGAAGGGCGCGTACTCACGCAATGTCACGGCGTCACAGCGCGGCGCGATGCAGGCGCAACGCGTTGGAAATCACAGATACCGAGCTCAGGCTCATCGCGGCAGCCGCGATCACGGGACTCAGCAGCCAGCCAAAGTACGGGTACAGCACGCCCGCTGCGATCGGCACACCGAGGCTGTTATAGAGGAATGCGAAAGCAAGGTTTTGATGGATGTTGCGCACGGTTGCGCGAGCCAGGCGACGCGCACGAAGAATGCCGGCGAGCTCACCTTTGACGAGCGTCACCTGAGCGCTTTCCATTGCGATATCGGTGCCGTTTCCCATCGCGATGCCAACATCCGCAGTGGCCAAAGCCGGTGCATCGTTCACGCCGTCGCCTGCCATCGCCACGCGCGCGCCGCCCGCCTGCGCACTTGAGATCCAGCGTGCTTTGCTTTCCGGACTCTGGCCCGCTTGCATCTCGTCGAGCCGCAGTTCGCCAGCCACGGCGCGCGCGGTCGCTGCGTTGTCGCCGGTCAGCATGACGATGCGAAGTCCTTCCGCATGCAATGCGGCGAGTGTCTCTTTCGCGCCCGGCTTGATTGGATCCTGGACGGCAATCAGCCCGGCGAGTCGGCCTTGCACCGCGAGGAATATGACTGTCTTCGCTTGAGCACGCAGCGCATCGGCCTGCAAATTGAGCGTCGACGAGTCAGCACCGACGGCTTCCATCAGCTGCGGATTGCCGAGTGCGATCGGCACTCCATCGACGGTGCCGCGAACGCCTTGTCCGGTGATCGCCGCGAACGTCTGCACTGCGGCCGGCGTGATCTGCCTCTGCTTCGCACCGTCCAGTATCGCGCGTGCGAGCGGATGCTCGCTCGCGGACTCCAGACCAGCGGCGAAGGCGAGAACGCCGCGTTCCTCGAATCCTTCGACGGCCACGACATCGGTCAACGTGGGCTTGCCTTCAGTGAGCGTGCCCGTCTTGTCGAGGACCAGCGTGTCGATGTGTGCGAGCGCTTCGATCGCCGCGGCGTCGCGAAACAGGACGCCGTTCTCTGCGCCGCGGCCGCTCGCGACCATGATCGAGATCGGCGTCGCAAGGCCCAATGCGCACGGGCACGCGATGATCAGTACGGCCACCGCGTTGACGATGGCATAGGCCAAACGCGGCTCGGGACCGATCAGCATCCAAGCGACAAATGTGATGACCGCGATCGCGACGACTGCCGGCACGAAGAACAGCGAGACGCGATCGGCAAGCCGTTGCAGCGGTGCTTTTGAGCGTTGAGCGTTTGCGACCAGCATGACGATCCTGGCGAGCACGGTGTCGCGTCCGACCCGTTCGGCGCGCAACACCAGACTGCCGTTGCCGTTGATGGTGCCGCCTGTCGCGCGATCGCCCGACGCTTTCTCAACCGGAATCGCTTCGCCGCTCAACGTCGACTCGTCGACGCTGCTACGTCCCTCGACGATGGCGCCGTCGACCGGAATCTTCTCACCGGGTCGCACGCGCAGCAGATCGCCTACGCGCACCTGGTCGAGGGGAACATCGCGTTCGCTGCCGTCGTTGTCGATGCGGCGAGCCTGCTTCGGCGCGAGATCGAGCAGGCGGCGGATCGCGGCCGATGTCTTGCCGCGCGCCCGGAGCTCAAGCCATTCGCCCAGCAACACCAAAGCGACGATGACGCCCGCGGCTTCGAAATAAACCCCGACCATGCCATGGTCATCGTGCATGGGTGCCGGAAAAAACGCCGGCGCGAACGTCGCGACGATGCTGTAGAGGAAAGCGACGAGCACGCCGAGACCAATCAGCGTGTACATGTTGGGCGAGCGATGCAAGACACCGAGCCAGCCGCGCTGGTAGTAGTCGAGGCCTGCCCAGAGCACGAGCGGTGCGGACAGGACCAGCTCGCTCCATCGCAGTGCGCGCGCGACCGCCATGCCGAAGTGAAGGCCGAAGAGGTGAGGCCCCATCGCCACTGCGAGTAGCGGTATGGCGAGCGCCGCGGCAATCCAGAAGCGGCGGCGCACGCTTTTCAGCTCGCCATCATCTTCGTCAGCGACCGGCATCATCGGTTCGAGCGCCATGCCACATTTCGGGCACCGACCGGGCCCGACTTGCCGAACTTCGGGATGCATGGGGCAGGTATAGATCGTGCCGGCCGGGACGGGCGCAGTAGACGCCGTTGGACCGAGATAGCGATCCGGTTCCGCCTCGAACTTCTCACGACAACGCGCGGAACAAAAATAATAGGGATGGCCGTGATAGTCGGCACGATGCACCGCTGCGTGCGGATCCACGCTCATCCCGCAGACAGGGTCGCGGACGTCCGTGCCGGACGGAGAGACGGAATCGCCCGAACAGCAACTCGGGCGCGTTTGTTCGGTGGGAGACGGAGCATGCGAAGGCGTCGTCATGACGTCGCCTCTTCGCCCAACGTAGCGAGAATAGGGCAGCGATCGAGGGGACCATGCCCGGGACAGGCGACGATGAGCCGCTTCAACCCACGGCGGATTTGCTGCAACTCGCGAATACGCCGTTCAACCTCGGCGAGCCGCGTTTGCGCGCGGTCTTTGACGCCTCGCACGCCGCGTTCGCGATCGACCGACAGCGCAAGCAGCTCGCGGATTTCGGCGAGCGTGAAGCCGAGATCCTTGGCGCGACGAATGAAGCGCAAACGCTTGACGTCTTCGAGGTCGAACTCGCGGTAGCCCGAGTGACTGCGCGCCGCTTGCGGGAGAAGATGATTCCGCTCGTAGTAGCGGATCGTGTCGATGCCGACCCGTGCCTGGCGCGCGACTTCGCCGATCGTGAAGCTGTCCATGATTCGATTCCGAGACCGCAAGGTCCCGAGGCTAAACCCTGGACCCTAGTCCAGAGTCAAGTCGGGCGGGAATACCGCCAAAGTGCTGGGTCGGAGAAGCCAGCACGCCACAATGAAGACACTAGAATCATTGTGTCTAACGTGCTGATTACACAATGGTTTGCGTGCAATGCGGTCCGAGTGTCGACGTGTAAGCGCGCTAGTGATGGTTTACTCCATAATGGGTTCCATTCGTCCAAACCACCCATCGCGCCTGCATGCGTAGTTCGAATGTGTATTGCTCTCTCAGCCTGAGCCTGTCGATCGCGCTTGTGTTCTCACAGCACGCAGCGGCATCGACCATCGCCTACGCGGCAGAGTTCCTGCCCGGTGGGGTCAACTACGTACGCACCAACTTCGTAGACCCGCCGCAAACGATCGGCAACATCATGCTTACCCTCGCAGGCGCGTTCGCCGCCGATGACTACGAGCATCAGTACTGGATAGACGAAGCGCTCGGCGGTCTGCACCGGGCGAACGTGTCCACCGGCTTGTCCACATTTATCGGCAATGTCGACCTGCAGGGCAACCTCGTGCGTGGCATGCACTGGGATCCGGCAGGCCAGCGGATGTTGCTCACCGAGATGGACGAGTCCTGCCAGATGACGACGCTGTACCGTATCGATCTCACCGACGCATCCACCGTGGAGCTGGGCTCGACGCCTGGCTGCATCGGCGGCCTTGCGATCAATGCGGACGGACAGGCATTCGGCGTCGACGAATCCGACGCGAGTCTGGTCGCGATCGACACCGCGACCGGTGAAGCGACAACCGTAGGCCCGCTGAACCTCGGCATGGCGGCACCGGAAGGGCTCGATTTCGATCCCGAAACAGGTTCGCTGTATGTTTTTGGATACGACGCGATGTCGTCGTCGCACGGCATGTTTCTCGTCGACACGGAGTCGGGCAACGCAACGCTCGTTCATCCGTACATCACGAATCTTCTCGCGATCTCGCTCGCGCCTGCACCGGAAACGATTTTCACCGACGGCTTCGACGCCACGACCTGTCCCGCGGGTCGCATCGAGACGAGCGACGTCGCATACGCGGATGGCACGTTGACTGATGTGGATGTTACGTATTTCGAAAATCTCTGGGGCCGTTCAAGTGTCGGCCTCGACCCGGAGCCGTTCCCTGGCTCAAGCACGACCATCGGCATCCTCGAGTTCGCGATGTCGGACTACATTGCGGCCAGCGCGTTCATCGAACCGTACGTGCCCGAGGAGATATCGGGCCTCTACAAGTACTCTGGCTCGCAGGCGCCCGACAATCCGCACATCGATTTCTCGATCAGTGAAACCTGCGGCGACTTCTCCGCGCGGCTCGGCGAGTGCGTCGCGTATGACGTTGAACCCGACGGCGCGCTCGTCGGCTGGAGCTTCGTCTCCCACGACATTCCGACTTGCGTGCTGCATGCCGGGCGGAACTACTTCCTCAATGTCCGCGTCACCGATCCTTCGACGCCGTCGCCCGCGTGCCCTGGAAACGTTTGTGCGATACGCGTCTCCAGCATCGTCGTAACGCCGTAGAGACTTTGGCACGAGGGCCGCAGCCCAAGCTTGTGTGGGTTGTTGACCGGGTGGACGAGAAAACCCGCGGTCAGATCAGAACGCAGACAGGTAGCTGAGCCGACCGTGCCTCGGCCGCTTCAGAGACGAAGCCCGGATGGCGAGCAAAGACATTGGCTTTTGGCGCCCACGGAGCGATGCTCATTGCGGATTCCGCCGCATTTCCGGGCCAAACAGCACCATCGGGGGACCGCGTCTCCGATCCGCAAGGTCGTTGGCGGAGAGGGTGGGATTCGAACCCACGAGTGCAATCAGTCCTCAAAACCATCACCGAAAATGTGATCGGGCACTTCATACGCGCCCATATCCACGCGGCCGACGACGCGCGGCAGACCATCGAGATCGACATTTCGCGTCGTGCCTGGCGGCGAATTGTCGCCGGCATCCCGCACGGGCGAATCCGGCCTCAGTCGGAAATTGCCGTTCGCTGCATCGACGAAGACGGGATCGACGTTGAGCGTACCTGTGCCCGCGGGCGGCACCGCGACGCACGCGGAATCGATGTCGTTGTCGTCGTAATTCACTGCAGGGAGTGGATCGCCGGGTTCGCTCCATGCATTGATGTCGCAGTAATCGCTGTTCCACACAATGTTGTTCGCGAAATCGAACGTCGCGCCGCCGACGATGGCGAGGCTCCACATCAGGCCGACGCCATCGGAATCGGTATTTCCCGCGATCGTGTTGTTATTGATGTATGCGGTGACGGAGGGGCTTGGGCCGGACTCGATGCGCACGGCACTCTGGCCGAGGTTGGCCTGAACGGTATTCGCCACGATTGCGTTGTCGAGGAAATAGGTCAGGCCGTGCATGTTGAGGATATCGAGCGTCGAATCGGTCGTCGCGTTGTGGATAAAGAGGCTGTTTTCTACGCGCAGCGTCGAGGTGTTCGAATACATGATGACGCGGAACGCCTCGGCATCGCCGCCGGCGTTCTGAAATGTCAGATAGCGGAATGTGATGTTTCCCGAGGTGGCGCCGTTCGAGATGACGATGAAGATCATCTGGTCGCCGCGCCCGTCCAAAATCGTCGCGGCGGCTGATTGAATCTGCAGGTCGCAGCCGGATCCGCCGTTGAGTCCGAAGTAGCCACCCTCGAGATCGAGGCGATGATTGGTGTTCTGCACGAACTCGAAGCCGCCGCTCGGCGCGAGGTAAGTGCCGACGCGGACATGGATCGCGTGCTCGTCCGTGTTCGTGCCAGCGGACGCGGCGGCGAGAGCGGTTTGAAGCTCGCTGGCGTTGTGTACGCAATGCGTAAT
>Ga0068865_100002357_pt1 | contig 11145 bp, 11 predicted proteins | sample KBSMisM12_FD_75293 | JGI IMG/M metagenome (GOLD analysis project Ga0068865, IMG submission 75293) | Miscanthus rhizosphere microbial communities from Kellogg Biological Station, Michigan, USA - KBS Miscanthus M1-2 | ecosystem: Host-associated > Plants > Roots > Rhizosphere > Soil ...
CCCTTGCGGGTCACGGGGTGCTGCGGCGAGGACTCGGTCAGGTCGGGGAAGGCGTCGGGGCCGTAGTTGTAGACCGTGCCCGGGAAGACCAGCCGTGCGCCGGCCGCCTTGGCCGCGGCGATGGCCGAGGCCAGCATCGGCATCTGCAGGCCCGCCCAGTTGCGGTAGCCCGGCGGGTTGGCGCCGTGGACCACGAGGCTGCAGCCCCTGGCCGCCGCCACGACGTCGGTCTCGACCATGGCGTCGCCGGCGACCCATTCGAGGCCCGCCGGACCCTTGGTCCGCGCTGTTTCCGGATTGCGGTTGAGCGCCCGCACCCGCCAGCCGTCGGCGAGCAACCGCTCGGCGATCGCGCCGCCGACTGCGCCCGTCGCCCCGATCACCAGCGCCTGCTTGTTCTTCATCGGATGCCTCCTGCCTTGTGGAGGCCACAGATGGGGCCCATCTCAGTCAAACAGAATTGCCGAATCTCCTAGATCAGCTATTCAGTGACGCATGCCTGGGCCGAACGACTGGGACCTGTTCCAAAGTCTGCATGCCGTGCTGGAGGCCGGCACGTTGTCGGCCGCCGCGCGGGTCCGCGGCCTGACGCAGCCGACGCTGGGCCGCCACATCGAGACCCTTGAAGGGCGCCTCGGCTCGCCCCTCTTCCTGCGCAGCCCGCGCGGCCTGCAACCCACCGACCTGGCGCTCGAACTGAAGCCGCACCTGCACGACATGGCCGCCGCCGCAAGCGCGGCTGTGCGCGACGCCTCGGGCGCCGCCGACAGCCTCGTGGGCGCGATCCGCATCACCGCCAGCGAGATCGTCGGCGCCGAGGTGCTGCCGCCGATCCTCACCGAATTCCGCGATCAGCATCCGGGCACGGTGATCGAGATGCGCGTCTCCAACACCGTCGACGACCTGTCGCGGCGCGAGGCCGACATCGCCGTGCGCATGGCGCCGCCCACCCAGAGCGCGCTCGTCGCCAAGAAGGTGGGCGAGGTGGAGCTCGGATTCTACGCCGCCCCGTCCTACATCGCGCGCCACGGCGAGCCGATGAGCCTCGAGGATCTGGAGAACCATCCGACCGTCGGCTTCGACAGCGACGCCTACGCCATCCGCGACGTGCCCGGCCTGAACATGACGGTCAGCCGCGAACTCTTCACGTTCCGCACCGACAGCGACCTCACCCAGCTGGCCGCGATCTCGGCCGGGTTCGGCGTCGGGGTCACCCAGCCGCATATCGCCCGGCGGCGCGGGCTGAAGCGGGTGATGGGCAACGTCGTGGTCATGCGCCTGGGCATCTGGATCGTGATGCACGAGAACCTGCGCGCCAGCCGGCGCATGCGCGCGATGTTCGACCACCTGGTCGAGGGCGTGACCGCCTATGTGCGCGAGAGCCGCGACTGCGAATGAGCGGGCCTAGGCCTGTGCGCTATGACGGCGGGTGTCAGTGCGGCCAGGTCCGCTGGCGGGCGACGGCCGAGCCCGAGAACGTGCGGCTCTGCCACTGCCGCAACTGCCAGCGGGCGACCGGCGGGCCCTATTTCGCGCGGATCCTGTTCCCGGCCGCGGCGCTGACCCGGTCGGGCGAGACGACGGCCTGGGCCTCGTCGCACCGGCTGACGCGCCGCGCCTGCGCCCGCTGCGGCACGCCGATCTTCGCCGATCCCAACGACGCCCCGTTCGTGGCGGTGTCGCTGAGCACGCTGGACGATCCGTGCGCGCTCGCGCCCGGTTCGCACATCTGGGTCTCGGAAAAGCTGGCCTGGGTGCGGATCGACGACGGCCTGCCCCAGTTTCCGCAAGGCGCCTGACAACGCCGCCCAAATACACGGCAGGATGGTGATAGCTCGATTTCACACAACTTAAATTTGACGCCTGGGATCGCAGGCGCCAGGGTTCGGACGTGGCGGCTGGCCTCCGCCTCGCGTGTCTGTCCCGCGTAGCAATACGCCGCCCACCTCAGCCCCAACCCAACACAACCCCTCCGGTCGTGGCCGCCGTCGTGCGCGCCGCGCGGAGCGAAGGAGAGCCCATGCAGGTCCCCGCCCACGGCACGCGCACCGTCTCCGAGGCCGACTTCGGCCGGATGAAGCTGCTCGACGAACTGGCCGCCTCCGCCCACTCCGACGCCGACCTGGCCGCCCTGGCGGAAAAGATGATCAGCGAGGACGGGCCCAAGGACGGCGCCGACGACGAGGAGAACCCCTTCGTTCCGTCCGGCTACACCTACTTCGGCCAGTTCGTGGACCACGACCTGACCTTCGACACCCACTCGGTGTTCGACGATCCGAAGAGCCTGGAGCGGGCGTCGAACATGCGCACGCCGCGCTTCGACCTGGACAACGTCTACGGCCGCGGCCCTGACGATCAGCCCTACCTGTTCAAGGACACCTTCGATGGGACCATGCTGCTGGGAAAGACCCTCGACAACGGGGCGTTGGACGTCCAGCGCAACGTGGAGGGCCGCGCGATCATCGGCGATCCGCGCAACGACGAGAATTCGATCGTCGTCCAGCTGCAGGCGGCCTTCATCCGCTTCCACAACAAGATGGTGGGCCGCGCCGTGTCCTCGGGGCTGGCCGGCCGCGACGCCTTCCTCTGGGCTCAGACCCAGACGCGGCAGCACTATCAGCGGATCATCCTGGACGACTACCTGCCGCGGATCATCGATCCTGCGTCGAGCACGGTGCAGCCGATCTTTTCCGCGCTGGCGGCCGGCAAGCCACCCAAGCTGCGGCTCTACGACCTGGATCACCCGCCCTACATGCCGGTGGAGTTCTCGGTGGCCGCCTACCGTTTCGGCCATTCCATGGTGCGGCCCGGCTACCGGCTCTCGGTGGGCGCCGGCGACACGCCGCAGGATGCGCCGGACAACGTCCGCCTGTTCGCTATCTTCGAAGGTCCGAATGGCGGCTTACGAGGGTTCCAGGACCTGGCCCCGTCGAAGGGCATCGACTGGAGCCTGTTCTTCGCCAAGGGCCTGGCGGCGGGCGATCGGATGGACAATGCGGACGCCTCGGCGAACAACCAGAAGGGCCTCAAGCGGACCCAGCTCGCCTACAAGATCGACACCATGCTGGTGCATCCGCTGGGTGACCTTCCCGTGGCGGTAAACCCCTCGTCCCTGGCGCTGCGCAACCTCGAGCGGGGCCGCGACTTCGGCCTGCCGTCCGGGCAGGACGCCGCCCAGCGGGTCGGCGCCCCGATCCTCTCGGAGGACGCGCTCAGCGTACGCACCGATCCCGAGGACTTCAGCAAGCGGCTGAAGATCTCCGACATCAGCCCGCATTTCGAGGACGACGCGCCGCTGTGGTTCTACCTACTGGCCGAGGCGGAGCAGGAGGTGTTCAACGGCTTCGTCGCCAACCCGGGGGCGGACCCCAAGGCGCTGGGCGCGCGCCTCGGGCCGCTGGGCGGCGCGATCGTGCTGGAGACCTTCGTGGGCCTGATGATGCAGGACCCGGAGTCGGTGCTCAATCCGCGCTCGGTGTGGCGCTCGATCAACGGCAAGCCGACCTTCAGCATCGAGGAGCTGTTCGCCGAGATCGGCGCGCCGTTGGCCTGAACGGCGCGGATTCGGAAACGGCGGCCGCATCGCTGCGGCCGCCGCCCGTGAAGATCCGGACCTGGCGTGGCGCTGAAAAACGCCAGGCCCGGCGCCTTACGCCGTCGGGAGAAGTTGACGGCGGCGCAGGGCGGTCCCGACGAGGCCGAAGCCCATGATCATGAAGGCCCAGGCGGCCGGTTCCGGCACGGCCTGGCTGGCCTTGAAGTTCTCGTTGTCGGGGGCGAAGTCGGTGACCATGCCGTTCCCGCCGCTGGCGGTGCCGTAGCGGGGCCACAGGTTGTAGGTGAAGTCGGTGAAGTCGAAGCCGGTGCTCGGCAACAGGCTGCGGTCCAGGGTCACCGAGATCGTGCGGCCCGAGATGCTCACCCAGCTGGGATCGATCATGAACGCGCCGGTGGGGGCGATTTCATGGCCGGGGTTGGTCCCGTCGTAGGGGCCGAGCAGCACACCGAGGCCGCCGTTGTCGAAGTCGTGTTCGTCAGAATGGACGCCGTTTCCGATGATCAGGAAGGCGTCGAACGGAATCCCGGTCCCGATAGGGCCGCCATGGGCGTCGTCCGTAGGGGTCAGCGGGTTGGGCTCGGCCAGCAGGGGCGTGCCCTGGCCGCGGTTGATGCCCCACACATACTCGCCCGCGTCGCTCGTCCCGATGTCGCCGGCCATGGTCGCCGACAGCATCAGCTGGGTCGCGGTGTAGCGGGCGCTGACGCGCACCACGTCCAGGTCCGGCGTCGGGTCAGGGTTGTTGTTGAACGACGGCAGCCGGTCGTTGTGCGGATCGGCCAACTGCGTCGCGTGGGCGGCGCCGGCGGCCATGGCGCACGCCACGGTCGCGACCGCGGCAAGGCGCGCGAGGCGAGGTGAACCGGCGCGGCGGTAGGGTGAATTTCTCATCGCATTCAATCCTTTGGAAGCTTGGAGCCGGGACCCTGATGGCTTGGCCAAGCGCCGGATAGGGGGTGATCCGGACAAGGAAAGGGGGCGAACTGCACATCCTGCGATGGCGTCGTCCCAGATGCGAAAAACGGCGACCGCGTCAATGCGGCCGCCGTTTGAAATTGCCTCGCTGAGGGTGAGCTCTAGTCTTCGGCGAGCGCGGCCTCTGCGGCCTCTTCGCGCGCGCCCATGGCGCGTTCGGCGATGCGGGCCGACTTCCCGCGGCGGTCGCGCAGATAGTAGAGCTTGGCGCGGCGAACGGCGCCGCGGCGCTTCACCTCGATCGACTCGATCATCGGGCTCATCACCGGGAACAGACGCTCGACGCCTTCGCCGAAGCTGATCTTGCGGACGGTGAAGCTCTCGTTGAGGCCGTGGCCGGCGCGGGCGATGCAGACGCCCTCATAGGCCTGGACGCGCTCACGCTCGCCTTCCTTGATGCGCACGTTTACGCGAACGGTGTCGCCGGGCTGGAAGGCCGGAATCTTCTTGGACTTGGTGAGGCGCTGGGCCTCTTCCCGCTCGAGGGTCTCGATCACGTTCATGGTCTTCAATCCTTACTGGGCTTAATCGCCCTTTGCCTGTTGATTGGCGGTCCTGGCGCTCCAGAGATCGGGACGCCGTTCCCGCGTTACGCTTTCCCGCTGTGCGTGGCGCCACTTGCGAACCTCGCCGTGGTTTCCGCTCAGCAGGACCTCGGGGATGTCGCGCCCTTCGAACGTCCGCGGTCTGGTGTACTGCGGATGCTCGAGGAGCCCGTCCTCGAAGCTCTCTTCACTCAAACTCTCGGCCTGGCCCAACACACCGGGCACGAGCCGTACGCACGCCTCGATCGCCACCAGCGCCGCCGCCTCGCCACCGGCCAGGACCGCATCGCCAACCGCGATCTCCTCGAACCCGCGGGCCTCGATGACCCGTTGATCCACCCCTTCGAACCGACCGCAGAGGACGATCAGTCCAGGCCCGGAAGCCCAAGTCTTTACAAGCGCTTGGGTTAGGGGCCGGCCCCTTGCGCTCATGTACAAAAGCGGCCGGTCGCGCCGCTCTGTGCTGTCCAGCGCAGAGGCGATCACGTCCGCCCGCATCACCTGTCCAGGGCCGCCACCCGCGGGGGTGTCGTCGAGGAAGCCGCGCTTATCTGTGGAAAAGGCCCGAATGTCCACTGTTTCCAACGACCAAAGCCCCAGCTCGCGCCAGGCGGTCCCGATCAGCGAGACCCCCAGCGGCCCGGGAAACGCCTCGGGGAACATGGTCAGCACGGTCGCGTCGAAGGACATGGGGCGTCAAAGCGCCTCAGGCGATGCGCGCGTCAAGGCCGCCGTGTAGCTTCGCTTTCATGCGCCGCGCCCTGCTCGCCCTGATCCTCGCCGTTGTCGTCACGCCGGCCTGCGCCCCGAAAGCCCAGGCGCCTGTCGCCCACGCCATCCCCTTCCAGTTCGTTATGCAGCGCCAGATCGTCTTTCCGATGACGGTGGACGGAAAGCCCGCCGAGGCCTGGCTGGACTCCGGCGCCAGCGCGACGGTGCTCGACATGGCCTTTGCGAAGAAGCTGGGGATCGAGCTCGGCCAGGCCATCACGGCGCGGGGCGTGGCGGGCCAGGTCACCGACGTGCGCCTGGCGAAGGCCGACCTCGTGGCGGGCGACCTGGCCATGCCCGGCCGCCGCATCGTGGTGATGGACCTCTCCAACATCGCGCGCATCACACACCGGCCGGTCGAGGTGCTGCTGGGCCGCGATGTCTTCGACCAGGCGGTGGTGGACATCGACTTCGAGGGGCGAAAGCTGGAGCTGATCCCGCGCGACGCCTTCCGCCCGCCGTCCGCCGCGCCCGTGCCGCTGAAGCCGTCGGCGGACCTGCGCAGCCTGCCGATCGAGGTGGCCGGAACGCCGATGCAGGCGATCCTCGACCTCGGCAACTCCGGCGGCCTCCTGATCGACCGCGAGTTCGCCGACCACTACCGCCTGCTGGACGGCCGCCCGTTGTCGAACGACCTCGGCGTGGGCGCCGAGGGCGCGCGCGAACAGGCGCTGGCCGAACTGGACAAGGTCTCGGTCGGCGGGATGCGGTTCGACCGTGTGCCGACGGTGGCGACGGCGGGCTTAAGCTCGCGGGCGCCTGCGAATGTCGGCATCGAGATCCTCAGCCGCTTCCACCTGACCATCGACTATGCCGGGGACCGGATCTGGATGACGCCCTACGCGGACGCCGCCACCCGGCCGTTCCGCAAGAACCGCGCGGGCCTGGCCCTGGTGCCGGAGGGCGCGGCCCTGGTGGTCGAATTCGTGGCCGCCGGCAGCCCGGCGGAGCGGACCGGCTGGAAGAAGGGCGACCATGTCACCGCACTGGATGGCCGGCCGATCGCGCCGGACTATGCGGTCAGCGAGGCCTCGCTGTGGATCTTCGGACCGGCCGGGCGGACGGTGGTCCTGAGCGACGGCCAAGGCCGCCCGAAGAAGCTGACCCTTGCCGACTACTACTAGCTGCGCGTATGCGCGGCGGCCATGAGTGACGCCCCTGACGACGACATCCAAGCCGAGACGCTGGTCGAGACGCTGCAGCTGGAGCGGATCGAGGAGAACCTGTTCCGCGGCACGTCGCCCGACGGACGCCCGGGCCGCATCTTCGGCGGGCAGGTGATCGCCCAGTCGCTGCTGGCCGCCTACGAGACCATCGAAGACCGGGTCTGCCACTCGCTGCACTGCTACTTCATCCGCCCGGGCGACCCGACCGTGCCGATCGTCTTCGACGTGGACCGCAGCCGCGACGGCGGCAGCTTCACGACCCGGCGCGTCGTCGCCGTCCAGCGCGGCAAGCAGATCTTCAACCTGGCCGCCTCGTTCATGGCGCCGGAGGACGGCTTCGAGCACCAGTCGCAGATGCCGCAGGGCCCGCACTGGAGCACCCTTCCGGACGAGATGGAGCTGGCCCGCGAGGCGCTCGCCAAGAACCCCGGGTTCGCCAAGGAGGCGGCCAAGCACTGGATGATGCGCGAGCGGCCGATCGAGATGCGCTCGCCGGACGCACGCACCTACTGGATGAGCGGCAAGAAGGATCCCGAGAGCTTCAACTGGGTCCGCTGCCGCACGCCCATCGGCGCCGACGCCCACATGCACCAGGTGATCCTGGCCTATGCGTCCGACATGAACCTGCTGTCCACGGGGATGCGGCCGCACGGGGTCCATTGGCAGACGCCGGGCTTCCAGTCGGCCAGCCTCGACCACGCCATGTGGTTCCACAAGCCGACCGACTTCAACCAATGGCACCTCTATCACCAGGACAGCCCCTCGGCGTCCGGCGGCCGCGGCTTCATCCGCGGCTCGATCTACGCCGAGGACGGTACGCTGGTGGCTTCCGTCGCGCAGGAAGGCCTGATGCGGATGCGCAAGCCGGACTGACGTTCTAAAGGAGACGGATGGACACCCAGACCCTCGTCGAAACCCTCAGGCTCGAACGCCTGGAGGTGAACCTCTTCCGCGGCGTGACGCCGGAGGAGGAGTCGCGGGAGCGGATCTACGGCGGCCAGGTGATCGCCCAGTCGCTGCTCGCCGCCTACGAGACGGTGGAAGACCGCGTCTGCCACTCGCTGCACTGCTATTTCATCCGGCCGGGCGACCCGAACATCCCGATCATCTTCGACGTGGACCGTTCGCGCGACGGCGGCAGCTTCACGACGCGGCGGGTGATCGCGGTCCAGCACGGCCATCAGATCTTCAACCTGGCGGCCTCGTTCCAGGCGGCCGAGGACGGCTTCGAGCACCAGTCGCCGATGCCCGACGCGCCGCGTCCCAATGAGGTCGAGGACGACATCGAGGTCCGCCGCCGCGAACTGGCCGGCGCGCCGCCCGAGGTGAGGGCCTGGCTGGACCGGCCCCAGCCGATCGAGATGCGCACGGCGGGCGGCCGCTCGATGTTCGGCGGCGACAAGCTGGAGCCGGTGCAGCAGGTCTGGTTCCGCGCCAAGGACCGGATCGGCGCCGACGCTCATATGCACCAGGTGATCCTGGCCTACGCCTCGGACATGAGCCTGCTCGGCACCTCGGCCCGGCCGCACGGCGGCGGCTGGGGACCGGCGGGCGGGTTGATGATGGCCAGCCTCGACCATGCCATGTGGTTCCACCGGCCGACCGACTTCAACGAGTGGCACCTCTACCACCAGGAAAGCCCCTCGGCGTCCGGCGGGCGCGGCTTCAACCTGGGCTCGATCTATCGCGCCTCGGATGGCGCCCTGGTGGCGTCCTGCGCCCAGGAGGGGCTGATGCGGGTGCGCAAGCCCAAGGGCTGAGCTACTCCACCTCGTCCGGGCGGGCGGCGACCAGCACGCCCTCGTCCATCCGCACCTCGGGCACGGCGTCCTTGGTGAAGGGGAGCCACCAGCTCTCGCCCGCGGGCGGCTGGACCTCAAGCAGGTCGCCGGCGCCGAAGTCGCGCACGGACTTCACGCGGCCCAGGACCTCGCCCTCCAGGCCGCGCACTTCCATCCCGACCAGGTCGGCGATGTAGAACTCGTCCTCGTCGGGCTCGGGCAGCGCGTCGCGGGGGATGAAGAGGCGAAGCCCGCGCAGCGCCTCGGCCTGTTCGCGGGTCTCGACTTCCCTGGCGCGGACGACCACCCCGCCCTTGGCCGCGCGGCCGCCCGTGAGCGTGAGGCCCAGCGTTCCGTCCTCACGCAACAGGGTCTCGTAGTCGACCAGCGCCGCGGGCTCGGCCGTGAAGCTGGTGATCCGGACCTCGCCCTTCACACCGAACGCCCCGGCCACGCGGCCAACGAGGATGAGGTTAGACAGCGCGGCCATCCGCACATCCAAACCCGCTCACCCCGGCGAAAGCCGGGGCCCAAGCTGAATCGCCGCTTGGGTTCCGGCTTTCGCCGGAATGAGCGGAATTAGGGATGGCTCAGCCTTCCGCGGGCTCTTCGCCGGCTTCGGCCGCGGGGGCCTCTTCGGCGGAGGGCTCTTCCGCGGCGGCTTCGGCAGCCGGAGCTTCCTCGGCGGCGGCTTCAGCAGCCGGGGCTTCTTCCGCGGCGGCTTCAGCGGCCGGAGCCTCTTCGGCAGCGGCTTCCGGAGCGGCTTCTTCCGCAGGCGCTTCCTCGGCGGCGGCTTCGGCGGCCGGGGCCTCCTCGACCACTTCCGGCTCGGGCGCGGGCGGCGGGTTGTTCTTGGCTTCTTCCAGGGCCGCGGCGCGATCGGCTTCGCGCTGGGCGCGCTCGGCGACGCGTTCCTTGGCCTTCTCGCCCGGCTGGCCCTTGTTCGGGTTGTTGCCGTGCTCCCACTTCACCAGGCCCTGCTTGGCCAGCTCGCGGGCCACGCGGTCGGTCGGCTGGGCGCCCTTGGCGATCCACTCCTGGATCCGCTCGACCTTCAGGGTCACGCGGTTGGGATTGTCCTTGCCGAGCAGCGGGTCATAGGCGCCCACCTTCTCGATGAAACGGCCGTCGCGGGGCGAGTGGCTGTCGGCGACGACGATCGAATAGTAGGGGCGCTTCTTGGCGCCGCCACGGGCGAGACGGATCTTCAGCATTGGATGTGTCCTAAGTCCTTGGGTCTATTTCTTGAAAGGGTTGAAGCCGGGGGGCAGGCCGCCGCCCAGGCCGGGGAGTTTGAAGCCGCCTTCGGCCTCGAGTTTCTTGGCCATCTCTTCGATCTCGGCCTCGCTGGGCATCGGCATCTTGCCGCCGCCGAGGTTTTTCAGCCGGTCCATGCCGCCGCCGCCGGGGCCGCCCAGGCCGCCCAGCATCTGGGCCATCTGGGCGAAGCCGCGGCCGCCGCCCTTGCTCATCATCTTGAAGGCGTCGGCCATCTGGCGGTGCTGTTTCAGCAGGCGATTGACCTCGGCCACGTCGACGCCGGAGCCGGCGGCGATGCGGCGCTTGCGCGAGGCGGCCAGGATGTCGGGCTTGCGGCGCTCCTCCTTGGTCATGGAGGAGATGATCGCCGCCTGGCGGTCGACCATCTTGTCGCTGATGTTGGCTTCGGCGATCTGCTTCTTGATCTTCTGGACCCCGGGCAACATGCCCATCAGGCCCTCCATGCCGCCCATCTTCTTCATCTGGGCCAGCTGCTCGGCCATCATGTCGAGGTCGAACTGACCCTTGGCCAGCTTCCTGGCCATGGCCTCGGCCTTGGCCGCGTCGAACTCCTCGGCGGCCTTCTCGACGAGGGCGACGATATCGCCCTGGCCCAGGATGCGGCCGGCGACGCGCGCGGCGTCGAAGGCCTCCAGGCCGTCGATCTTCTCCGACACGCCCAGGAACTTGATCGGCAGGCCGGTGACGGCGCGCATCGAGAGCGCAGCCCCGCCGCGGCCGTCGCCGTCGGCCCGGGTCAGCACCAGGCCGGTCAGCGGCAGGCGCTCGTGGAAGGCCTTGGCGGTGCGCACCGCGTCCTGGCCGGTGAGCGCGTCGGCCACCAGCAGGGTCTCGGAGGGCTGGCCGATGCGGGCGATCTCGGCGGCCTCGGCCATCATCGCCTCGTCGATGGTGGTGCGGCCGGCGGTGTCGAGGATCAGGACGTCGTAGGCCTGCAGCTTGGCGGCCTGCAGCGCGCGGCGCGCGATGTCGGCGGCGGCCTGGCCGGCCACGATCGGCAGGGAGTCGACGCCGGCCTGGGTCGCCAGCATCGCCAGCTGTTCCATGGCGGCCGGGCGGCGGGTGTC
>Ga0068865_100002358_pt1 | contig 11144 bp, 8 predicted proteins | sample KBSMisM12_FD_75293 | JGI IMG/M metagenome (GOLD analysis project Ga0068865, IMG submission 75293) | Miscanthus rhizosphere microbial communities from Kellogg Biological Station, Michigan, USA - KBS Miscanthus M1-2 | ecosystem: Host-associated > Plants > Roots > Rhizosphere > Soil ...
GACGTCGGCTACGGCAAGACCGAGGTCGCGCTGCGCGCCAGCCTGCTGGCGGTGCTGGGTGGAAAACAGGTGGCGGTGCTCGCGCCGACGACGGTGCTCGCCGAACAGCACTTCGTCACCTTCGCGGACCGATTCGCCGACTTTCCGGTCAGCGTCGCGGTGCTGTCGCGCTTCCGCACCAAGACCGAGCAGCAGAAGACGGTGGCCGCGCTGGCCGAGGGCAAGGTCGACGTCGTCGTCGGCACGCACCGGGTGCTGTCGCGCGACGTCCGCTTCCGCGATCTGGGCCTGCTGGTCGTCGACGAGGAGCAGCGCTTCGGCGTCGGCCACAAGGAACGTCTGAAAGAGCTGCGCACGCAGGTCGACGTGCTGACGCTGACCGCGACGCCGATCCCGCGCACGCTGCAGATGGCGATGGGTGGGCTGCGCGAGATCTCGATCATCGCGACGCCGCCCGCCGACCGGCTGGCGATCCGAACGTTCGTTTGCCGCTGGGACCCGCCGCTGCTGGGCGACGCGATCAAGCGCGAGCTCGGGCGCGGCGGACAGGTGTTCGTGGTCCACAACAGGATCGAGGACATCGGCGCGCTGGCGAAGCGCGTCGCCGAGATCGCGCCCGAGGGGACGCGCATCGCGGTCGGCCACGGTCAGCTGCCGGAGGGCGAGCTGGAGAAGGTGATGGTCGACTTCGTCGACGGCCGTTACGACATCCTGGTCTGCACGACGATCATCGAGTCGGGCCTGGACATCCCGCGCGCGAACACGATGATCGTCAACCACGCGGATCGCTTCGGGCTGGCGCAGCTGTACCAGCTGCGCGGCCGCATCGGGCGCTCGCGCGAGCGCGCCTTCTGCTACCTGGTCGTGCCCGAGGAGACGCGCATGACGCCGGAGGCGAAGCAGCGTCTGGCGGTGCTGCAGCGGTTCACCGAGCTGGGCGCGGGGTTCCAGGTGGCGACGCACGATCTGGAGATCCGCGGCGCGGGCGAGATCCTGGGCGAGCGCCAGCACGGCGCGGTGGCGGCGGTCGGCTTCGAGGCCTACGCGCGCATCCTGGAGGAAGCGGTCGCCGAGCTGAAGGGCGAGCCGATCAAACCCGAGCACGATCCCGAGATCAGCGTCGACGTGCCGGCCTACATCCCCGACGACTACGTGCCCGACACCGGCCAGCGGCTGGAGTTCTACCGGCGGCTCGCCCAGGCGCGCGACGAGGAAGACGTGCGCGCGACGCTCGCCGAACTGGCGGACCGCTACGGGCCGCTCCCCGACGAGGCGGAGCTGCTGGGCGAGGTGATGATCGACAAGACGATCGTGCGCGCGCTGGGCGCGCTCGCCTACGAGCTGGCCCCGACGCGCATCGTGCTGTCGTTCGCGCCCGACGCCGGGCTGGATCCCAGCAAGGTGACGAAGCTGGTGTCGGCGCGCGGCAGCCGCTTCAAGCTGACCCCCGATATGCGCCTCGCCTACAACTTCGACGATCGCGAGAAGCTGGATCGCATGCCCGCCGCGCGCGCCCGCCTGCAGCAGCTTCAGGGCCTGATCGCGTCCTGACGTTCGACCCTCGGTCGTGCGTCAGCCCAGGCACTGACGCCAGTGGTAGACGACGTGGACCGCGAAGCCTCCGTCGACCCTCGTAAGCTGACACTCGTCCAGGTCGTAGCTGCCGGGCGAACGCGGAATCGCCGCTTCGCACAGTCGCGTGCAGTTCGACATGTCGGCCTCGCAGAGCACGAGGAGGTTCTCGAGGCCGCCGTCGCCGGTCGCGGCGTCGGGCAATTCGGGACTGACCGGGATCAGGTTTTCCTCTGTGATCGGGCGGCACGCTCCGGCGCCGCCCGAACAGCCCGCTACCAGGAGCGTGCCCGCAAGGATGATGCGATGAAGAGCGCCCATTCCGAGATTGTGCGACGGGAGAGCGATCCTGAAAATAGGTGAGCCGGTTCGCGTCGTTCGTGATCCGCAGGCCGCGCTGTTTCGCTGACCCGGAGGCGGCGGTTACAGCTACTGTCATGTGTGAGATCTGATTTCACCCGGCTGGGAATTCGGGGAGTTACGCCCCTTCGACCCCACCGAGGAGGGTTCTGATGCGGCCGGCGCTTCGCCATCTCCCTGTCCTGATTCCCGCCCTTGCCATCGCTCTGTGGGGCTGTTCGGGTGTGGTCGGCGGCGGTCCGACCGGCGCGGGCGCGGCGGGCACGAACGGCAGCGGCGCGGCCGGCAACGGCGTCAGCGGCGTCAGCGGCGCGGCCGGCAACGGCGTCGCGGGCGCCGCGGGAGCCGGGGCGGGCGTGGTGACGGGAACGGCCGGTGACGGCGCGCTGGCGACCTGCCCGACCACCGCGGCGACGCCCACGCCGCTGCGCCGCCTGACCAAGTTCGAGTACGCGAACACGGCCCGCAACCTGCTGGGCGTCGATACCACCCCTGTGAACGACCTGCCCGCCGACGAGGTCACGGAAGGGTTCAACAACAACGCGGGCGTCCTGACCGTGTCGTCGCTGCACGCCGAGAAGTACGTGCTGGTGTCCGAGGCGCTCGCGAAAGCCGCGGTGAAGAACCTGTCGACGCTGACCGGCGGTTGCAACACGACGACCAAGGGCGAGGACGCCTGCGCGACGGAGTTCGCGAACAGCTTCGGGCGGCGCGCGTTCCGGCGGGCAGTGACCGATCAGGATCGCCAGATGCTGATGGCGGCATACACGGCGGGCAAGACGGGCGGCAGCTATGCCGAGGGCATCGAGGTGATGGTCCGCGCCGCCCTGCAATCGGCGCATTTCCTTTACCGCCTGGAGACGACCGCGCCCGCCAACCCGAGCGCCCCGCTGGTGCCGATCAGCCAGTACGAGCTGGCGACGCGCCTGTCGTTCCTGATCTGGGCCGCCGGTCCCGACGACGCGCTGCTGGACGCCGCCGGGCGCGGCGAGCTGGCCGACAAGGCGGCGGTGGCGACGAAGGCGCGGGCGATGCTCGCCGATCCGAAGGCGCGCGTCGCGATCACCGATTTCTACAACCAGTGGCTCGGGACCAGCCGCCTCGACATCATGACCAAGAGCACGTCGCTGTTCCCGCAGTATTCGGACGCCGTGCGCGACGCGATGAAGGCCGAGACGCCGGCGTTCGTCGAGTACGTCCTCTGGTCGGGCGACCACAAGCTCTCGACGCTGCTGACGTCGCCGACCGCGTTCGTCTCCAGCGCGCTGGCGCCGATCTACGGCGTTTCGACCACGTCGGCGACGCCGCAGATGATGTCGCTGCCCGCCGCGCAGGCGCGGGCGGGCATCCTGACCCAGGCCAGCTTCCTGGCCGTGCAGGCCCACCCCGATCAGACGTCGCCGGTCCTGCGCGGAAAGTTCGTCCGCACCAAGCTGATGTGCCAGACGGTCCCGCCGCCGCCGATGGACGTCGACATCACGCCGCCGGCCGTCACGTCGGCGCCGACGGCGCGCGACCGCTTCACCGCGCACGAGATGGCCGGCGGCAGCTGCATGAACTGCCACCAGCTGATGGATCCGATCGGGTTCGCGTTCGAGAGCTTCGACGCCATCGGCAAGTACCGCACCACCGAGAACGGCGCGACGATCAACCTCGCGGGGAACATCCTCGCGGCGACGGACACCAGCCTCAACGGCACGTTCACCGGCGTGAAGGAGCTGGCGACGAAGCTGGCGGCCAGCGATCAGGTGCGCGACTGCGTGGCGACGCAGTGGTTCCGCTATTCGACCGGCCGCACCGAGGAGGTCCCCGACGGGTGCTCGCTGACGACGCTGCAGGACGCGTTCGGCGCGTCGGGCGGCGATCTGGGCGAGCTGGTGGTGGCGATGACACAGACCGATGCCTTCTGGTATCGCGCCCCCTATTCGCAGTGACGGAGAGGAAACGAACATGAATCCGCTTCGCTTCACGAGACGAAATCTTCTTCGCGGCGGCCTCGCGGCCACGGCCACGGTGCCGCTGCTGGACGCGCGTCGGGCCAGCGGTCAGACGATGACGTATCCCACGCGCTTCGTCGTGTTCGCGACGCCGAACGGCACGCGCAACAGCCTGTTCTGGCCGACGGGCACCGAGACCAACTTCACGCTCAACACGTTCACGCCCGATCTGGCGCCGTTCAAGAGCAAGCTGACGTTCCTCAAGGGGATCAAGCTGAACCCGGCGCTGCAGAACGGCGCGCTGGGCGGCACGCTGGGATCCGAGCACGCGCGCGGCACGGGCGGCATGCTGACGGGCCGGCCGCTGAAGTCGGGGACGCAGTTCAAGAGCTTCGGCAACACGACGTCGGGCTGGGGCAGCGGGCAGTCGCTGGATCAATACCTGGCGACCAAGCTGAAGCCGAACACGACGTTCCCCAGCTTGCAGGTGGGCGTCCACGTGCGTGACACCGAGGTGCGCGCGCGCATCTCGTACGCCGGCGCCGACATGCCGATCCCGCCGCGCGAGGATCCCAAGGACGTGTTCGGGGCGTTGTTCGGCATGACGACGGGCGGCACCGGGATGACGGATCCGGCGCTGGCGCGGCTGTGGGCCCAGCGCAAGAGCGTGTTCGACGCCAACAACGCCGAGACAGAGCGCATCAAAGCGCTGGTCGGCAGGACCGATAAGGACAAGCTGGATGCGCACCTGAGCGCCATGCGTGACGTGGAGAAGCGCCTGGTGGGCATGACCGGCACGGGCACCATGCCCGGCGGCCTCGCGTGCACGAAGCCGACGATGCCCGCAGACGTCGACCTGAAGAACGACGACCTCTATCTGCGCGCCGGCCAGACGCAGATGGACCTGGCGGTGGCGGCGCTCGCGTGCGACCAGACCCGCATCATCACGTTCCAGTGGTCGTACTCCGAGAGCGAGCACCTGTTCAGCTTCCTGAACATCAGCGGCAACCACCACGCCATCTCGCACGACTTCTCGTCGAGCGGCGCGAACTACGACGCCTACAACAAGATCCAGATTTGGTACCAGTCGCAGTTCGCGTACCTGCTGGGGAAGATGGACGCGATCAAGGAGGGGACCGGGACGCTGCTCGATCACAGCGTCGTGCTGTGGGCGACCGAGATCGGCGAATCCACGCAGCACGATCTGCTGCAGATGCCCTACGTCCTCGCGGGCAGCGCCAACGGGAAGATCCGCGCGGGCCGGCTGCTCGACTACACCAGCAACAAGCGCGACAACAACCAGATGCTGGTTTCGATCGGCCAGGCGATGGGCGACACGTCGCTGACGACGTTCGGCGACGCCTCCGGCGCGACAGGTCCGCTGCCGAACCTCGCCTAGATTTCCCCCTCTCCCGCTTGCGGGAGAGGGTCGGGGTGAGGGCAAGCCTTGCGACCGGTAGCGCCGGGCGAGCTTACTGCGGCCACTCTTTGTTGCTGGCGCAGGTCCACTTGCGGTCGTTGCTGCAGACGCAGAAGCCGGCCTTGAGCATTCCGGCGGAGTCCATGTACGAGTTCAGCGACGCCGAGCCGCACGGGCTGCAAGCCGCGCGTGTGCAGGGCATGCCGACCTGCGGGAGCGTCGCCGAGCCGTCGACCGTGTCCATCGGGCAGGCCTCGACCGGGTCCGGCAACCGGTAGCACGAGTAGTCGCCCGGCACGTATTCGCACCGCAGGCAGTCCCAAGCATCCGAGAAGCAGTCGCAGTTCTTGTAGCCGGACTTGTTCGGGCCACAGCCGTAGTAGCACTGCATGTCGGTGGCGGTCGAGCAGATGCCCTTGTTGCCCACCGTCGCCGCGCAGGCCATCGCATAGGGGGCCGCGTGCGCGTCGACCGTTCCCATGAACGCGTCCGCGACGCTCGCGTCGCCCGTCGGGCTGCTGCCGCCGCTGCCGGTCGTTCCGGCGGCCCCGGACGTGCCGGCGTCGCCCATCGTCCCCGCGGCGCCCATCGTACCGGCGGCGCCGGTCGTTCCGGCCGCGCCCGACGCGCTCGTTCCACCCGCGCCCGTCGAGTTCTTCGAGCCGCCACAGGCCGTCGCCAGCGCGGCGATGGCGAACGCAACGGTGCCAATCCGAATTCGAAGCATGCGCGAGGCTACCACCACTGCGTCTGGCAATCCCACACCCACCAGCCGCTCCCGGCCTGGTAGTAGCCGGGCTTCGTCACGCAGACGCAGAACTTGCCGTCGCTGTCCTTGCCCCAGTTCCACTGCGTGGTGCAGGACGCATTGCCCGTGACGGTCGACGTCGCCATGCTGCTGTTCGTGCTCGCCAGCTTGGACGCCGCGGTCGCGTCGGTCGGCATGAGGCAGGACCCGCTGCCGGGGTCGCTGTACTTGCCGCCCGAGCAGGTGATCTGCTTGAACCCGTAGGAGCCGGGCGCGCAGCCCTTGATGCAGGTGTCGAACCCGCTGACGCAGTTGGTGGCGGTCGAGCCGGTCTTCGCCGAGTTCGGACCGGTGCAGAGCACGTCGGTGGTCACCGAGCCCGTGACGTGATCGAGGAGGGCGTGCGTGTCCGAAGCGGCGTACTTGCAGTTCGTGCTCGGCCCCTCGCCGACGCCGTTGGCGCCGTTGGTCGCGTCCGTGTCGCTGCCCGGCTGGTAGGCGTGGCAGATCTGCGGCGTCTTGTACGCGCAGATGTTCTTCAACGTCGCCGTGTCGTTGGTGCTGATGCCGATCAGCTGGCCAACGCCGATCGCGTAGATGTTGCTGGCGTTCACCGTGCGCACCGCCGACGACGATCCGCAGCCCGAGCCTTCGCCGCACGACCGGTACAGCTTGCCGGCCGTCTCGACATAGATGTTGTTGAACGTGACGGTGCTGCCGTTGCCGTTGTGCTGGACCACCTTGTCGCGCGCGTTCTTGAAGCCGCTGTTGCTGATGGTCACCGTCTTGCCCGAGTTACCCAGCACCGTGATCGCGTCGTCGCAGATGTTCGCGAACCAGACGTTGTCGATGGTGCAGCTGCCGGCGCAGTGGATGCCGTCGCCGACCTTCGTTCCGAAGATGACGTTCTTCACCGAGCCGCCGTCGGCGACCTCGAAGATCGCGTTGGTGCTGCTCTGACCGTTCACCGAGCAGTCTTCCAGCGTGCCCTGCACCGTGCGCATCTGGCCGTCGTAGTTGGTGACGCTCATCGTGCCCGAGACGGTCGTCGACCCCGAGGCCGTCGGCCACGTCGGCATCTTGCACGTCGACGACGTCATCACGCCGCCGCCGCCGGTTCCGGTCGTTCCGGCGGTGCCCGTCGTGCCGCCGCGCCCGGCCGCTCCGGTCGTGCCCGCGGTTCCCGTCGTGCCGCCGCGGCCGGCGGTTCCGGTCGTGCCGGCGGTTCCGGTGCCCGCAGTTCCGGTGGTGCCGCCGCGGCCCGTCGTGCCGGCGCTGCCGCTGGTCCCGGCCGATCCGCTCGTTCCGGCGTCGCCCGTCGTGCCGGCGGAGCCGGTCGTGGTGCTGCCGGCGCTGCCGGTCGTGCCCGCGCTGCCGCTGGTGCCCGACGTGCCGTTGTTGCCGGCGGAGCCGGTCGTGCCCGCGCTGCCAGGGCCCGAACTGCCGGCCGAGCCGCTCGGGGTCGTCGATTCGGTGGGGGCGCAGCCGAGCGCCAACAGCCCAAGAGACCAGATCACGACCTTAGTAGCTCTCATGGGCTCACCAGTCTCCGGCGGCCGATCGAACGGCTCACGAAGGGCGCAAAAAAACCGCTGTGGAAACGGTTCCTTAGCGCACCTCGCGCCGGGCCAAATCCGGACGCCTGTTTCCCGTGCGCCCCTGCGCTAGGCTTGCGCGCATGTTCATCCCAGGGTTGCTGCTGCATCTGGTTCTGTTGACGGCGACGGTCCTGCTGCTGGCGCGCTTCCTGCCGTCAGTGCGCGTTCGGAGCATCGGGGCGGCGATCGTCGTCGCGATCGTGTTCTCGGTCCTGAACGTCCTGGTCGGGTGGTTCATCAAGCTGGTCCTGTTCGTGCCGGCTGTGCTCACGTTCGGCCTGCTGTTCCTTTTCATTCCGTTCATCGTCAACGCCTTCCTGCTGTGGTTGACCGACAAGCTGGTCAAGTCGTTCTCGATCGAGACGACCGGTGGACTCCTGATGTCGGCGGCGGCGATCACGGTGATCAACTGGCTGTTTCACGCGATCGCGCATACGCAGCGATTGGGCATGCACGGGGCCGGTGCGACGCGCTGGATCTAAGACGAAACGCGTGTAATCTCTCGCGGATGCGAATTCCTTCTCATCCGTTCAGGTTGTCGGCGGTCCTTGCCATGGTGGTCGTCGCGTCCGCTGTTCCCGCTTGCAAGAAGAAGGGTAAGAGCAAGAGCGGCGGCGGCGACCCGTCCCAGGTGGTCGCCAAGGTCGACGACGCGGTGATCACCGTCGGTGACGTCCAGGAACGGATCAACAAGCAGTCGCCGTTCGTCCGGGCGCGCTACACGACCAACGAGAAAAAGAAGGAGTTCCTCGACAGCCTGATTAGGTTCGAGGTCATGGCGAACGAGGCCGAGCGCCGGGGCTACGACAAGGACCCCGAGGTGCTGCGGGTGATGAAGCAGCAGATGATCTCGAAGTTTCTCCAGAAGGACTTCGAATCGAAGCTGAAGGTCGAGGACGTCCCCGACGCCGACGTCGAGAAGTACTACAAGGAGCACCCCGCCGAGTTCAATCAGAAGGACGAGGTGCGCGCCAGCGAGGTGACGGTCAAGGACAAGGCCAAGGCGGACAAGGCCTACGCGGAGGCGAAGGCGCTGCCCAAGACGGCCGTGGTCCCGACGCCCGACCAGAAGCAGTTCAAGGACATCGTCAACAAGTACTCGGACGACGAGGACGCGAAGCAGCGCGCCGGCGATCTTGGATTCTTCGACAAGGACTCGACGCGCTATCCGAAGCCGGTCGTCGATGCCGCTTTCAAGCTGGCCGAGGTGGGCGACGTCGCGCAGCCGATCAAGACCGACAAGGGGTGGTCGGTCGTCCGGCTGACGCAGAAGCGTCCCGGTTTCAACCGGCCGCTGGCCGAGGTCAAGCGCCAGATCCAGCAGCGTTTGTTCCGCGACACGCGCACGAAGGCGATGGACAACTTCGTCGCTGATCTGAAGAAGAAGAGCACCATCGAGGTGAACGAGGCGAACCTGGGCAAGGTCGTCATCGACACGGGCGCGGGCGCAGGCGGCCCGATGAGCGGCCCGGCCGGAGGGCCGATGATGGGACCGCCGGGCATGGCGCCGGGCATGGGGCCGCCGGGCATGTCGCCGGGCATGGCGCCGATGCACCCGCCGCCTGGGACGCCGGCGATGCCGCCGGCACCGCAAGGCAAGCAGTGATCGGACGGCGCGTCGGCCGGATTGTGATCGCGTCGCTGGTCGGCGCGGGTACCGTCGCGGCGTTCGCGCCGCGCGGCGCGGAGGCGCGCACCGTCGAGAAGATCGCGGCGGTGGTCGGCGAGAACGTCGTGCTCGCCAGCGAGGTCGAGGAGAAGGCGGGTCCGCTGCTGGCCGACGTCAACAAGCTGCCCGATCCCGGCAAGCGCTCGGCGCGCGCGACGGCGCTGCGCCACGAGGTGCTGGACCGGCTGATCGACGACGAGCTGATCTTGCAGCAGGCTGTCGAGCTGAAGCTGAGCGTCACCAGCGAGCAGATCGACGCATCGATCGAGGAGATCAAGAAGCAGAACAGCATCGACGACGACCAGCTGCGCGAGGCGCTGCGCGGGCAGGGCATGTCCATGGCGACCTACCGCGCCGATCTGAAGCGTCAGTTGCTGCGCTTTCGCGTGCTGAACATCGCCGTCGGCTCGCGCGTCAACGTGTCCGACGAGGAAGTGAAGGCGTACTACGAGCGCCACATGAAGGGCGCCGCCAACGTACAGGTGCGCGCCAGCCACGTCTTCATCGCCATCCCCGACGGCGCCGACCGGGCGGTGGTGGCCGAGAAGCAGGCGCTGGCGAACAAGATCCTCGAGCGGGCGAAGACGGAAGACTTCGCCAAGCTGGCGCGCGAGGTGTCGGACGATGCGGCGACGCGCGCCGAAGGCGGCGACCTGGGCTTCTTCGGACGCGACATGCTGCCCAAGCCGATCGAGGAGCTGGTGTTCGCGATGAAACCGGGCGAGGTGCGCGGTCCCGTGCGCGCCGACCGCGGCTTCCACGTCATCAAGCTGGCCGACCGCAAGGTCAAGGACGCGAAGCCGCTGGACGAGGTCAAGGACGACATCCGCATGCAGCTCCGCCAGAAGGACATGGAGCGGCAGACCAAGATCTACCTCGCCGAGCTGCGCAAGAAGACGCTCGTCGATATCCGTTACTGAGCGATCGGTCAGAGCACGCCGGCCAGTGGGCCGACGGTGGGTTCGATGCCGATGCCCGTCGCCGCGTAGCCGAAGGCGTTCATGATCGACGTGAGCAGCTTGTTCGAGCTCTGTGTGCTGGGCAGCTTGAGGTACTGGCCGGTCTTGATGCCCAGGTTGCGGCCGCCGATCAGCAGGTACTGCATGTCGCGCGGGCTGTGATTGTGGTTGGTGCCGCTCTCGACGCCCCACACCATCAGCGTGTTGTCGAGCATCGTGCCGTTGCCTTCCTTGATCGTCGACAGCCGCCGGGCCAGGTAGGCGACGTGGCCCGCCCAGAAGCGGTCGAACTGGATGAACGCCTGGCGCGTCGTCACGCTGGCGCTGCCGACGGCGATCGAATCGTTCGTCCGGCTGATGTGCGCGACGTTGTCGTGCCAGCTCTGCGTCATGCCCAGCAGCCCTTCGTGGTGGCCGCCCGAGAAGCTCATCCCGAAGTCGCAGATGCGGGTGCGGTCGCAGGTGAACGCGTTGACGATCATGTCGGCCATGCACTGGGCCTGCTTGGTCGTGACGGTGGCGTCGCGGGCGTTACTCGACACGCCGGTGGTGGTCACCTTCTCGCAGACGCCGCCGGTGACGACCGTGCCGCCCGATCCGCCGCCGCCGGTCGATCCCCCGCCGCCGCTGCCGCCGCGTCCGGCTGCGCCCGTCGATCCGCCGCCGCCGCCGCGACCGCCGGCGCCCGTCGATCCGCCCGCGCCGCCTGACGAACCGCCGGCGCCCGTCGGGGGCGGCAGCTGCTGTTCCAGCTCGTACAGCGCCTCGACGTGCAGATCCAGCTTCTCCCGTTCGCTCTGGCCGAGATAGGTCTGGATCCGCTGCAGCTGCGCCTTGTTGACCTGCAGGATCTTGCGCCGCGCCTGCTGGCGGGCGAGGTC
>Ga0068865_100002361_pt1 | contig 11141 bp, 8 predicted proteins | sample KBSMisM12_FD_75293 | JGI IMG/M metagenome (GOLD analysis project Ga0068865, IMG submission 75293) | Miscanthus rhizosphere microbial communities from Kellogg Biological Station, Michigan, USA - KBS Miscanthus M1-2 | ecosystem: Host-associated > Plants > Roots > Rhizosphere > Soil ...
ACGTACTGCGGTCGAGGTACCGCCAGGTCGACGCCGGCAGGATCGGCATCATCGGCTGGAGCCATGGCGGCCTGATCACGCTGCTGTCCATCTTCCGGAATCCCGGCGCCTTCGACGCGGCGGCGGCGATCGTGCCGGTGACGAATCTCCTCGAGCGTCTCGACCGCAAGGGCGTCGAGAAGCAGCGCGCGCTGATCGATCCGGCCAACCGTTTCGGCGGATCGCCGTCCGAGCGTCCGCAGGTGTACCGCGACCGGTCGCCGCTGTTTCACGTCGATCGCCTGCGGATCCCGTTGCTGGTGCACGTCGCGCGCAACGACGAGGACGTGAACATCGAGGAAGACATGCCGCTCGTCGAAGCGCTGCGGGCCGAGAAGCCGCGGCTGGCGGTGACGAAGGTGTACGACCATCCGGTCGGCGGCCACACGTTCGATCGGCGCATCAACATGCGGACGTGGGAGCCCGAGAACAACCCCGAGCAGCGGGATTCGTGGACGCGCGTCTGGCGGTTTCTCGAGCGGACGCTCGGGAATCAGGCCGCAGCCAACTGACGCGCTTCGAGCAAAGGTTTCCTTCGCGTATCGGGACTCAGTTGGTTACCAAGCCGATTCACCAGCCCATGCCATGGTCGTAGGTCGAGTTGTTCCTGGGGTGAATCCTGAACTGGCCATAACACAGCTTTCTGAGAATGGACGCGGGACGCAGGTGCCAGCTTGCCCATGTCAGCGGAGAATCGCCATGCATGTCTTTGGCATCGACGATTGCGCCCGCATCAAGAAGAAGCTGAACAGCCTCTTCGGTTCCAAAGGCGGCGGCTCGATGAAGCGGCGTTTCACCCTTCGTTCGGCAGTCGCGCATGAAGCCATCCGTTTCGACATCGGGCGTCGTCGCGCAATTCGGATTGGCACCGTTCGCCAGAAGCACCTTGAGAACCCGGTCGTAAGCCGGGCGGTTGGCCTTGCAAAGGGCTGCGTGGAGGGGTGTTTCCGCTGTATTGGGCTGAGGATAGTTGACATCAGCACCGTGTTCGATGAGGAACTCGCAAAGTGGCCAGTGACCGTGAAACACCGCTCCATTCAGGTCGAGATTTTCTCCAAGCGACTTCAGGGATTCGCCTTTGGCGAGCAGGAATCGCATGCCACTGACGTCGCCGTAGTAGGCGCACCATTTAACGAGCGACACTCCATTGCCATCCGTGGATGTCGCGGCGTGGCCCTCAGCTAGATAGTCAACTACCAAGTCGGTGCGGCCGTCAGAGATTCGGTCAAGCATGGTCGCCTCTTCGAGTCCGGCTGGTTAAAGCATCCCCGTCAGGGCCTCACGCGCCGGGGCATGTCCGCGGCAAGCAGCCCTCTGAAGCCATTCGCGAGCTCTCCGGCTGCTGGCATTGACGCCATCGCGATAGCAGAGGCCAACGTGACCGTCTGTCCCTTCTGATCCAAGTAGATCGTGTGGTAACGGTCGAACTCGCTTCCGTATTTGATTTGAAACCGATGCCGTCCGCCGGCCGACCCTGCTGACCGTACTTGTTCGCCGTGAAGGCATAGCACACGAGCTCAAGTCGCTCGACAGTCGGCCCAAACCCGGGGGTGTGGGTCAGTTTGAGATTCCGGCTGTCAGGCCTGCCTCGGAGTGAACGACCGGCCCATACGAGCCCAGCCAGAACGATAACGCGAGCGCCACCAGAACAAAGATGATGTGAAGCAGGATTCGACGCGGCGTTAGCGGCATACGGCTTACTCCCTCTGCTATTCAAGCAACCCGACGATTTCTCCGACGCTCCAGACATGATCGGAGATACACGCCTCCATCAAAACCCGGTCTCTCGTAAGCGTTGTGAACGCGGTTATCCGCATGCGTGACCGGTCGAGTCACGCGGCAGGGCCCTGAATCCACCTGTCTTCCTGTTGACCGCTTGTTGACCGCGAGGGTTTTTGGTCCCGTCCACTCAGCGCGGGACGGACAGGCATAGAGTCCAGCGAGGCAACAGGTTGGGAGGTGGTGGACCAGACCGGGATCGAACCGGTGACCTCATGAATGCCATTCATGCGCGCTCCCAACTGCGCTACTGGCCCACGTGTGGGAAGGGAACCCCTAATCCTAACATGGGGCCGTTCCCCCTGGTCCAAGGGGAGTTTGTCGCCTCACAAACTGATGCGCAGGCTGGCTTCATTTGGTTTGCGACTTGAGGCCGCGCCTTTGCGAAGCGTCACTTCGAGCCGTGAGCGACACTCTCCGCGCCATGCGGATTGTCGGCACCGACTCCGCATGTCGCCTGGCGTACACTCCGTCCTTTACCACTTGCCGGGGACCGCCCGTCACGAACCATGGTTGGCCTGCTCGTTCCTCTTGCCGCGGCGATCCTCCTGTCCCTGACGGGCCAGCCGGCGTCGGCAGATCGGGCGCTCGCGGAACAGCTGGCGCGGTCAGGGCGAACCGTCGAAGCGCTCGCCGTCTTCGAGCGGATCGTCGCGGCGAATCCCGCAGACACCGAGGTCCGGCTGTGGATCGCACGACTGCAACTCCGCATCGGACGAACCGAGGAAGCCGAGGCCGCGTTCAGGGCGGTGCTTCGCGAGCATCCCGCGGACGTGGACGCGAGCGTCGGCCTCGGGGCGGCGCTGACGAGGAGAGACGCCTGGCGGGAGGCGCTCGCGGTCCTGCTCGAGGCGGAACCGCGCGCGGGCGAGAACTCCGACATGTTCGGCGCCCTCGCGCGCGCGTACCGCCGCGGCGGCGACGACCGTCGCGCCCTCGAGTACTACAAGCGGGCGATGGCGCTCGCTCCCGGCGATCCGGACCTGGTCGACGGCTACGAAGCCACGATGCGCGCGTACGGTTCATCGGTCACGGTCGAAGGATTCGGCGAGGGAGGGGTGAGCGACGCGCGATCCGCCTCGCTGACCGCAACCCTCCGCGTCCTGCCGCGGCTGGAAATCGAAGGCATCGCGCGCGCGCAGAGGCGGAATGGATCCTCGGACAGGCTCTTCGGCGGCGGCGGCATCTGGCGAATCGATCGCTCGACCAACCTGGCCGTTCGCGGCGTTGGAGGGGTGGACAACACCTCGCTGCCGAACGCAGACGTGATGGCGGAGGTCAGGCATTACCGCGGGCCATTCGAGATCGGAGGCATCGTTCGTCACCTGTCTTTCTTCGACGCCGGAATCACCGCGGTATCGCCCCTCCTGGCGTGGGATACGGGCGAGCGCTGGCGGCTCGCCACGCGCTACACCTACTCCCGGTCTTCGTTCCACGCGACCGGTCAGTCCTCCGGTGACAACTCCGTGCTGGCTCGCGAAACGTTTCGCGCCACGCGGCGCGTGGACACGATCGTCACGTACGCGTACGGCATCGAGAGCTTCGAAGATCTCACCGCCGATCGGATTGGGAACCTGGGCGCAAACACCGTGGCGGCGACGGTGCAGTTCCGCCTGCCGTCGCTCACGACGGTGGCCACCACGTGGGAGCACCAGTGGCGGTCGAACGATTCGCGGCTCGACCGTCTGACCGTGTTGCTCGTCCAGGGATTTCGATGACCCGTCTGCTGGCCGAATTTGCGCGCCTCGCGCCCCTCCTGGTCTGGGCGGCAGTCGGGACGGCGCTGACAATGGCCGCTGCGGTCGTCGTGGAGCGAACGGCGGTTGGCTTGCGGCGGGCGCTGAACCGGCGCCTCACGCAGCGGTATCGTCCGCTCATACAGCGCGCGCTCGAGGGGGACCAGGCGGCCCGAGACGCGCTCCTGGGCAGCCCCGCGAGACACCGGCTTCTGCTCGCGTGGCTGATGGTCGAGCCGCTCATCGAGGATCGCGACCCGGAGCGAATCGCCAGGACGCGTGCGCTCGCACAGGCGCTGTCAGTGTTCCAGCTCGCCGATCGCTACCTGCGGAGCTGGTTCTGGTGGAGACGCGCGCTCGCGCTGCGCGCGCTCGGGCTCGTGCAAGCCAGGGACCACACCGCTCAGATGGTCGCCGCGCTCGATGATCCACACCCGGACGTGCGAGCCGCCGCGCTCGACGCGCTGACGGACGAGCACGATCCCGCGGCACTGCAGGCCATCGTCGTGCGGCTGCACGACACCTCGCTGCACCGCGGCCGGCGGGGCGCGGTGCTCAAGGCATTCGGATCCGACTGCGAGCCGTTCCTGCTGGACTGGTCTGAAGTCGATCCGGACAACCGCCTCGACTACATCCACGCCCTCGCGATCTGCGGCACGGCCCGGTCGCGGCCCGTCTTGTGCCGATGGACTCGCGACCCGCGCGTCGATGTACGCGCGACAGCGTTTGAGGCGCTGGCGTACGTCGGACTCGACGACGAGGCGGCGCGTGTCGCTGTCGAAGGACTCGAGAACGACGAACCGCGGGTGAGGGCGATGGCGGCCTACGCGCTGCGCGGCTGGCAGGGCCCGGGCGACGCGGCCGCCCGGCTCGCACCGCACCTCGACGATACGTGGGCGGTCGCCGTCAACGCCGCGCGAACGCTTCAGTCGATGGGACACGCGGGGCTCGTGGAGCTGCAGGCCCGGGCGTCGCGCCAGGATCTCAGCGGCCTGCTCGCGCGGCAGATGCTGTGGCAGGCAGGCGCGCACCGCTGATGTCTTTCTTCCGCGACGCACTCATCGCCCTTTCGTTCCTGATCACCGCGTACTTCGTGCTCTGGAACGTGTCCCAGATGGCGATGGGCCCCCTCGCCGCCGTGATACTTTCGCGACATCGACGGCGGCACACACGGCGCGCCCGCCGCCTGGCCACCGGCGTGGCGGTGCCGCCGCTCGTCTCGATCGTCGTGCCCGCCTACAATGAGGAACTGACGATCGTCGAGAGCCTCCGCGCCATGCTCGCGCTGGACTACACGCCGCGCGAAGTGGTGATCGTCAACGACGGGTCCACGGATGGCACGCTGGCGCTCCTGCAGCGGACCTTCGATCTGGTGCCCGCCCCGCTCGCCTTCGTTCAACCGCTGCGCTCCGAGCCGGTACGCGGTATCTACCGCTCGACCAGCGAGCCCGATCTCGTGGTCGTCGACAAAGAGAACGGCCGATGCAAGGCGGACGCGGCCAACGCCGGCATCAACGCCGCATCAGGCGTCCTGGTGCTGGTGATCGATGCCGACACCGTGCTCGCGGCAGATGCGTTGAGCCGGGCGGTGCTGCCGTTCCTCGAAGACCCGGTGACGGTAGCCGTCGGCGGAAGCGTCGCGATCGCCAACGGCTGCCACATCGAGCACGGCCGCATTGTCGACGTCGCCTTGCCGCGCAGCTGGTTCGCGCGCTTCCAGGTCGTCGAGTACATGCGATCGTTCCTGCTGTTCCGGCTCGCCTGCGCCTCGCAGAATGCCGTCGTGATCATCTCGGGCGCCTTTGGCCTGTTCCGCCGCGATGCGATGATCGCTGTCGGCGGCTACGACCGGACGGCGATCGGCGAGGACATGGACCTCACGATTCGCCTGCAACGCTACTTCCGCGCGCGCCGCGAGCCGGTCCGGATCGCATTCGACCCCAACCCGCTCGCCTGGACGCAGGCGCCCGAAGACTGGCAGTCGATGCGGTCACAGCGTTACCGCTGGCGCCGCGGCCTGCTCCAGACGCTTTGGCGATATCGTCGGATGATCGGCAACCCCCGGTTCGGGACCGTGGGGCTCGAATCGCTGCCGTATGTCGCGTTCTTCGAAGGGTTGGGCCCCCTCGTTGAAGGCAGCGGATATCTCATCACCATCGGTGCGGCCGTCCTCGGCTATCTCAACTGGAAATACTGCGGCATGATGATCGGCGTCTCGGTGTTCCTGGGCGCGGCCGTGACGCTTCTGTCCATCCTGATGAACGACCTGACGTCGCGACAGTACATGCAGGGCCGCGATCTCGCGCTCCTCGTGGCCGTCGCCATCCTCGAAAGCTTCGGCTATCGCCAGGTGAACTCGCTGTGGGGGTGCGTCGGGACCTTCCAGGCGCTGACTGGCAAGGGCGGCTGGGGCTCGATGAAACGCCAGGCATTCCGACCCTGATCCGCGTCGCCGCGAGCCGTTTCCACGCTCGATTTCGCAGTCCTGGGCAGGGAGACGACCGCATGAAAAAGGACGCGCCGATTCTGCCCTCCAAGGCCGTCTGGGGCTGACAACTCGCCGGATCAACGGTAGCCGAACACTGGCGGGAACAGGACGACCACAAGCGACGCCCACACGGAGTACACGGGCAGATAGGCGATCTGCCATCGCTCCAGGGCGCCAAACGAGCCCCGGCGACGCAGGAAAGACAAGTAGAGCCACGCTGACCACGCGAGGTTGACGAGCAGAATCAGGTTCTCGCCGAGGGCCGCCACCCGGTTGGGCGTGAAGCCGAACTCGGAGATGCGGGCGGCGATCGCCGCGAGCGCCACGCCGTCGACCACGAGCGCGCTGACCACGAGCAGCAGTTGCAGGCCGTCGAAAAAGTCCGGCGGCGCCTGCGGGTCGCGCGCGGAAGCGGCGTACAGCACCAGCCCGACGACCAGCACCAGCAACAGGTCGAAGCCGATCAGCACCTCCCGGTGCACGTTGATGGGACTCCCCGTCCACGCCATCGTCGCCAGAAACGCCAGCAGCAGAACCGTGAACAGCGGCGTGAACAGCCTGGTGAGCACCGGGGCCATGTTCTCGATGACGCTTTGCTTCGCCTCCACGAGCCAGGCTCCGATGATGACGGCCCCCATCGCCCCGCACGGGAGCAGCCAGCCGAATATGAACCACGCGGCGTTCATGCCGATGGATGCGAACATCATCGCCGTGAAGCCGATCAGCACGCCCCCACCGAGCGCGATGAGCACGTAATAGATCGCCAGCTCGCCCGAGAACCGCACGAAGTCCATACGTCCGCCCCCCGCGAACCAGCGGCTTCGGACGTAGGCAGCGCCGACGGCCAGCCAGAGAGCGATCGGCAGGTGCAGGGCGGTCAGCTTCTCGGTGTCGCTGGGCGTGTGAAAAGCGTAGACGTTGGCGAACACGGCTCCGGCCGCGAACGGCAGCGCGAGCCAGAGTGCGCTTGCGACGCCCGACCCGCGCTTCCAGATGAAGTAGACCGTCAGCAGCGGCAGGACGAACAGGCTGAAGTTACGGAAGTAGAAAGCCTGCAGCTCTTCGTCGGGGTTGATCGGGAAACCGAACAGCGCCGGCGCCTTGATGGCCAACGCTGCGGCCACAGCCAGCCCGATGACGACGAGCGTCTCGGTGTACGAAGTGCCGGCCGATTCATCCGCAGCGTCGGGGGCCATGACCAGCTGCTTCCACAGCCGCTCGGAGTGCGCGCGTGCGAACTCGCGGGACAGCGCGTCGAGGCTGCCCATGCGCTTGACCGCGACCAGGAACGCTTCATCTCCGGCCAGGCCGGCCTCGGTGAGCGCCGTCAGCTGGTCGCGCAGATGTCCCTCGAGCTCCTCCGCGTCGGGACCGTGAAGAGCCGGCCGGCGGCGAACGTACGCCCGCCACTGCGCGATTTGGTCCTCGAGCGGCCGATCGGCGAAGGCCGTCACGCCGTGCACGCCTTCATCCAGATGCCCCGCAGGGTCACGTCCACGACCTGCCACTGCTGCCGCTGGGCGGCGAGCTGCGCGCGGCCGTCCCTCGTGATCCGGTAGTACTTCCGCCTGCGGCCGGTCTCGGACGCCGACCACTTCGCGGCGACATGACCCTGGCGCTCGAGCCGGTGCAGCACGGGATACAGCATGCCGTCGGTCCACTGCAGGTGGCCGCCCGACAACTCGGCAACCCGCTTGATGATGGCGTAGCCGTAGCTGTCGCCTTCGGCGAGGATCGCGAGCACGAGCGGCGTGGCCGAAGCGGCAACCAGATCCTTCGTCATGTCCATACTTAGAAGTCTTATACATTGTGGTTCTATGTATGTCAACGACCGGAGGTCGAGCGCGCGAGTGCCGCGCTCGCGCCCTGCGACTCTGCGTTTTTTTTGCGGACGAGGTTTCCGTTTTGCGACAGCGATCAGACCGACATCGATGGCACGCGCGCCGGGCCAGCGTGACGGCATCGCGCCGACCAGCGGCCGAAGATTTTCTACGTGAATACGTCGGTCGTATTGGGGAGGCGGACGAGCCGCGGCGCTCACGCACACGACCGTGACGGCCTCGGGGGACAGCTCAAACCAGCCACCACGGGCGTGGCGGCCGGGACCAAGCTTTATCAGTTGTCGTTCTTCGTGCTTCCTTCTCTCCTCACTGAGGTTTGGTCCCCGCTGCTTTGGCGATGCGTGCGGCGCTTTCACTCTCGCTCACGACGAAGCGCGCGAACTCAGGCTGTGTCATGCTCATCGGCTCGGCCCCATCCTCAGCCAGCGAGGCGCGCAGATCAGCGGCGGCCATGACACGCCCGATGTCGCGCGCCAGTCTGTCCACCACTGCGGATGGAGTGTGAGCGGGCACCCATACGCCGTACCAAATCGGATAATCGAAGCCGGCGACGCCGGCCTCCGAAATCGTCGGCACGTCCGGTAGTAAGGGTGAACGCTTCTTGGTTGTCACGCCAAGCGCGTGCAACGCCCCCCCACGTATATCGGTCAGGGCGTAGGAAATGGGCGCAATCAAGTAAGCAGTACGCCCTACGACCGCCTCGGCAATCGCGGCTGGGGTCGTCTCGCCAGGTGCATGTATCGCCCTGATGCCGGTCTCCAGATTGAATTTCTCAATGCCCACGTGCGTGCCAGTGCCGACGCCAGCGGAGCCGAACTTCAGCGCACCCGGGTTCGCCTTCGCCGCGGCGATCAGCTCGGCAACGGTGGTGATGCCGGCCGTCTTGCCTGCGACGAGCACGTACGGCTGGCTGGTGAGCGGAGCGACCGGGATGAAATCCTTTAACGGGTCGTACGGTAGGTTCTTCACTAACGTCGCGCTGTAGGCCTGAGCACTCGTGTTCACGAGCCACGTGTAGCCGTCGGCGGGCGACTTGGCGACCAAGGCGGGCGCCGCCGTACCGCCCGCGCCAGGGTGGTTCTCAACAATCACGGGCTGGCCCCACAGCTCAGCGAGCTTCGGGCTGATGGCGCGGGCGATCAAATCAGGCCCCCCGCCGGCCCCAAACGGTTCGATCACGTGCACGGCCTTGGTCGGATAGTCTTGTGCGAGCGCAGCAAGGAGGTCGTGCGTTCCGCACACGGCCAGCAGCACGGCGACAGCCCGAAGCGGAAGGAACTCGCGAATCATCGTGCGTCTGCAGCCTCGTGAAGAGCCGGTCCAGAGCTCGATTACGAAACGAATCTACTTCGTGGCCTCCTCGGTGCGCAAGTCGGTCTGGACCTTGGTACGCCAGCTGCGAGGTCCGCACTTGAGGACGTGCGAGTGATGGAGCAGGGAATCGAGGAGCGCGGTGGCAGCGGCGGTATCACCGAGCAGCTTGCCCAAGTCGTCGACGGGTCGGTTTGACGTTAAAGCGTGGACGCGCGCCCGTAGCGGCGCATGATGATTTCCAGCAGGTCTTCCGCCGCGGTGTGCGGCAGCTTCCTCATCCCGAGGTCATCGTGATCAGTAGCGGCACGGCCGCGAGATCGGCGAGGTACGCCTTGCGTGTGCCGTCGAGCGTGGCGCCAGCGAGCTCCTCGAGCAGGGCATGCGCCTCGCGATAGATGACCCGATAGCCCTGCTGGATCACCGCCCGGCCGATGGCTTGGGCCAAGTGGCTCTTCCCTGTCCCTGGTGGCCCGAGAAACAGCGCATCTTCATGTTGGGCGATAAAGCGACCGGTGGCTAGGTCGTGGATGAGCGCGCGATTCATCTTTTTTGTTGAAGTCAAAATCAAAGCTATCGAGCGAGCGATCGGGATGGCGGAAGCCGGCCTGTTTGTGACGGCGCTCGAGGAGCCGGTCCTGTCAACGCAGGAGCTCGTCCGACACCAGCGTCGAGACGAGATCGATCGGCGACGTTGCGGTACCGCTGGCGACGGCAACCGGTTGGAATTTACGCGATCCGTCGGTTGGAAATCCTGGCGAGATCTATCAGCTCTTAGGCTCGTATGTTCCGTTCGCCCGGACCAAAGCAGCGCGGCAAGCCACCGGGGATCCGCGCTTGTCCGTAGAGGAGCGATATCGAGGGCCCGACGACTACCTGGAACGAATTCGAACCGCGGCGATGGACTTGATTCGAAGACGTTACGCGCTTGCCGAGGACCTCGACGCCATCGTCGAGCGCGCGAAGACCCACTGGAGTTTCGCGAATTGATGACGCGATCGACGCTCAGTCCGCGCCCAGCAGCCTGATCAGTTGTTTCGCGGCGCGCTGACCCTCAGAGGCCGCGCCCTCCATGAATCCCTGGAAATCCACTGACGTGTGCTCACCGCAGAACAGCACGCCACCCTGGCGCGCCCGCTCGTAGCCGCCGAAGCTCGTATATTGCCCCGTCCTGTAGAACGAGTACGAAGCGGCGAACAACGGGCTCTTGTGAGGAAGGGATTGCGTCGCTTTTCCGTTCCATGAAAGCCCGGGGTACACGGGCGCGATTTGAGATTGTGCAATGGCTGCGTCGGTTCGAACGCCGCCGTTGTTCGCCAGGGCGAACGCCGATCCGGTGACGGCTGCGTCGGTCGTTGACCCGCCCGAGTAGTAGACGAGGATTCCGGGAGTGCCGCTCTGCGCACGGGTTGTCTCCCAGGTTGCCTGGTAACCGGTGTCGGCATAGCTCGAGCCGTTGGAGACGCCGGGCCAGGGGCCCTTTCCAAGCCAGCCGCGTTCGGCGTACTGAAGGTGCAGCTTGCCGTTGTGTCCGCGTCCCTGTTCGGCGATGGCTTGATGTTTCAGCGCGTCGAATCCCGCGCGGGAGATATCCAGCTGGTTCAGCACGGCGAACGGCAGCGCGAGGACGACGAAATCCGCTGTCACTTCGGTGACGCCACCGGATCGCTCGAACGCGACCGTGTATCGGCCGTTCGTGGTTTCAGCGACCCTCGTCAGGCGATGTCCAGACCGCACGGCGTCGCCACCAAGGGAGCGGGCGATTGCTTCCGGCAGCTGCTGATTGCCGCCGCGGATGTGGAACTTCTCGTCCGACTCGCCGAAGATCGCGAGAGAGCTTCCATTGGGCTGAAAGCCGAGCAGGAAGATCAGGTTGAGCGCCGACTGCTCGGTCGAGTCTGCGCCGTACTCGATGGCGTAGGCCACGTCCAGGAGCGCTCCGAGCGG
>Ga0068865_100002366_pt1 | contig 11130 bp, 10 predicted proteins | sample KBSMisM12_FD_75293 | JGI IMG/M metagenome (GOLD analysis project Ga0068865, IMG submission 75293) | Miscanthus rhizosphere microbial communities from Kellogg Biological Station, Michigan, USA - KBS Miscanthus M1-2 | ecosystem: Host-associated > Plants > Roots > Rhizosphere > Soil ...
CAAGCGCGTCGGCCGCATCACCTTCGTGCTCTACGAGATGGGCGGCAAGAACCTCGTCGCGGCGGTCACGGCCGGCATCGGCGTGCTGACCGTGTACCTGCTCGTCACGTTTCTGCGCCAGGAGCGCGAGGCAAACGCGAAGCTCGCCGAGCTCGCCGAGCGCGAGGCTCACCGCGACGCCAAGCCCGAGGCTGTCGAGGTCCGCGACGACGATGATGTTGCGAAGCACCCCGTCGAGCCCCCGAAGGGCACGCCTCCGCGCGAGCGAGATCAGCCGTTCCGCGGTCCGCCGGTGAACATCGTCGTGGTGCCGACGGCCGTCGCAAACCCCGCCCCGGCTCCCGTCGTCGCCGGCGATCCGAGCGACAGGCCGAAGATGCTGACCTAGGCGACGCTCAGCGCTTCGGCGGCGTCAGCCCGAAGATGTAGTCGCTCACCATCGCGCGCACCTCCGCCGAGGTGGCGAGCCTGCGCACGCGCGTGACGAGCGCCTCGGCGTCGGCGACGGACATCGCGCGGATCATCGCCTTGACCTCCGGGATCGACACCGCGCTCATCGATAGCTCGCGAATCCCCAGTCCGATCAGCACCGGCGCCAGCATCGGCTCGCCCGCCATCTCGCCGCACACCGTGACCGGGACGTTCGCTGCGTTGCCGGCTCTGGAGACGTCGCCGATCAGCCGGATCAGCGCCGGGTGCAGCGGCTCGTACAGGTAGCTCACGTACTCGTTCACGCGATCGACCGCCATCGTGTACTGGATGAGGTCGTTCGTGCCGATGGAGAAGAAGTCGCACTCGCTCGCGAGGAACTCCGCCGTGAGCGCCGCCGACGGCATCTCGATCATGATGCCGAGCTTGACGTTCTCGTCGTAGCCGACGCCCGCCTGGGTGAGCTCGAGCTTGACCTCGTCCACCACGGCCCGCGTGGCGCGCAGCTCCGAAACGCCCGAGATCATCGGGAACATGATCTTGAGCGGCCCGCACGCCGACGCGCGCAGGAGGCCGCGCAGCTGCGCCTTGAACAGGTCGCGACCCAGGTCGGCGAGGCACAGCCGGATCGACCGCAGGCCGAGCGCGGGATTGACCTCCTGCAACCCGGCGTTCTGCATGAACCGCGCGAGCTTGTCGCTGCCGAGGTCGAACGTGCGGATCGTGGCGGGCCTGCCATCGAGGCGCTTGATCACCTCGCACGCGTTGCGGAAATGCTGTTCCTCGTCGGGGACCGTGTCGCCCGTCATGAACAGATACTCGGTGCGGAACAGCCCCACGCCCATCGCGCCGTAGTCGAGCGCGTCATCGAGCTCCTCGGGACCGTCGATGTTCGCGTACAGCTGGATCTCGACGTCGTCCTTGGTGCGCGCGGGCAAGTCGCGCATCGCGTGGAGGACGGCGCCCGCCGCGACCTGACGGCGCTGCTCCTCGCGATACTCGGCGACCGTCGAGGCCGACGGGTTGACGATGACGATGCCCGAGCCGCCGTCGATCAGGATGAGATCATCGGTCTCGACGATCTCGGTGATGTTCTCGAGGCCGACGACCGCGGGGATCTCGTGCGCGCGCGCGATGATCGCGGTGTGCGAGGTCTTGCCGCCGGCGTCGGTGATGAGCCCCGCGACGGCGGCCTTGTGGAGCTGCGCGGTGTCCGCCGGCGACAGGTCGTACGCGACGACGATCGCGTCGGGCGGTGGCTGCAGCGGGCCGGTATCGCGTCCGAGCAGGTTCTTGAGCACGCGCTGGAACACGAACTCGACGTCGCTCTTGCGCTCGCGCAGGTACTCGTCTTCGATCGTGTCGAACACGCCGGCGATATCGTCGACGGCCTTGCGCAGCGCCCACTCGGCGTTGATCTTGTCGTCGCGCGCGTACTCGACGGCCGCGCCGACCAGGTGCTCGTCGTGGAGCATCATCTGGTGCGCCGTGATGATGTGGTAGTCGCTCTCGTTCTCGCTCGCGAGCTTCTCCTTGATCTTCGCGAGCTGCTTGTCCGACGCGGCGATGGCCTTGTGGAGCCGGGCGATCTCGTCGTCGACGTCGTCGGGTTCGACGTGATGGCGCGGCGCCTTGAGCGTGTCGCGGCCGATCAGGTACGCGCGACCAAACGCGATGCCGGCGGAGACGCCGAGCCCGGTGCGCGTGGTCTCCGGCCTCACGCGCCTACTTTCCCTCGCCGAACTTGTCGTCGATGAGCGCGGCGATCGCCGCGACGGCCTCGTCGCCCTTGTCGCCCTTGGCCTTGAGCGTGATCGTGGTGCCCTTGCTCGCGACCAGCATGAGGATGCCCATGATGCTCTTGCCGTTGACCTCGTGGCCGTCCTTGCTGACGGTGATCTCGCACGGGTACTTCGCCGCGAGCTGCACGAACTTCGTGGCGGCGCGCGCGTGAAGCCCTTGCTCGTTCTGGATCATGATGGAACGCTCGACGACGTCGGCCATTAGCGACCTATCTCCTGGGTTGTCGAGCGCTCGACGTCCCGGTGGCGCACCATGACGTCCCACTCCTCGTCGAGGCGACGCGCGAGCTCCTCGACGACGGCGACCGAGCGATGTTTGCCGCCCGTGCAGCCGACGGCGATGGTCACGTAGAGCTTTCCTTCGGCCTGGAAGTGCGGGAGCGAGAAGCGCAGCAGATCCTCGATATGTTGCACCATCTGGGTGCCGTCGGGACCCATCACGAACTTCGCGACATCGGGGTTGCGCCCATCGAAGTGGGTGAGCCTGGGATCGAAGTACGGGTTCGGCAAGAAACGCACGTCGAACATGAGGTTCGCGTCGAGCGGCACGCCGAGCTTGAAGCCGAACGACACCAAAGTGACGGCGAGTCTGCCCGTGCCGCCGTAGCGATCCTGGATGATCGCCTTGAGCTGGTGCATGTTGAGCGTCGACGTATCGACGACGGTCGCACCCTCGCGCATGTCCGTCATCAGCTCGCGATCGCGGCGAATGCCCTCGCTGAGGTCATCTCCCGACAGCGGATGGCGACGGCGCGTCTCGGAGAAGCGGCGGAGCAGCACCGGATCGCTCGCGTCGAGGAACAGCACCTCGACACGGTGACCGGCGTCGCGCAGCTTGGCGAGCTCGACCCGCCAGGTGCCGAGGTTGCGGCGCTGGCGCGAGTCGATCGCGAGCGCGAGCTTGGAGCGCTCTCCCTCGGCGGTGAGGTGCTCGACCATCTGGGGCGCGAGCGGCAGCGGGATGTTGTCGATGCACAAGAACTCGATGTCCTCGAGTGCGCGGAGCGCGGTGCTCTTGCCCGCTCCCGACAGCCCGGTGACGATCACGATCTGCATCATTCCACCGCGTCCACGCCGGCCTCGTCGGCGTCGCCGACCATCGCGCGCGTCAGCTGGTCGCGGAACGCACGTGCCGAGTGAGTGCCCTGCGCCTTGAGCAGCTGGTTGCGAGCCGCCACTTCGATCAGCGTCGCGATGTTCCTGCCGGGGCGCACCGGCAGCCTGACCTGAGGCACCGCCACGTCGAGGATCGACGTGTTGCGATCGTCGAAGCCCAGGCGCTCGTACTCCTCGCCGTCGGCCCAGTCGGCGAGCTCGACGACGAGCTCGATCTTCTTGGCGTCGCGCACCGCGGAGATGCCGAACAGGTCCTTGATGTTGATGATGCCGAGGCCGCGGATCTCCATGTGATGACCGAGCAGGCCGGAGCCCGCGCCGGTGATGGACACGCCCTGGCGACGGATCCGGATCACGTCGTCGGCGACGAGCCGGTGGCCGCGCACGATGAGATCGAGCGCCGTCTCGCTCTTGCCGATGCCGCTCTTGCCGGTGACGAGCACGCCGATGCCGAGCACGTCGAGCAGCACACCGTGGATCTCCGTCGACGGCGCGAGCCGCTCGGCCATCCACGCGTTGACGGCCACGATGAAGTCCGCGGTCGCCAGCTTCGACACCAGCAGCGGCACACCCCGCGCGTCGGTGGCCGCCTCGAGCTCCGGCGGCGGCGTCAGGCTCCGGCACACCACCACGCAGGCGGGATCGCTCGCCAGCACGGCCGCGACCCCGAGCTCGCGAGCACTCGGGTGGTCATCGAGATAATCGATCTCGGTCCCGCCGAGGACCAGCACGCGCTGCGGGTGCAGCTGCTCGCGCCAGCCAGTCAACGCGAGCCCTGGCTTCTGGATGCGCGGGACCGTCACGGTGCGGTGGAACCCCGTCCGGCCCGCCACCGCTGTTACCTCCAGCTCAGGCCGTCCGAGGAGTTCCCCGACCGTGATCGGCGTCGCCACTAGTACTTAGCGTCCTCGTCGGAAACTACCTGGTACATCATCTCCGCGTCGGACGCTGCGAGCAGCCTCCGGCGGAACTCTGGATCCTTGAACACGCGGCTGATTCGCGCGAGGGCCTTGAGGTGGGCTCCCGTCGACGACTCCGGCGCGACCAGCACGAAGAACAGGTACGTCGGCTGGCCATCCATGGAGTCGAACTCGACGCCGGTGGGCGCGCGCCCGAGGCAGGCGACGATCTCGCCGACGGCGCCGAGCTTGCCGTGCGGGATCGCCACACCCTCGCCGATCGCGGTCGAGGCCAGCATCTCGCGCTCGATGAGCACGCGCGACAGCGACGCCCGGTCGATACGAGGGTGGTGCCCGGCCATGTACGTGGCCAGCTCCTCGAGAATGGCGCGCTTATCGGTCGCGACCAACGAGGGTACGACCATGTCGCGCCGGATGAGGTCGACGATCTTCATCAGCCGCGATCCAAGCTACCACGCGTTCGCTACGCCTGGGTTGGCGTCTCGATCAAACCGTAGCTGCCATCTTCGCGTTTGTAGACGACCGCGACATGGCCGTGATCGTGCCGGAACACCAAGAACGGCTCGTGCATCAGGTTCAGCTGGACGATGGCCCCCTCGATCGATAACGGCTGGGCGTGGAACTTTTCCGTCTTGACGATGTTGTATTCGGGCGAGGTCGGGTGTTCGTGATGGTCGTGGCTGGTCTTGTCGCCGATGTTCTGGAACGCCTCGTCGACGATCGAGTGTGACCACGGTAGCGCCTCGACGTGATGCGGCCGAGCACGCAGGCCCTCGAGCTTGCCCTTGTACTTGCGGACCTGGCGCTCGATCTTCGCGATGCACAGGTCGATCGAGCTGTACATGTTCTCGGTCGTCTCGTGACCGGCGATCGAGAGGCCGTTGTGGAGCTGAAAGCTGACGTCGATGCGGTGGTTATGGCGCTCGGTGGATAGGACCACGTGACAAGCGATCGGATCGGGAAGGTATTTCCGAACTCGTTCCATGCGCTCGCGCGCGTACGCCTTGAGTGCTTCGGTCGGTTCCATATGTCGGAACGTCACCGCGAATTGCATCGAGCCCTCCTGATGGATTGCTTCGATCATACGCCTGCTCGATCGAGTGAACAGCCGATGCGCGCGAATTGTCGCGAGCCGCTGCAATCCCGTCCGCTACCCCAAGTCGCGGCGGCGTGAGGGCTCCCAGAGCCTAGAAGACCTGTTTGCGCTTGCTCGACGACAGGATGCCGAGCTGCTCGCGATACTTCGCGACGGTCCGCCGCGCGATGTCGATGCCGCCCTTCTTGAGCAGCTCGACGATCTTCTGATCGCTATGCGGACGCTTCGGATCCTCGGCGGTGACGAGCTCCTTGATCTTCGACTTCACGGCCTGCGACGCGAGGTCCTCGCCGTTGGTGCGCGAGATGCCGCTGTTGAAGAAGAACTTGAGCTCGAAGATGCCCTGCGGCGTGTGGACGTACTTCGACGTCGTCACGCGGGACACCGTCGACTCGTGCATGCCGATATCCTCGGCGACGTCGCGGAGGATCAGCGGCTTGAGGTGCGCGATGCCCTTGTCGAAGAACTCGCGCTGGAACTTCAAGATCGACTCGGCGACCTTGATGATGGTGCGCTGGCGCTGCTGGATCGACCGGATCAGCCACTGCGCGCTGCGCAGCTTGTCCTGGACGTAGTCCTTCGACGCGCCCGAGTTGCCCATCGCGTTCTTGTAGAAGCCGCTGATCTTGAGCTTGGGCAGACCGTCGTCGTTCGGGACGACGAAGTACTTGTCGCCGACCTTGTGGATGTAGACGTCCGGCGTGACGTAGTGCGGATCGTCGGAGCTGTACTGGCGACCCGGGCGCGGGTCGAACTCCATGATGACCTTCGCGGCCTCGTAGATCTCCTCGAGCGGCTGCTTCAGGTCGCGCGCGATCGCCTGGTAGTTCTTCTTCTCCAGGTTGCCGAGGTGGCTCTTGATCATCTTCACGCAGAGGTCATCGTCCTGACCTGCGGCGACGCACTGGATCAGCATGCACTCGGCCAGCGAGCGCGCGCCGATGCCGGTCGGATCGAACGTCTGGATCTTCTCGAGCACGGTCTCGCACACGACCGGATCGACGCCGAGATCCGCGGCGATCTCTTCGATCGGCGGGTCCTTGATGTAGCCATCGGCGTCGATGTTGCCGAGGATGACCATGCCGATCTCGAGCTGCTCGGGGGGCAGGTCCGTCATCTTGAGCTGCCAGGCGAGATGGTCGTGCAGGCTGGGCGGCTTGGTCAGCGTCGCCTCGAGCGACGGCATCTCCTCGCCGTCCCCGCGGAACGCCGGCATCGGCGGGCCCATCGAGTAGTTGTCGAGGTAGTTCTCCCAGTCGATCTCGTTGACCGCAGCCGCCGAGTCGCCCTTGACCTCGATCTGCGCGACGCCATCGACGACGGAGCCTTCCATCGCCGTTTCGGTCGAGCCGGTAGCCTCGATCTGATGGGCCAGCTGCTCGTCGGACCCCATCTCGTCCCTCTCGCGGGACCGCTCGGCGTCGAGATCGATCTCGTCGTCGAGGATGGGGTTCTCGAGCATCTCGTCATGCACGAGCTCGGCCAGCTCCATCCGCGAGAGCTGCAGAAGCCGGATCGCCTGTTGCAGCTGCGGTGTCATCACCAGCTGCTGCGAAAGCTTCAGCTCCTGTCGCATCTCCATCGCCATCGCGGGACTCCTTTACGATTCAGCTAGATAGAGTTGGTTGGTCGACGATAGTCAGCACGACTATCCGAGGACACGCGCCGTACCTGAGACTGGTATGACGCTTGAATCAAGCCTACGTCCGGACTTCGGACATGTAAAGGCCAAAGACGTGAGAATGGCCCACGTCTTGCTCTTGACGCCAGTACGGCAGCCTGGATCGATTCGTGGATCGAACTGTCTCAGCGCGACGCTGTCTGCGTCAGCGGGACGTCCGGTGTGCCAGGGTCGCCTTGATGAACCGGGCGAACAGCGGATGGGGCGCGCTCGGGCGGGACTTGAACTCGGGATGGAACTGGCAGCCGACGAAGTACGGGTGCTGCGGCAGCTCGATCATCTCGACGAGGCGCCCGTCCGGAGACAGGCCCGACAGCACCATCCCGTGGCGCTCGAGCGTGTCGCGGTAGTTGTTGTTCACTTCCCAGCGGTGGCGGTGGCGCTCCGAGATCTCGAGCGTGCCGTAGGCATCCGCGGCGCGCGTCCCCGGCTTGAGGACGCAGCCATACGCGCCCAGGCGCATCGTCGCGCCCTTGTCGGTGACGCCGCGCTGGTCCGGCATCAGGTCGACCACCGGGTGCGCGGACGCCGGCTCGATCTCGGTCGAGTTCGCACCCGCCAGCCCGCACACGTGCCGCGCGAACTCGATCACCGCCATCTGCATCCCGAAGCAGATCCCGAAGTACGGGATCTTGTTCTCGCGAGCGTACTTGACCGCGGTGATCTTGCCCTCGGTGCCGCGCGCGCCGAAGCCCGGCGCGACCAGGATCCCGTCGTACTGCGCGAGGTGCTGGCCGATCTGGTGCGGCGTGAGCTTCTCGAGATCCTCGCTGTCGATGTGCTTGATCTCGACGCGGCAATCGTTCGCGATGCCTCCGTGGAGCAAGGCCTCGTTGAGGCTCTTGTACGACTCCACGAGCTGGACGTACTTGCCGATGAAGCCGACGGTGACCTTGCTCGTCGGCTCGGTGACGCGCTTGACGACCTGCTCCCACGCATCCAGGCGTGACGCGCGCGACCAGATGTTCAGCAACGCGGCGAGCTTCTGGTCGAGGCCTTGCGCCGACAGCAGGAGCGGCAGGCGGTACACCGTATCGACGTCGATCGACTGGAACACCGCGTCGGGAGCGACGTTGCAGAACATCGCCATCTTCTTGATCAGGCCGTCCTCGAGCTTCTGCTGACAGCGGCAGATCAGCAGGTCGGCCTGGATCCCGATCTCGCGCAGCTTCTGGACCGAGTGCTGCGTCGGCTTGGTCTTGAACTCGCCTGCGGCGCTGATGTACGGCACGAGCGTCAGGTGCACGGACACGCTGTTTTGCGGGCCGACCTCGACGCGAAGTTGGCGCACGGCCTCGAGGAACGGCAACGACTCGATGTCACCCACGGTGCCACCGACCTCGACGATCAGGAGGTCGAGGCCCTCGGCGCAGCGCAAGATCCGCGACTTGATCTCGTCGGTGATGTGCGGAATCACCTGGACGGTCGAGCCCAGATACTCGCCCCGGCGCTCCTTGTTGATCACGGCCAGGTAGGTCTGACCGGTCGTGATGTTGTTCAGCCGGCTCATCTTGCTCGATACGAATCTCTCGTAGTGGCCAAGATCGAGGTCCGTCTCGGCGCCGTCGTCGGTGACGAAGACCTCGCCGTGCTGGGTCGGATTCATCGTGCCCGGATCCACGTTGATGTACGGATCGAGCTTCATGTTCGCGACCTTGAGGCCGCGGTTCTCCATCAGGGCGCCGATGGACGCCGAGACCATGCCCTTGCCGAGCGACGACACCACGCCACCGGTGACGAACACGAACTTGGTCTGTTGCGTCTGCTGGGCCATGACCGACGGTTTCTACTCGCACAAGATCGCCTAGGCAATCGCAACCGAACCAAGACATCTCCGACGAGATCCGAGGGCGATTTCCGTTCCATCGCGAGTCTTCGCGGGTGTACGTTCATAGATCCCAGCACAGGGAACTGGCCCGCGACGTGTCTCGCGCCTCCCTGTACATCAGCTCTGAACGGCGCGAGGGTGGCGCGCTGTTCCTCCGTGGCTCGAGCCGAAGAGACACGTGGCAAAGCATGGCTACCGTTCGTTTCGTCCGGACCTGCATCGCGAGGCGTTCTAGTGGTTGGTGATGCTCGCGCAGGCCGCGCTCGGACACGATGACGGGACGGCCGACTGGCTGGACCGCTTCCACGCCGGCGATCCAGCCGTGCTCGAGGCGGTCTACGCCGATTGCTTCGCCTCGGTAGCTCGCGCCATCGCGCCGCTGCTCGACGCGGTCGATCGGGAGTCGATCATCCACGACGTGTTCGCGAGCCTGATCGAGCGCACCGGCATGCGCGAGCAGTTCCGCGGCGGAGCGATCGCCGCGTGGCTGGCGCAGATCGCACGCAATCGCGCGATCGACCTGCTGCGTCGACGTGGACGCGAGGCCCGCGCCCTCGCCGAGCTCGGCGCCGAGGTCACCGAGCCCGGGCCGGACCCGAGCGTGACCGCCGAGGCGCGGCGCGAGCTGGCGGCGTTCCGGAACCAATGTCCCGAGGCCTGGCTCGGCGTGTTCGATGCCTGCTTCGTGCGGCAGCTCAGTCAGCGCGACGCCGCGAAGGAGCTCGCCATCGCTCGCACCACGATCGCGTATCGCGCGATCCAGATCCGCCGCAAGTTACGCCGCTTCATCCTGGAGGGCCGCGATGCCTAGCTGCCAGACAACCAAGGCGATGTGCAGCGCGATCGATCGCCACTTCGCCGGGACCATCTCGCGCGACGCCGAGCGGGCGATGCGCCGCCATCTCGACGATTGCACGGCCTGCCGCCGCTACTACCACCGCCAGTTGATCGTCGAGAGCGCGCTGGGACCGCCGATCGGCGTCAAGGATCGTCTCGCCATCGGCCTCGGCTTGCGCACGCGATCGCGTCGCTGGGCGCCGATGACCGCCGCCGCCACGCTCGCGCTCGCCGCGCTGGTGATCGCGCTCGCGGTCCGCCCGCTGTCACGTCGCGACGCGTCGGCCCGAGATGATCTGTCGGATGCGCCCACGCCGATCCAGACCGCGGAGATGACCGCGCGCGGCAGCAACGATGCGGTCGTGGCGTTTCGCATCCGCGGCTCCGAGCACGAGCCGGTCGGCCACCTCGCGTCGATCGCCGCGACCGACGAGCTCGCGTTTGCCTATGCGGCCTCGGGCACGCACCCGTACCTCGCGGTGTTCGGCGTCGACGAGTCCGGTCAGTTCTACTGGTACTTCCCGGCGTGGCTCGACGCCAAGACGGTCCCGACCGTGCTCCACGTCGCGCCGACCGAGCAGCTCGTCGAGCTCTCGGAAGCCGTCCGGCACGACCTGCGCGGCCACCACCTGTGGATCTACGCCGCGTTCCTCGATCGGCCATGGACCACCGTCGAGATCGAGGCGCGCGCCGGCCGACCGGGTGCGGCGATCACGATCGATCGACCGATCGAGCCGCGTTACAGCGTCGAGGTGACGCCGTGATGCGCACGCTCGTGCTCGCGCTGGCGCTGACGGTCCTCGGCCCGCCCGCCCGAGCCACGCCCGCACGCCCCAAGCCCGCGAGCTTCGCTCTCATCATCGGCGTCAATCGCTCCGTCGATCGCGACGCCGAGACCCTGCGCTACGCCGACGACGATGCCGCCCAGTACTTCGAGCTGTTCCGCAGCCTCGGTGCGCGCACGTATCTGATGACGCAGCTGGACGCCGACGATCGCGCGCTGTATCCGCAGGCGGCTGCCGAGGCCTCATCCCCGACGAAGAAGAACCTCGACGACGCGGTCACGCGCCTCGCAGCGGATCTGGCCGCGGCTCGCCGTGCGGGCGTGCCGACCGTGCTCTACGTCGTCTACGCGGGTCACGGCAACGTCGACGACGATGGTGGCTACGTCGCGCTCGCCGACGCACGCCTCCCCGGCGAGGCGATCGCCCGGGACGTGATCGGCAGGGCCAACGCCGATCGCACCCACCTGATCGTCGACGCGTGCGACAGCTACCTCCTCACGCTCGGCCGCGGGCCCGGCGGTCAGCGCCGCTCGCTGCATGGCTTCGCCACGTTGCGCGGCAACTTCGACGACGCGCGGGTCGGCCTCCTGCTGTCGACGTCGTCGGCACGCGCGAGCCACGAATGGGGCGGGTTCT
>Ga0068865_100002370_pt1 | contig 11105 bp, 7 predicted proteins | sample KBSMisM12_FD_75293 | JGI IMG/M metagenome (GOLD analysis project Ga0068865, IMG submission 75293) | Miscanthus rhizosphere microbial communities from Kellogg Biological Station, Michigan, USA - KBS Miscanthus M1-2 | ecosystem: Host-associated > Plants > Roots > Rhizosphere > Soil ...
GGCACCGCGGTGCCGGTCAGGTACGGATACTTGACCTTGGAGAACATGCCGTGCAGCGCGTGGCCGAACTCGTGGAACATCGTGATCACGTCGTCGCGACTGATCAGGGCCGGCTGGCCGGGTGCCGGCTTGGTGAAATTGCACACGTTGAATGCGACCGGTTTCGTGCCGTTGAGGCCGGACTGGTCGACGAACGTGCTCATCCACGCACCGCCATTCTTGTTGTCGCGCTTGAAGTAGTCGGCGTACCACAGCGCCATCGGCGTGCCGTCGGCGTCGAACATCTCGAACACACGCACGTCGCTCTGGTAAACCGGGATGTCGTGACGCTCCTTGAAGGTGACGCCGTACAGCTTGTTCGCGGCGAAGAACACGCCGTCCTGCAGCACGCGATCGAGTTCGAAGTATTGCTTGACCTCGTCGGCGTCGAGCTTGAACTCGTCTTTCTTGACCTGCTCGGAATAGAACTGCCAGTCCCACGGCGCCAGCGCAAACTTGCCGTGCTGGCGCTTGATGAGGGCCTGCATCTTGGCCGCTTCGCCTTTGGCCTTGGCCACGGCAGCCGGTGCCATGTCGGTCATCAGCTTGATCGCGTGCTCCGGCGTCTTCGCCATCTGATCTTCGAGGTAGTACGCGGCGAAAGTCGGGTAGCCAAGCAGCTTCGCTTTCTGCGCGCGCAGCTCGGCCAGGCGCGCGACGATTTCGCGCGTGTCGTTGGCGTCGCCATGCTCGGTGCGTTCGATCGAGGCCTTGAACAGCTTTTCACGCGCTGCGCGGTTGCGTAACGATTCCTGCGCCGGCTGCTGCGTCGTGTTCTGCAGTGCGACGACGTACTTGCCTTCGAGCTTGCGCTCTTTCGCCGCTTCCGCGGCAGCGGCCAGGTCGGCCTCGCTGAAGCCGGCGAGTTCGGCCGCATCGTCCGCGACCAGCGCACCGGCCTTGGTACCGGCGAGCAGCTTGTCGCGGAACGAGTTGCTGAGAGTGGACTGCTCCTTGTTGAGGTCGCGCAGCCTGGACTGGTCGCTAGTCGACAGCTCCGCTCCGGAACGCACGAACGTGCGGTAATAGCGCTCGAGCAGCCGCTTTGACTCGGCGTCGAGGCCGAGCGTTTCGCGCTGCGCGTACAGCGCCTTTACGCGCGCGAACAGCTTGGGGTTCAGGTAGATCTCGTCGCGATGTGCGGCGAATTTCGGCGCTTCCTCGCGTTGCACTTTCTGCAGTGTGTCGTTCGTGTTCGCCCCGGTGAGCGCCGAGAACACTTTGCTGACGCGGGTCAACAGGGCGCCCGTGCGCTCGAGCGCGACGATCGTGTTGTCGAAGGTCGGTGCGTCGCCCTGGCCGGCGATTTTCTCGACCTCGGCGATCTGCCGCTTCATGCCTTCTTCGAGGGCCGGCTGGAAGTCGGCGTCCTTGATTTTGTCGAACGGCGGCGCCTGGTACGGCAGCGTACTCGCCGTGTAGAACGGATTTTCCACGGCAGGCGCTGCGGCGGCGGCCGCAGGCTTCGGCGCTTCATCCTTGTGCGTGGCGGGAGCGCAGGCTGCGAGCGCGAGGGCGATCGAAACGATCAAAAAGATTGGGCGGCGAAGCGGCATCGGAGATTTCCCCTGAACGGATTGCAGAAAGCAAAGCTTGTCATTGCTGCCGCCGTACGGCATGACGGCAGGTTGTAATAACTCGTAAATCCTGCGTGGCCTGCGAACGCGAAGAGCCGACCTCGTTGCATGCAGGTCGGCTCTTTTCGATCGTGCTCGTCGGCAGCTTGCGGCGCCTATTTTGCCGCGGGCGTTTCGGCCTTGAGCCCGCGTGTCTCCAGGAGCGGCTCGACGCTCGGATCGCGGCCGCGGAAGGCGCGATACATCGCGTCCATCTCCATCGTGCTGCCCTTCGACAGCACCATCTCGCGGAAGCGCTGGCCGTTCTCGCGCGTCATGCCGCCGTGTTCCTTGAACCAGTAGAACGCATCATCGCGCAGCACCGCACTCCACAGGTAGGCGTAGTAGCCGGCCGAGTAGCCGCCGCCCCAGATGTGGGCGAAATAGCTCGAGCGGTAGCGCGGCGGAACCAGCGGGTAGTCGACGTTGTATTTTTTCAGCGCTTCGGCCTCGAACTTGTCGACGTCCTGCTTTTCGGCATCGGCCGGCAGCGTGTGCCAAGCCTGGTCGAGCAACGCGGCGGCGATGTACTCGGTCGTTGCATAACCCTGGCCGTAGGTGCCGGAGTCCTTGATGCTCTTGAGCATCGCCGCCGGCATCGGCGCGCCGGTCTTGTAGTGCTTGGCGTAGTTGGCGAACACGCTGGGTTCCTGCGCCCAGTGCTCGTTGAACTGCGACGGGAATTCGACGAAATCGCGCGGCGTGTTGGCGCCGGCGACGCTCGGATACCTCACGTTCGAGAACAGGCCGTGCAGGGCGTGGCCGAACTCGTGGAACATCGTCGTCACGTCGTCGAACGTCAACAGCGCCGGCTGGCCTGCGGCGGGCTTGCTGAAGTTGCACACGTTGAACACGACCGGATGCGTGCCGAGCAGGCCGCTCTGGTCGATGAAGCTGTCCATCCAAGCGCCGCCGGCCTTGTTGTCGCGCTTGAAGTAGTCGGCGTACCACAAAGCCATCGACTTGCCGTCGGTGTCGAACACTTCGAACACGCGCACGTCGCTCTGGTACACCGGAATGTCGTGACGCTCCTTGAACGTGATGCCGTAGAGCTTGTTCGCCGCGTAGAACACGCCGTCGTGCAGCACGCGGTCGAGTTCGAAGTACTGCTTGACCTCGGACTCGTCGAGCTTGAATTCGTTGCGCTTGACCTGCTCGGAATAGAACTGCCAGTCCCACGGCCCCATCTGGAAGCCGCCCTTCTGCGCATCGACCACGGCCTGCATCTGCGCGGCCTCGCCCCTGGCCTTGGCGACGCTCGCCGGGACCATGTCGGTCATCAGCTTGATCGCATGATCGGGAGTCTTCGCCATCTGGTCTTCGAGGCTGTAGGCGGCATAGGTCGGGTAGCCGAGCAGCTTGGCCTTGTGCGCGCGCAGTTGCGCGAGGCGCGCAACGATCGCGCGCTCGTCATTGGCGTCGTTGTGCTCGCTGCGCAGGGTCGAGGCCGTGAACAGGCGCTCGCGCGTCGCGCGATTGGTCAGTTCGGCCTGCGCCGGCTGCTGGGTCGTGTTCTGCAGCGTCAGCAGCCATTCGCCGTCGAGCTTGCGTTCCTTGGCGGCAGCCGCTGCGGCCGCCATCTCACCGTCGGACAGCCCGGCGAACTCGGCCTTGTTCGAAGTCGAGATCGCGCCGGCCTTGGTGCCGGCCAGCAGCTTGTTCTGGAATTGCGTCTGCAGGCTCGATTCTTCCTTGTTCAATTCGCGCAGCGCGGTCTTGTCCGCTTCGGACAACTTGGCGCCGGCGCGCACGAACTGGCGGTGATAGCGTTCAGTCAGGAATTTCTCGTCCGCGCCGAGCTTGTCGCGATCGGCGTAAATCGCCTCGATGCGCGCAAACAGCTTCGCGTTGAGGAAGATCGCGTCCGCATGGGCGGCGAGTTTCGGCGCTTCCTCGCTCTGCACCTTCTGCAGCGTTTCATTGGTATTGGCCTGGGCCAGCGCGAAGAACACCTTGCTCACGCGTGTCAGCGTCGCACCGCTGCGCTCCATCGCCTCGATCGTGTTGGCGAAGGTCGGCGCCGTGCTCTGCTCGGCGATCTTCCCGATTTCGGCGAGTTGCTGCTTCATGCCTTCCTCGATGGCCGGCTGGTAGTCGGCATCGCTGATCTTGTCGAACGGCGGCGCCTGGTATTGCAGCGTGCTGGCTTTGAGGAACGGATTGGCCGCGGTTGCACCAAGCGTGGCCTTCGCGGCCGAGGCACCCGCAGCAGCTTGCGGAGTGGGGGCGGCTGGCGCAGCGGCGGAGAGGGTGGCGGTCATGGCGACGAGCAACAGGCGTTGATGAAACATGGTCGGGGCTTCCCGGTACTTGAAAATAAAATTGTGGAAAAATAGGCGTTGCCCGGAATGCAGGGCGCGGCGGATCCTTGCGCAAGCATGTCCCGCACGCTCCGCACGCTCAGGCTGCCTTGACGTCGCGCAACGTCCAGTGCGCTCCGACCAGCAGCCGCAGCCGGTGCCTCAGAATCGCGTGCGTCAGACGCGTCGTGACGACCACGTCGGTGTGCAGATCCGTTTGCCGTGCAGAGACCGTCGCCGCCGCGTCGGTCGCGCCGAGGGACGGATCGACGGCGTCCGGGTCCGGCTGCAGCGCACGCCAGCGCTCGAACAGCGTCGAGTCGCGCAGCGCCGACTGCAGCGCCGCGGCGAAGCTGTCCGCCGAAACACCCTGGAACGAAAGCTCGGCGATCGGCCCGCGTGCAAGCGACAGATCGTCGATGCCGAGGAAAAACCGCTGGGCTCCGGCCATGGTGAAATCCTGAAAGGGGCGGCATTCTAGCAGGTGCGGCGTGGCCTGGCAGGCATGACTTTCCACCCTGCTCGGACTAGGGACAGGCGCGTAAAATGCGCAGCGCTTTTATGCCCCGGGAATTCATGATGACGCTCCGATCTCGCTCGCTGCGCTGGCTTGCCGCGCTCGCTGTGCTGGCTGCTGCGCCGCTGGCGTCTGCTGAAACACGCCTGCTGCGCTTCCCCGACATCTGCAACGACCGCGTCGTGTTCACCTACGGCGGCGACCTGTGGACGGTGTCCGCCCAGGGTGGCACGGCAATCCGGCTGACCGCGGGCCCAGGGCTGCAGCAATCGGCAAAGTTCTCGCCGGATTGCCGGCAGCTTGCCTTCACCGGCGAATACAGCGGCGAAGACCAGGTCTACACGATGCCGGCCAGCCGCGGCGTGCCGACGCAGCTGACGTATTACCCGGCGCTCGGCCCGCTGCCGCAACGCTGGGGTTTCGACAACCAGGTCTACGGCTGGACGCCCGACGGCGGCCGCGTGTTGTTCCGCTCGTACATCGAGACGTTCGCGCTGGCGCAGCCGCGTCTGTACACGGTGGCGAAAGACGGCGGCCTGCCCGAAGCGCTGCCGATGACCTTTGCCGGTGTCGGCCAGTATTCGCCGGACGGCAAGCAGCTGGTCTACTCGCCGCTGTTCCGCGATTTCCGTACCTGGAACCGCTATCAGGGCGGCTGGGCACAAGACCTGTACATTTTCGACCTGGCCACGTCGCAGGGCCGCAACATCACGAACAATCCGCGCACCGACCGCGACCCGATCTGGATCGGCAACGCGATCTATTTCGTCTCCGATCGCGACGACGTGCTCAACCTGTACCGCTACGACGTCGCCACCGACAAGACGACGCAGGTGACGAAGCACCGCAACTTCGACGTGCGCTGGGCCAGCGGCGATCGCGCCGGGCACATCGTCTATGAACTCGGCGGTGCGCTGCGCGTCTACGACGCGAACACGAACAGCGATCGTGCGCTCGTCATCGACGTGCCGACCGACGGCGTGCATACGCGCAGCGAACACGTCGCCGTCGGCGATCACATCGAACAGTTCGGCTTGAGTCCGCACGGCGAGCGCGCCGTGTTCACGGCACGCGGCGACCTGTTCAGCGTGCCGATGGAAAAAGGCATCACGCGCAATCTCACACACAGCTCCGACGCGCACGAGCGCGAAGCGGCATGGTCGCCGGACGGCAAGCGCATCGCCTACATCTCCGATGCCAGCGGCGAGGAAGCCGTGTGGGTGCGCGATGCCGACGGCGATTCGGCGAGACAGGTCAGCCGCGACGTGCTCGGCCGGCTGTATGCGCCGCGCTGGTCGCCGGACGGCAAGCGCATCGCGTTCAGCGACAGCATGAACCGCGTCCACGTCGTCGACGTCGCCGGCGGCAAGGTCAGCACGATCGCCACCGATGCTTACGGATTGACGCGCGACTATGCCTGGTCGGCCAGGGGCGGCTACCTCGCCTACACGCTGAACGAGGAGAACGCGCAGGGCTCGATCTATGTCTGGAGCGTCGCCAGCGGCAAGAGCATGCGCGTCACCGATGCGTTGTTCGGCGAGTCGAGCCCGGCGTTCTCGCCGGACGGCAAGTTCCTGTACTTCCTCGGCGCACGCGAATGGGCGCCGCAGATCAGCGCGATCGAATGGAACTTCGCCGCGAACCGCAACATCGGCGTGTACGCCTTGACGCTGCAGAAGGACGGCCCGAATCCATTTCCGGTGCAGAACGACGAGCCGAAGGTCAAGGAAGAAGGCGGCGACAAGGACGATGGCGAGAAGAAGAAGGACAAGGACAAAGCCGGCGCCGAGCGCATCGACTTCGACGGTCTCGCCGCGCGTTTGACGCGCGCGCCGATCGAACCCGACAACATCGGCAATCTCGCCGTCACCGAAAAGGCGCTCGTCTACACGGTCACGGACGGCTTCTATTACGGCCGCGACGGCCGCTTCAAGACGCAGGTCCACGTCTTCAACCTGAAGGAGCGCAAGGACAAGACGCTGGCCGAGGACGTCGATAATGGCGCGTTGTCGGACGACGGCAACAAGCTGCTCGTGCAAAGCGGCAGCACGTACAAGCTCTACGAAGTCGGCGGCGAAGCGAAGGATGCCAAGACGGTCAGCACCTCGGGCATGGAAACGACGCGCGAACCGCGCCAGGAATTCGCCGAAGTCTTCCGCGAAGTCTGGCGCCGCTACCGCGACTATTTCTACGTGCCGAACATGAACGGCTACGACTGGAATGCGCTGCGCGCGAAATACGAGCCGCAGCTCAAGGACATCGGCGACCGCTCGGATCTGAACTACCTGCTCGGCCAGATGGTCGGCGAACTGAGCAACTCGCATTCGTACGTCAGCGGCGGCGATCTGAAGCTGCCGAAGAAGCCGAATGTCGGCCTGCTCGGCGCGCGCTTCGAACTCGACAAGGCGGCCGGCCGCTACCGCATCAAGAACGTCATGGCCGGCGAGAACGACGAAGACCGCTATCGCTCGCCGCTGACCGAGGTCGGTGTCGACGTGCACGCCGGCGACTACATCCTGTCGATCAACGGCCAGGAACTGCACGCGAACGACAATCCGTACCACCTGCTGCAGATCGCGCCGGGCCAGCCGGTCGAACTGCGCGTCAGCGCGAAGGCCGACGGCGCCGCGGCGCGCACCGTGCTGGTCAAGCCGATCGCCAGCGAGACTTCGCTGATGTACCTGGCCTGGGTCGAAGGCAACCGGCGTTACGTCGAGGAGAAATCCGGCGGCAAGATCGGCTACGTCTACATTCCGGACATGGGCGGCGACGGTATTCGCGAGTTCATCAAGTGGTTCTACCCGCAGCTGCGCAAGCAGGGCCTGGTCATCGACGCGCGCGACAACGGCGGCGGCAACGTGTCGTCGATGATCATCGAGCGTCTGTCGCGCAAGCTCCTCGGCGTCGGCTTCGACCGCAATGCCTCCGCCACCGGCACCTATCCGCCGCAGGCTTTCTACGGCTACATGGCGGCGCTGATCAGCGAGTCGACCGCATCGGACGGCGACATCTTCGCCTACATGTTCAAGCAAGCGCAGCTCGGACCGACGATCGGCAAGCGCACCTGGGGTGGCGTGGTCGGCATCAACGACTACGGTCCGCTCATCGACGGCGGTCAGGTCGAAGTGCCCCAGTACACGGCGATCGCCGATCTCAACGGCAACTACAAGGTCGAAGGGGAGGGCGTCGCGCCCGACATCGAAGTGGAAAATGACGTGTTTTCCACAATTCATGGCAAGGACCCGCAGCTCGACCGCGGCATCGCCGAAGTGATGGCGAAGATCAACGCACACCCGCTGATCCTGCCCAAGCGCCAGGCCGACCCGGTCAAGGCGCCGGCCGACATGCGCGCGAAGCCGTAAGCTGGCGCGCAAGTGAAGTTGCCATGCCATTCGGGCTGAGCGTAACTCGCGCAGCGAGCGCAGTCGAAGCGCCCGGCACCGGACTTCGACTTCGCACCTTCCGCGCTGCGCTCAGGGCGAACGTAGTTCTGTGGTGCTGCGCGTCTTCGGCGAAATCCGCTGCTGGCCTACGAAAGCAGCACTGCAACTGCCGTCGCCAAATGCCGCGCCAAAGCTTGCGAATCGCGCATGGCGGAATGCGGCAGCACACCGAGGCAGGGCGCCGGCAGCCGCTCGCGTAGCGTCGCGACGTTGTCGTCGGCCCGCGCCATCGCCGGATCGATGCGGTTGCCGATCCAGCCGAGCAGCCGGCAGCCGTCGGCCGCGATGGCGCGCGCGCTCAGCAGCGCGTGATTGATGCAGCCCAGGCGCAGGCCGACGACCAGGACAACCGGCAGGTCGAGCGCGCGCACGAGATCGGCCTGCATCAATGCAGGCGATAGCGGCACGGCCCAGCCGCCGACGCCCTCGACGACGACGAGATCTGAACTTGTGCACAATGCTGCAAATGCGTCGACAATCGGGCCGAGTCGAATTTCGCTCCCTGCGCTGTGCGCGGCCAGATGCGGTGCGACCGGCTCGGGCAACGCATACGGATTGACCAATGCATAGTCGGGACTGCCGGCACTGTGCGCGATCAACAGCATCGCATCATCGTTGCGCAGGCCGGCCGCAGCCGGCATGCAGCCGCTGGCGACCGGCTTCATGCCGACGGCGCGATGTCCACCGGCATTGAGCGCGGCGAGCAGTGCGGCGCTGGCGACGCTCTTGCCAATGCCGGTGTCCGTGCCGGCGACGAACACGCCGCGGCTCATGCGGATGTACCGGGCGCAGCGAGCCGGCGCGCGCACTTGCGCTTGAGCGCGCCGCTGACGAGACCCGACAGGGCGTAGACCATACCTGGAATCATCAGCAGCCACGGTTGATCGTGGCGAAACGGCAGCAATGCGGCGGAAAGAATCGACAGCAACGCGAAGCCAACAAACGCGGTCCAGATATTGACGTACATTTGCGTTGCGATCACTTCGCGCGCGTCGAGGCCGATCGCGCAGGCTCGCCGCAGCGCATGCTGGTAGAGCAGGGCGAACAGCGCCGAGATCGTGCCGAAGCCGATGCCGTACACCTCGAACGCGACGCGCAGCTCGTCGACGCTCCGCAGTTCGACCAGCTGGTCGGTCAGATAGCCGTCGCTGATCCAGGCGAAGAACAGCGCAAACAGCAGCCGCAGCGGATAGACGTAGACCAGCACGACGAACACCAGCATCAGGCTCAAGACCTGTGCTGCCGTGTCTTCCAGGTCGTAGTACCGGCTCCAGTCGCGGTGCGATTTCCAGATGCGCACGATGGACATGAAGCACAGCGCGAACGCGGGCAGGCCGCGCAGCGCGTGCAGCATCTCGGGCACCGATCCCGGCACGTGGCCGATCGATATCACGAGCAGCGTGACTGCGAACGCAAACGATGCGTCGACGAACCCCTCGAGCCGTGTCGGATTGTGGCGGCGGACGCGCAGTACATCGCTGACGGTCATGGGCGGGTCTCGAGGCTGCCGCGCAGCATATTGCAAAGCGCCGGCGAGTTGTCGGCGAGGACGCCGTTATCGCTGTCGTTGCGTGGTCACACAAAGAGCCTGGCAGCGACCCGGTCTTCGTCCCACGGCCCACCGCAGCCCGACATCCCCACGCAGACAGGCTACAATAGCGGTCTCGCATTGTTGCCGAGGCAAGCTCGTGTTCGAGACCGCACCGCTGCAAGCCGCCGACAAGCCCGCGCTGTACCTCGAGCTGGCCGACCAGGCCCGCGGCCTGCTGCACGGAGAGCGCGATCGTACGGCGAACGCGGCGAATTTCGCCGCGCTGGTCTATCACGCATTGCCCGACCTTAACTGGGCCGGCTTCTATTTCTTCGATGGCGCCGAACTCGTCGTCGGCCCGTTTCAGGGCAAGCCGGCTTGCGTGCGCATCGCGCTCGGCAAGGGCGTGTGCGGCACCGCGGCGGCAACCCGGCAGACGCAATTGGTTGCCGACGTCGATGCGTTTCCGGGCCATATCCCGTGCGACGCGGCATCGCGTTCGGAAATCGTGATTCCGCTGTACGACGGCGAGCGCCTGATCGGCGTGTGGGACGTGGACAGTCCGCGCCTCGCGCGTTTCGACGAGAACGATCGCGCCGGCATGGAGCGCCTGGCGGGTATATTTGTGGATTCGCTGCGCGCCGCCTGAACGAATCGGAGACCTCGAGGCAGATGGCCGGCAAAGACGACAGCAACAAGATCCGCAACGTCGGGCCGAAATCCGCGGCGTGGCTGCGCCAGGTCGGGGTGCGCACGCAGGAAGACCTGACGCGCATAGGTCCGGTCGAGGCTTTCATGAAGGTCAAGCGCGCCGGCTTCCGGCCTAGCCTGAACCTGCTCTATGCGCTGGCCGGGGCGATCGAGGATTGCCATTGGGCCGATCTGCCGGACGAGCGCAAGGCGGCACTGGTCGAGGCCGCAGGTTCCGCGGAAGCGGCCAATCCGATCAAGACACGTTGGCAGAAGCAGTCCGAGCGCAGCGAGCGCGGCGCCCCGCCGGCGCCGGCGCGCGAGGAAGAATCAGCAGCGGTGGCCGACGGCTTCCTCGACGATCCGGACGGCGGTCACGAGGCGACGCACGAGGAATAGTCGATCCTCGAACCCGCATGGGCCGGGTGAAGCCGGCGCGCAGGCACCGACTTCACCGATCCTTGGTGCTAGATGTAGTGCCCTGCCGTCATGAGAATCAGGGTGGCCAGAAGCAGCGCGACGACCAGCCGTCCGCCGGCCGCCAAGCGCCGCTGCAGCGGCACGAGAGCCTCGGACGTCGCGCCACCCGCGGCTGCGTGAAGCTCCGCGATCTTCACGACGCTCTTGCCCACGACGGCGCCGCCGATGATCGCTGCGGCGAGACCAGCCGCGCCGGCAATGCCGTATACGATTCCGACGTGACTGCTCAAGCCCGCCGCACTCAAGCCCGTGAGATGCCAGTACAGCAGGAGTCCGGACAGCACCGTCGTTCCGCCCAGCGAGGCCATGAACGCGTGAAGTTTGTGGCGGACGAGACGCGCAATCATTTCGGGAGCGAGATTGCCCGCCGCCGGCATCACGAACCAGACCAGCAGTGCCGCGGAGCCGAGCCAGAGGGCCGCGGTCACGATATGCACGCTGCGCAGCGTGACGAACACATAGAGCATCGAGTCAGTGGACATTTCGGTT
>Ga0068865_100002375_pt1 | contig 11095 bp, 9 predicted proteins | sample KBSMisM12_FD_75293 | JGI IMG/M metagenome (GOLD analysis project Ga0068865, IMG submission 75293) | Miscanthus rhizosphere microbial communities from Kellogg Biological Station, Michigan, USA - KBS Miscanthus M1-2 | ecosystem: Host-associated > Plants > Roots > Rhizosphere > Soil ...
CGTTCTCGCTCTGCCGGGTCGGGAACAGCTCGCTGTTCGGCGCGGCGCGCTTGACGATGTCTTCGGCCTGCAGCGCGATCTCGAGCGTCGGCGCCGGCAGCTGGACCTGCGCCAGCCGCTCGCGCAGCAGGACGAGCAGGTGTTCGCTGTCGCGCGACGGCTCGGCGAGGGCGATCTCGAGCGATGTCGCCTGCGGCGTGCGGTCGCCCTGCTGCCAGCGCGTCTCGTGGTGCATCAGGAGACGAAAGCGGCGCACGAACGAGTGCTGCGCCGCCAGCCACGCGACCAGCCGGGCGAGCAGGACCTGTGCGCCGTGCAGGACCTGCTCGGTGCTGTCGGCGCGCGCGAACAGCTCGAGACGGCTTTCGAACAACCGCGCCGGAACGATCGCCTCGCGCGGATCGGGCCGGCGACCGAAGGCGGCGTCGATCTCGGCGAGCAGCGTTTCGCCGAAGCGGCGCGCCAGGCCGGCGCGCGGCAGGCCGAGCAGATCGCCGACCTGGCGCAGGCCCATTCCCTGCAACGCTTCCCAGTGCTCGCGGCCGGGACCGAGCAGCCACACCGGCGCGGCGGCGAGCGCCTGCCGCGTCGACGCCAGGTTCAGGCAGCGCGGCGGCGGCGCGACGCGGGCGAGCACCGCCGCGCCCTGCGCCGTCGCCGCGGTCGCGATGCGGACGGCGTGGCCGAGCGGAGCGATCGCGCGCTGCAACCGTTGCAGCAGGCGATCGATGCCGCCGAAGTAGCGCAGGCTCGCCTGCACTTCGAGCAGCACCGTGTCCGCCGCGGTGCCAGGCTCGGCAGCCGGCTGCAGCGAGACCTGCGGCGTGAAGGCGAGCGCGGCATGGGCGAGCGGCAGCATCGCCTCGGCGTCGCGCGCCGGATCGGCCTGGCCGAGGGTGAGGCGAGGCGCGAGGGCGAGCGCGGTCGCCCGCTTCAGCCCGGGCTTGACGCCCTGCGCCTGCGCCGCCGCGTTGGCGGCCGAGATGCGGTGTTCGTCGACGAGGGCGATCGCGGGCAGGGCGCTGGTGGCGCTCGCGTCGCCAGCGAGCAAGGTCGCCGCGAACGACTCGAGCGAGAGCAAGGGAAAGTGGAGCGCGACCCAGAGCACGAGGGATCCGGCAAGGAAAGCGAGCGCGACGAAAGCAACGCGAAGCGAGCAGGCGAGCTCACGCGAAATCGACGAAAGTGGCCGCGTGCAGCGCTGCTGCACGCTCGCTCGCGCGGGCCGAGCGCCGCCGCGCCGCCGCCGACAAGACCGTCGGCAGCTCGAGCGAGAGCGGCGCCTCGAGGGGAGGACCGCGCCGCTTCAGGACGCGCACCTGCAAGCGATCGGCGCCACCCGCTTGCAGGCCGAGGCGCAGCGGCGACGCCGTCGGCCGGCCGGCGACGGCGGCCTCGCGCATCACGAAGGCGGCGCCGTCGTGATGGTGGGCGGCGAGCTGGAGGCGGCGCAACCGATCGACGCGCAGGCGCGGCGGCAGCCAGGCGACGACCGCGCCGACGTGGCCGCTCTTCAGCGCCTGCTCGAGCGCCCACAGGCTGTCGCTGCCGGGAACCACCCGGGCACGGGTTTCGACGATCAGCAGCTCTTCCACGTCCAGGCCGAGACCGGCGAGCGCCGCCGCCGCCAGTGCTGCCGGCGGGTCGAAGAACATCACCAGCCGACCCGCCCGCTGCGCCGCGACCAGCGCCGGCGCGAGCAGGCGGATCTCGCCGACGCCGGCATGCGGCAGCAGCAGCTCCGCGAGCGCCCGGCGCGGCCAGCCGCCGCCGGGCAGCTCGGCGTCGAGGCGCGCGAAGCCGGTCGCCACGGCGTCGCTGCCGGTGCGGCCGAGCTGGTGACCGAGCCAGAGCGACGGGTGCAGGGTTTCGGGCGCGCGCAACCGATCGCGGGCGAGCGGGTGCGACGATTCGCGCGGCGGCGAACGCAGGAAAAGGCGGCGCTCGGCGCCCGGCGGAGCCGGACGCGGCGGCGCTGCCACGGGGGCAGGAACGGCATCCATCGGATAACTGTACGTTTATACAGTAACGGTCGCAAGACCGACTGTCGGCGAACCGGATCCAGCAGGGTGGCCGCCCGTTGCAAACGGCAACTAATTGATTGCTTTAGGCAACTACCTGGACCAGAATGCGCGCATGCCACAGGCCGCCGATTCGCGCACCGCGGCGATCCGCCGCTTCAACCGCTTCTACACGCGCCGGATCGGCGTGCTCCACGAGAAGCTCGCCGACACCCGCTTCTCGCTGACCGAATCGCGCCTGCTCTGGGAGCTCGCCCACCGCGGCCGCACCACCGCCGCCGAACTGGCACGCGACCTCGACCTCGACCCCGGCTACCTGAGCCGGCTGCTGCGCGCCCTCAAGGACCAGAAGCTGATCACCCGCGAGCGCTCAGCGAGCGACGCGCGCCACCTTCACCTCGGCCTCAGCGCCGCCGGCCGGCGAGCGTTCGCCCCGCTCGACCGCCAGAGCGAGGCCGACGCCGCGGCCCTGCTGGCCGCCTTGCCCGACGGCGAGCAGCGGCGCCTCGTCGCCGCCACCGCGGCGATCGAATCGATCCTCAGCGAGCGCCCGCGCGGCGGCGCGCCGTGGCTGCTGCGATCGCCGCAACCCGGCGACATCGGCTGGGTCGTCGAGCGCCACGGCCGCCTCTATGCCGACGAGTACGGCTGGGACACGCGCTTCGAGGCGCTCGTCGCCCGCATCGGCGCCGACTTCATCGAGCGCTTCGACGCCGGCCGCGAAGCGTGCTGGATCGCCGAGCGCGACGGTGTCAACGTCGGCAGCGTCTTCCTCGTCCAGGCGCGCGACGACGCCACCGGCGCTGTCGTCGAGGGGTCGGCGCAGCTGCGCCTGCTGCTGGTCGAGCCGGCAGCGCGCGGCCTCGGCATCGGCGCCCGCCTCGTCGACGAATGCGAGCGATTCGCGCGCGCCAAGGGCTACCGGCGCATCGTTCTCTGGACCAACAGCGTGCTGCTGGCGGCGCGCGCCATCTACGCCAAGGCCGGCTACCGGCGGGTCGCGAGCGAGGCGCACCAGAGCTTCGGCCATTCGCTGGTCGGCGAAACCTGGGAGCTCACCCTGGCCTGATGCGGGCAATCGACAGGCTCCCGGCTCTCCCGGCAATGCCATCATTGCCCGCATCGCCGCACAAGGCGCCCCCACGCTGGAGACGAGATGAATGGTTCGATGATGCAGCTGCCGCTGCTGATCTCTTCGCTGCTCGTGCACGCCGAGCGCCACCACGGCGAGCAGGACGTGGTCTCGCGCCGCGTCGAGGGCGACATCCACCGCACCAACTACCGCGAGCTCGCGGCGCGCTCGCGGCGCATGGCGAACGCGCTCGCCGGCCTCGGCATCAAGAGCGGCGATCGCGTCGCCACGCTCGCGTGGAACGGTTATCGGCACATGGAGATCTACTACGCGGCGTCGGGGTCGGGCGCGGTGCTGCACACGCTCAACCCGCGCCTGCACCCCGACCAGGTCGTCTACATCGCCGACCACGCCGAGGACCGCGCACTCTTCTTCGACCTGACCTTCCTGCCGCTGATCGAGGCGATCGCGCACCGCGTCAAGACGATCAAGACGTTCGTCGCGATGACCGACCGCGCCCACATGCCGGCCGACAGCAAGATCCCGAACCTGCTCTGCTACGAGGAGCTCGCCGCGGCGAGCAGCGACTCGTTCACGTGGCCGACCTTCGACGAGAACCAGGCGTCGTCGCTCTGCTACACGTCGGGAACGACGGGCAACCCGAAGGGCGTTCTCTACAGCCACCGCTCGACGCTGCTGCACACCTTCGCGATCGCCCTGCCCGACGCGCTCAACTGCTCGGCGAAGGACGTGATCCTGCCCGTGGTGCCGATGTTCCACGTCAACGCGTGGGGCCTGCCGTACGCCGCCTGCATGATGGGATCGAAGCTTGTCTTCCCGGGCCCGGGGCTCGACGGCAAGTCGCTCTACGAGCTGTTCGAGAGCGAGCGCGTCACGCTCTCGGCCGGCGTGCCGACGGTCTGGCAGGGGCTGCTCGGCTACGTCGACGCCAACGGCCTGGAGTTCTCCACCATGCGGCGCACGATCATCGGCGGCTCGGCATGCCCGCCGGCGATGATGAGGACGTTCCAGGAGCGCTACGACGTCCAGGTCCTGCACGCCTGGGGAATGACCGAGATGAGCCCGGTCGGCACCGTCGCGACCTTGAAGGGCTCGCAAGTCGACCTCGACCCGGAGCAGCGCTTCGCGATCCAGGCCAAGCAGGGGCGCGCCGTCTACGGAGTCGACATGAAGATCGTCGACGATCACGGCAAGGAGCTGCCGTGGAACGGCGAGCAATCGGGCGAGCTGATGGTGCGCGGGCCGTGGGTCATCGACCAGTACTTCAAGGGCGAGGGCGGGGATCCGCTGGTCAAGGACGCCGAGGGTCATGGCTGGTTCCCGACCGGCGACGTCGCGACGATCGACGCGAGCGGCTTCATGCAGATCACCGACCGCTCGAAGGACGTCATCAAATCGGGCGGTGAATGGATCGGCTCGATCGACCTCGAGAACATCGCGATGGCGCATCCGTGCGTGCAGATGGCGGCGTGCATCGCAGCGACGCACGCGAAGTGGGACGAGCGGCCGCTCCTCGTCGTCGTCAAGAAGCCGAACTCGGAGCTGACGCGCGAGGAGCTGCTCTCGTTCTACGAGGGCCGCATCGCCAAGTGGTGGACGCCCGACGACGTCGTCTTCGTCGACGCGATCCCGCTCGGCGCGACCGGCAAGATGCTGAAGAACCGGCTGCGCGAGCAGTACGGCCGGCATCTGCTCGACAAGTCCTGAGCGCGGCCCGGCCTCGTCTCTCGGCGCACGCCGACGCCGGCGTGTGGGCGGGCGCGCTCGCGTTCACGCTGTGGGGGTTCTTTCCCCTCTACTTCCGCGTCCTGCCCGGCGTCTTCCCGCCCGAGGTGCTTGCCAACCGGATCGTCTGGGCGCTGCTCCTCGTCGCGATCGTCCTGACCTGGCAATCGCGCTGGTCGTGGCTCGGCCCGGCGCTGCGCTCGCGCCGCGTGATGGCGAGCTTCGTCGCCAGCGCGTTGCTGCTGTCGGCGAACTGGATGACCTACATCTGGGCGGTCTCGAACGGCCACGTCGTCGAGGCGAGCCTGGGCTACTTCATCACGCCGCTCATCAACGTCGGCCTCGGCTACGGCGTGCTCGGCGAGCGGCCGCGCCGGGCGCAATGGATCGCCCTCGGCGTCGCCGCGGCCGGCGTCGTCTGGCTGACGGTGAGCGCGGGACGCCTGCCGTGGATCGGCCTCGTCCTCGGCCTCAGCTTCGGCGCGTACGGCCTGCTGCGCAAGGTCGCGACGCTCGGCGCGCTCGAAGGGCTGACCCTCGAGACGATGATCCTCGCGCCGGCGGCGATCGCGGCGATGGCGTGGTGGTGGGGCGGCAGCGCGACCAGCTTTCCGGCAGCGACGCTCGCGACCAATGTCTGGCTCGTCGGCCTCGGCCCGGCGACGACCGCGCCGCTGCTGCTCTTCGCGCTCGCCGCGCGCAGGCTGTCGCTGACGACGCTCGGCCTGCTCCAGTACCTGAGCCCGACGATCCAGTTCCTGCTCGGCATCTGGCTCTTCCAGGAGCCGTTCAGCGCGACCCGCTTCGTCGGCTTCGCGCTGATCTGGATCGCCCTCGCGCTCTACACGTTCGACGGCTGGCGTCGGCGCGGCGCCTTCATCACGCCGCCCGAGCGCGCGACGCACGAGACGACCGCGAACGATCGCGCAGACCCTTCTGCTCGCTGACCTGCGACGCCCGCGCCGGCCGCGATGCCAGGTCGTGGCATCGCGCGCCCACCACGAAACGAGCCCGGGTCGCCATCGCCCTGATTGATGAGGCGCAACGGCGGCAGCGATCCTAGGATCGGGGTCGGACCGAAGAACGCGTCACCTGCTCACGCGCGACGGTACGAGCGGAGGAGATTTTTTCATGGCAGCCAAGCTTCGCATCCAGGACGGCAACCCGATCTGGCTCTCGGCGTCGATCGTCCCGTCGAAGGATCTCGTCGTCTCGCCCAACTCGAGCCCGACGCTCGCCACGGTCAAGGTCGGCTCGGCCGATGTCTTCGTCTACGTCAAGGTCGAGAACACGGGGACCGTCGACCTCGGCGGCTGCACATGCACGGCGACGGGGGCGTGGACGGCGCCGACCGCGTTTGCGAACTTCCTCGGCAACACCACTGCCACCCAGACCCAGACGCAGGCTGGCGTCACCTTCAGCGCGGCGCCCATCAACGACTCGCTGAGCGGCGCCGGGATCAACGTGTCGTTCGGCAGCGTGGCGACTGGCCGGCGCGCCTGGGCCTGGAGCCCGGACGGCCGCTACTTCGCCTATGTCGCGTCGCCGAACGGCAGCGACTGGAGCCTCACCGTCGTCGCGCTGCAGCCGATCACGCGCAGCAACGGCACGACCGTCGCCAAGGGCCAGACCGCGGTGAGCGGCAATGGCATCTTCGCCGGCATGAACGCCGCTTCGTGGTGGAACAACGGCAATTTCAGCTGGGCAGGATCGCACGCCGTGCTCGCCCACGGCATCTATGCCGGCGGACCCGGGCTGTCGCTCGCGCTGATGTGCCCCGAAGCGCCGAGTCCGGGTAGCTGGGGCGACCTCATGCCTTCGTTTCCGGGCCAGGTCGATTGGGCGTTTCTCGTCAGTCCCTGCGGGACGATGGTCGCGTTCGCACCCAAGCGCTTGAACGCGACGGCGCCGCCGCAGGATTTCTTCCAGGTGTCGACGGCCAAGGCGACGACGACGACGTTTCGCAAGAACAACGCGTCGACGAGTGTCTCCAGCACCGGCGCGAACGTCTCGATCACGACCACCGCGCACGCCGCCAACGGCGTCACCATCGGCACCGGCAACGGCACGACGACGACCGTCGACGACCCCGAGTGCACGGTCGTGGGCGGAGGGATCACCGTCCGCGTCGATCGTGTCAAGGCGAGCACCCTGCCGACCGCCAACCTGGGCGTGCTGGCGGTCGGCACGGCCACGCTGGGCATCCTCAAGGTCGGCGCGTCGGCCTGGGTGCAGGTGCCGAACCAGAACGGCTGGGCCAACCAGTCCGAGACGCATTGGTGCTTGCTCGCCCAAGCCTACACAGCCGACGGCACGACAGTGCCGCGCGCGTGGAATGGCCAGGCGGCAAGCCCTCCTGCCTTCCCGGTCGCGCTCGAGAACTGCGCGCAGCGCAACATCCAGATCAATCCCTGAAGCCGGAGCGAGCCATGGCGATGCATCGATTCAAGGTCAACGTCCCGAACCCGACCGACCGCGCTGCCGTGGTGCAGCTGCGCCTCGAGCCTGGCAAGCTCACCGGCCTGGCCGAGTTCCCGCGCGGCGACAAGCGAGGGCCGCTCAAGGTCGTCGCCGCTGGGCTCGCGCTCGACCCCTGCGCCGAATCCGGTCGGGCCGAGCTGAAGCTCAGGATCGGCGCACGCGACAGCGTCGATGTCTACGCGATCGTCACCACCGCCGCGTCGTCCCGGCCCGCTGCGACCGGCTTTCACGTGATCGACCGCCGCGGCGGCAAGGACGTCGGCGGTGTCTTCGTCGTCTGCGCGGAGCCGACCCTTGCCGACACCGTGGCCTCGGTCGTGCCCGCGCGCCGCCCTTGCCCTGCGGAATTGGTCGACCTGTTCGCCGTCGCGCCGGGTGCCGAGCCCCTGCCCACGAACGCGGTTGCGGTGGCGCCGGGCGATGCAGTCGACCTGGTGGCGCTGGTGCGCGCCGGCCAGGCCTTGAAGGACATGCAGATCTACCTCGAACACCTTGGCGCCGGCAACGCCGAGTTCACTGCCGCGACGTGGAACCTCGGCCACATCCCGAAAGGCACGGTCGTGCCCGCGAGGTGGGCCCTGCAGACGAGCGGCTGGCAGACCGGCGTCTTCCGCGCCAGCCTCGTGGCCATGGCCGGGGGCTTCGATCCGACGCGCCTCGGCGGCGACTACGCGATCGGACCGCGCAAGCGCGTCGCCGCGCGACGCTAGCCGGCGACGATCGCCTGCGCCGCGGCGTTGACGACGGCGGCGATCCGGCCGATGTCGCGCAGCTGCTGCGTCATCAGGCCTTCCTTCTTCAGCAAGGCGTAGTGCGACGAGACGCAGAAGTGGCACTTGCCGACGATCGACGCAGCGAGCGCGTAGGCCTCGAATTTCTTCTTCTCGACGCCGCCTGACGTCGCGTAGGCGTTCATGCGCAGCTCGGCGCGCTGCGTCTTCAGCTCCTCGTCGCCGGCCATCTCGACGTACGGGTACCAGGCGTTGTTCATCCCCATCAGCGCTGCGGCGGTGAGCGCCGCGTTCGCCTCGGCCGCCGGCGCCGCGGCCCGGAAGGCGTCGATCAACGGCTTGCTCTTGGCCGCGAACGCCGCCGCGAGCGCGACGCCGAGCGCGTCTTCGGGCGCCAGGCTCGAGCGCGCGATCACGCCGTCGAGGTTGAGGCGGATGTCTTTGGCGTAGTCGGGGACCAGCGCCTTGATCGTGGCGAGGAATTCCATGGTCTTGTTCTCCTTGGATGTGATCGAGAAAAAGCCCGCCGGAGCGGGCTTCATCGACGCCGGGCGATGGCGTCGCTCAGAGCGTGTCGCCGCCGACCGTGCGGTTGCACGGGCAGAGCTCGTCGGTCTGCAGGCCGTCGAGGATGCGAAGCACTTCCTCGGGGTTGCGGCCGACGTTCAGGTTGTTGACGCTCACGTGCTGGATCGTGTTGTCGGGATCGACGATGAAGGTCGCGCGCAGCGCCACGCCTTCGGCCTTGTCGCGGATGCCGAGCTGGTCGACCAGCGATCCCTTCGAGTCGCCGAAGCTCCAGTGGCCGAGCTTGGAAAGATCCTTGTGGTCGCGCCGCCAGCCGAGCTTGGAAAACTCGTTGTCGGTCGAGCCGCCGAGGAGGACGGTATCGCGCTCCTCGAACTGGGAAGCGAGCTTGTCGAAGCCGACGATCTCGGTCGGGCAGACGAAGGTGAAGTCCTTCGGCCAGAAGTAGATGACCTTCCACTTGCCGGGGAAGCTCTTCTCGGTGATCGTCTCGAACGCCGAGACGCCGTTTTCCTCGTGCTGGTTGAAGCCGGGCTTGACGCCGGTGACGCTGAACGCTTCGAGGGTGTCGCCAATGGTTTTCATGCGGTTCCTGTGCTGATGATCGGTGCGCCGGCTGGCGCGACAGGAACGAACTTTAGGCTATCGCATGTGCAAAACCAATTGATAACACCTAAACCGATGATTGGCCGAGTGGCGAGCTAGCGCAGGTCGCCGGCCAGACTTGCGAGCGTCTCCTGGGCGATGTCGGTGTGGGCCGGATAGTTCGTGTGGTCGCAGCCGAGCCGGACGCTCGCCCCGGCCCGCACCGCGCCGCGCGCCGCCGGCCCGAACTCGAAGCGGAGGAAATGGACGGCCGAGGTCTTCTCGTCGTTCTCGCGCTCGAGGTCCTCGTCGGCGATCGCGTAGACGCGCCCATGCCCCTCGACCTCGACGAAGACGCGGTCCTCGACGCCGATCAGGCGCGCCAGCTCGCGCTTCCTCTCGTTCGGATCGGGGTACTCGATCAGCATCGTCGCCTTCCAGTTCGTGCCGTCGGGAACGAGCGGCGCATAGGCCTCGATCTCGCCCTCGATGCCGGCCTCGTCGAAGATCTTCTCGATGTGCAGCATCTCCTGGATCTGGCGCCGGATCGTCGTCTCGTCCTCGAACTGGACGCTGAGGTGCTCGCCCAGGCGCACGGTGCGGAGCTTGCGATGGGCGATGACCTCGGCCTGGCTGGCCTTGCGCACCTTGGCGTAGGCCTCGAGGGTGAGCAGGCTCGATCGGGTGATGGCCACTGCTACTCCAGTCCGTAGGCCTGGCGCAGCAGGCTCAGCGGATGACGCAGGGCAGTCGGCGCGGCGCCTTCGTTGGCCATGCCTTGGGCGATGTGATGGCCCGCGAGCGCGCAGTCGGAGCTGATCACGTCGGGCGCCGGCGCCGCCATCGCCTTGAACACGGGCTTGCCGATCTTCATCGCCAGAGGGTGGGTCGCGGTCTTCACGCCGTACGTTCCGGCGTGCCCGGAACAGCGCTCGACGGTGGTCAGCTCGACCGCCACGGTCTTGCCGATCAGCCTGAGCATCTCCTCGGTCTTGCGGCCGATCTTCTGGACCCGGCTGTGGCACGGCACGTGGTAGCTCACCTTGCCGAGCGGGCGCGTGAAGTCGGTCTTGAGGAGGCCGTCGCGATGGCGCGCGACGAGGTATTCGAACGGATCGAACATCGCCTCCTGCACCGCCTTGACGTCGGCGTCTTCGGGGAACATGAGCGGCAGCTCCTGCTTGAACATCAAGGTGCACGACGGAATCGCCGTCAGGATCGCGAAGCCCTCGCGCGCGTACCGGGCGAGGACCGGGATGTTCTTCTCCTTCAGCTTCTCCACGCCTTCGAGATCGCCGAGCTCGAGCTTGGGCATGCCGCAGCAGCTCTCCTTCTCGACGACTTCGTAGGGAATCGCGTTGTGCTCGAGGACGGCGAGGAGATCGAGGCCGATCCCGGGCTCGTTGTAGTTGACGATGCAGGTCGAGAACAGCACGACCTTGCCGGGGCTGCGCTCGCCGTCGACGACCTGCGTCGCGCCGCCCTTCTTCTTCGCCGCGCGACGAAATCGCTTGCTCGCGAGCGGCGGCAGCCACGCATCGGGATGGACGTCGAGCGCCGCCTGGATCACCTTGCGGACCGGCTTCGTCCGGTTCGCCGCGTTGACCGCCTGGACGACGATCGGGATTCCCGCGAGCTGGCCGTGAACGTCGGTCGAGGCAAGCAGCTTCGCGCCCGCGCCGACCTCGCCCTTGGCAAAGCGGATCGCCTTGGCACGCAGCATCAGGTGCGGAAAGTCGACGTTCCACGGATGCGGCGGAACGTACGGGCACTTGGTCATGTAGCAAAGATCGCACAGGTAGCACTGCTCGACGACCTTCGCGTAGTCCTTCTTGTCGACCTCGTGCACCTCGCCGTCGGCGGTGGCGTCAATGAGGTCGAACAGGGTCGGGAACGACTGGCAGAGGCTGACGCAGCGGCGGCAGCCGTGG
>Ga0068865_100002386_pt1 | contig 11077 bp, 11 predicted proteins | sample KBSMisM12_FD_75293 | JGI IMG/M metagenome (GOLD analysis project Ga0068865, IMG submission 75293) | Miscanthus rhizosphere microbial communities from Kellogg Biological Station, Michigan, USA - KBS Miscanthus M1-2 | ecosystem: Host-associated > Plants > Roots > Rhizosphere > Soil ...
GGTGGCCGAGTCCTACACCGGCCGCTTCCTGGCGCCTCTCTTGCCCAAGCCCGCGGCCGGGCGGCGGCTCGCGCGGAGCGGCTGAGCTTGCCCGCGGGCCGCGCGGCGGAGGGCGACGGTCGCGGGCTGCGCACGCCCGCCCTCGAGCTGCTCGCCGCCTCCAGCCTCGCCCTGTTCCAGGAGCTGACTCTCATCCGCTGGTTGCCGGGCCAGGTGCGCGTGCTCGCGTATTACCCGAACCTGGTGCTGATCGCCGCCTTCCTGGGGCTGGGCCTGGGCTGCCTGCGCGCCGGGCGCCGGCCCCTCCGCTGGGCGTGGCCGGCCACCCTGCTCGTGCTCGTCATCGCCGCCGCCGCGCTCGCTCGGGTCGTATTCACGCAGAACGCAGCCGCCGATCACCTCTTTCTCCTCTACTACGACCTGCCGCCGGGCGCCCCCCTGGTGGCGGACATCCGCCCGCCGATCCTGCTGCTCTTCGTCCTGACCGCGGCCAGCTTCGTGCCCCTGGGCCAGATCGTGGCCGAGCGCCTGCGGCGCTTCCGCGAGCACGGGCAGCCGCTCTCCGGTTACGGGTGGGACATCGCGGGATCGCTGGCGGGCATCGCCGGCTTCACCGCCCTCAGCTTCGCGCGGGCCTTCCCGACGGTGTGGTTCGCGGGCGTGCTGCTGCTCGGCCTGGTGTTCTTCCGCCAGCGGCGGCGCGACCTCCTCGCCTACGGCAGCCTGGCCGCGCTGGTGGTGCTGGTCGTGGCCACCTCCGAGCGCGCCCAGCAGTACAGCCCCTACTACGCCATCTCCACCCGTGACCGCGCGGGGGCGGCCGGCTTCGAGATCACGACCAACGGATCGCTGCACCAGGTGGCGCTGCCCCTGCGCCGGAGCGATGCCCTGGACGCCAAGGACGCGCGGACACGCGAGGGCTACCACGTGCCCTACACCCTCGCTTCCGGCCCCATCCGGCGCGCGCTGGTCGTGGGCGCGGGCTCGGGGAACGACGTGGCCGTGCTCCTCGACCGCGGAGCGGAGCACGTCGATGCCATCGAGATCGATCCCGTGATCCTCGAGCTCGGCCGCGCGCGCCACCCCGACGCGCCCTACGCCTCACCGCGCGTGCGCGCGATCAACACCGACGCCCGCGCCTGGCTCAACGACACGCGCGAGACCTACGACCTGATCGTGTTCGGGACGCTCGACTCGATGACGCGCCTCTCCGCGCTGTCCACCGTGCGTCTCGACGCCTTCATGTACACGGCGGACTGCTTGCGGGCGGCGCGCGCGCGCCTGAGCCCCCAGGGGGGCCTCGTCCTCTATTTCATGGTGAGCGAGCCGTACATCGAGTTGCGGCTGGGCGGCCTGCTCACCGACGTGTTCGGGGAGGCCCCGCTGGTGGACGAGACCGACCGCGCGCTCTTCAACCACATCTACATGGCGGGCCCGGCCTTCGCCGCCGCGCGCGGGGCGGAGCGCCGCGCGGACGCCGCGCGCGTGCTCGCGCGGGTGCGCGCGCAGGTGGAGCTGCCGAGCGACGACTGGCCCTACCTGTACCTGCGCAAGCGCGGCCTGAGCGGCTTCTACCTGTCGATGATGGCGGCGGTGGCGGCGCTGGCCTTGGTCGGCGCCTTCGCCGCCTCTCCCGACCTGCGCCGCAGCGTCACCGGGCGCAGCATCGACGTGGAGATGTTCCTCTTCGGCCTGGCCTTCCTCCTGCTGGAGACGCGTTCGGTGACGGCCATGAACCTGGCCTGGGGCGCCACCTGGCTCACCAGCGCCGTCGTCTTCTTCGCCGTGCTGCTCATGGTCCTGCTCGCGACCTTCGCGGTCCGCGCCTGGTCGCCGCCGTTCCCGCTGACCATGGGCCTCCTGCTCGTCTCGCTGGTGGCCGCCTGTGCGCTGCCGGAATCGCTCGTGCTGAGGTCTGGAGTCCCGGCGCGCCTCGCCTTGTCCGTGCTGGCGGTGGGCATCCCGATCTTCCTCTCGTCCGTGGGCTTCGCCCGCCTGTTCGAGACGAGGACGGAGCCGGACCTCGCCTTCGGCTGGAACCTCCTGGGCGCCGTCGCGGGGGGCTTGATCGAGCTGGTCTCGATGGCCGTGGGCCTCAAGGCGCTCCTCCTCGTGGCCGCCGCCGCGTACCTCGGGGCGCTGCTCATCGCCGTGCGCGCGAATCGGTCCGAGCGCGCGCGGGCCGCCGCCTAGCGATCCCGGGTCAAGCCCCTTCGACCAATGCCGCGGCGAGGAGGCTGACCAGGATCTCGTGCTGGCCGGTGAGGCTGTAGCCGCGGCCCACGCCCTGGGTCGGACGCTGGACGACGTTCGTATTGGGCCGGTAGGACTGCAGGAAGTCGAGGTTGGCGGTCGTGAAGTCGGTGAGGTCGTGCCCCAGGTTGCGGGCCAGCGTCACCGCCTTCAGGAACACCTCGGGCAGCAGCACGGCGGAGCCGACGTTGAGGTACACGCCGCCGCCGCCCAGTTGCGCCACCTCGCCGGCCAGGACGCGGAAGTCGAGGTGAGTCGCGCGTCCCACCGCGGCCGGATCGCACGCCGGGTGCATGTGCACGATGTCGGTACCGATGGCCACGTGCACCGTGGCCGGGAGGCCCAGCCGCCAGGCCGTCGCCAGCAGGCTGACCTCGAGGTGTTTCGGCCGGCGCTCCGTCAGGTAGCGTCCAACCGACGCGCCGAGGCCCAGCCCGTCCGCGTCCCCGCGCACGATCGCGCGGTTGATCTCCTCGCCCGTCTCGCGCGCCATCCCGAAGGCGCCCGAGCCCAGGCCGGCGGAGACGTCCTCCGAAGTCTGGCCCGCCACCGCGAGCTCGAAGTCGTGCACGATCCCCGCGCCGTTGAGGGCGAGGCCCGTGACCAGCCCGCGCTCCATCAAGTCGACGATCACCGGCGAGAGCCCGACCTTGATGACGTGCGCGCCGAGGCCCCAGACGATGGGTCGGCCGCGCTTGCGCGCGCGCAGGACGTCATGAACGAGAGCGCGGAAGCCGAGGCCACCCAGGATGCGCGGAAGGCCTTCCAGGAAGCGCGAGAGGGCCGTCCCCTTGATGTGGGGCCGCGCGAAATCGGCAAGGGAGACCTTGCTGCGCCGGCGGCGCAGCGGGTACGTGCTCACGCCGGTGAGGTCCAGGGGTTTCGGCGAGGCGCGCCGGGCGCGCCGCGGCGGGGCCGGACGCCGGCGCGCCATCAGCCGGCGATCGCCTCCTCGACGATCGCGCAGAGGACGTGGATGACGAGGGTGTGGACTTCCTGGATTCGCGGCGTCGCCGGAGAGGGCACGTCGATCAGGTAGTCCACCTGTCCGGCGAGGGCGCCGCCACCGTTGCCGGTCATTCCGACCGTCACCAGGCCCATCTCGCGCGCCCGGGCCAGGGCGGTCACGACGCTCGGCGAGCGGCCGGAGGTGCTGATCCCGACCGCCACGTCCCCCTTTCGTCCCAGAGCTTCGATCTGCCGTCGGAACACCGCGTCGTAGCCGAAGTCGTTGGCGACGGACGTCAGGATCGACGTGTCGGTGGTGAGAGCGATCGCGCACCAGGCCGGACGATCCTTGAGGTAACGCCCGACGAGCTCGGCGGCGAAGTGTTGCGCGTCCGCGGCGGAGCCGCCGTTGCCGAACGTGAGGACCTTGCCGCCGTCCCGCAGCGTCTGCGCAATGCGATGGCCGACCCCGAGTATGAAGCCGGCGTTGGTCTCGAGGTACCGTCGCTGGAGGTCGGCGCTTTCCGCCGCGGCGGCACGTACGGCAGCCTCGTCCATGGGGGTTGATTATCTCACTCGGGACGGAGTATCCGTCTGCCGACCGAAGGTGGCAGGCCGACCAGGCCACAACCTCTATCAGCTAATCTGGCCGATCGATTTTCGTTTGCTGTCGTTGCTACCGCGGCCGTATGTGCACGGTCAGCAGCACCGACAACACGCCCGGCTCGTCGACGGCCACCTGGAAGACCGTCCCCTCGCGCACGCCCTGCGGGATGCGCAAGGGCACCGGGAATCGCCGCTCCACCTTGCCCTCGCCGTCGCAGCGCGCGCAGTCGAAGACGAAGCCGCCCGTGCCTTCGCACGAGGGGCAGGTGGTGAGGAGCGGCACGTCGAGCGGGAGCACGCCGCCCGCCGCCGCTTCCTTGGGAGTCAGGAGGATCTCGCCGCTGAGGCTGCCCGGACGGACGGGCCGCCGCAGGTCACCGGCGGCGGGGCTGCGCACGAAAGACCACGAGAGCGGCGAGAAGCGGTCCTCGAGGCGGCCGAGCGTCTCGTCGTAGCGGCGGCGCTGCTCGGCGTCGGCGAGTGTCTCGTAGGCGGCCTGCAAGTCCCGGAACGCCTCGCCCATCGGCTCCGCGCCGCCCATGTCGGGATGAAGCTGCTTGGCCAGTCGGCGATAGGCACGCTTGATCGCCGCGGTGGACGCATTGCGGCTCACGCCGAGGATGCCGTAGTAGTCCTTGGGCTTTTCCATCCTAGGTACACCATAGGTCGCGGTCGGAAGACGTGTCAAGCGGAATTCCCGGCCGCGCGGTCATACGCCGCGACGATCTTGACAGACCCTACCCCGCGTCACTTATGATCCCTTTCTCTCACGAAAGTCGCGCCGTATCAGCACTTGTTGGGACTCCACCAACAAAGGAGCCTTCCGAATGGACATTCCCTCGATCCTCCAGGCCATCTTCCGGTGGTTCCACGTCATCGCGGGCATCACCTGGATCGGACACCTGTACTTCTTCAACTTCGTCAACCTGCCCTTCCAGGGCGGGCTGGCCAAGGAGCTCAAGCCGCAGGTCAACCCGCCGCTCGTCCTGCGCGCGCTCTACTTCTTCCGCTGGGGCGCGATGTGGACGTTCCTCTTCGGGCTGGCGCTCTTCTACATGGTGTACGTCCAGGGCGGAGCGATGAGGAACGCGGAGGGCGGCATGAGCCACCGCGGGATGTGGATCCTGTTCGGCATGCTGCTGGGCACGATCATGTGGTTCAACGTGTGGTTCGTGATCTGGCCGCGCCAGCAGAAGATCCTGGGCGCCATGCTGGGCGGCCCCGCCGCCCCGCCGGAAGCGGCGCCGCAGGCGGCGCTCGCCTCCAAGATCAACACCTACCTGTCGGGTCCGATGTTGTGGGGCATGATCGCGGGCTCGCACGTGAACCTGTTCGACATGAACATCGTGAACCTGAGCGTGGCCATCATCCTCGGCCTGGGCTTCGCTCACGGCCTGTACGCGCGCTCGCGGAAGGTGCCGACGACGCTCTGACCCTCGACGCCGCGCGCACGAAGTGGCGCGCGGCGAACCGTCCCCCGCTGTACCAGGTCAGGAACCCTTCGCGCCCCACCGCGCGGCGCGTGATCTCCGCCTCCGGGAGCCCGGCCGCCTGCATCTCGTGCACGCGTGCCACCAGCGCGGCCAGGCGGTCGCGCTTGCGGGCGAGGGCCGCCGGCCCGTCGCGCACCTCGCCGCGATGGGCGCAGAAGACGCGCCTGGCCGGCAGCGCACAGACGCGGTCCAGGGACGCGATGAGGGCTTCCAGGTCCTCGTCCTCGCGCAGGTAGCGCAGCCGCTCGGCCAGGAAGAGGTCGCCGGTGAAGAGCCAGCCGCGCTCGCGCTCGAAGAAGCAGACGTGGTCCGGGCTGTGCCCCGGGGTGGGCACCACTTCGAACCGCAGCGCGCGCGTGGCGACGGTGTCGCCGAGCTCCCGCGCCTCCACGTGGGGCGGCCGGCCCCAGGCCAGGCGGCGATAGCCTTCCTGCGCGAACCCGCGCGAGAGGAGGGGCAAGGCCGCGGCCGAGGCCTGCACTTCGACGCCGCGCGCCGCGCGCAGCTCGGCCGCCGCTCCCATGTGGTCCTCGTGATGGTGCGTCACGACCAGGGCCTCGACGGGCCTCGCGGCCAGCGCCTCTACGAACGCGCGGGCCGTGGCCGGCGGTCCGCAGTCGACGAGAAGGCCGTCCACCAGGTACGCGCCCGTCCAATACGCGGGCCAGCCCAGCAGCCGGCGCGCCATGCGGAAGAAGGTGATCTCGCCGAGGTCGACGGCGCGGATCACGCCGCCGGGTCCGCCGCCGTCCGGCGCATCGCGCGCAGGTGGATCCACTCCAGGACGGCCGCCGCCGCCAGCAGCAGCCCGGCGGCGATGATGAAGGGATCGCGCCAGTGGGGCATGAGATCGGATGCGGCCTCCACCTCCACGATGCTGGTGGCGGTGCTGGCCTGGGCCACTTCGCCATCGAGGGTCTCCGCCACCAGCAGCAGCCCCTGGCGCGATTTCCGTTGTACGCCCCCGCGCAGCAGGGGCACGGAGACGGTCGCGGTGCCGGAGGCGGGCACCGCCACTTCGTCCTGAAGCCGCTCCGGATTCAGCCCGCGCGGCGTCAACACGCGCAGGCGGATGCGGTGCGCGCGGCCGTCCGCGCTCTCCAGCGCCACCGGCAGCAGCACGCGGTCGCGCAGGAGGATCTCGGGCGCGGTGATGCGCACGGGCGCGGCGGCGGTCGCCCCCAGCGTGAGGAGGAGGTACGCGCGCTGGCTCTGGGTGGCGGTCGCGCCCGCCGGACTGTAGTCCAGGAGCAGCACGACCGGATACACGCCGGGCTTCGGCACCTCGCGCGAGAAGACGAGCCGGACGGCGGCGGTGGTGGCCGCGCCCACGCCCGCGGGCAGCCGCGCCTCGTCGTAGTGGCCGGCCAGCTCGCCCTGAACGGTCACGCTGCCCGCCGCCCCGCCGCGGTTCGTGAGGTCCACGCGCACCTCGAGGTCCCCGTCCTCGTTGAGGGCGACGTTGCCGCCGACTTCGAACGAGGGGGCGGCGGCGGCCGCAGGGGATGCGGGGAGGGGAGAAGGAGCGGCGGCGAGAAGGAGGGCGAGGAGGAGCGTCGTCGTCAGCGCGTGACCGGCACGAAGGTGACGCCGGTGGGGACGAACTCCTCCGGGAGCTTCTTCCCCTGCTTCTGGTTCGTGGCGTGTACCTTGATCGCGGCCGCCCGCGACGCGTCCTTCTCGACGGGGGCGAACTCGCACTCCGGGTTCACTTCCAGGTTGAACGTGCTCGTGCGCTGGGACTCGTACTGATCGTCCACCGCCTGCACGTAGTACTCGATCACCTGGACCTTGCCCGCGCGCACGGCGGGCACGGTACCGCAGAAGCTGAGGCCGCCGAAGACCATGTCCACGAAGCTGTAGAACTTGTCCCCCGCCGGCCGGAAGTAGATGCGCGCGGCCGCCACCTGCCCGTCGTCGGTGATGGAGGCGCAGAGGCTGGCCGGCTTCTCCGGCACCATGCAGGGGCTGGGCTGATGGTCCACGTTCGGGGCTTCCGCCGAGGCGGCGCGCACGAGCCCCAGGGCGAAGACGCCGGCGCCGGCCAGGGCCCGTACCTTCATCGTCCCTCCGCGCTTCACTTCCAAGTCACCTGGTTCACGTATTTTTCCCCGCGCGCGGTGGTGATCGTGACCTCCATCTGCCAGGAAGTGGTGTCTTCCTTCCAGGCTTCCGCGGTGCTCATCACCACCGCCCGCTGCTGCGGGGCCACGTCGCGAGTCTGCGGCGGGACGGGCGCGCGGACCGTCTTCCCGTTGATGGTGGTGGTCACCAACATGTCCTTGAGCTGGATGGGCGCGTTCCCTTCGTTCACCAGGACCACTTTCACCGTGTAGCGCTCGCCGGGCTTGGGGGCGTCGGGATCGATGTCGAAGTTGATCTTGCCCGGAAGGTCCGCGGCGGTGGAGCCTTTCTTCACGACGACGCCGGGCGTGCTCTCGAAGCCGTCGGGGACGGAGCCTCCAGGCCGGGTCTCCGCGCTCGAAGCCACCGTCTTGCCGGGAGCGAACCCTTTCACGGACGGACGGGGACCCCCGCCGCCCCCGCCCGTGTTGATCTGGGCCAGGGCCCGCGCCTGCACGGCCGAGCTCTTGCCGTTGATGGCGCGGTTGTTGTTGGGGTCGAGTCCGAGGGCGCGGTCGTAGCCGGCGATGGCCTCGTCGTACTTCTGGGCGGTCAGGGCGGCGTCCGCGGCATTGATGAAGGCGTTGAGCTGCTGGGTGGCCTGGGCGGCGGCGGCCCGACGCGCCGAGTCCGCCGCATCCTGCGCCGCCCGCTGCTGTGCGTCCTGGATCCGGGTGAGGATCTCGGGCGCGCGGTTGTCCCAGGGGGCGAGGTCGCGGCCCGCATTCGCCTCTTCCTTCGCCTTGTCGTAGTCCTTCGCGCGCAGCGCGTTCTCCGCGGCCCGGAAGCGCAGCTCGGCCTTCTGGCCGTTCACCGCGTTCTCGATCGTGCTCTTGGCGCTGGCATCGCTCGGGTCTTCGGCCATGGCGCGGCGGGCCTGGTTGATCGCCTCGTCGTAGTCGCCGCGGTTGAACGCCGCCTTGGCCGCGCGCATGAACTTGCCCTTGGCCTCGATGGGGGGCATGGTGACGGGCGCCTGCGCCTGGGTCGTGGGCGGCAGCGTCACCGGCGGAAGCGTCGTCGCGACCGTGGTCTCCGTCGGTCCCGCCACCAGCGTGGTCGTCGTCGTGGTCTTCCCGGTGTCCCACGGCTTCCAGATGAACAGGCCGGCGACCACGAGCAGCACCCCCATCCCGCCGAGCACCACGTAGAGCACCGGATGCCCTTGCGAGGGCGGCGGCGGCGCGGGCGTGTACTGGGGACGCGCCGCGGGCGGGGGCGTCGGGCGCGGTCCGGGCGGCCGCGTCGCCGGCCGGCCTTCGCGCGTCACCTGACCCGCCGTCAGCACCGTCTTGGCCGTGCCGCGCGCCTGGGTGCCGGGCCTCTTGACGGTGGGAGTGGTCTGGCCGGCGACGGTGGGGCCGAGGTTCATCGTCGCCCCGACCTCCGGCTCCTCGCCGGTGACGAGGGTGGGGCCGGCGGGCGTCTCCGTCAGCGGCTCCGGCGGCGGACCCGACGGCTCCTCGAGGTCGAGCAGCCCCTCGAGGGCGTTCACTCCCGACGCCGACGTCGCGCGCCCCTTGAGGAACTCGCGGAGGTCCACCGCGAAGTCGTAGGCCGTCTGGTACCGCTCGTCGAGGGTCTTGGCCAGCGACTTCTTGAGGACCGGCATGAGGTCGTCGTATTCGGCGCCCTCGGGGATGAGGTCGAAGTTCGGCTCCTCGTGGGTGATCTTGTAGAAGATCGCCATGAGGTTGTCGGAGTGGAAGGGACGGCGCCCGGCCAGCAGCTCGTAGAGCATGCAGCCGACGGAGAACAGGTCGCTGCGTCCGTCGACCTTCGCGCCCTTCACCTGCTCCGGCGACATGTAGTCGGCCGTGCCCACGATGTTGCCGGTGCCGGTCATGGAGGCGGTGGTCAGGCGGGCCACGCCGAAGTCCATGATCTTCACCGTGCCGTCCTGGTTGATGAAGATGTTCGCGGGCTTGATGTCGCGGTGCACGATGCCGGCCTGGTGCGCGTGGGCGAGGCCGGCCAGCGTCTGCACGATGATGTTGACCTTGCGCTCCAGGGTCAGGGGCGGCGGCGTGCGCACCGCCTTCTGCAGGTCCATGCCCTTGAGGAGCTCCATCGCGATGAACGGCGAGCCGTCGGTGTGCGAACCGAGGTCGAACACGTTCACCACGTTGGGATGCGTCATGCGCGCGACGGCCTTCGCCTCCCGCTCGAATCGGGTCTTGAGCTCAGGGTCGTCCGCGATGGCCGCCACCATCACCTTGAGGGCGACGTCGCGCTCGAGGATGGTGTCGTGGGCGAGATACACGATGCCCATCGCGCCCTTGCCCAGCGGCTTGATGATGTCGTATTTGCCGATGCGGCCCGAAAGCTCCTTGATCGGCGCCGACGGCGCTGAAGGATTGGATTCGGGGTCGCTCATCGCGCGGGGGACAACTCCTCTGAGGCCCTGGAATTAGAAGATAAACGTACCGCCGAGTCAACCAAGGCCGGGAGGCGGAGTGGCCGGCCGCACGCCGGGGCGCGGCCGGCCGTGGAGTTCGTCCGTCTGTGCGGGCGCCTTATTGGCGCGCCTTGCCCGTGACCGCGAAGTGGTCCCGGCGGTTCCGCGCCCAGCAATCTTCGGTGGACTGCTGGCAGAGGGGAACTTCCTTGCCGTAGGACACCGTCTTGAGGCGGTCGGCGGCCACACCGAGGGAGACGAGATAATCGTAGGCGGCCTTGGCCCGGCGCTCGCCCAGGGCGAGGTTGTATTCGACCGTCCCGCGCTCGTCCGCGTGGCCCTCGATGGTGACGCGGATGAAGTCGAACTTCTTCAGGGCCTCGGCGTTCTTGGTGAGCAGCGCACGGTCCGCCTCCCGAATGTCCGCGCGGTCCAAGTCGAAGTGGATCTCCGAGAGGAGGCCCATCCGCTCGATCTCGTCCGTCGCCATCTTCCGCATGCGCGAGTACTCGTCCTCGACGGGCGCCACGTCGCGCGAGGGCGGCGGTTCCGGGGCGGGAGGCGGCGTGGCGGGGGCGGCCGGCGGCGGCGTCGGAGGCGGCCCGCCCGCGGGAGGGTTGTGATGGCACGCGGGCAGAGCGACGAGACCCACCAGGGCGGCGGCCAGCACCGTCTTTTTCATGCGCGAGTACCCCTTTCGATGAGACCGGCCCTCGCGGCGGAGGGCCGGCCGGCCTCATGGGTGAGCGCGCGCGGCCACGGCGGCCGCTGCCCGCTCCAGCTAGGGTTTCTTCTCTTCCTCGTCGCCCTTCATCCCTCTCCGGAAGTTGCGGATCCCTTCGCCGAGGCCACGGCCCAGCTCGGGGATACGGCTCGTGCCGAAGATGAGGACGACGATGACGAGGATGAGGAGCAGCTCAGGAAAGCCGAGTCCGAACATAACGCCTCCTGCGTGTATGAGAGCCGCCCCGTTGGGCGCGGCGCTCCAGATCTTATCCCAGGGGGGGCAAAGCTTGCTTATCAAGTCAGGGGGGGCACTCACACGTCATTTCGATGGGTGTTCGCGACCCCCCCTGAAACCCCCCTCGCCCGTCGCCGCCGCTTTGCGGCGCCGCCGGGCTCTACGTGTGGCTTGCCCAGTGAGAGAGCGGTTTCACGCCCAATAGCGCACGTGTCGCGTGTCAGTACGCTCTCCACGATTCCCGGCAGCTAGAATGCGTCGCATCTGGAGGACTCACGCCATGCCTGATCGAGC
>Ga0068865_100002389_pt1 | contig 11072 bp, 10 predicted proteins | sample KBSMisM12_FD_75293 | JGI IMG/M metagenome (GOLD analysis project Ga0068865, IMG submission 75293) | Miscanthus rhizosphere microbial communities from Kellogg Biological Station, Michigan, USA - KBS Miscanthus M1-2 | ecosystem: Host-associated > Plants > Roots > Rhizosphere > Soil ...
TCCTGCGGCGTCGTCGGCGCCACGAGGCGGATGTAGTCGAGGGGACCGTCAGCGAACCACGTCTCGCGCTCGGGATCGGCGCCGAGCGGCAGGTCCACCGCCAGCACACCATCCACGCCCGCGTCGGCCGCGCGCTGGAGCGCCTCGGGCCCACCGCGCAGCAGTGGATTGAGATAGCTGAACAGCACGACAGGGATGTTGAGTGCCGCCCGCGAGACGATGTCCAGCACGCCGTCGAGGCGCACTCCGTTCTCCAGCGCTTTCTGCGAGCTGGCCTGGATCACGGCGCCGTCGGCCATCGGATCAGAGAACGGTACGCCGACCTCGATGACGTCGGCACCGATGCCCTGGAGGCCCTGGAGGAGCGCCACGCTACGCTCGACATCCGGGTGGCCGGCCGTCACATAGGGCACGAAAGCGCGGCGACCCGTCCGCCGGAGCTCGGCGAAGCGCTGGGCGATGCGATCAGAGGAAATAGTCGCCGACACGAATGCCATACCGCTCAGGGTTCTCCGTCTTGATGATGGTGCGCAGGTACATGCCGTCCTCGCGCTGCTCGGCGAGGTCGATCAGCGTTCCCGGATGCAGCAGATTACCCTGTGCATCACTGATGACGCGTACGATCGGCCGGGACAACATTTCCGGGATCGGATTGACGGCGTGCACGATGCCGAGCTCGAAGGTATCGAGCACGACGAGCGTCCCCACCGGATAGATCCCGGTCAGGTTGATGAAGGCCTTCACGATCACGGGGTCCATCCCGCGCCGCGGATTGTCCCGCATCTCCATCATCACCTGGGCGGGATTCAGGGGCGTCGTCTGATACGAGCGACGGGACGTCGCGGCGTCGAACCCGTCCGCCACCGCGACGATCTTGCTGAACATGCTCATCGTCCGCTGCCTGATCGGCCGCGGATAGCCGGTCATGTCGATCTTCATGTGGTGCTCGTGCGCCACGACCATCGCCCGGTATGGCAGCTCCTGCTGCCCGCGCAGCTGGAAGAGCGCCAGTGCGCCCATCCAGGGATGCGCCGCGATCAGGCGCCACTCGTCGTCGGTCAGCTGCTCGGCCTTGTTGATCACCTCTGACGGCACGCGCGACTTCCCGATGTCGTGGAACAGCGCGGCCATCCCCAGATCGTACAGCTGGAGCTTGTTGAAGCCGAGTCGCTTGCCGAGCGCTACGGAGAAGATGCACACGTTGACGCTATGCGTGAACGTGTACTCGTCGTAGTCGCGAATCGTCGTCAGGCCGATCAGCGAGGTCTCCTCGTTGAGGAGCTGGTCGACGATCCCCTGCACGACACGCTTGACCTTCTTGATGTTGGGACTGCGGCCCATCCGGACGGAGGACATCAGCTCCTTCGTCACCGCCACGGATTGCGAGTATGTCTTCTTTGCCAGCTCCTTCGACCGCGCGCGCTCGTCGTCGTCGGGCTGCTCGCGCGGCTCTCCGAGCTGGAACGCGGTGAGGCCCTGCGCCTCGAGACGTCCGGTGAGCTGATGGAACCTCGTCTGCGGCGGGTCCTGCGACGGCACGAGCAGCAGCGCGAGGAAGCGTTGCCAGTCCTTGGACGCGGGCCGCGTCTGCAGGTGCAGCGAACCGATGCCCGACGAGCGGAAGAGCGAGAGCAGCTGGCTGAAGCTCGCGTAGTTGTCGAGGTCCAGCCGCAGCCGAACAGTATTGATGAAGACGAACTCTCCCGAGACGCGAATCTCGAGCTCGTGCTCGCGGCCGATCAGCTCACCGGCGACCTTGGTGAGATCGTCCACGGCATTCTGCACTGCGGTGTTCTCGAGCGGATACAGCCGGATGGCGCGGAGCGCGGCGTGCAGCGAGATGATGAATCCGCGGCCCGCGCGACGGATGTAGGCATCGCCGCCGCCCTCCGCGCGGAACTGCGACGACACGCGCAGACGTGCGCCATCCTGCGTTCCCGCCGTGCCGTTGTTGCGATCGGGTGCCGTCATGCCGGCGCGCTCCCGCCGCGCAGCGCCCGATTTGCGGCGTTGCGGACGATGACGTCCTTCTCGTTCGTGGCGCGGCGCAGTGATTCCTGCGCCTGCGGCGTGTTGATGCGGCCGAGCGCCACGGCGGCGCACGCACGGAGCTCGGAGTCCTCGCGGCGTCCGAACAGACTCTTGCCATGCAGCAGCGCGTCGAGCGGCGCGACGCCCTGTTCGCCGCACAGCGCGCCGTATGCCTCGAACACGGCCATCTTCTCCGTCAGATCCGCGTCGCGAATCGCCCTGCCCTTCACGATCGCGTCGAGCTTGGCCAGCACCGGCCGATAGGTGCGCGCCGACAACGCGCGCACGGCGGCCACCCGCACGTCGCGCTCGGAGTCGTCCAGTCCACGCTCCAGCGCCTGGAGCGCGCTGGGCGAGCCGATCTCGCCAAGCGCCTGGACGGCTGCGACGCGCAATGCGGGATCGGCGTCCTGAAGCGCCTTGCTCAGCGGCCCGACGGCGGCCGTCGTCTTCAACGCGCCGGCGCGCTTCGCCGCTTCGAGGGCAACCCCCGGAACGGTGGAGCTGATGAGCTTCACGAGGTCGGCGGTGTTCTGTGAGGCCAGGCGCGCCGCGGCCTCGTCGAGCACGGGGCGGAGCTTCCCGTTCTGGATGCGGCTCAGCCACTCGAGGACCGTCGCCAGCGCGGGACCGCGCAGCTGCTCGAACAGCGCGACGAGATCCATCGGGGGAGGCGTCGTCGCGGCCTCGTCGAGCGACTGGAGGAGCTGCGTCAGCGGCTCGGGTGCGCTCAGTCGGGCCGGGATCTGCGCCAGCTGCTGCGCCAGGACCGGTTGGAGGTCCGCCGCGCGCGACGCCGTCAGCTGAGATTCCCGGACGAGGTAGGCCACGTTCTGGAACTGTCCGGCGGAGAGCATGTGCACCATCAGCACGTCGAGCAGCTCGCAGACCTCGCCGCGCACCTGCGCGGCCGACTGCTGCTCGAAGATGTCGAGCAGGATCGAGATCACGTTCTGGCGGAGGTCGGCGCGATACTCGCGATCCACCTCCGTCTGCAGATACTCGATCTCGCGCTCGTCGAGGAAGTAGAGCGTCCCGTCGAAGTCGGACATGTTGATCACGCCCGACCGTGTGATCTCCTCGTCCGGCGCGACGTACTCCCGCTGCTCGTCGCTCGCGATCGTCTCGCCTTCCGCGAGTGTCGGCGCACCCTCGAGGGAGACGTCCACGTAGCGGTAGCGCAGGAAGACGAAGTCGCCCTCCCAGAGGAGCGTCAGAAGATCGTCTTCGTCCGGCGACGCCTTGCGCACGCGCTGCATGATGGAGAGCAGCTTGTCCAGCTCCTCGGCCTCGATGCCGGGAAGCAGGCGCAGTTCGCGCACCCCATCCTTGTAGAACAGCCACGGAAGGCTCTCGCTGCCACGCGACCCCTCGGACAGCACCGTCTGACCCTCCCACTTCACCTCGCTCTCCGTGAAGCCCAGCACGAGCTCCTCCAGCTCCGACCACACGGGGGCGAAGCCGGCACGGAGCGCATCGTGCGCGCTCTTGTAGATCGGATTGTTGGGGAGGTAGAGCTGGTGGGCCCGCGCGGCTTTGCCGAAGAGTTTCAGGAGCTCTTCGACCACTGTGGCGTCGGACGGCGGGGGTACGCCTTCCAGCTCACCGAGAGGTAGTGGGGTCGTAGGCGTCGTCACGTGTCGAGGATACCCATTTCCATCACCTGCGCGACGTCCTTGTCCCCTCGACCGCTGATACAGAGCAGCACCACGTCGTCGGCCGTCCAGCGCGCGCGTTCGCGCTCCACCCACGCGATCGCATGCGCGGTCTCGAGCGCGGGGATGATTCCTTCGAGCCGACTGAGGAGCTGGAATCCGTGCATCGCTTCGTCGTCACGCACCGAGACGTAAGTGGCGCGGCCGCTGTCCTTGAGGAATGAGTGTTCCGGACCGACGCCCGGATAATCCAGCCCTGCCGAGATCGAGTGCGCGGGGTGCACCTGTCCCGTTTCGTCCTGCAGCAGGTAGCTCAGCGCACCATGCAGCACGCCCGGTGTCCCCCTCGACAGAGAGGCGGAGTGGCGTTCCGACTCGATCCCCTCGCCCGCCGCCTCCACACCGACGAGCTCCACGTCGGCGTCGGGCACGAATGCATGAAACACCCCCATCGCATTCGAGCCACCGCCAACGCAAGCGACGACCGTCTTTGGAAGGACCCCGACTCGCTGAATCACTTGTTCCCGGGCCTCGACGCCTATGATTGCCTGGAAGTCACGCACCATCCGCGGGTAGGGCGCCGGCCCCACGACTGACCCAATGATGTAGTGCGTGTCCGTGACATTGGTCACCCAGTCCCTGATCGCCTCTGTCGTCGCGTCCTTCAGCGTCCGCGTCCCGCTCAGGACGGGCACCACCTCGGCGCCCATCAGTCGCATTCTGAAGACGTTGAGGGCCTGGCGCCGCATGTCCTCTTCGCCCATGTACACGACGCACTCGAGGCCATATCGGGCACAGACCGTGGCAGTGGCCACGCCGTGCTGGCCGGCCCCCGTTTCGGCGATGATCCGCTGCTTCCCCATCCGCCGAGCCAGCAGGACCTGCCCCACCGTGTTGTTGATCTTGTGGGCGCCCGTGTGGTTGAGGTCCTCCCGCTTCAGGAGCACCCGCGCGCCGACCGCCTCGGACAGCCGCGGCGCGTCGCTCAGGGGCGAGGGCCGGCCGACGTAGGTCGACAGCATGAACGAGAGCTCCGCCGTGAACGCAGGGTCCCGCTGAGCCTGGGCGTACGCCGCCTCGAGCTCGTCGAGCGCCGGGATCAGCGTTTCGGGAACGTATCTGCCGCCGAAGATCCCGAAGCGGTCGCTCGGTTGAGTGCTTGTCATTCCTCTTCTCGCGATGTGCGCACCGCGGCGACGAACGCCCGGATGCGCGCGTGATCCTTCACCCCTGGCGACGACTCGACGCCCGACGACACATCCACCACGGAGGGCGCGACGAGGTCGATCGCTTCCGCGACGTTGTCCGCCGTGAGTCCCCCCGCGAGGACGATACGCGGATGATAGTCGAGCTCATCGAGCGATTCGCCCAGCCGGTCCCACGGGAGCGTCTTGCCGGAGCCGCCGAGATAGCCGGGCGCCAGCGCGTCGATCAGCAGCGCGTCGGCTACTTCGCAGATCGCTTCGATACCATCTGGCAGAATCCCATCGGCCGTCCTGACGACGGCCCAGACTTCGGCACCCGTCGCGGCGCGGACGCGCTGAACGCGATCCGCGTCGGCGTCCGCGTGCAGCTGGACGACGTGAAGCCCCACCATGTCCACGAGCGTGGCGATCGCGCCCTCGGGCTGCTTGGAGAAGACGCCCACCTTTCGCGCGCGCCGGCCCGCGAGCGTGTCCCGCGCCTGCATCGGCGTGCGCTCGCGCGGACCGCCGGCGAAGATGACGCCGAGATACTGCGCGCCAGCGGCGTCGGCGAACTCTGCGTCCACCGCACGCGTGAGACCGCAGATCTTCACGTCAACGGGCACGGGCCATCCGGGGTACGGCTGCGAGCAATCGCGTGGCCGCGGCAGGATCCGCGGCGGCGGAGATGCTCGAGCCTACCAGCACGGCGTCGGCGCCGCACTGCGCATAGCGTTCTACGTCGGCGCGGGACTTCACGCCGCTCTCGGCGATTGCGACGAGCCCGCCCGGGATGCGCGGCACCAGCCGTTCGGCCGTCGAGGGATCGATGACCAGCGACTCGAGGTCACGGTTATTGACGCCGATCATCGTCGCGCCGACCTCGAGCGCGCGGTCGAGCTCGGCCTCGTCGCGGATCTCGACCAGGAGCTCGAGCCCCAGCGCGCGTCCGGTCTCCATCATCTCTCGCAGCCGCTCCTGGTCCAGGGCCCGAGCGATCAGGAGCGCCGCGGACGCACCGGCGGCGCGAGCTTCCACGAGCTGGATCGGGCGGACGTGAAAGTCCTTCTTGAGCGCCGGAACGGTGAGCGCAGCCCGGACTGCCTCGAGGTCGTCCACCGAGCCCGAGAAGTGGACCGGCTCGGTGAGCACGCTGATCGCGGCAGCCCCGCCCGCCACGTAGGCCCGAGCCTGCGTCACCGCGTCGAGATCGGGCGCGATGGACCCCTTGGACGGCGACCGCCGCTTGACCTCGGCGATGAGCGCGACGTCGTCGCGGCGAAGTGCCGCCTCGAGCGACGGAGCAGCGGAGGTGGCAGCGGCGAGCCGCTCGAGCTCGGCCGCCCGACTCGAAAGGCGAGTCGCGCGTGCCTCAGACTCCCCACAAATCGTCCCTAGTACGCCCCCCGGTGGGGTCCAGCGAAGAAATGCTTGCACTTCGGGACCTATTCGGATATCCTATTCGGGGGTTGTTCGGGGCAGCGCACAAGCCGCCCGCCGCGCGAGCGGTCGCGATTGCCAACTTTCGCAGGAGCCGCCATGCCGCTGACCAAGCGTCAACGCGAGATTCTAAACTATCTGACGCTCTACTCGGAACAAAAGGGCTATGCCCCGAGCTTCGAGGAGATCGCCGACAACTTCAATTACAACTCGCTCGCGACGGTGCACGAGCACCTCAGCAATCTCGAGCGCAAGGGATACATCAAGCGGTCGTACAACGAAAGCCGCGCGATCGAGATCCTTCCGAGCGAGCTGGTCCCGAAGGCGATCGAGCTTCCCCTCCTTGGTGCAGTCGCGGCCGGTGTCCCGATCGAAGCGATCGCGCATCAGGAAACGCTGGCGGTTCCCGATTCGTTCGTGCAGCGCGGTGGCAACCACTACGTGCTCCGCGTGCGCGGCAACTCGATGATCGAGGAGCACATCCGCGACGGCGACTTCGTGATCGTGAACGAGCGCCAGCGGGCGGACAATGGCGAGATGGTCATCGCCATGCTGCACGGCAATTCGGCGACGGTGAAGAAGTTCTACCGTGAGCGCGACGGCCGCATTCGTCTCCAGCCCGCCAACGAGACGATGGCGCCGATGTACGTCCACGAGAACGACATCACGATTCAGGGCATCGTCGTCGGCGTGATGCGTCGCTACTGAGCGACGCGGCTCCGCAAAGTAGAAAGGCGCCTCCAATGGAGGCGCCTTTTTTCATTTCGTCCGTTCGCAGTTGGTCAACTCGCGGCGAACGCTCGACGAAGCCGCTCCAGTGCGGCCAGCCCCGCTCCGTCGTCGAGTGCCGCCTGGACGCGCACGAGCGATGCGTCGAAGTCTCCCTCGGCGAGGCCAGAGACATAGAGTGCCGCGGCGGCGTTCAGGAGCACGGCGGCGCGCGCCGTCGGCGCCGCCGTTCCCTCGAGTACCTTGAGCACGGCCGCCGCGTTCTCCGCCGGAGGCCCACCTGCGAGCTCCTCGACGCGACCCTCGGGAAAGCCGTATCGCTTCGGCTCGATCGTCCATTCGCGCGAGCTTCCGTCGCGGATCTCGATCACCTGCGTCGGCCCCAGCGGCGAGATCTCGTCCATCCCCGGTTCGCCGTGCACGACGAGAGCATGACGCGTCCCGAGTGCCTGCAGCGCGCCCGCGATCAGCGGAACACGGCGCGCATCCGCGACGCCTACTACTTGTCGCCCCGCGCTCGCCGGATTGGCGAGCGGGCCGATGATGTTCATCACCGTCGGGATGCCGAGCTCGCGGCGCACCGGCCCGACGTGGCGCATCGCCGGGTGCATCAGCGGTGCGAACATGAAGACGATGCCCGCCTCGCGCAGCGCACGCTCCATCACCGACGGCGACACATCGATGGGTACGCCCAGCGCCTCCAGCACGTCAGCGCTGCCGCACTGCGACGTGAACGAGCGGTTGCCGTGCTTGGCGATCCGGACACCGGCCCCCGCCGCGAGTAGCGCGGCGGCGGTCGAGATGTTGAACGTGTTGACCGCGCCGCCGCCGGTGCCACAGGTGTCCACGAGGTCGTCCGGACGTTCCGCCGGCAGGTGAACCATCGCGCCGCGGAGCGCGCCGGCCGCGCCGGCGACTTCCTCCGGAGTTTCGCCCTTCACGCGGAGGCCGATCAACAGCGCGGAGAGTTGAGCGACGGTGCCCTCCCCCGACATCACGGCATCGAACGCCTCCCGCGCCTCCTCGGCGGTGAGTGACGCTCCCGATGCGAGGCGGCGAATGGCGTGCTGAAGCGGGGGGACTGGGCTAGCCGACACTCAGCGATTCGAGCATCCGCTCCGGCAGCCGCGACTGGGTCGCGACGAGGCCGATGACGAGCGCGAGCAGCCGCACGCGCTCGACGTCCTCATCGACGAAGATTCCCTGCATGGCGCGGTTCGTCAGGTTGACCACGCCGACCAGCGAGCCGTGGTAGATGAGCGGGAAGCTGATGAACGACCCCGTCGTGAAGTACTCGTCGCGCAGCAGCGGGTGCGACTTCGCTTCGGCGACGTCCTGGACGAGCAGCGGCTGGCGGGTGGTGGCCACCTTGCCGGCCACACCCTCGCCGAACTGAATCCGGTACCCGGGCGGCACGTTCGGCGCGATGCCGCGTGCGGCCGCGAGGTAGAGGGCCTGCTCCTCCGGTGCGTGCAGCAGGAGCGAGCAACGCTGCGCGCCCATGTCGTCACCGACCAGCGTGAGGAGCCCGCTGACCATCTCGCGCGGATCGTCGGTCGTGGCGTCGAGCGTGAGGACGCGATCGATCAGGTACAGCGTGCGTGTCTTCTGACGGAGCGACTCGCTGCGGCGATGCAGCTCGATGTGTGCCTTCTCGAGCTGCTCGACGGCGGCACTCACCTGCGCTTCCACCGCGGCGGCGCGGCGATTCGACTGTCGCGCGTCCTCCAGCGCATGCGCGGCCTCGCGCTCCAGTGCGACCAGCCGCTCGGGATCCGCCTGCATCGCTTGAGGTCCCGACGCCTTGAGCAACTGCTGCTCGAGCGTCGCGAGCTTCCGCTCGTACTCGCCGTGCACGCGCTGTGTCACGTCCTCGAGGGTGCGCACCGCCTCTTCGCGAGCTTCGCGCTCGAGGAACCGGAGGTAGGCCAGCTCGAACAGCGCGACGGCGGGCGTGAGGCGCTCCGAGGTCCGCGTGCCGAAGAATTTGCGCGTCTCGTAGAGCACGATGATGCCCGATAGCTGCCCCTCGAACCGCAGCCCGCGGAGCGCGAGCCACCCGACGTCGCTGAAGCGCTTCAGGGCGAACAGCGGGGCGAACTCGTCGGAATGGTCGGCGAAGTCGACGAAGGTGTTCCCCGTCGCCACGGCGATGCGCTCGCGCGTCGGCAGGTGGTCGAACGTCGTGTCCAGCCGCGTGTGAACGACCGTGTCACCATTCGCCATGAGCCGGTCGACCAGCATCTCGCGACGCGCGTCGTACCGCACCAGTGCGATCTGCGCGAAGCGATCGACCTCCTGGAGCGCGTCGGCGAGCGCGAGAAGCGCCGCATCCACGTCGGGAGAGACGCTGAGTGCGTGTGCGAGAGTGGCGAGTGTACGAGGAGGCATCCGGCGGGAAGGAGGAACCGGTCACGGTTCGAGACGGCGCGGAAAATTGGCCGTTCTGCGACGGCAAAGTCAATCACGTCGGCGCGCTGTGCTCCGTCGTCGTGCGTCTCGATGCGATGCCCGCGCCACGCCGTTTTGCTTGACACTCCCCCCTCATGGGGTAGCTTTCGGTGCGATGCCGACTCGCATGCTGCTGCTCGTGTTGCACTATGACGGCACGAACTTCAGCGGGTGGCAGCGTCAGCCCGATCGCCGCACCGTGCAGGGTGAGCTGGAGACCGCGCTCAGCAGGCTCTGCGCCGGACCGGTCGCCGCACTCGGATCCGGTCGAACGGATGCCGGTGTTCACGCGCGGGGGCAGGCGGTCGGGGTACGCGTACCCGAGAAGTGGGCAGCACCTGCGATGCGACGCGCGCTGAACGCGCTCCTCCCGGACGATCTCTGGGTGGCAGACGCGCATGCGATGCGAGACGACTTTCACGCGCGATACAGCGCGACGGCACGGGCGTACAGCTATTACGTGGGCACGGACGACGAGGCGGCCTCGCCATTCCGACGCCGCACGGAGTGGGTCGTGCAGCGACCCCTCGACGGGGCCGCGCTCGCACTCGCTGCGGCGGGCCTCGTCGGCGACCACTGCTTCCGCGGCTTCGCCGTCCAGGGGACCGCGCCGGCGGACGATGACCACCGCTGCGAGGTGCGGCGCGCCGAGTGGCGGCCCCGACCCGGAGGGCTCGTCTTCGAGATCGAGGCGAACCGCTTCCTGCATCACATGGTGCGCTTCCTCGTCGGCACGATGATCGACGTCGCCCTCGGACGCCGTCCGGCCGCCGATGTCGAGACGCTCCTTCGAGCGAGCGACAACTCCGCTGTGTCTCCTCCCGCGCCGCCGCACGCCCTCTTTCTCGACCGGGTGTGCTATCCGGGCGAACTCTTTCTCTCCGGAGCATGAAGATCTACCTGGCCACCGCCAGCGCCGAGGACGTCGCATGGGGCGCCGCGCATGGCATGCTCGATGGCGTGATCACGTCGCCCGGCCTCCTGGCCGACGACGCGGACGCCGAGATGCGTACGCATCTCGCCGAGCTGTGCCGCCTCGTCCATGGTCCCATCTTCGCGTCGGTCCACTCCGTGGACGGAGCGAACGCATATCGTGACGGAAAGGAGCTCGCGAAGATCTCCGATCAGATCGTCGTCCAGCTGCCGCTCGTCGAGGAGACGCTCGGCGCCATGCGGCGTCTGCAGGCCGACGGCATCCGTGTGTCCGCGACCCAGGTGTTCAACGCGGCGCAGGCGCTCCTTGCCGCGCGGGCCGGCGCATCGAGTGTCGTCACGCCGGTCGATCGACTCGACGCGGCGGGGCACGACGGCGTATCGACCATCGCGGCGATGCGCGCTGCATTCGACGCGTCGGATGCGGAATGCGACGTGATCGCGTTGCACGCGACGTCGCCGGCGCAGTTCGGCGCCTGCGCCGTCGCCGGCGCCGACGCAGTTGGCCTCTCCGCGGACCTCTGCCGCAGCTTCCTCGTTCACCCGCTTACCGATCGTGGCATCGACGAGTTTCTCGGCGACGTCACGCGTCTTCGTCGCGCATGGCCTTCTTGATTCGTCCCGCTGCTCCGCTCCTGCTCGCGTCGGC
>Ga0068865_100002392_pt1 | contig 11065 bp, 10 predicted proteins | sample KBSMisM12_FD_75293 | JGI IMG/M metagenome (GOLD analysis project Ga0068865, IMG submission 75293) | Miscanthus rhizosphere microbial communities from Kellogg Biological Station, Michigan, USA - KBS Miscanthus M1-2 | ecosystem: Host-associated > Plants > Roots > Rhizosphere > Soil ...
GGGCGACATGGCGGCGATCCTCACCGGCCTCGAGCGGCACGACGTCCTCTTCGTCGACGAGATCCACCGGCTGAACCGCGCGATCGAAGAGATCCTTTACCCGGCCCTCGAGGACTTCCGACTCGACATCATCGTCGGTCAAGGCGCCGCTGCACGCACGCTCACGCTCGACCTGCCGCCGTTCACGCTGATCGGGGCGACGACGCGGACGGGCCTCCTGACGACACCGCTTCGCGACCGCTTCGGCATGACGTTTCGGCTCGACTACTACGACGCGCCCGAGCTCGGAACGATCGTGCGCCGGTCGGCGCGAATCCTCGACGTCGAAATCGCGGAAGACGCCGCCGACGAGATTGCCCGGCGCTCGCGCGGAACGCCGCGCATAGCGAACCGCATCCTCAGGCGCGTGCGAGACGTGGCGCAGGTGAAGCACGACGGCGTGATCACGAACGAGGTGGCACGGGAGGCGCTCGAGCTGCTCGAGGTGGACGACCGCGGGCTCGAGCGAATCGACCGCGAGCTGCTCTCGACGATCCTCCTCAAGTTCGGCGGTGGGCCGGTAGGGCTCTCGACGCTGGCCGTCGCACTTGGTGAGGAGCAGGACACGATCGAGGACGTGTACGAGCCGTTTTTGTTGCAGCTCGGTTTCCTTCAGCGCACGCCGCGCGGCCGCATCATCACCGAGCTCGGCCGGGAGCAGCTCGGAGCCCCGCCGGCTGCGGACGGCACGAAGCTCTTCTGAACCGGTCCAGCGGGCGAAACCCGCCGCCCGGGTCCCGCCCAACTGGGAAAGAGGTGAAGGGCCGGAAACCGCCGCATTGGTTCCGGCCCTTCATGAAATGTCCGCCCCGGCCGCAGTGTCCCGGGGCTCGCTCTACCCGCAGTGCAGAGCGTTTGAGGACAAGTGGTACGTGAGGAGCATGGATCACCCACGCTGGTTGATTCCTCCCCCTTCGGGTGGTTCATCCAGGTGCTTCACTTCACCCACCAGGGGGAGTGCGGAAACCGCTTTTCGCCTCAATGTGAGTCCCAGGAGGATCGTGAGGGGCCGCAGCTCACATCCTCCAACGCGGCGGTCGCAGGGTTGCCCTGCGACCGCCCACCTCAGACCTGTCCGGTGCCAGGCACGGGACGGCGCCGTAACGGCCAGGTCCGCACCGCCGCGAGGACCCACGGTGCGAAGAGGAGGGCCATGACGTCGAACCAGACGTAGCCGGAGGCGACGCCGCTCGGCGGATTGCCGTCGGGGATGCCGAGCCCGGGGAGCTTCTCGGCCCAGCGCCAGGTTCCGATCGCAGTCCCGTAGAGCTCGAGCGCCGCGACGACGAGGAAGACGCCGGCGTAGGCCGCGCGCGCCCGGGAGCGCCAGAGAAAAGCGAGCAACAACGGGATCCCGAGCGCGCCGGCTGCATCGAGTCGTGTGAGCACCGTCAGTCCGAGCACGCCCCAGAGCAAGGCGGCTCCGCCGGCGACGAGCACCAGCGCACGTGAATGGCGCCGCAGCCCTTCGCTGAGCGCGAGCCCGGCCATGAAGACGAGCCCGTGCGCCGGTGGGACGAACGTGGGCAGGTTGTGCAGGCGGTAGGTGTAAACGCCCCAAAGGAGCGATCCAGTCAGCTCGGCCACCGTCGCGGCGCAGATTACGACGGCCACCTGCGTACGTCGTTCTGCCGTCAGGGGCCAGGCCGCGGCGATCACGACGATCCACGTCAACACGCCGAGCGCGAGCTGGCCGTGGAGGTCGACCTGCGTATCCATCGCCAGCAGCGCCGCCAGGTACGCGGCGATGAGAGCGGCGCGAGTCACCGACGGAACTGCATCTCGTGCCAGGACGGCACGGGTGCAAGCTCCAGGAGTGCGCGGTCGCCGTTCGGGTCGCGGTAGCCGAAGTCGGAGGAGTCGTCGTCCCACGCGACCTCGAGGAGCCCCTCCTTGACGCGGTGGTCCAGCCAGGCCCCGCGGAAAACCAGCTTCTTCAGCCAGTAGACGAGTGACTCGCCTCCGACGAGCGACACGCGTTCCCAGTGGCGCACGAGGTAACGACCGAGACCGCTGCGCGGCTCGTCGATCCAGTCGCGCTCGACGAGCTCGACGAGATCGGCGGTCTCGTCGTCGTCGAGTTCGTTGTCGCCGACGAGACCGAGCTTGACCGCGGCGGCGGTGACGCGTTCTTCGAAGTCGGAGCGGTTGAAGCCGAAGCGGTAGCCAAGGAACTCGACGACGTAGTCGTCCCCGGAGACGTAGTTGGCTTCGATCACGATTGAACGATAGCTCCGCGGTAGGCTCGTCTCATGAGTACGAGACTGGCTGCAGCCTCCGGCGCGGTGACCGCTCTTGTCCTCGTCGCCGTCTGGGTGAGCGACCTCTCGTTCGGGCGCGCCATCCTGCTCGCGCCAGTTCTGGTCATCGGCGTTGCTGCGGTCGCCGGGCTCGTCGTCTTCTGGGGCCGCGTGGGCTGGGACTCATTCCGGCAGGCCCGCCACCCGAGGCTCGTGATCGCAGCCGCCCTGGCGTTCGTTCTTCTGCTGGTGGGCCTGACCCTGCTCGGCGTCCAGCTGCCGCGCGAGTAGGTCGGATTAGCCGGGGGTTAGGACGGGGGTTCACCGTACCCGTAAACACCGGCTGGCCTGGTGTCCCGAAAACCCTCGACCTGCGACGGTAACGACATGACCGATTCGACTCTCACAGAGCTTCATCATCGTTCCGCTGACGGCATCGAAGTCTCGTTGCTCTGGAGCCGTGTGACGAACGCGCTGACGGTTGCGGTGGAGGACAGCCGCTCCGGGCAGAGCTTCGTGCTTCCGGCACCGGCTGAGAAGGCGCTCGATGTGTTCGAGCACCCGTTCGCGTACGCGGCCTAGAGCAGCGCAGCGAGCGCGTCGCGCAGCCGCTCGAGGTCGGCAGCGTCGTTGTAGCCCTGGAACGACGGACGGATGAAGCGGTCGTCTCTGCGCTCGAAGACCGGGATCTCGATCCGGTGCTCGTCGTAGAGGCGCTCCTTCAGATCCGGAGGCGTGTCTTTCGGAACTCGGAGCGTGACCATCTGGCGAAAGAAGTCCTTCGAGTCGGGCGTCACTCCCTCGAGCCCTAGCTCGTTGCGCGCCCGCCGCGCCAACTCGTGACACCGTTCGCGCACCACGTCCCAGTCGCGCTCTCGCTGCCACTCGATCGCAGTGGGAACGGTGAGATACGCCGAGGGATCCCGCGTACCCTGCTTCTCGTGGCGCGTGACGAAGGCCGGATCGTCGCCCTTGTAGCCCCAGCTGATCGTGAGTGGGTGCACGTCGCGCTGCAGCTCGCGCCGCACGTAGAGGAAGCCGGCACCCTTGGGCGCGCAAAGCCACTTGTGGCAATTGGCGCTGTAGTAGTCGGCGTCGAGGGAGGCGAGGTCGAGAGGGAGGTGGCCCGGGACGTGCGCTCCGTCGACGACGGTTCGGATCCCACGCTCACGCGCGCGCCTGCAGAGCTCCGCGACGGGCAGGGTGAATGCTGTCTGGGAGGTGTAGTGGCTGATGAAGAGCACCTTCGTGCGTGGCCCGACTCCGGCCCAGATCGTGTCCGCCACCTCGTCGGCGCTCGTGACGGGCAAACGGATGGGAGTTCTGACGTACCGCGCGCCGAAGTCGCCGCAGACGTGCTCCCAGGCCAGGTCGAGCGCGCCGTATTCGAGGTCCGTGGACAGGACCTCGTCGCCGGGCCCGAGCCCGAGTGGCCACGCAGCGATGTTGACGCCGGTGCTCGCGTTGGGGACGAAGACGAGGTCGTCCGCATCCGCGCCGACATAAGCGCCGAGTGCGGCTCGTGCCTCCCCTAGCAGCTCGTCGAGCCGCCGGGCCAGAAACAGCACCGGTTGGCGCTCGAGCTCGAGCTGCCACTCCTGATAGCGCTCGAATACCGTGATCGGGACGGCGCCGAAGGAGCCGTGGTTCAGAAACGTCACACTCGGATCGAGCAGGAACTCGGCTCTCAAGGCGGTGCTGTCCGACACCGTTCGTACGGTAGTCGTGCATGTCAGAGGGCATCTGGACCATCCGTCCGTGCCCGCACCGGCAGGCGAGCGACCTCGCGAAGGAGCTCGACCTCAGCGAGATCACGGCAAGCGTGCTCGTCCGGCGCGGCTACGGCGACCCCGACGAGGCGCGGGCTTACCTGGCCGGCGAACAGCCCCTGCACGATCCACGGCTGCTCGGCGCCATGGACGCGGCGGTCGAGGCGATCAACGCGGCAATCGCGGCCGGCAAGCGGATCTGCGTCCACGGCGACTACGACGTCGACGGGATCTGCGCAACCGTCCTCGCGGTGCTCGTCCTGCGCGAGCTCGGAGCCGACGTCGAGTGGCATCTGCCGAGCCGCTTCGACGAGGGCTACGGAGTCAGCGGCGAGACGCTCGAACGACTGGCCGCGGAAGGTTGCGGGCTCGTCCTCACCGTCGACTGCGGCATCACCGCGGTCGAGGAGGTGCGCCGGGCGCGCAAACTCGGTCTCGACGTCGTCGTCACCGATCACCACCGGCCGGGCGACGAGCTGCCGGACTGTCCGATCGTCGCGACTCGCCCCTCCGACTACCCGTTCCCGGAGCTTTGCGGCACTGGCGTCGTCTACAAGCTCGGCCAGGCCCTGCTCGGGCCGGAGTCCGACTTTCTGCGACGGCACCTCGACCTCGTCGCGCTCGCGACCATCGCCGACGTCGTGCCGCTCGTGGGTGAGAACCGGTCGCTGGCGATTGCCGGGCTCCGAACGCTCGCCCGTACGCAGAAGCTAGGCCTACGCGCACTGATGAAGGTCGCGCACGTCGACCCGGCGGCAGTCGACGCCGGCAAGGTCGGGTTCCGGCTCGCGCCCCGCATCAACGCCGCGGGGCGGCTGGGCCACCCTCGCGCGGCGCTCGAGCTGCTTCTGACCGAAGACGCCGACGAAGCGTGCCTTCTCGCCGATCGTCTCGAGGAGCTGAATGGCGACCGGCAGGCGGTCGAGAACAAGATCCTTCGTGCGGCAATCGCACAGGTCGAAGAGTGGCCCGAGGCGAAGCGACGTCGGCGCGCTTATGTGGTCTGGGGAGAGGACTGGCACGAAGGCGTGATCGGGATCGTGGCGTCGCGGCTCGTCGAGCGCTATAACCGGCCCGTCGTCCTGATCGCCGGCGGCGAAGGGTTCTGGAAGGGGTCGGGCCGCTCGATCTCCTCGTTCGACCTGCACGGCGCCCTCCATGCTTGTTCGACCTTCCTCGAGCGCTTCGGCGGCCATCGTGCGGCCGCCGGCCTCTCGATCGCGCCGGAACGCATCGAGCAGTTCGCGGAGGCGTTCGCGAAGCAAGCCGAGGGCCTGCTCGACCCCGAAGACCTCGTCCCCACAACCATGGTCGACGCAGTGCTCCCCCGCGGCGCGAAGCTCACGCTCGAGCTCTGCGAGGAGCTACGACAGCTTGCGCCGTTCGGGCTCGCGAATCCGGACGTCACGCTGTTGGCACCCGGCTGCGAGCTCGGTGAGCTGGCGACCGTCGGTGAAGGCAAGCATCTTCGCTTTCGCGTGCAGCGCGACGGTCGCGATGCGGGAGGTGCGATCGCCTTCGGTCAGGGCATGCAACTCGACCGCTTCCGAAGAGAAGGCCGCTACGACGTGGCGTTCCGGCTGCAGGAGAACCACTGGAACGGCACCGTCTCACCACAGCTGCTGGTCCGCCGCGTCTTCGACGCCGACGATCGTTTCGACGAGGTGTACGCGTGGCTGCGCATTCAGTGGCAGGCAGCGTCGCGCGACGGCCAGGCACAGGCGATCTTCGACGAGCTCGAGGTCGAGGAGGGTGGACCGAAACGACATCCGCTCGAGTCCGAGACGTTCCGCTCACTGCTCGCCGAGCCCGCCTTGCTGCGCGCCGCGTGAAGATCCGCCCCGAGCGGGATGGGGAGCAGGCCGCCATCTGGAAGATCAACGAGGAGGCATTCGGCAGGGTGGTCGAGGCCGATCTCGTCGACGCGATTCGCGCATCGGACCGATTTGTCCCCGAGCTTTCGCTCGTTGCGGAGGAAGGCGGCGAGCTCATCGGGCACGTGCTGCTGAGCTACGTTCGGATCGAGCCCGGGGGACATCCCGTCCTCCAGCTTGGTCCGCTCGCGGTGCTTCCGTCGCACCAGGGCCGCGGCGTCGGCAGCGCGCTGATGCGGCACGCGCTGCGTGCTTCGGACGCGCGCAAAGAGCCGCTGATCCTGATCGAAGGCAACCCTCGCTACTACGGAAAGTTCGGCTTCGAGCGTTCGACCCGCGCCGGCATCGAACCTCCGCCCGGCGTGAGCGGCGAGTACTTCATGGCGCGCACGCTGACCGCGCACGACCCGGCGCTCCGCGGGCAAGCGATCTATTCGGACGCGTTTCTGGCGGCCAGCTAGCGCGCGTGGCCGAGCGACGCCCGGCGTACCCGGCGCGCCTTCGGCCGAGAGCCGGACAGTGCGTCGAGCGCGAGGATCAAGCGCGCTGCGCGCGCTGCGGCCCTGCGTTCTTGTCGGCGTCTGTACCAGTGCATGGACGACTCCCCTTCATCATCGGAACGCGCATTCCTGCCCTTTAGTTACGGAGCCTCGACCGGGGGAGGGAGCCATGGAACCCCGGAGTACACTGAAGGTATGGCGGTCCTTGAGACTCACGAGAAGCATCAGGAGCTCATCGACGAGCTGATTGCGGACGTTTCCGCCTACAACGCGGAGGTCGACCGAGACCTGCTCCGACGGGCTTTCCTCTTCGCTGCCAACGCCCACGAGGGGCAGCAGCGGCGCTCGGGCGAGGACTTCGTACTCCACCCCTGGGGCGTCGCCAAGATCTGCGCACAGCTCCGTCTCGACGACGAGACGATCGCGGCCGCCCTGCTCCATGACGTGGTCGAGGACACCGACGTGGACCTCGAGGAGGTGCGCTCGGAGTTCGGAGACGAGATCGCGAAACTCGTCGAGGGCGTGACGAAGTTGACGCGCGTGCAGTTCCAGAGCCGCGAGCAGGCGGAGGCGGAGAACTACCGCAAGCTGATCGTCGCCATGGCTGCCGACGTGCGCGTGATCCTGATCAAGCTCGCCGACCGGCTGCACAACCTCCGCGAGATCGAGTACCTCGGCAAGCAGAAGCAGATCCAGAAGGCGAAGGAGACGCTCGAGGTCTACGCACCGCTCGCCCACCGGCTCGGCATCCACGCGATGAAGTGGGAGCTGGAAGATCTCGCATTCGAGACACTCCATCCTCGGAAGTACGAAGAGATCAAGGCGATGGTCAGCGAGCGCCGCGCCGACCGCGAGGGGCACGTCGCCGAAGCCGCGCGCGTGCTGCAGCTCGAGCTCGGCAAGGTAGACATCCCAACGGAGATCTCCGGCCGCGCCAAGCACTTCTATTCCATCTACGACAAGATGGCGAAGAAGGGCCGCGAGTTCAACGAGATCTACGACTTGACGGCGATGCGCGTGATCGTCGAGCGCTCGGGCGACGAGGGGACGCGCGACTGCTACGGCGCGCTCGGATTGATCCACTCGCTCTGGAAGCCGATGCCAGGCCGTTTCAAGGACTACATCGCGATGCCGAAGTTCAACCGGTACCGCTCGCTGCACACGACGGTGATCGGACCCGAGGGCCGTCCGCTCGAGATCCAGGTGCGCACGCGCGAGATGCACGAGACCGCCGAGCTCGGCATCGCCGCGCACTGGCGCTACAAGGGTGGCCGCCGGCTGAAGACAGACGAGGCCTGGGAGAGCTGGGTGCGGCAGCTGATGGAGGCCCAGCCCGAGACGATCGACGAGCCCGGAGAGTACAAGCGCGCATTTCTCACCGATCTCGTCGACGACGAGGTGTACGTCTTCACCCCGAAAGGCGAGGTGAAGACGCTTCCCTCCGGCTCGACTCCGATCGATTTCGCCTACGCGGTCCACACCGACGTTGGCCACCGCACGGTCGGCTCGAAGATCAACGGCCGGATCGTTCCCCTGCACTACCGGCTGAAGAACGGCGACTTCGTCGAGATCCTCACGTCGAAGGTCGGCCGCGGGCCCTCGCGTGACTGGATCTCGCTGGCGGCCTCCTCGCGTGCGCGCAACAAGATCCGCCAGTGGTTCTCGCGCGAGACGCGGGAAGACCAGGAGCAGAAGGGCCGTGACGCGCTCGAGCATGCACTCAAAGCGGCGAAGCTGCCGTACCGGAAGCTCGCGGGGTCCGCCGTGCTCGCGGAGGTCATCCGGGACATGAACTTCAAGAAGGCGGAGGACTTCTATCTCGCGCTCGGCTCGGGCAAGATCGGATCCCAGCAGGTCGTGAACAAGGTCCTCCAGCGACTCAAGACCGAACAGGTCGCCGAGGAGGAGGCCGTTCCGCTCAAGGCGCCCCGCGCCAAGCACGCGGTCGGCAGCGAGAACTACGGCATCAACGTGCACGGCGTGGACGACGTGCTGGTCCGGCTCGCAAAGTGCTGCACACCGGTGCCGGGCGACGAGATCGTCGGGTACATCTCGCTCGGCAAGGGCATCACGATCCATCGCGGCGACTGCCCGAATGTCAAGGCGCTCGCGCGCCAGCCCGAACGCTTCACGCCGGTCAGCTGGGACGGTGGTGCCTCACAGAGCTTCCGCGTCCAGGTCGCCGTCGACTCGTGGGATCGTCCTCGTCTGCTCGAGGACGTCGCCCGGACCTTCGCGGAGCACGGCGCCAACATCGTCTCCTACGGCGGAACCGTCGAGGATCAGATGGCGAAGAACTGGTACGTCGCGGAAGTCGGCGACGTGAAAGAGCTGCGCAGCCTGTTGACGGCGTTGCGCAACATCGAAGCCGTGTTCGACGCGTACCGCGTGACGCCCTCGTAACGGGCTCCCTCGATGGAGGGATCATCCCTCGTATGGGCGAGGTACCTCGTTCAAGGGATAGCGCTCGCCCGAAAAGCGACTACAAAGAGTCCACGGGGGAGAGGGCACCAAGCTGCGGCGCCCGACCGTTCTGAGGACAACGGGCGGGCGCGCGGCCTCTTTGGTTCGCGTCGCCCACGCGATCCGAGCGAAAGCTTCGCTTTCGCTCGGGTTTTGGGTACGGCGCTTCGCGCTGAACGTGCGCGGGCGGAGCCCGCGCGACCCGAGCCAAAGCTTCGCTTTCGCTCGGCTTTCAGCTACGCCGCTACGCGGGGAACGTGCGCGGGCCAAGCCCGCGCACTCCTTTGGTGTTGACGCTTGGCGGTGGTTCCCTTCCGTGCGGGCACGGGCGCTGACGCGGCCGCGCCCGCATCGCTTCGCCTGCAGCTAAGCCCGGCTTCGCCTGGTCTTACCTTCCGGCTTTGGTGGTCCAGGTGCCTCGCGCGTTTTAGGGCGACCACGCCTCGCCGCCGGTGTCCCACCCGACGAGACAGTACGGCGCGATCAGCTCCGCTACCTGTTCGAGGGACGTCCTGTCCTGGTCGTCACCGCTGACTGCGAGCTCTGCAACCACGTTGCCGTCGTAGGAGATCGGGATCCGCACCGGGTCTCCTGTTCGCTCTCCCTCCGACGGGCCGAGGACCAGGTCACCCTCCTCGAGGAACGAGATTCCGACCCACGGATGGCGCTCGTGAAGAATGGCGACGACTCCTCGCAGCAACTCGTCGGCTTCGCTGCCCTGCTCGATGAGCCGGCCGACCTCCTCGACCGCGCTCGGGCTCGTGCTCACACCTCGAGGGTCTCGCCCTCGAACGAACGGATCGCGTCCTTGTACGACTCCGGGATCGCAACGGCCTTGCGCTCGTCGAGGTCGACCAGCACGAGCGTCTGGGTTGCCGTCACCATCAACTCGTCGTCGCGAGCCCGATACGCGGCCAGTTCGTACGTAACGCTCGTGCGGCCGATCCGCGCCATGCGCACGTAGACCTCGATCAGGTCGTCGAAGACGGCGGGCGCGAGGTAATCGATCGTGCAGGCACGCATGACGAATTCCTCACCTTCCTCGCCGATGTCCATTCCGAGAAGCCCGAGGTTGCGGTGGTACTCGACGCGTGCGAGGTCGAAGTAGGGGAGATACCGGCCGTAGTAAACGATTCCCTGCGCGTCCGTATCAGAGAAGCCGACCCGTGTCTGCGCGCTGAACTTGAACGGGGGCTTCTCCTTCAGCTCCGAATCACCTCGAGGACTTCGTCGCGTTTGCGCTCCATCAGTTCGGGAGAGAGGGCTTCGAGGTTCAGACGGAGCAGCGGCTCTGTGTTCGACGGCCGGACGTTCATGTGCCAGTCCGGTGCGTCCACCGAAAGGCCGTCTAGGTGGGAGACGATGCCCTCTTGGCCGAAGCGCTCCTTCAGCTCCTGCAACTTGAGCGCCACGTCCGGGACTGGGGTATTCAGCTCGCCGGTGATGAAGTAGCGGGCGCGGTACGCGGCCAGCAGCTCCGAGAGCTTCTGGCCGCGCTTCGAGATCAGCTCGAGCATGAGCAGAAACGGAATGACGCCCGAGTCGGCCCGTGAGAAGTCCTGGAAGTAGTAGTGGCCGGAGACCTCGCCGCCGAAGACGGCGCCCTCCTCACGCATGCGGTGCTTGAAGAAGGCGTGGCCGACACGATTGATGAGCGGAATGCCGCCGGCGCGCTCGATCGTCTGCGGCACCGCCCAGCTAGCGCGCACGTCGTAGAGGATCTTCGCGCCCGGTTCCTTTTCGAGAATCGATTCGGCGAGCAAAGCCGTTACGAAGTCGCCGGGAACGAACTCGCCGGTGTCGTCGACGAAGAAGCACCGGTCCGCGTCTCCGTCGAAGGCGACGCCGAGATCGGCCTGTTCTGCATGCACCTTCTCGATGATGAACTGACGATTTTCGGGCAGCAGTGGGTTCGGTTCGTGGTTCGGGAAGGTCGCGTCGGGCTCGAAGAAGTAGCGCACAGCGTCGATCGGCAGGCGCTCGAGAATCGGCCCCAGCATGACTCCGCCCATTCCGTTCGCAGCGTCGATCACGACGCGGAGGGGCTTGACGGCGTCGACGTCGATGAAGGATAGGACGGCATCGGCCCAGCGCGGCCAGATGTTCTCCTCGCGGACATGTCCTCGGGTCTGACCCTCCGGCACGTCGTCGAGGGCCATGGCCCGGCTACGAATGTCCAG
>Ga0068865_100002398_pt1 | contig 11053 bp, 7 predicted proteins | sample KBSMisM12_FD_75293 | JGI IMG/M metagenome (GOLD analysis project Ga0068865, IMG submission 75293) | Miscanthus rhizosphere microbial communities from Kellogg Biological Station, Michigan, USA - KBS Miscanthus M1-2 | ecosystem: Host-associated > Plants > Roots > Rhizosphere > Soil ...
GGCCCTGACGGCGCGTTGACCGCGCAGTTCGATGCTGTCAGTGGGTGGCTCGGCCGGTTCGGTATTTCGGCCGCCAGCATCACGGCGCGTCTGGCGGCAGCCGCCGAGGGCATCGCATCACGCCTGGGAGGCATGGCGGGCTCGGTCGCGTCCGGCACGTTCGGTGTGCTTCTCGGGCTCTTCTTCGTTTTCTTGACCATGCATGTCGTGTTGCGACACTGGTCGCGCATGGTGTCGGCGGTCGCGGCTGTTTCACCGCTCGACCCGAAAGATACGCGAGCCCTGCTCGGGGAGTTTCGGCGGGTAGGGCGGCTGACATTGTCGGGGACGGTTGTGACGGGTGTCGCCCAGGGCGTGCTCGCGGGACTTGGCTTCTGGATCACCGGCGTGCCCCAGGCGGCGTTCTTCGGCATTGCGACGGCGCTGGCATCACTGGTCCCGGCCGTCGGGACCCTCCTGATCTGGATTCCCGCGGGGCTGTACCTATTCGCCACCGGGCACCCCGGCAAGGGCATCATCGAGCTCCTCTGGGGTGCGCTGGTGGTCGTGGGCTTCAGCGACTATGTCGTGCGGCCCCGTCTGGTAGGCGGCGAAACCATCCCTGCCTTGCTCGTCTTCATCGCGCTATTCGGCGGACTGGAGGTGTTCGGGTTGGCGGGTCTCGTCGTCGGTCCGGTGATCGTTTCACTCGCCGTGGCCGTGCTCCGCCTTTATGCGGACGAGGAAAAGGCGCGGCGCGGCGCCGGTCGCGGCTCAGGAGGTTGAAATTGACGAAGTACGTCGCATTGTTGTTGACCCTGACCAGTCTGCCCGTTTCGGCCCAATGGCTGGATCATCGCGATCCTCGCACTGCGCGCACAAAAGAGGGCAAGCCCGACCTGGCTGCGCCGGCGCCCCGTCTCAACAACAAGCCCGATCTCTCCGGCCTCTGGCAAGCCGAGCGCACCTCGGAGCGCGAGTACACGAGCGTCCTCGGCGACGGCTTTGTCGGACAGCAAGTCGATCTGCATGACATCAACAAGTTCGTGTTGAACGTACTGTGGGGCCTGAAACCTGAGGACGAACCCCTGACCCCGGAGGGGGCCGCGGCGTACAGGCGCCACCAGGCCACTCCGCAACAGTGGGCGCACACGCAATGTCTTCCCGCAAGCATCCCAGCGGACATGTTCGTGATGACCTTCAAGATGCTGCAGACGCCGACAGAGATCGTGATGCTCACGGAGCTGAACTCGCCGCCGCGCCAGATCTACACCGACGGGCGACAGTTGCGCAAAGATCCGGAGCCTTCCTGGATGGGATACTCGGTCGGGAACTGGGAGGGCGATACTTTTGTGGTGGAGACCAACGGATTCAATGAACGAGCCTGGCTCGACGCGTTCGGCCACCCGCGCAGCGAGCAGATGCACGTGACCGAGCGATATCGCCGGCGCGATTTCGGACATATGGACCTGGAGTTCATCTTCAACGATCCGAAATACTACACGCGGCCATTCGGCCTCAAAACTGCGCTACAGCTGATTCCCGATAGCGATCTGTCCGAGTACGTCTGTACGGAAAACGAAAGAGACCGGGCGCATCTGGGGAAGTAGCGCACCGCCAGGGCGCGCGGGGTCTCCGCATCATCACCCGTGGAGGTAGCTGGGTATGAACGTCGACGTTGTCACGATTGGAGGCGGCATTGGCGGCGCTGCGCTCGCCACGGCGGTGGCACGGACCGGGCGAGCCGTACTCGTGCTCGAGCGCGAGGCCCGATTCAAGGACCGCGTCCGCGGCGAGAACATCCTGCCCTGGGGCGTCGCCGCGGCTCGCCGGCTCGCCATCCTCGACGACCTGATCGCCGCGGGAGGCCGCCTTGTCCCGTTCTTCAACACCTACTTCATGGGCACGCAGACCCAGCATCGCCCGTTTCCGGCGACCACGCCGAGCGGCGAAGCCACCCTCAACATTTACCATCCGGACCTGCAGGAGGCGCTCCTCTCCGGCGCTGCGCGGGCCGGGGCGGACGTGAAGCGTGGCGCGAGCGTGCAAGGCATCACCGAGCAGGATGGCCGATGGACGGTCACCTTCGCCGAGGGCGATCAGACGCGCTCGGTGACGGCGCGCGTCGTCATCGGCGCCGACGGACGTTTCTCGAGGGTGCGTGAATGGGGCGGCTTCACGGTGCGGCGCGATCCAAACAACCTCCGCATCGCAGGGGCTCTTGCGACCGGGGTCGCCGCGCCCGAGGACGGGATCCACCTGTGTCTCGGGCCGGGCTTCGGTACGTTCGTGGCACCGCTCGGCAACGAGCGCGCTCGCGTTTACTTCGTGTACGTGGGAGCCATGGGCGACCGGAAGCTCAGCGGCAAGGACGCAATCTCGGCGTTCGTGGAAGGCTGCCGGGCGACCAATGTGCCGGCATCATGGTTCGACCGGATTGAGGTCGTCGGTCCGCTCGCCGAGTTCGAAGGTGCCGAGCAGTGGGTGTCGTCGCCGGCCAAGCACGGTCTCGCCCTGATTGGCGACGCAGCCGGCGCCACGGATCCGAGCTGGGGATGCGGGCTCTCGAAGACCCTCATCGACGCGGAGACGCTTGCGAATTGCCTCGCCGAGACCGACGACTGGAACGCGGCGCTGGCGCGGTATGCGGCCGCACACGACGACTACGGCGGCAAGCTGCACAACATCACGTCGTGGATGACGGAGCTCTTCTGGAGCGGGGGGCCCGCCGCCGACGCGCGCCGCGCCAAGGTCTTGCCGCGCATGGAGGCGGATCCGACCGGGTTCCCAGACTCGTCCGGCCAGGGGCCCTTCGGCCCGAGCGACGAGAATGCGCGGCGGTTGGTTCTCGGGGAGTGGTGATGATCGACGCCGCGACAGTACGCGAGCAGTTCCAACGGTTCACCCGCCAATCGGACGACAACTCGCTGCTGGCGGACTACGCTGATCTCCTGAGGCGGTACCTCTCGCAACCGTTGTCCGATTCCGAGAGCGCCTGGGCCTATCAGACTCTCGCAAATGTGCTCGCCTGCAGCGAGCATGCAGCAGAGGCGGTGGACGTTCATGAAGCCTTCGAGCGCTGGCTTCCCGGGCACTCTCCGCGGCTGTCGGCGAAGTTCCCGCGGTATCCGGCGCCTGAAGATTCGCGCGAACCGGCGATGGGACCGGACGAGATCCGACTGGAGTTTCTCAGCCAGTCCGTCCAGTTCGCGACCGCGTACGGCGCGGTCGGACGATACCAGGACTATGTGGTGAAGTTCGAGGATGCGCTGGCGCGGCTGCCGCCGACGAACGAGAACGTCGAGCTTCGCGTCGACGCGGTGGGCATCTCGCTCGATGCATCGCACATCGCCCGCGACTTCGAACGGGCGGAGCGTTGCCTTCCCCTTATGCACGCGATCGCGGACGAGGAGCCCGACGCGGACAACGCAGCACGGCTGCACGGACGGATCCTGACCTGGGAGATTCAACTGGCGCGGGCGAGAAACGACCCGGCGCGCATCACCGCGAAGCTCCAGGAAGCACTGTCGCTGCTCGACCGGCTCGAAAGGACGGGATCGTCAGCACGTGCTCTGGGCGGGCTCCGACATAACCTGGCTCACCATCTGAATCAGAGCGGCCGGTACGATCTGGCGCTGCCCGTGCTGGACGCGAAACTGGCGGCGGGAGGCGGCAGTCATGGCGACCACGGCTACGCCTGGCTGATGCACGCGGCCGCGGTCTGGAAGGTCACCCGCGATCGTGCGCGTACGCTCGCCCTGTTGCGCGAGGCTCGTGACCACGACCCCCGCGATCTCATGAACGACTTTCGCACGTCGGCGTTCGAGGACGTGCAGGACGATCCAGAATTCCTGCAGGCGATTTCGCGGTCAGGATGAGGAAGTCGAGCTGCGAAGTACCGTACGACGTCGGGACGATTCACCGCGCCGGCTTGTGCTCGATCAGTTCGATCGCGTTGCCGGCGTTGTCGCTGATGAACGCAAATGCCTCGGTCGGGGTGTCGCGCATCTCGAACGCCATCTTGACGCCCTTGGCTTTCAGCTCCGCGAGGACCGCCGGCAGGTTTTTCACCTCGAAGCCGAAGTGCTTCACGCCGTGCGTCCGGAAGTCTTCTGACGGGTTCTTCCGCGACTCGGGCAGCGGGGCGGCGTCCGCGACCTGAAACAGCTCGATGGTGATGTTCCCCCGACGGAGATCCGCGACCTGCTGCCGGGCATTTGGGTTCGGCGGGCCGCCGCGCACCGTGCCCTTGAAGCCGAGCATCTTCTCGTACCAGGCAATCGACTCCGCGATGTTCGGCACGCTCAGCGCCACGTGATTCCAGGCGATGTCGAACCCGACCGCATCGCCGCGACGTGCGTCGTCCTGGGCGCGGGCGGCACCGGGCAGCACACCACCAAATACGCCGGATAACACGAGGACAACGGCCGTCCTGGGCGCAGCGCGCATGCAAAACCTCCTGGCGAGTGGGTGATTATCTTCGCATAGGCGTGCGCGACATCGTCGAGGACAAGCTGCCGGGCACCTACCGGATTGCCGCCGTTTGACAGGCCGGCGCTGGCGACGCATCCTTGATGTGTGCAGCCGGTGCTTAGGTGCATTGCGTCGGTCGTCTGCGTGCTCGGGTTCGCGCAGAGCGCCATAGCGCTGTGTGCCGGCTGGCAGGCGACGCCGGAAGCACGCATGCAGTGCTGCCAGGACGGGGCCTGTCCGCTCCATCGCCATGATCACGGCGGGTCCCCGATGCAAATGACGCAGGCGGCGGCCGATGACTGCTGTGCGCAATCGCCGCGGGAATCGAGCCCGTCTCCGTCCAGGGTTTTCGCCGGCACCATTACCTGTGCCGTGCTCGATTCGCTCCCGTCCGTCGTCCTGAGCCCCGTGCCTGCGAGCGTGCTCAGCGCTCCGTGGGAAACGCCGTCACCGCCGACGCACGTTCCGAAGCACCTGCTGCTCTCCGTCCTGCTCGTCTAGCCACCCACGGTCCGCGTGTGTCTACCCAGGTTGCAAATCCCGGGCGGTATCGCCGTGCGCGAGCACGGCCTGACGAGTGTCGTGGCCCATGATCAATCGCCTTATTGAACTCTCGCTGAAGAACCGCTTCATCGTGCTCGCCTTGTACGTCGGCCTTGCCGGCTGGGGCTGGTGGGCACTGGGCGCGACGCCCATCGATGCGATTCCAGACCTCTCGGACAACCAGGTGATTGTCTTCACGGACTGGTCGGGTCACAGCCCGCAGGAAGTGGAAGACCAGGTCAGCTATCCGCTGACCGTGAACCTGCAGGGACTCGCCGGCGTCCGCGTCGTCCGATCGCAATCGGCGTTCGGCTTCTCGATGATCTACGTCGTCTTCGACGACAACATCGACCTGTACTTCGCGCGCGCCCGCGTCCTCGAGCGCATGAGTCTCGTGACCAGGAGCCTGCCGGCCGGTGTTGCGCCAACGCTGGGACCCGACGCGACGGGCGTGGGGCACGTCTTCTGGTACACGCTGGAAAGCCGCACGGTGTCTCTGCGCGACTTGCGCAGCCTCCAGGACTGGTTCATCCGCTATCAGCTCAACTCCGTGCCGGGCGTCGCCGAAGTGGCGTCGGTCGGCGGACTTGTCCAGCAGTACCAAATCGACGTCGATCCGAACCGTCTGCGGACGTACAACGTGCCGCTCGGTGCGGTCGTCGCCGCGGTCCGCGACAGCAACCTGAACGTCGGCGGCAACGTGCTTGATTCGAACGGCGCCTGGTTGATCGTGCGCGGCGTGGGGCTGATCGCGTCCGTCGACGACGTCAAGCAGATCGTGGTCGGCGCGTCGGACGGTGTGCCGATTTACGTCGAGCAGGTGGCGGACGTGCACCTGGGCGACGCGTTTCGCGTGGCCTCCCTCGTCAACGGCACGAACGAAGCGGTCGGCGGTGTCGTGGTCGCCCGCAGCGGGGTGAACACCAAGGAGGTCATCGACGCGGTCAAGGCTCGCATCGCCCAGATCCAGCCGGGCCTCCCGCCGGACGTCCGGATTGTCCCGTTCTATGACCGATCAGAGTTGATCGAGCAGGCCTCGGACACCTTGCGACGCGCGTTGATCGAGGAAATGCTCCTGGTCACGCTGGCGCACGTCGTCTTCCTGATGCATTTCCGATCGATCTTGATCGTCACCATTCCGCTGCCCCTGGCGGTGCTCAGCGCCTTCCTCGGGATGTATTACGCCGGTATCTCGTCGAACATCATGAGCCTCGCCGGCATCGCCATCGCCATCGGCGTCCTCGTCGACGCCGGCATCGTCGTCACCGAGAACGCGTTCCGGTACCTCGAGCAACGGAAGATCGATCCTCGCGACCGCCAGCGCGTGTGGGAGACCGTCCTCGAATCCACGCGGCTGGTCGGCCGGCCGGTGTTTTTCTCCATGGCGATCATTTTCCTGGCGTTTGTCCCCGTCTTTGCCCTGACGGGACAAGAGGGCAAGCTGTTCCACCCCCTGGCATTCACGAAGACCTTTGCCGTGCTCGCCGCCACTGTCATCGCGGTCACGCTGGTGCCCGTGCTCTGCACGTTGCTCCTTGGGGGTACATTCCACGCCGAAGAAGACAACCCCGTCATGCGCGTGCTGCGACGGCTCTACCGTCCTGCGCTCGAAACGGCTCTGTCGCATCGCGGCGCGACCGTGTTGGGTGCCGCGCTGCTGTTCGCCGGCGCCCTGTTCGTGGCGCGAGGAATCGGCAGCGAATTCATGCCGCCGCTCAACGAGGGCGACCTCATGTTCATGCCCATCGCGGATCCGAGCATCTCCCTGGAGGAGAACACCCGGATTGCGAAACGCCAGAACGAGATCCTCCTGTCGTTTCCGGAGGTCGCGTACGCGGTGGCCAAGATCGCGCGCGCCGATACGTCCACCGACCCGGCCCCCTTGAACATGACCGAGACCATCGTGCACCTGAAGCCCAGGGATCAGTGGCGGCCGGGGATGACCATCGATCGTCTGCGCGCAGACATGAGTCAGGCCGCTCAGTTGCCGGGCGTCTCGAATATCTGGACGATGCCCATCATCAATCGGATCGATATGCTGACGACGGGGATTAGATCCGAGGTCGGCGTGAAGGTGTACGGCGCGGATCTGTTCGTGCTGGAAGCCTCGGCCCGGCGGATCGCCGATGTCGTCCGGCGTGTGCCGGGCGCGAGCAACGTCTACCCCGAGCAGGTCACGAGCGGCCAGTACCTGAACATTGTCGTCGACCGCGTCGCGGCGGCGCGGTACGGCATCCGTGTCGGTGACATTCAGCAAATCGTCGAAACCGCCGTCGGGGAGGCCGTGCTGACGACGACAGTCGAGGGCCGGCGGCGGTTCCCGGTGCGCGTGCGGTACGCGCCGCAGTACCGCTCGGATCCGGAGGCGCTCGGCCGGGTCCTGGTGTCCGCCTCGAACGGTGCACAAATCCCGTTGAGCCAGGTCGCCCGCATCGAGCACACGCGCGGGCCTGCGATGATCTCGTCGGAGAACGGCCTGTTGATTGCCACGGTGCTCATGAACGTCCAGGGGCGCGATGCCGGCAGCTTCGTCGAGGAGGCCCGTCAGGCCGTCGCGCGCGACGTGTCGTTGCCGGCCGGGTACTACGTGGGCTGGAGCGGACGCTGGGAGAACCAGGAGCACGCGCGGCAGCGTCTCCAGGTGGTGCTGCCCATCGTGCTCGTCATCATCTTCGTGCTGCTGTATTTCACGTACCACTCCATCGTCGAAGCCGCGCACGTCCTGCTCGCGGTGCCGTTTGCGCTTACCGGAGGCGTGTATCTCCTCTGGCTGCTTGGCTACAACTTCTCCGTGGCGGTGTGGGTCGGGTTCATCGCGCTGTTCGGGACGGCCGTACAGACCGGCGTCGTCATGGTTATCTACCTGGAGGAGGCCGTCGCACGAAGGCGCGAAGCCGCGGGCGGTGCGCTGACGCGGAGCGGACTCCGTGAGGCGGTGATCGACGGCGCCCTGCTCCGGTTGCGTCCGAAGGTGATGACCGTCTCCACCGTCATCGCCGGTCTGCTCCCGATCATGTGGAGCACCCGAGTCGGCGCCGAGGTGATGAAGCCCCTCGCCACACCGGTGCTTGGCGGCATGGTGTCTTCGCTCCTCCACGTGCTCATCGTCACGCCGGTCCTGTTCTACTGGCTGCAGGAGCGCCGTCTGGGACTGCCGCCGGACCGGGTTACGAGCGAGGCGCGGCCGGTGCTGACGACGCGTCGCCTCGTCGTGGGCGTCGGCGCGGTCGCGCTGATCGTGGTCGCGGTGGGTGCGGCACAGACCTGGCGGGCACATCGCGCCGTCGACCGCCCGGCTGGCGCACCGGTCCAGCAGATTCGCTCCGGCGACCTCACCATCGTGCTGTTGTCGCCCGAGGGCGCGCTGCATATGGGACGGAATGCCTACGTGTTCGAATTCAGGCGCGCCAACGGCGCCCTGATTGACGTCGGCGCGGTGCGCTCGAGCGCCAACATGGCCATGCCGGGCATGGTCATGTCGGGCGGCGTGGAGGTGAGCCGGACGACGGTGCCGGGCCGGTACCAGGCGACCGCCGAATTCGGCATGGCCGGTGCCTGGAAGATGGCAATCGAATGGGACGGCCCGGCGGGACGCGGGTCGGTGGATTTTGAAGGGCCAGTGCGATGACCAAGAAACTCTGGATCGTGACGGCATGCGGAGTCCTGACCTGGAGCGTGCATGTGCGCGCGCAGAGTCCGCTCGAGCCGCTGGCGTCGCAATACGTCAACACAGAAACCGGCATCACGCTGGCTGAGGCCACCGCCCGGGCGCTGGCACAAGAGCCGACGCTTCGTGCGACGCGGACAGAAGTGGACGTCGCCCGGGGCGGGCAGCTTCAGTCCGGGTCGCATCCCAATCCCACCGTGTCCTTCATGCAGCAGATGGAGCCGGGCGGGACGGACAGCCAGACCCGGATTGAGCTGCAGTGGCCGCTGGACCTGTTTCGCAAGACCGGGCGCGGCGCCGTGGCCGATCAGGAACTGCGCGTGGCGGAGCAGGGTGTGGCCGACCACGAGCGTCTGCTGGCCGCCGACGTCCGCATGAAGTACGGGGAGGTCGTCGCGGCCATCCGCGACCTCTCGATCAGCGACGACCTGGTTGCGACGATGACACGCCAGTTCGATCTGTTGCGCGCGCGAGTCGAGCAGGGTGGGACCCCACCGCTCGAACGCAACATGGTGGAGGTCGAGCTGCGCAGGCTCGAGGCCGATCGGCTCCTGCAGGCGGGACAGGTGGATCGGGTCGTGATCGAACTGAAACGCCTCCTCGGCATGAGGGCCAACGCCGCGCTCCAGCTGCGCGACTCGCTCGAAGAGCTCGTGGTTCGAGAGGCGGGTCTGGCGCTGACACCAGCCGCGACCGCGGCGGCGGTTCGGTCCGACGTGCAGGAGGCCGAAGCGCGCATCCGCGTGGCCGATGCGCAGGTCGGTCGCGCTCAACGGGATGGCCGCTTCGACCTGAGCCTGTTTGGATCCTACATGCGGATGGACGCCGGCTTTCCGCAACTCGGGCTCAACGCCCAGGGTGAGTTGACGCCCGTGCGAGGTCTGTTTCACTACGTCGCCGCCGGCGCCGCGTTGACGCTGCCATGGCGCAACAACAATCACGGACAGGTCGCGTCGGCGGAAGCCGAGCGAGCCGGAGCGACCGCGCGCCTGAACGCGACCCAGATGACCGCCGAGGCCGAGATTGCCGCGGCGACGGTTCGGGATGAACGCGCGCGCAGCGCGGTCGCCATCTACAGAGTCGGCGCTCGCGATCTGGCGAGGCAGAATCTGGACGTAGTGCGCCAGACGTACGAGCTGGGGCGGGCGACCGTTTTCGACGTCCTGTCCGAGCAGCGCCGCTATCTGGACTTCGAACGCGGCTACAGCAATGCGCTTCGGGAAGCCTACGACGCGCGCACCACCCTGAGGCGAGCGCTGGGAGACCTCCGATGAACAGCAATTCCCGAGTCACACTCGGTTGGCCGGCCGCCGCCGCCGCGGTCGTCGTACTGCTGGCCGCCGGCGCTGGCGCGGCCTATTTGTTGATGCAGAAGCCCGCCGGCCCGGGTCAACGCGTACAGGACATCGCGCGTCCGGCAACCGCCCCGCAGACGGCGGAGACTCCGCGAGCGAGCGTCAGAGGCGACAGTCCGGCCCGCGTGCCGCTTCCAGATGTCGTCGTCGCGGTCTCCGTGGAGGCGATGAAACGGGCAGGCATCGAGACGGCCCCGGTGATGAGGAGCGCCGCCGGCACGTCCACGGTGAGGATCCCCGGCACCGTTGAGCCCAACGCCTACAAGCAGGTTATCGTCACGCCGCTGATCTCGGGGCGCGTCACGCGCGTGCTGGCTGAACTCGGCGACGAAGTAAAGCGTGGCCAGACGTTGTTGCAAGTCTTCAGCCCGGAGCTGGCAGACGCTCAGACGAGGTACCTCTCCGCCAGGGCCGAACTCGAGGCGCACGAGCAGGAACTCGCACGGACGTCAAAACTCCTCGTCCTGGGCGCGGCCAGTCAGCAGGAGGCGGAACGCCTGCACGCGGAGCACTCCGCGAAGCTGGCAGGAGTGCAGAGCCTTCGATCGCGCCTCGTGCTGCTGGGTATGCCGACCGCGTCGATCGACGCCCTGTCGCCGGGTGGAGCCGTGGAGTCCACCATCGATGTTCCGGCGCCTATCGACGGCATCGTCACCGAGCGTGGCGTCAACATCGGTCTGAACGTCGATACCGCGACGAAGGCGTTCACGGTCGTCGATCTCGCGTCGGTCTGGGTCGTCGGTGCGCTCTACGAGCGCGATTGGTCGCGCGTGCGGGTCGGCAGTGCGGCCTCCGTCACGACAAGCGCCGGTCCCGGCCTGGCGCGACAGGGACGCGTCAGCTACATTGATCCCCGGGTGAGTGCGGAAACCCGCACAGCGCGCGTGCGGGTGGAGGTGCTGAACCCGGGTCGGCTGCTGAGACTTGGGATGTACGCAGACATCGAAGTCGCTGCAACCGGGGACCGACAGGCCGTGATGGTCCCGCGCAGCGCGGTGCAGAACGTCGGCGACCGGCAGGTCGTGTACGTGGCCAA
>Ga0068865_100002404_pt1 | contig 11044 bp, 8 predicted proteins | sample KBSMisM12_FD_75293 | JGI IMG/M metagenome (GOLD analysis project Ga0068865, IMG submission 75293) | Miscanthus rhizosphere microbial communities from Kellogg Biological Station, Michigan, USA - KBS Miscanthus M1-2 | ecosystem: Host-associated > Plants > Roots > Rhizosphere > Soil ...
GCCATTCATCCCGCCACCCGCACCTTCCAGGCCTTGCGCATTCATGTGAATGACGAGCTGGGGGAATTGGAGCGCGGTTTGGAAGCGGCGCTCGACATCGTCAAACCGCAGGGCCGTTTGGTGGTGGTATCCTTTCACAGTCTGGAAGATCGCATGGTCAAGCGCTTTCTGACCGAACGTTCCACCACCGCGCCGCGCGCTTCGCGTCATGCGCCGGTTGGCGCGCCCACGCACAACGCAATCTTTCAACTTCTTCCCCGCCGCATGCCCTCACCGGCGGAGATCGCATCCAATCCTCGGGCCCGGTCCGCGACCTTGCGCGCCGGCATCAAACTGGCGGCATAGGAGACAGACATGGTTCGCATCCTGAACTTTTTCTGCGTGGCATTGATGGGCTTCTCGATCCTGGCGCTCTACCACGTGTCGGAGAAAACCCGTGTCGCCCATATGCAGCTGGGCCAGGCCACCGCCCAGATCGCCAAGGAACGCACCCATATCGCGGTGCTGGAAACCGAATGGCAGCATGTCGCTTCGCCCGAGCGCATCCAGAAACTGGCCCAATCCAAGTTGGGCATGGCCGACAATTCATCGGTGCAGTTGAGCTCATTCGACCAGTTGCCGCGCCGTGGCGCGGAACCCGCGCCGCTGAACAATTCGCCGGTGCGCAATGCCAGCGCCCAGCTGCCTGCGCCCGCCGCGCCTGCTTCCAGCCAACCCGATCCCAATATGTGAGGATATGAACGAGGTTCCCACTGTCTTTCAGCGGCGCATCATTATCGGAGCGGTTCTGTGTACGGCCGCTTTCGCGCTGGTGGGAATCCGCCTTGTCCATGTCACCCTGCTGAAATCCCTGGATGGCGTGCGCGCCGCCACCACGGTGGAAGCGCGCGCCGATCTGACCGACCGCAATGGCGAGCTCTTGGCCCGCGATCTGCCGGTCAAGGATCTATATGCCCGTCCGTCCGTGTTCTGGGACAAGCCGGAAGCGGCGCGCGAACTGGCGCAGGCCACTGGCGCGGATAAAGGCCGTCTGCTCAACGGTTTCAACAACGCCAAGCATCCCTATGTGCTGATCGCTCGCCAGGTCACCCCCGACACCGAAGCCAAGGTGATGCATCTGGGCCTGCCGGGTTTGGAATTCGAAGCCAGCGGCAAGCGCTACTATCCCGACGGCCGCAACGCCGCCCAGGTGGTGGGCGTCACCGATCCCGACAATAACGGCGTCAGCGGCTTGGAATTGGGTTTGCAGAAGCAGATACATGCCGCAGCGGGCGGCAAGGTCGCCACCTCCATCGACATGCGGGTGCAATACATCCTGGCGCATGAAGTGGAGCAAGCGCGCAAGACCTTCAGCGCCCATGCCGCTGGCGGCATCGTGATGAATGTCAATACCGGCGAAGTGCTGGGCCTGGTGTCCGCGCCCAACTTCGATCCCAACCAACGCAAGCTTTCGGATGGCGACTCCGCCAAGAACATCATGGCGCAGGATGTTTACGAGCTAGGTTCGGTGTTCAAGATTTTTAGCTTCGCCTTGGCTTTGGAAGATCACACCCTCAAGAGCCTGGACGAGGTCTTCAACATCGGCCAGGGCTATAAGCTGGGCAAGCACACCATCCATGAAGCCGAGCACATGCCCGCCACCTTGCCGGCGCGCGATATCCTGGCGCAGTCCTCCAATATCGGCACCTTGCAGATCGCGCTGCGTTCCGGCCCAACCCGGCAGCGCGAATTCCTGGGCCAAATGGGGTTGCTCAAGCCGCTTCAGACCGATCTGCCAGAGACAGCCCGCCCGCTTTATCCCGTCAGTGATTGGGGCCAGATCCAGACCGCCACCATCGGCTTCGGCCAAGGCATTTCGGTTTCGCCGCTAAGCTTTGTCGCCGCCGCCGCTTCGGTGGTGAATGGCGGACGCCGCGTCACGCCAACCTTCTTGAAGCAGACGTCAGATGACTTGCGCGGCGAACAGGTGATCAAGCCGGAGACCAGCGAACAGATGCGCGGCTTGTTGCGCTATGTGGTGACCGATGGTTCGGGCAAGAAAGCCGATATTCCCGGCTATGACGTGGGGGGCAAAACCGGCTCGGCCCAGGTGCCGGGTGAGCATGGCCGCTATATTCCGCACGCTCTGCGCACCAGCTTTTACGGTGTCTTCCCGGTGCACAATCCGCGCTATGTCGTTTTCATCCTGCTCGATCAGCCACATGGCACCAAGGAGACCGGCGGTTTCGCCTTGGCCGGTTGGACGGCTGCTCCGACGGTGGGCCGGGTGATCCAGCGCATCGCCCCGCTTTTGGGCGTACCCAATATTCCCGTGCCGACCAAGCTGGCTTCGGGCGAATGAATCCGAGTACCTCTCAATGACGCCACAATCAGATTCTAGCATGGACACAAGGGGCGGAAACGCCGCCATGTTGGGTGTGAAAGATTTCTCCAGCCAGATTCTAAAAGATCTGGGTATCACCGGTCTGGCCAGTGACAGCCGCAAGGTGAAGCCTGGATATCTGTTCGCGGCCTTGGCCGGGACCAAGACCGATGGCGCGCGCTTTGTGAAGGATGCGGTGGCGCGCGGCGCCGTCGCGGTGATGGGTGCGCCCGCGCTGACCGATGAAGTGGCGGCGCTCGGCGTGCAATTCATTCCCGAGGAAAATCCCCGCGCCGCATTGGCCCGCTATGCCGCACTCTTTTTCGCCGCCCAACCCGAGATCGTCGCCGCCGTCACCGGCACCAAGGGCAAATCTTCCATCGTCGCATTCCTGCGCGAGATCTGGACCGCGCTGGGCAAACCGGCCGCCAGCCTGGGCACAGTGGGCGTGGTGGGCCCCAAAGGTGAAATCCCGCTGTCCCACACCACGCCCGATCCGGTGGAGATTCATCAGCTGCTGGCCAAGCTGAAAACCGACGGCGTGGACTATCTCGCCATTGAAGCCTCCAGCCACGGCTTGGACCAGCACCGGCTGGATGGGGTGAGGATCGCCGCTTGCGGCTTCACCAACATCACCCGCGACCATATGGACTATCATCCGACCTTCGCCGATTACATGAGCGCTAAGCTCCGGCTGTTCACCGAAGTGGTGCAGGACGGCGGGGTGGCGGTGGTCAATGCCGATGCGGCGCATGCCCAAGCCTTCATCGACGCCGCCGAGACGCGCGGCTTGAAACTGATCACGGTGGGCCGTAACGGCGAGACCATTCATCTCGACCGGCGGGAAGATCGGGGCGGCGCCCAAGCCCTGACCCTGCATTACCAAGGCAAGATTTTTTATGTCGAACTGCCCCAGGCTGGGGAATTCCAGGCGTCCAATGCACTGGTGGCGGCGGGATTGGCGATTGGTCTCGGCGGCGACGCCGGGAAAGTATTCGAAGCACTGGAACATTTGAAAGGCGCGCCGGGGCGGATGGAGAAAGTCGCCATCGCCAAATCGGGCGCGCCGATCTATGTCGATTATGCCCACACCCCCGACAGCCTGGAAAAAATCCTGGAAGCGTTACGCCCGCACACGGCGAACCGGCTGCATGTGGTGTTCGGCTGCGGCGGGGACCGCGACAAAGGCAAGCGCCCGTTGATGGGCGCGGCAGCGGTCAAACTGGCCGATGACGTGATCGTCACCGATGACAATCCTCGTACCGAAGACGCGGCCGTGATCCGCAGCGAGATATTGGCGGCGGCCAAGGGTGCGCGCGAGATCGGCGACCGCGCCCTGGCCATTCGCACGGCGGTTGCCGACTTGAAGACGGGCGATGTGCTGGTGCTGGCCGGCAAGGGTCATGAGACCGGCCAATATGTGATGGGCGAGGTGCTGCCTTTTTCCGACCGCGAGCAGGCGATTGAAGCTGCTGTGGCCTTGGGAGGTCGCGCGGCATGAGTTTGTGGACCCACACCGAAGCCGAAAGTGCCACCTTGGGCAAAGCCAGCCAGGCTTTTGCGGTGACCGGGATTTCCATCGACACCCGCACCATCAAGGAAGGCGATTTGTTTGTGGCCCTGCAAGGCGACAATCGTGACGGGCATGAATTCGTGCAGGCGGCGTTCAAGGCCAAGGCCGGCGCCGCTCTGGTGGCGCGCCCGCTGGTTGGCGTTACGGGTCCGTTGCTGACGGTGGGCCATACCCAGCGCGGGCTGGAAGATCTTGCGCGCGCCTCCCGCGCCCGCAGCCATGCCAAAATTCTGGCGGTGACGGGCAGCGCGGGCAAAACCACCACCAAGGAAATCCTGCGGCTGGCTTGCAATGCGCTGGGCCGCACACATGCCTCGGCCGCCTCTTACAACAATCATTGGGGCGTACCGCTAAGCCTTGCCTCCATGCCGCGCGACAGTGAGTACGGCATTTTTGAAGTGGGGATGAATCATTTCGGCGAGCTGCGGAACCTGGTCAGCTTTGTCGAACCGCATGTGGCGCTGATCACCACCATCGCGCCCGCGCATCTGGAATTCTTCGGCAGTTGCGAGGCCATTGCCGACGCCAAGTCGGAGATCTTTGAAGGCCTGCTGCCGGGCGGCGCGGCACTGATCCCTGCCGACAATGATTATGCCGAGCGGCTGAAAGCACGTGCCCGCCAGGCTCATGTCTCGCGCATCGTGACTTTTGGCCAAAAAGGCGAGGCCAAGTTGATCGGCATTACGCCGGATGGCGAGGGCATGCGGGTCAAAGCTGACATATTGGGCAAGATCGTTGATTGCCATGTCGGCGCGCCCGGCGTCCATATCGCCCAGAATGTGGTGGGCGCATTGGCGGCGGTGGCGTTGCTGGAAGGTGATGTGCTGAACGCCGCCGCTTCGCTCAAGAAGTTCATCGCCCTGAAAGGCCGTGGCGCGCGCTTCGAGACGTGCGGCATCCAGGTGATCGACGAAAGCTACAATGCCAATCCCGCTTCCATGGCGGCGGCGCTGTCGCTGCTGGGCGACGCAAAGGGGCGTAAGGTCGCGGTGCTGGGCGATATGCTGGAAATGGGTGAGGGTGGCATCGCCCATCACGCCGGACTGACGGCTCCTATCGAAGCCAACAAGGTGGATATCGTGTTTGCCAGCGGCGCGCAGATGAGAGCGCTGTGGGAGGCGCTGCCGGCTTCGCGCCGGGGTGGTTATGCCGAGACGTCCAACGCGCTTCTGCCGCAAGTATTGTCGGCCTTGAAGCCCGGCGACACCGTGCTGGTGAAGGGCTCCAACGGCGCCAGGATGTCGGTGATTGTCGATGGATTGAAAGCCAAAAACGCGGGGGCGGCGGCTTAGATGCTTTATTATCTTTCCCTTCTCACCCATACCGATCAGTTGGCCTTCTTCCGGCTGTTCCGATACCTCACCTTCCGCTCCGGCGCTGCCGTGGTGACGGCATTGCTGATCGCCTTCCTGATCAATCCCATGCTGATCCGCTGGCTGAAGGTGAAGCAGGGCAAGGGCCAGCCCATCCGCAGCGATGGTCCCCAGCGCCACATCATCGAAAAAGCCGGTACGCCCACCATGGGCGGACTGTTGATCCTGATCCCCTGGGTGGCGTCGACCTTGCTGTGGGCCAGCCTGTCCAACCGCTATGTCTGGATCGCGCTACTGGTGACGGCCAGCTACGGGTTGTTGGGTTTCCTGGATGACTATTACAAGGTGACCAAGCGCACCTCCGACGGTCTTTCCAGCCGTTCCCGCCTCTTGATCGAGTTCGGCGTGGCGGCGCTGGCCACCTGGCTGATCATGCGGTCGGAAACTGACAGCCTGTCGGGGGTTTTGGCGGTGCCCTTCATCAAGACGGCGTTGCTGCCCTTGGGTCTCTTCTTTGTGGCGGTGGGTGTGTTTGTGATCGCCGGCGCCGCCAATGCGGTGAATTTCACTGACGGGCTGGACGGCTTGGCCATTGTGCCGGTGATGATCGCCGCCGCCACTTTCACCCTGATCGTCTATCTGGTGGGCAATGAAAGATTCTCCGCCTATCTGCAAATTCCCTACATCGAGTTTTCCGGCGAGCTGGCGGTGTTCCTGGCGGCTTTGGTCGGCGCGGGCCTGGGTTTTCTTTGGTACAACGCGCCGCCCGCCGCCATTTTCATGGGCGATACCGGCTCGCTGCCCTTGGGCGGTGCGCTGGGCGTGGTGGCGGTGGCCGTCAAGCATGAGATTGTGCTGGGCATTGTCGGCGGCCTGTTCGTGGTCGAGACCGTGTCGGTGATGGTGCAGGTGATCTCTTACAAGCTCACCGGCAAGCGCGTGTTCCGCATGGCGCCGATCCATCACCATTATGAACAGTTGGGTTGGACTGAGCCCACCATCGTGATCCGTTTCTGGATTGTGGCGGTGGTGCTGGCGCTACTCGGCCTTGCCACCTTGAAGCTGCGGTGACCAGATGATTCCCAGCCGCCTTTTCGCCACCAAGACCGTCGCCATTTTCGGCCTGGCCCGCACCGGGCTGGGCGCGGTGCGCGCGTTGGTGGCCGGCGGCACGACAGTGATCGCCTGGGACGACAACAGCACGGCGCGTGATTTGGGCGGACAGGAAGGCGCGGAATTGATGCCATGGCGGGAATGGCCTTGGGAATCCATCGCCGCCTTGATCCTGTCGCCCGGCGTGCCGCTGACCCATCCTCAGCCGCATGGCGTGGTGCAACATGCCAATCGCGCCCACGTGCCGATCATCGGCGATGTCGAGCTTTTCGCCCATGAAATCCGCCCCCAGGCCGATCAGCCCGGCAAGGCGCCGGTGATCGCCATCACCGGCACCAACGGCAAATCCACCACTACCGCTTTGGTGGGACACATCTTGAATCAATGCAGCTTCAGCGCCCAGATCGGCGGCAATATCGGCAAGTCGGTGCTGGAATTGGCGCCTCCCACCGCCAAAACCGTCTATGTGCTGGAAATGTCCAGCTTTCAGATCGATCTCACGCCCGGTCTGCATCCGGATGTGAGTGTTCTCTCCAACCTGTCGCCTGATCACATCGACCGTCACGGCACGATGGAGAATTACGCCGCCATCAAAGCGCGATTGATGAAACAGACGGCGCGCGACGGCCAAGTGGTGATCGGCGTGGATGACAGTCAATCCTCGGCCATCTTCACGCATCTGGCCTCCAGCGGTGGCGCCCAGGCGCATCCGGTGTCGGTTGGCAAGGTGCTGGGTCGCGGCGTGTTCGTGGTGGACGGTGCTTTGTATGACGCCATGGGCGCGCATGCCGTCAAGGTGATGGACATGGCCTCGGCCACCCGTCTTCCCGGCGCGCACAATTGGCAGAATGCAGCCCTGGCTTATGGCGCGGTACGTCCTTTTGTCTCCGATACAAAGGCCATTGCTTCGGCCATCGCCAGCTTTCCCGGCTTGGCGCATCGCATGGAAGATGTCGGGCATATCGGTAAAACCGTGTTCATCAATGACTCCAAGGCCACCAATGCCGATGCCACGGCGCGCGCCTTGGCGGTCTATCCCGATATTTTCTGGATCGCTGGTGGCAAACCCAAGGACGGCGGCATCGAAAGCCTGTCCGGTTTTTTCCCCCGCATTCGCAAGGCCTATCTGATCGGCGAGGCTGCGCCGCAATTTGCCCGCAGCCTGGACGGCAAAGCCTCTTATGAAATGGCGAGTGTTCTGGAAACAGCAGTTAGCCACGCCGCCGCCGATGCCGCTTCATCCTCGGCCAAATCGCCGGTGGTGCTGCTGTCGCCGGCCTGCGCTTCTTACGACCAGTTCAAGGATTTCGAGCAGCGCGGCGACAGTTTCCGCAGCCTGGTCGCCAAGCTGCCGCGCGATGCGGTTTCAAGGAGCGCGTCATGATGAACCGCGCCGACAAAAGCGGGTTCGCCAATTGGTGGTTCACGGTGGACCGCATCGCTCTGTTCTGCATGCTGGCGTTGGCCGGGATCGGGCTGATGCTGGCCTTTGCCGCCAGCCCCGCCATCACCGGCGGGCCTTTGACGGCGGGCGATTTTCGTTACACCGCGCGCCAGGTGGCGTTCGCTGTGTTGGCCATCGGTATTTTAGGGGGTGTGTCCCTGCTCAATTTGCGCCAGATACGCATCCTGGCGGCGGTCGCCTTTGCCTGCGCCCTGATCGGGTCATTCTTGGTGCTGTTTATCGGGGCCGATGTGTTGGGCGCGCGCCGCGAACTGGATCTTGGCGCGTTTGCTTTGCAGCCGTCGGAATTCTTGAAGCCCAGCTTCGCCATCCTGGCCGCGGCGGTGCTGGCCGATCGCCATCCACTGTCCATCCCCAAGCCTGTGGTGACGTTTCTGCTGTTAGCGCCGGCATTGCTGATTTTGGTGCGTCAACCTGATGTGGGTCAGACGGGGCTTTTGCTCTGCCTATGGGGTGCGATGTTGTTCTTTTGGGGCGTGTCCTTTGTCTGGGTCGGTGCTGGGCTGGGCATCGCGGGCGCGCTGGGCTTGGCGGCGTATGAAATCTTTCCCCATGTCCATCATCGCGTCGACCAGTATCTCAGCGAATCCGACACCGGCTATCAGGCGGGCCTGGCCTTGAAGGCCTTTGCCCATGGCGGCTTTGCCGGCGTGGGTCCGGGAGCCGGCACCATCAAATATCGCATTCCCGACGCCCATTCCGACTTCATCTTCGCGGTAGCGGGCGAGGAATTCGGCTTTGTCCTTTGCGGCTTGATCGCCCTGTTGTTCTGCGTGTTGACCGTGCGTTTGTTGCTGCGCTCGGCCGCCGCGCGTGAGCCCTTCGCCCAGTTGGCCGGCGCCGGCCTGGCGGTGGTGACCGCCGTGCAGGCCTTTATCAATATGGGCGTGGCGGTGTCCTTGCTGCCGGCCAAAGGCATGACCTTGCCGTTTATTTCTTATGGCGGCTCTTCGCTGTTCGCGGTGGCGCTGACCATGGGCTTTGCCTTGGCGGTGACCCGTCAGCGGCCTCAGATCAAGCACGCCACCCGCGATGATCCCGCCTTCTTCATGGTGCGGGCATGAGCAATGTCATTGTCCTGTCTGCTGGCGGCACCGGAGGCCATCTCTTTCCGGCGCAAGCGCTGGCGGGCGCACTTGTCCGGCGCGGCCGCGAGATTGTGGTGATGACCGACAGCCGGTTCGCCAACTACGCCACCGCCTTTCCCACGGCGCGGATCGAAACCGTGCCGTCTTCACCCTTCAATGCCATCACCGCGCCGTTCAGGATTGCGGCGGGAATTGCGATGGCTTGGTCCAAGCTGTTGAAGCTGCAACCGGCCGCAGTGGTGGGCTTCGGCGGCTATCCCAGCGTGCCGGTCATGATGGCGGCCAATCTGGCGCGTTTGCCTACCGCGATCATTGAACAGAATGCGGTGGTGGGCCGCGCCAACCGGCTGGTGATGAACCGGGTGAAAGTGGTGGCGGCCGCATTTCCCATTGCCCGCTTTGCCCCCGCCGACCCATCCAAGATCGTACTGACCGGCAATCCGCTGCGGCCCGAAGTGGAAGTTCTTTGGGGTGCGCCTTACCAGATGCCGCAAGCCGGCGGCCCGCTGCATCTGTTGGTGTTCGGCGGCAGCCAAGGCGCGCGCGCCATGAGCGAAATTGTGCCCGCCGCCCTGAGCCGGTTGCCGCATGATCTCAAGACGCGGCTGTCGGTGGTGCAGCAATGCCGTCCCGAGGATATCGAGCCGGTGCGCCAGATCTATGCCAATGCCGATATCCGCGCCGAGTTGCAGACTTTCTTTAATGACTTGCCGCGCCGCATGGCGGACAGCCATCTGGTGATCGCCCGCTCAGGCGCCGGCACCGTGGCCGAACTGATGGCCATCGGCCGTCCCGCCATTCTTGTGCCGCTGCCTGGCGCGCTGGACGACAACCAGACCCCCAATGCCGATATCTTGGCGCGCGCCGACGCCGGCTGGCGGGTCAAGCAAAGCGATTTAACCCCGGATTTCCTGGCCCAAATGCTAATCAAGATTTTTGCAGATCCCGTGAGCCTGGCCCGCCGCGCCGCGAGCGCGCACGCCCTGGCGGTGCCGCACGCGGCCGAAAAATTGGCCGATGTCGTTGATAGTTTGACCCATTCTTCAGCCGCGAAGAGGGCCGCGTAATGGCCACGCAAGTCACCACCCGCGTACCGCTGGGCATCGGCGCCATTCACTTCATCGGCATTGGCGGCATCGGCATGAGCGGCATCGCCGAGATCATGCACAATCTGGGTTATAAAGTTCAGGGCAGCGACTCCGCCGACAATGCCAATGTCAAACGGTTGCGCGCCATGGGCATCACCGTGCATGTCGGTCATAACGCCGACAATCTTCAAGACGCGCATGCGGTGGTTTATTCCTCGGCGGTGAAGCCGGGCAATGTCGAATTCGACGCCGCGCGCGCTTTGTCGCTGCCCTTGGTGCGCCGCGCCGAAATGCTGGCCGAGATCATGCGGCTGCGCTCCTGCATCGCCATCGCCGGAACCAATGGCAAGACCACGACGACCACTTTGGTCGCCTCCCTGTTGGATGCGGGCGGGTTGGACCCCACCGTGGTCAATGGCGGCATCATCAACGCCTATGGCACCAATGCGCGGCTGGGCGCTGGTGAATGGGTGGTGGTGGAAGCCGATGAAAGCGACGGCACTTTCCTGCGCTTGCCCGCGACCGTGGCGGTGGTGACCAACGCCGATCCCGATCATCTGGATTACTACGGCACGTTCGAAAACATGCGCGACGCCTTCCAGCGCTTTGTCGAGAATGTGCCCTTCTATGGCTTCGCGGTGCTATGCATCGATCATCCGGAAGTGCAGGCGATGGTGGGCCGGGTCACCGACCGCCGCATCATCACCTATGGATTCTCGCCACAGGCCGATGCCCGGGCGGTGAATGTGAGTTTTTCGGAAGGCGCTTCGCATTTTGATTGCGTCTTCACCGACCGCCGCAAGGGCACGGAAACACGGCTGGAGAGGCTGAGCCTGCCCATGCCGGGCGAACATAATGTGCAGAACGCGATGGCCGCGGTGGTTGTGGCGCGCGAGTTAGGCGTGCCGAATGCGGTGATCAAGAAAGGGCTTTCCGAGTTTCGCGGCGTGGGCCGCCGCTTCACCAAGGTGGGTGAGGTCAATGGCGCCGCCATCATCGACGACTACGCCCATAATCCCTTCAAAATCGCCGCGGCAGTGCG
>Ga0068865_100002405_pt1 | contig 11043 bp, 7 predicted proteins | sample KBSMisM12_FD_75293 | JGI IMG/M metagenome (GOLD analysis project Ga0068865, IMG submission 75293) | Miscanthus rhizosphere microbial communities from Kellogg Biological Station, Michigan, USA - KBS Miscanthus M1-2 | ecosystem: Host-associated > Plants > Roots > Rhizosphere > Soil ...
GACCGTGGGACCGGACGGCCGTTACTTCGACCACGTGCCGCTGTTCGCCGGCAAGGCGGTGCTCAACCAGCGCGGCAAGGCGGGCGATGCCAACGCGGCGGTGATCGCGGCGCTCGATGCTGCGGGCAAGCTGCTGAAGAACGGCAAGCTGGTGCACTCCTATCCGCATTCCTGGCGGTCGAAGGCGCCGCTGATCTTCCGCAACACGCCGCAATGGTTCATCTCGATGGCCACCAACGGCCTGCGCGAGGTCGCGCTGAACGCGATCGAGGAGACGCGCTTCGTGCCGCCGCAGGGCAAGACGCGGCTGCATTCCATGATCGCGCAGCGGCCGGATTGGGTCATCTCGCGCCAGCGCGCCTGGGGCGTCCCGATCGCGATATTTGTCAACAAGAAGAGCGGCGAGCTGCTACGCGATCCGAAGGTGATGGAGCGCATCGTCGATGCCTTCAAGCGCGAAGGCGCCGATGCCTGGTTCGATTCGCCGGCGTCGCGCTTTCTCGGCAACGACTACAATCCGGACGAGTTCGAGCAGATCAAGGACATCGTCGACGTCTGGTTCGATTCCGGCTCGACCCACGCCTTCTGCCTGGAGCCGCGCAAGGACCAGGACCTCGCCTGGCCGGCCGACGTCTATCTCGAAGGCTCGGACCAGCATCGCGGCTGGTTCCATTCCTCGCTGCTGGAATCCTGCGGCACGCGCGGCCGCGCGCCATACAAAGCGGTCGTGACCCACGGCTTCACGCTCGACGAGCAGGGCCGCAAGATGTCGAAGTCCCTCGGCAACACGACCGCACCGCAGGAGATCATGAAGCAGTACGGCGCGGACATTCTGCGCCTGTGGGTGGTGATCGGCTGCGACTATGCGGAGGACCAGCGCATCGGCGACGCAGCGCTCAAGTTCATGGCGGACCACTATCGCCGCCTGCGCAACACCCTCCGCTATCTGCTCGGCGCGCTCGAAGGCTGGAGCGACAGCGAACGCATCGATGCGAAGCAGATGCCGGAGCTGGAGCGCTGGGTGCTGCATCGCTTGAGCCAGCTCGACGAGAAGGTGCGCGCGACCGCGGACAGCTTCGACCTGCACGATCTCTACATGGAGCTGCATAACTTCTGCGCGGTCGATCTCAGCGCGTTCTATTTCGACATCCGCAAGGATTCGCTCTATTGCGACGCGCCGGGCAGCACGCGCCGCCGCGCCGTGCGGACGGTGCTGCACGAGATCCTGTCTCGCCTGACGTCCTGGCTCGCGCCGGTGCTGGTCTTCACTGCGGAAGAGGCATGGCGTGCGCGTCCATGGAAAGACGGCGAAGCCAGCGTGCATCTGCGCACCCATCTCGAGACGCCGGCGAACTGGCGCGACGATACGTTGGCGGCCAAGTGGGACAAAGTGCGCGACATCCGCCGGGTGGTGACCGGCGCGCTGGAGCTGGCGCGGGCCGACAAGAAGATCGGCGCCAGCCTGCAGGCGCACCCGGTGGTGCACCTGACGCCGGAGCGGCACGCCATGCTGGACGGCGTGGATTTGAGCGAGATTTCCATCACCTCCGGCATCACGTTCAGCGACGCGCCGGTCGCGAACGGCGCCTTCGCCATGGCCGAGGTGCCTGGGGTTGCCGTGCTGGTGAATCCGGCCGACGGAAGCAAATGCGATCGCTGCTGGCAGGTCCTGCCCGAAGTCGGCAGCCACGCCCATCACCCGACGCTGTGCAATCGCTGCGCCGATGTGGTGGGGGACGCATGAGGCTGGCGGCGCCCAAGCTCTTCTACAAGATGTGTGGCCTCGCCGCGGCGGCGGTCCTCCTGGACCAGGTCAGCAAGTACCTGATCTTCCGGGTCTGGACCGACATGGGGCCGGAGTTTCCGGTCCTGCCGGTCTTCAGCTTGGTGAAGCGCTACAACACCGGGATCAGTTTTTCCCTGTTCGCCACCGACCATGAGTTCGGCCCGTGGGTGTTCGCCCTGCTCGCCACCATCATCGCGTTCGGCCTTCTGATCTGGCTGTCCCAGACGGCGGAGAGATTGCCGGCGCTGGGCCTTGCCCTGGTGGTCGGCGGGGCGGTCGGCAATGTCATCGACCGGGTGCGCGAAGGTGCGGTCATGGACTTCCTGCTGTTCCACTGGAAGGACCTGGCCTGGCCCGCTTTCAACCTTGCCGACAGCTTCATCACCATCGGGGTTGCCCTGCTGATCTTCGATGGCGTGTTCGGGGGCAAGAAGCGCGCCTAAAAGCCGTGTGATTTCAAATCTTTGTCACCGACCGATGGGCGGGTTGCTGGCGCCCGCGGATCGCGGTAAAAAGCTGCCCTTGGTTCTGGAGGGGCTGTTCCCATGCGTCGCACACCGATTCTCATAGCGGCTCTGGCCGTGGCCCTGCCGCTGGCGACCGGCGGCTGCTCTGGCGTGAAGGAGACGCTTGGCCTCACCAAGCAGTCGCCCGACGAGTTCAAGGTCGTCTCGCGCGCGCCGCTGTCCATGCCGCCGGACTACAATCTGCGTCCGCCGACGCCCGGTGCGCCGCGGCCGCAGGAAGGCACGCCGCGCGACCAGGCTCAGCAGGCGGTGCTGGGCGTCGCGCCTGACGCCATCCCGCCGATCGGCGAAGGCGAGTCCGACACCGCGCAGTCGTCCGGCGAGTCGGCGCTGCTGCAGAGTGCCGGCGCCACCGGCGTCGATCCCAACATCCGCCAGTTGGTGGATACCGAGACCGCCGAGGACGAAGCCGATTCGCGGACCCTCGCCGACACCTTGTTGTTCTGGCGCGAGCCGGAGCCCTATGGCGAAGTGGTCGATCCGGCTGCCGAACAGAAGCGCATCAACGAGAACCAGGCGCTCGGCCAGCCGGTCACGGAAGGCGAGACCCCGACCATCGTGCGCAAGAAGAAGGGCGCGTTCGAGGGTATCTTCTAGGACCATGGCAAATTCGATCATCGCAAGGCCGGCAGCCAAAGCTGCCGGCCTTTTTCTTGGAGCGCTGCTGTTCGTGTTGCCGGCGGCGAGCCGGGCGGACATCTTCGAGGCGCACGAGTTCACCCTGCCCAACGGCCTCGACGTGGTGGTGGTGCCTAATCATCTGTCGCCCGTGGTGGTGCAGGCGGTGGTTTACAAGGCGGGCGCGGCCGACGGCCTGCCGGGCAAGAACGGTATCGCCCATTTCCTGGAACACCTGATGTTCAAGGGCACCAAGACCCTGGCGCAGGGCCAGTTCAGCAAGGAAATCGACAAGCGCGGCGGCACCGACAACGCCTACACGTCGCAGGACGTGACGGTCTTCCACCAGGAGATCGCCAAGGAGCATCTCGAGCTCATCATGCGCATGGAAGCCGACCGCATGGTGAACCTCAAGATCACCGACCCGATCGTGCTGCCGGAGCGGGACGTGATCCTCCAGGAACGCGGCGAGCGGATCGACAACGAGCCCGGAGCGCGCCTCTCCGAAGCGGTGGATGCGGTGCTCTATCGCAATCATCCCAACCGGATGCCGGTGATCGGGTGGCGCCACGAGATGGAAGGCTATACGACGCAAGATGCGCTCGCCTTCTACGACCGGTTCTACGAGCCCAACAACGCCGTGCTGGTGGTCGGCGGCGACGTAACGGTGGAGGAAGTGCGCAAGCTGGCGGAGAAGTATTTCGGCCCGATCCCAAAACGGTCCGACATCACGCGCCAGCGCCTGCAGGAGCCGCCGCCGAGCGCGCCGCGCCGGGTGGCGCTGACCGATCCGCGCGTGCGCCAGCCCTATCTCATCCGCTCCTACCTGGCGCCGAACTTCCGCAACGCCAAGGGCAACGAAGGCTACGCGCTGACAGTTCTCTCGGAGATTCTCACCGGCGGAACGGCGGGCCGGCTCTATCGCCGCATGGTGATCGAGCAGCAATCCGTCCTCGGCATCGACACCGGCTATGACGGCGGCGCCTACGACCTGGGTCGCTTCAACTTCTACGCCACGCCGCGCCAGGGCGGCGACCTCGCCGCCGCGGAGAAGGCGATGGACGAGCAGATCGCCGCGCTGCTGAAGGACGGTGTGACCGACCAGGAAGTCGCCGATGCCAAGCGCCGGCTGCAGATCGCCGCTGTCAAGGCGCGCGACAGCGTCAGCGGCCCGGTCTTCATCGTCGCCGAAGCGCTGGGCAAGGGCCGCGCCCTCGCCGACGTGCAGGCCTGGCCGGAGCGCATCGAGTCCGTCACCGCGGCCGATGTGCTCGCGGTCGCGGCCCAGATCTTCAAGCCGGCGAATTCGGTAACCGGCACCCTGTTGCCCAAACCGGCGCAGGAGGCGGGCCAGCCATGATCGTGCGTCTTGTCATCCTCGCCTGCCTGCTGGTCGTTCCACGCTGGGCGCTGGCGCTCGACATCCAGTCGGTCAAGAGCGACAGCGGCATCGAAATCTGGCTGGTCGAGAATCACGTCAACCCGATCGTCTCGGTCGCGTTCGGCTTCAAGGGCGGATCGGGTTATGACCCGATCGGCAAGGAAGGGATCGCGCAGCTCGCGTCCGGCCTGCTCGACGAAGGGGCGGGCGACGTCGATTCGCAGACCTTCCAGAAGCGCATGACGGATCGCGGCATCGAGCTAAGCTTCTCGGCCGGGCTCGACGATTTCACCGGCCGTACGCGCTTCCTGCGCGACGATCGCGGCGAAGCGGTGGAGCTGCTGCGCCTCGCGCTCAGCGCGCCGCGCTTCGATCCCGAGCCGATCGAGCGCATCCGCAATTCCTTGCTGATCGACATCGACGAGGCGGAGAGCGACCCCAACAGCATCGCCGGCCGCCAAATGGAAGAGATGATCCTCAGCGGGCATCCCTATTCCCGCCCGGCCGACGGCACCAAGGCCAGCATGACGTCGATCACTGCCGACGACCTGAAGCAGTTCGTCCGCCAGCGGTTCGTGCGTGCGCGGATGGTCGTTTCGATCGTCGGCGACGTATCGCCGGCCGAGGCCAAGGCGTTCGTCGAGCAGGCGTTCGGCGGCTTGCCGGAGGACGTGCCGCTTGCCGAGGTGGCGCCGATCCAGCCGAGCAAGGACGGCCGCACCCGCGTCGTCGATTTCGACGTGCCGCAGGCGGTCGTGCAGTTCGCGGAGCCGGGCATTCCGCGCTCCGATCCCGATTTCTTCCCGGCCTACCTGGTGAACTACGTGCTGGGCGGCGGCGGTTTTTCCGCGCGCCTGATGAACGAGGTGCGCGAAAAGCGCGGGCTGGTCTATGGCATCGGCACCGACCTCTGGACCTTCGACGCCGGCGGGCTGATCGCCGGCCAGTTCCAGACCGATCCGGGCAAGGTGGCGCAGGCGATCGACATCGTGCGCACCGAATGGAAGCGCATGGCGACCGAAGGCCCGACTCAGCAGGAACTGGACGACGCCAAGACCTATCTGCTCGGCTACTACCCGCGCAATTTCACCAATACCATGGACACCGCCCAGCTGCTGCGCGGCTTGCAGACCGAAGGGCTCGGCATCGACTACGTGACGCGCCGGCAGAAGGAAATCGCCGCCGTCACCATCGACGACGCGAAACGCGCCGCCAAGCGCCTGTTCGACGCTTCGATGCTCACGTTCGTGGTGGTGGGTCCGGCGGACCAGATCCAGCTGCCCGGCGCCGAAGTCGTGAAAGCGCCGGCGCAGAACTGAACGCCGAAGGCGACGATAGCATCTCGGGCGCTCGTCCTAACTCCGTCATGGTCGAGACTTGGTCCGACCATCCACGAGTTTCAGCGGGCCGTAATCATCGCTTGCAGGCAAACTCGTGGATGGTCGTGCCGAGCACGACCATGACGAAGACAAAGGGCCTTCGTCATTTGTTGTTGCCCCTGAGCGGCGGCAGACCGGCTTTTTCGCGTTGCTTGTCGACGGAGGATTTCTCCGCTTTCACCGGCTTGGCCTTGCTCGGCTTGGTATTGCTGCCGCCACCGCTGCCGGTCAGCAGCTCGGTCAGCCACGAGCCTTCCGACTCCGGCGTGGCCGCCGCGATCACGTCGCCGCCCGGGCGCTGCACGTCGGCGATCGGCGTGCCGGCAAGCGCCGGGGTCATGAAGTCGTGCCAGATCATCACCGGCAGCGTGCCGCCGGTTACCTTGTCCATCGGCGCGTTGTCGTCGTTGCCGACCCACACGCCGGTCACCAGGTCACTGGTCAGGCCGATGAACCAGGCATCGCGGAAATTCTGGCTGGTGCCGGTCTTGCCATAGACCGGGCGATCGATCTTGGCCTTGCGCGCCGTGCCGTTCTCAACCGTTGCCGCCATCACATCCAGCATCTTGCGCACGGAAGCGGCGCTCGCCACCGGACCGGGACCCGATCCCTGACGCTCATAAAGCACCGTGCCGTCGCGCGCCGAGATGCGCTCGATGCCGAACGGCCACACGCCGTTGCCCTGGTTGGCGAAGGTCGCATAGGCGCCGGTCATCTCCAGCAAGGTGGTCTCGCTGACGCCGAGCGCGATCGCCGGATTGTTGTCCAGCGGCTCGGTGATGCCGAGGCGGTGGGCGGTGTCGATCACCTTGCTGCGCCCGACCTTCTCCGACAATTGCACCGCGACCGAGTTCATCGAGCGCGCGAACGCGTCGCGCAGCGTCACCTTGCCGTAGTATCTGTCCTGGTAGTTGCCCGGCGACCAGTTGCCGATGCGGATCGGACCGTCGACGAACAGATTGCCCGGCACGTAGCCGTTCTCGAACGCGGTCAGGAACACGAACGCCTTGAAGGCAGAGCCCGGCTGTCGCAGCGCCTGGGTCGCGCGGTTGAACTGGCTGCCGCGATAGTCGGTGCCGCCGACCATCGCCATCACCGCGCCGTCGGGGCGCATCGTCACCAGCGCGCCCTGGCTCGCTTTCATCGCCGGGCCCTGCTCCGCAAGCACGCGGCTCAGGGTCTGCTCGGCCTGCTTTTGCAGCGCGGGATCAAGCGTCGTCTGCACCACCAGGTCCTGGTCCGCATAGCCGACATAGGAGGAGACCTGGTCGATCACCCAGTCGGCGAAATGCTGGCCGATCTGGTTGCCGGCCGTGGCCGACATCGACGGCGCGGAGGAGTCGGAGATCGCACTTGCTTCGTCTTGGGTCAGGTGGCCGGCGGCCACCATGTTCTTGATCACCAGTTCGGCGCGCGACTTGGCGAGGTCCTGGTCGTTGAACGGATTGAAGCGCGATGGCGCCTTGAGCAGGCCGGCCAGCATGGCGGCCTGGTAGATAGTGACGTCGCGCGCCGAGCGGCCGAAATACTTCTTCGCCGCCGCGTCGACGCCATAGGTGCCGGCGCCGAAATAGACCCGGTTGAGATAGAGCTCGAGGATCTGGTCCTTGGTGAAGGTGCGTTCCAGCCACAGCGCCAGCAGCATCTCCTGGCCCTTGCGATGCAGGCTGCGCTCGGGCGTCAGGAACAGGTTCTTGGCGACCTGCTGGGTGATGGTGCTGCCGCCCTGCACCATGTCGCCTTCCTGGGCGTTGACATAGAGCGCACGGGCTACGCCGCGCAGATCGACGCCCCAATGACTGTAGAAGCGCCGGTCCTCGGTCGCGAGCACAGCCGCGGGCAGGTAAGGCGGCAAATCGGCCAGCCGCACCGAATCGCCGTAGAGGTCGCCATAGCTCGCGATCAGCGAGCCGTCGGCGGCCAGCAGCGCGACGCTCGGCTGGCGCTTCAGCTCGTTAAGCCGCTCCGGCCCCGGCAGGTCGTAGGCGCACCAGGCCAGGAACAGCAGCGCGAAGAAGCCGGTCCAGATCGCGCCGACCATGCTCCAGCGCGCCAGGAACCAGGCGACAGCGCGCCGCCGGGAACGGCCCCGGCGCGGCTCGGCAGTGTTCGAATCGGATTTACCCATGGCCCGTGTTTAGCAGATCAAAAGGACCGTCCAAAGCAATCAGACGGTGACCGGCATAGACCCGGGAAATGGCCGATTTGTGTCAGGAAATGGCTAATGACCTGGGGCCGGAGCCAGGAATCGCCGGAATCACGAGGGCTTGATTGTGAGAATCGGGGTTAACGGCCGGTTTTATCGGCCCAGATATTCGCGCGGAGCGAACTAGGGCCCCCGGGGTTGCCCGCGGCACGCTCCTCTTCGATCTCGATCAGGGCCTCGGTCACGATCTGCTCCAGCGACCAGTCGGCATCGAAGTTCTGCAGCCGCTTGCGCAGGATCGGGGTGGCGAGTTCCAGCCAGCCCGGAGGCGCCTTGCCGTCGCGCGTCGCCGGGAAGTTGCGGGCGGCGTAGGCGAGATCGACGAACAGCGGGCGATAGACCGGATCGAGGGCGCAATGCTCGAACAGCTCCGCCTGGCCGCGGCCGCCTTCGTCGGCCATCAGCTTGCGCACGTTGCTGATCGGTACGTTGGCCTTGATCGACATGGCCTGCAGCAGGAAGCCGAACTGGCCGATCGCGATCGCGCGCATCACCAACGTCGGGCCGAGCAGGCGGTTATCCTCGAGGCGCTGCGCGAATGCGCGCAGCTCTTCGGCAGGCTCACCGGCGATGCTCTGCAGCAGGAAGTGCTCGCGCGAATGATGCAGGATCATCGCGACACGATGCGCCGGCACCGCATAGCGGCCGATCAGGCGCTCCAGCGTGCGTCCGGTCACCAGCGTCGCCATGCGCTCGACGATCGCCAGCGGCAGCGCCGGGCGATTGCTCACCGCCTCGGCAATACGCGCATGGTCGCCGAACCGGTCGAGGATGTGATGGAATCCGCCGGCCGAGATGCGCGCGTTGTTGTTGGCGGCAACGCGCACCACGACGACTTCATCATCGGTGCGGATAAGGGCGTCGGAGACTGCGACGTTGAGTGCGGGCCGCATCGCGACCGCGCGCGAATGATCGATCGAGCAGCGCTCGATCACCTGCACCAGGTCCTCGTCGCTCAAGACAACCGAATGAACCAGGATCGGAGTTGCAACGTCGAGCACGTCCTCCGCCAACTGGCGCGCCAAGGCGCGATCCAGATGCGGAGTAGACTTAAGGGTCTCCGAAAGGCGGCGGCGCATCTCGAGCTCCGCCTCCGGCAGTACCGTCTGCACGATGGCGAGCGCGATCTGACGCTCGGACTGAGTCAGCGTCTCGATGCTGTAAAGCTCAGCGACGCGCAGCATCGCATCCTGGCGGTTGGTCGGATTGGGATCCGCCGCCAAGAGCTCTACATCGCGCTGCGATAGCCGAGCCAATTCCGCTTCCATCCTGATCGATTCGTTGTTCTCTCGGTTACGATATGCGCCAAATCTTGCAATTACAATAATAAGATAGGTTTAGCGTAGCAGAAGGAAGTAAACGATCTCTTAACCATCGATTCGGTGTAAAATCGGCTCGAATTCAAGCCAAATTGCTGCGGCGCACCATGCGGTGGTCAACACTGTCGGCGAGGGGCTTCCAAACCTTTGCGCCACCTTGTCTTTTGCAATGCGCTGAGGAATTTTGCGGTGTTGCAGCGTGTCTTGCGTCGACGCCAATCTTATCTATGATGCCGGCCGCTTCGCGGCGCCACCCTCTCTTGGGAGGACATCTGGGTGCCGAAGTCGCCCTGGTTCCTTAAGGGATCGTGGGGCCCCTGTGGCGGAATTGGTAGACGCGCCTGACTCAAAATCAGGTTTCTTCACAGAAGTGCTGGTTCGAGTCCGGCCAGGGGCACCAAAATCAGGCGATGCTTTCGTCCGTGCACGACAGCGTGTCCTAAGCCAATTCGGAAATCCGTTGCCGAGTAGGACGCATTTCATTCTATTATGCTTGGTATCGAATATGGCTTTGGTCGAGCCCATGACAACACCCGCCGAGATTCTGATCGCTGACGACCACGCCCTGTTCCGCAAAGGCTTCGGCCTCCTGCTGCGGGATGCGCTTCCAGGCGTAGGCATCAAGGAGGTCGCCGGCTTCGACGCCGCGCTCGATTTGCTCGCCTCCAGCCCGCAGATGACCGGCGCTTTCTTCGATCTCATGATGCCGGGCATGGCGGGTCCGGACAGCATCCGGGCCGTGCGCGAAGCCTATCCCGCCCTGCATTTCGCCGCCGTGACCGGGCTCGAGGATCGCGCGCTGGCGCTCCAGGTGATCGATGCCGGCGCCAACGGCTACATCCTCAAATCCTCGCCGGAGGACGAGATCCTACGTGCGGTCAACCGCGTCATGGCGGGTGAGACTTATCTTCCCAGCGTCCTGCCGCAGACCCCGGACGCGAAATCCACCTGGACGCCACCGGAAGTGTCTCTGAAGGCCGAGAAGGTCGCCGACCTGCCGCTGACCCACCGCCAGCGCGACGTCATCAGCCAGCTCGCTAACGGCCTCTCCAACAAGGAGATCGCGCGCCAGCTCGGCTTGGCGGAGGGCACGGTGAAGGTGCACCTCGCCGCGATCTTCCGCGTGCTTGTTGCGCGCAACCGCACCGACGCGGTGCTGAAAGCGGCAAAGCTGGTGGCGCCCAGCCATTGATGAGCGGCTAGGCGCTCGGCACGTCGATCCAGAACAACGAGCCCTTTCCGGGAACCGACCGGACGTCGATTGTCAGATCGGCGAGCGCGGCGAGGCGCCGCGCGATGGCGAGGCCGAGACCGAGTCCGCCGGCTTCGCGCCCGGGGTCGAGCTGGTTGTACGGCTCGAACACGAAATCCAGCTGGTTCGCCGGAATGCCGACGCCGGTGTCGGCCACGATCAGGCGCAGCGCCGATCCGTGCCGCCGCGCGCCGAGCAGGACCGTTCCAGCGGTCGTGAACTTCATTGCGTTGTCGAGCAGCTGCTTGAGGATGCGCCGCACCAGCACCGGATCGCAGGCGATGCTGGCGCGTGATTTCACCCAGCGGAAGGCAAGGCCGCGTCGTGCCGCCTCGGGCGCGAACTCCTGCGCCAGCGAGGCAAGGATGTCGCCGGCCGGAATGACGGCCGGCGCGCTGCCGACCTGGCCGCCTTCGATCCGGGTCCATTCCACGATGTTCTCGAACGTCCCCTGGGTCGACCGCACGATGCGCGACAGGTCGTCCACCAGTTCGCGGGCGTCGGGGTCCTTGACCCGGCGCTCCAGAGCCCCGGTCATCAGGCTCAGCGCATGCAGCGGCTGGCGCAGGTCGTGG
>Ga0068865_100002419_pt1 | contig 11025 bp, 7 predicted proteins | sample KBSMisM12_FD_75293 | JGI IMG/M metagenome (GOLD analysis project Ga0068865, IMG submission 75293) | Miscanthus rhizosphere microbial communities from Kellogg Biological Station, Michigan, USA - KBS Miscanthus M1-2 | ecosystem: Host-associated > Plants > Roots > Rhizosphere > Soil ...
GGGGAGGAGGGACAGTCCCGATAGCTTACCCAGTGATCCGATACCGGCCGTCGGCATCGGGGCAGACGCGCACGTAGCGCACGTCGGTTCCGTAGGAGTCCACCACGGCCGGGGCCAGGCGGCAGCGCATGCGGTTGTAGTAGGCGTAGTCATAGCGACCCGTGCGCCAGCTGCGGTCCTCGCGGTAGGCGATCGTGTCGCCGTAGGCGTAGTACGGACCGCGGTTGTCGCACTTGTAGCGGTCGTGAGCGTGGCCGACGGCGTTGCCGACGACGCCGCCCAGCACCCCGCCGATCGCGGCGTTCTCGCCGTGGCGGCCCGGGGCGGAGTTCATGTTGGCGCCCAGGACCGCGCCCGCGATGGCCCCGATCACGGTGCCGGCGGTCTGCGCCGAGTGGTCGTTGCGGCAGGTGGTGGCGACGTAAGCGCTGTTGCGGCCGTAGTAGGTCGCGGACGGCGCCGCCTGATAGTAGGTCGGGGAGGCGTAGTACGGACCCCAGCGGCCCGTATCCCACACCGGCGCGGGACCGTAGATCCGCACATAGGCGCCGTAGCCGTAGCGGGCGTCATAGCTCGCCCGGGCGCGTTCCCAGTCGGCCCGGCGGATCTCGTAGGCGCGGCGCGCGTCCTCATAGCCGGCGCGGTCAACTTCGTAGTTCTGGCGGCGCGCGTCGTACTGGTCCCTGCGGGCGTCGTACGCGTCCTTGCGCGCCTGATAGTCCTGCCGGTCCTGCTCATAGCGCTGCTGGTCCTGCCAGGACGGCGCGGTCTGGCGGTACTGCGGCCCCGGCGGGGCGTCATACGGCGAGGGCCGCTGGTACTCCTGGGCGAAGGCGGGCGCGGCCATGGCCAGCGCCAGGGCCGACGCCAGGCCGGTGTGCAGGCTGGTTTTCAGCTTGCTGTTCATCTGTCTCTCCATTTCATCGGCGCGGCCCTTGGGGAGCCGCACGTCCAGAAAGCCGAATGCGCTCAAGGTCTCTCCCGGACCCGCGTTCGGCTTAGGGCGCATCAACCCCCGAGCCGGAGATGGGTTGCAACGGACGGAACTCCCGGGCGCGCCCCGGACTTGTGAGGCGGAACCATCCCGCCTAGGTTCCGCCCCATTCCCGGACGGCAGAGGTCAGACCTTCGAATGGCAGCGCATTACCTCGAGTTCGAGCGCCCGATCGCCGACCTCGAAGCCAAGATCGAGGAGCTTTCCAAGCTGTCCGAGAGCTCCTCGGCCGGCCAGTTCGACGCCGAGATCGAGGCCCTGCGCGCCCGCGCCCAGGAAATGCGCCGCGACGCCTATTCCAACCTCGACGCCTGGCAGAAGGTGCAGGTGGCGCGCCATCCCGACCGGCCGCACTTCGTCGACTACGCCGCGGCCCTGATCGACGAGTTCGTCGAGCTGCGCGGCGACCGCAAGTTCGCCGACGACCAGGCGATCATGGGCGGCCTCGGCCGCTTCCGGGGCCGGCCCGTCGTCGTCATGGGCCACGAGAAGGGCCGCGACACCGTTGGCCGTGTGAAGCACAACTTCGGCTATGCGCGGCCCGAGGGCTACCGCAAGGCAATCCGCCTGATGGAGCTGGCCGAGCGCTTCAACCTGCCGGTGATCAGCTTCGTCGACACCACCGCCGCCTATCCGGGCGTGACGTCCGAGGAACGCGGCGTGGCCGAGGCTATCGCGCGCGCCACCGAGAAGAGCCTGCTGCTGGGCGTGCCCATGGTGGCCATCGTCACCGGCGAGGGCGGCTCGGGCGGGGCGCTGGGCATTGCCTGCGGCTCGCGCGTGCTGATCCTGGAGCACGCCGTCTATTCGGTGATCCCGCCGGAGGGCGCCAACTCCATCCTCTGGCGCGGCGCGCGCACGCCGGAAGAGGCCGCCAAGGCGCTGAAGATCACCGCCCAGGACCTGCTGGGCATGAAGATCGTCGACCGCATCGTGCCGGAGCCGCCGGGCGGCGCCCACTCGGACCCCGAGGCCGTCTACAAGGCCGTCGGCGACGCTATCGAGCAGGAGCTGGTCGCGCTGGAGACCTTGACCTCCGACCAGCTGAAGCAGCAACGCTCCGACCGCTTCTACGCCATCGGCCGCGCCGGGCTGCAATAGGGGCGTGGCCGATCGCCTCGCCCTCCTGGACAACGAATTGCCGGTCGAATTCATCGACACCGATCCGGACCGCCGGCTGGACCGGCCGGCGCTGATGGCTGGGCTGCGCGAGGTCGCCGATCTGATCAATGCCACGACCTGGACCGCCGCCCAGCGCGCCGCCTTCCTCAGCATGAGGAAGATCGTCTTCTTCCTGGGCTCGGCCGAGGTCGCCGGCTACGAGCTCCAGCGGCCGGGCTGCGACGAGGCGGCCGCGGTCTTCTATTGGGAGGTCGGCGAGTTCCTGGCCAACACCGACGCCGGCGTGCGGGCCAACATCCTCTTCCACGACTGCTGGCACGTGGTGCAGTTCAAGGCCCTGGGCTTTGCGGCCGACGAGGACGAGCGGGTGGCTCGCGAGGTCGATGCGCTGGAGCGCCAGGTCGAGGTCGCCGAGGCGATGAACTGCAGCCCGCAGGACATCCAGTTCCTGAAGGACTTCGCGGCCGATCAGCAGGCGATCAAGGACCGCTTGGCCTTCGGCGTCGAAAACATGCACGACGCCTGAGCCGTGGACTGAGAGGCCGCCCCAGCGGCGGCGCTCGCCGCTATTCCGCGGGTTCTGGCAGCTTCACCTTCGCAGTGGCCGGTTCGCCGCCGGTCGCCATCTTGTCCAGGCGCTTGGCCACGATCTCGTCGGCCTGGCGCATGATGTTGTCGACCAGCTCCTTGCACGACGGCACGTCGTGGATCAGGGCCTGGCTCTGGCCGACGGTCCAGATGCCGCCGTCCAGGTCGCCGCCCTGCAGCACGTTCGCCCGGCCGCGCACGCCGGCCACCAGCTCGCGCACGTCGTCGATGGTCTTGCTGATGTCCTGCTGGATCTTCACCACCTCCTCGGCGATGGCGTTCTTGGCCACCCGCGAGGTGTTGCGCAGGGTGCGGTTGATCAAGAGCGTGTCGCGCTCGGTGCCCTGCACGATGCCGGCCTTCACGTTCTCGTGGATCTTGCACTCCTTCGTGGCCATGAAGCGGGTGCCCATGTTCACGCCGTCGGCGCCCAGCGCCAGCGCCGCCACCAGGCTCCGCCCGTCGGCCATGCCGCCCGAGGCGATCACGGGGATGTCCACTGCGTCCACCGTCGCCGGCAGCAGCACGATCAGGCCGATGTCGTCCTCGCCGGGGTGGCCGGCGCACTCGAAGCCGTCGATGGAGATCACGTCGACGCCCAGGCGCGCGGCCGTCACCGAGTGACGGACGCTGGTGCACTTGTGGATCACCTTGACGCCGTTGGCCTTGAAGTCCGGCAGGTGGTCGATGGGGCTCCTGCCCGCGGTCTCGACGATCTTGATGCCGCTCTCGATGATGGCGCGGCGGTACTCGTCGTAGGGGATCGGGTTCAGCGACGGCAGCAGCGTCAGGTTCACGCCGAACGGCTTGTCGGTGAGCTCGCGGGTCTTCTGGATCTCCGCCAGCAGCGCCTCGGCCGTCGGGAACAGGTGGGCCACGATGAAGCCCAGGGCGCCGGCGTTGGCCACCGCGGCCACCAGCTCGCCGTAGCCCACTCCCGTCATGCCGCCCATCACGAGCGGGGTCTCGACGCCGAACATCTCGGTGAGGCGTGTCTTGAGCATCCTGGAACTTCCCTGGCCTGTGGATTTTGGTCCTTTGGCCGACAGTCGCGCGGTTTACGCGGCTTCCCGCAACCTCTTTTTGAGGCGTCCGAAACGCAGAAGCCGCCAGCCTTGAGGCCGGCGGCTTCCGATTTGGCCCGGTCCTCCTCCCACAGGGGGAGGAGGCTTGAAGGTTAGAACCGGCCGGTCAGGCCGAACTGGTAGTAGCGGCCGATGACGTCGTAGACGCCGATGCCGGTGGTGCCGTACGGCGGCTCGCTGTCGAACACGTTCTTCACGATGAACCGCGCCTCGGCCCTGCTGAAGCCGACGTGCGCCATCTCGGCCCACTTGGTCAGGTCCACGGTGAAGGTCAGGTCGTGCAGGTAGTACGGCGCGACGGTCAGGGGCGCCCGGGTCTCGTTCGTGAAGTCGTTGTTGAACTTCGAACGGGACAGGTAGTTGGTCACCCAGGTCACCGTGAACGGGTCACGCAGGTACTCGATCTGGAAGTTGTAGGACCACTTCGGCGCGCCGATTTCCCCATGGTCGCGGTTCAGGTCGAAGCCCAGGCCGGTAACCGAAGTCTCGAGCCGCTTCAGATGGAAGATTTCCGTCTTGGCTTGGATCTGACCGGGATTCCCGTCGAACCACTTGGCGCCCCAGTCGGTCAGGTCGACGTGGTAGCTGCCGCCCATCGTCAGGCCTTCGAAGTGCGTGTAGCCGGCGTTGATGAAGCCCGTGGACGGGCCGTTCCCGGCCGTGGGCTCGCCCGAGCTCAGGATCTGGCCGGCCCGCGCGCCGGTGGACGCGGCGCCCCGCACGAAGCGGTTGCAGGCGTCGGCCGGACGGCTGGGCGAGTCGTAGCAGACCTGCAGGATGGAGGTCAGGTTGAAGTTGGCGATGGCGTTGGTCAGGTTGATGTGCAGCCAGTCGGCGTGCAGCTCCAGGCCGGGCACCTGGTGCGGCTGGTAGACCGCGCCGACCGTGACCTGCTCGGCCACTTCGTTCTTCAGCGTCGGGTTGCCGGACGTCGTGCCCTGCACCGTCGCCGCCTGGACCTGCGAGGTCAGCTGGAAGTTGGCCGGCAGGCCCAGCTTGACGAAGTCCGCCTGGCAGGCCGCGGCCCGCGCCGCCGGGTTGGGACCGGCGTTGATGTTGTTCTTGTCGCAGGGGTCGGTGGCGGTGAAGAAGCTCGTCGCCGTCGGCAGCGAGGTCTCGGTGATCGCCGGCGCGCGGAACGAGCGGCCCTTCTGGGCCCGGATCAAGAGGTCGTCGATCGGGTACCAGCGCACCCCGTACTGCCAGGCCTTGTCGTTGCCGGCGACCGAGTTGTCGATCTTGCGGTAGGACCCGTCGAACTCCAGGCGGCGCATCAGCGGATAGTTGAAGTCCCTGCCGAACACCGGGAGCGTGGTTTCCGCATAGAGCTCGTTGGTGTGGTAGCCGCCGCTGATCGCGGTGATCGCCGCCGAACGGCCGATGCCCAGCCGCTGCGGGTCGTTCGGCTGGAAGGAGGATTCCTCCTTGCGGTACTCATAGCCCACCGAGGCCTTCCAGGCGCCGGCCGGCAGTTGCCAGAGGTCGCCGCCGAAGTTGGCCTGGTAGTCGGTCTGCTTGAGCTCGAACTCGCTGACGAACTGAACCTGCACGTAGTTCAGCGCCGCCTGGCTGCGCGCGCCGAGGCCGAACAGGTTGAGCGGCTGGCAGCCCGCGGCGCGGGCAGCCGCGTCGGCGCAGACGATGGCGCCGGTGGCGTCCTTCGTGGCGTTGATCGCCTGGACGAACTTCGACTGGTCGATGTTCGGCGACTGGAAGGTGCCGTTGTTCTTCCCCCAGTTGCCCGAGACGTTCCAGAAGTAGTTGTGGCCCGAGATCTCGCCGTCGCCTTCGAGGTTGAGCACGCCCCTCCACGTCTCCGCCTCGGACGAGGTCTTGTTGCTGCCGATGTCCGTGGACGCGCGATCCAGGAAGAACAGCACCTCGCCCGGGTGGGCGGGATCGGCCGGCAGCGGGGTCGGCTGGCTCAGGATCTGCGCCCGGGTCGCCGCGCTCAGGAACGGGTTGAACGTGGAGAACTGCAGCGGCGCCGAAGTGCCGCCGAACAGGGAGGAGTTGAAGATCGGCTGGTTGAACGGCTCGACCGAAGTCGCCTTCGCATAGAGCAGCTCGCCCGTCAGACGGATGTGGTCGGTCACGTCGTATTTCGCGAAGCCGTTCGCCACATGCCGCTTCACCGGCGACTGTAGCGAGCTCAGCTGGGCGAGGTTCAGGCCGTCGCCGCCGGATGCGATCGACGCCTGGATGAACTGGCCCTGGTTGTAGGGCACCAGGTTGCCGTTGGGCGCGAACTGGGCGAACACGCGCGCCGCCGGGTTGTTCGGGTCCACGATGCTCAGCTGGTTCGCCAGCGTCGCCCCGGCGTTGCGCCAGGGCAGGCCGCCCGCGGTCAGTTCCGGGATGCGTCGGTTCTGGTAGAGGATCGAGCCCGGAATGTTGTCCGTGCCGCCGGTGTTGGCCGGGTTGTTGGCGAACACGATCTGGCGCGCGGTCACCGGCCGGTCGGTGAAGGCGAGCGCCGAGGTCTCGTTGTACTCGTAGCTGCCGGTCAGCGAGAGCTTGTCGTCGAGGAACTTGCGTCCGCCGAGGATGCGGCCGCGCCAGCTTTCCGCGTCGCTGCGGTCGGAGATGCCGTACTGGCCGTCGACCTCGACCCCGTTGTACTCGGTCTTGGTGATGATGTTGATGACGCCGGCGATGGCGTCGGAGCCGTAGACGGCCGAGCCGCCGGCCTGGATGGTCTCGATGCGGTCGACGAGGCCCGTCGGGATCGAGTTCAGGTCGACCTGGCCGCCGGCGTTGGCGCCGGTGAAGATCGAGGCCGGGTTGCCGCCGACGAACCGGCGGCCGTTGACCAGCACCAGGGTGCGGTTCGAACCCAGGTTGAACAGGTTGATGAAGTTGCGGCCGGTGCCGAAAGAGCCCTGGTCGCCGATCGGGCTGATCGGGATGCCGGCCGAGGGGATTTCGTTCAGTGCGTCGGCGACGTTCGTGAAGCCGCGGCGATCCATGCTTTCCGCCGTCAGCACCTGGATCGGCTGCACGGAGGTCAGGTCTGCGCGCGGGATCCGCGAACCGGTGACGACGATCTCGCCGACGTCGACCGCCTTGGCCGCTTCGGCGGCGTGCGTCAGGGTCGGAACGGCGAGGCAGGCGGCCGAAGCCACCGACGCGAGCAAGGCTGTGCGAAGCATGGTTTTGTTCAGGTCTTTCATTCTTAGGCCCCCCGGCCTGGTTTTCCGGACACGCGCCGATCAAGGGTCCGACGCGGGACCGTCTTCATGCGTTCCGGGGGGTTTCCGGCAAGAAACCTGCGCCAAACATCCCAGCCCGGACATAAACACGGCGTGGGCGGGAAGCTGTCACGCAGGCGTCACCTCGGCAACAGTCCGAGTGGGTTTGATACATTGCGCGCTGGGATTGCGACAGTTTTCACCGGCGGGTGCGCTTTTGAAGCCACACACGACTACGGCTCAAGCGCCGATGCGCCTGAATTCAGGCCGCAATTCGGTGAATTTGATTCACCTTGCCACGGCCGCGAGGCTCTCGCCCAGAGCGTCCACGGCCGCAGGAGTCGTGGCCCACGAGCACATGAAACGCACCGAGCCGTCGGTGAACCGGTAGGCGAACCAGCCGGCCGCGTTCAGCCGTTTCAGCGTGGGCTCGTCCATCTCGACGAAGAGGCCGTTGGTCTCGACCGGATGCAGCACCGGGAACGGGCAGAGCCCGGCCAGCCGCTCGGCCATGGCGTTGGCGTGCGCGGCGTGGCGGGTGAGCGCGCCATCCTGCAGCATGCCGATGAAGGGCGCGGCGAAATAGCGGGCCTTGGACGGCAGCTGTCCGGATTGTTTCAGCCGCACATCGAACCGCCGCGCCAGCGCCTTGTTCAGGATCACCACCGCCTCGGTCGGCGGCATGCCGGCCTTGGTCCCGCCGACCACCAGCACGTCGACGCCGGCCTTGGCGATCGACCTGACGTCGAAGCCGGCGGCCGCGGCGTTGGCCAGCCGCGCGCCGTCCAGGTGCACGCCCAGCCCCTTGGCCTTGGCCAAGCCCGCCAGCGCGCCGATCTGCGCGGGCGAATAGACCGCGCCATATTCGGTGGCGTTGGTCAGCGACAGCGCCGCCGCCGGCTGGCGGTAGGAGACGTCCGGCAGGTCCAGCGCTTCCGAAAGGCCCGCCGGGTCGATGCGCCCCGAGGCGCCGGTCAGCGGGATCAGCCCCAGCCCCTGGCCGAAGAAGCCCGGCGCGCCGGCCTCGTCGGTGGCGATGTGGGCGTGCTCGTGCGCCGCCACCGCCTCGAACGGGCGGCAGAGGGCGGCCAGCGCGATGCTGTTGGCCGCCGTGCCCGAGGCCACGAACCGCACCTCCGCGTCGGCGTCCAGCCAGACGCGCAGCAGGTCGGCGGCCCGCGCGGTGACGGCGTCGGCGCCGTAGCCCGGCGCGAAGCCGTCGTTGGCGGCCGCCAGCGCGGCCATGGCCTCCGGCGCGACCGGGGCGGCGTTGTCGGAGGCGAAGTCGTAGCGGGCCAAGGCTAGTCCGCCGTCGCCTGCAGGATGTCGCAGAAGGTCGCCATGTCGATGTTGCCGCCGCTGACCACGCAGACGATCGGCCCGTCGCCCGCCGCACCGGTCAGCGCCGCGGCCAGGGGCAGGGCGCCGGCGCCCTCGGCGATCACCCGGGCCTTCTCGGCCATCAGCCGCATGGCGCGGCGCGTCTGGTCCAGGGTGACGACGATGTTGCCGTCGACCACAGGCTTCAGCCGCTCGTACATGCGCGGGAACAGGCTCTGGCCGCCGGCCCCGTCGACGAAGCTGGCCTGCCATTCCGGAAACGCCAGCGGCTCGCCGGCGGCAAACGAGCGGGCGGCCGGCGCGGCGGTGTCCGGCTCGGCGGTCCAGATCTTGATGTCCGGCCGCTTGGCCTTGATCGCGCTGCCGACGCCGGTCACCAGCCCGCCGCCGCCGACGCCGCCGATCACCGCGACCGTCTCCGGCGCGTCCTCCAGGATCTCCAGCCCCATGGTCGCGTGGCCGGCGATGAAGTCGTGGTCGTCGAACGGGTGGATGAAGGTCCCCTCGACGCCGGCGTAGGCGCGCTCGTCCAGCGCCTTCCATGCCACCTCGTAGGGCACGGTCACCAGCTTCGCGCCTAGCGCCGCCATCCGCTCTAGCTTCGATTTCGGCGCGGTCTCGATGGCCACCACCGTGCAGGGCACGCCGGCCTTCCTCGCCGCATAGGCCACGCCCTGGCCCGCGTTGCCGGCGCTGATGGTCCAGACGCCCTTGGCCCGCTCGGCCTCGCTCAGCATCGCCACCGCATTGGCCGCGCCGCGCAGCTTGTAGGCGTTGATCGGCTGCAGGTTCTCCAGCTTCAGCCGGATATCGGGAAAGCCCGGCCCCAGCTCCAGCTTGACCAGCGGCGTGCGGATCGCCGTGCCGTAGACGCGCGTGGCCGCGCCTTCGATGTCGGCCAGCGTGATCGGGCGCACCGGCGCAAGGGTCGCTGTCATTCGGGAGCTCCAGAACTCGACCGCCGCTTGTTAGCGGATTTCTGCGCCGCCGCCAGGGCGGCCACCCTCGCGTTCCCACATCGCGGCGTTGGCGCGCCGGAGATGTTCATGGACAATGGGCCCGTTGGGGAAGGCCGAGCCGCCGTGTCGGACGTGTTCATCTCATATGCGAGATCGTCGGCGGCCAAGGCCCAGGTCGTGGCCGCGCGGCTGCGCGAAGCCGGCTTCGCGGTCTGGATGGACGAGGACCTTCCCGCCCACCGGCCCTATGCCGACGTGATCGAGGACCGCCTGCGCGCGGCCAAGGCGGTCGTGGTGATCTGGTCGGCCGCGGCCGGGGCCTCGGAGTGGGTGCGGGCCGAGGCCAATCTGGCGCGCGAGCAGCGCAAGCTGGTGCAGCTCACCCTCGATGGCGCGCCGCTGCCCATGCCGTTCGGCCAGATCCAGTGTTCCGACCTCTCGCGATGGTCCGGCGAGCCGTCCGCCAAGGGCTGGCGCGCCGTCCTCGCCAGCGTCGCGGAGCTGACCGGCACGGCCCAGAGAGCGCCGGCGCCCGGCGCCCAGGCGCCGTCCGTCGCGATCCTGCCCTTCCGCGACCTCAGTCCCGAGCGCGACCAGGACTACTTCTGCGAGGGCGTGGCCGAGGAGGTCACCAGCGCGCTCGCCCAACTGCCGGGGCTCAGGGTCGCCGGACGCTCCGCGGCGTTCCGCTTCCGCGACGGGCTGAACGACGGCCGCGACATCGGTCAACTGCTGGGCGTCGACAACCTGCTCGAGGGCAGCGTGCGCAAGTCCGGCGCGCGGCTGCGGATCGCGGTGCGGCTTGTGCACACGGCCGACAACCTGGCCCGCTGGAGCCAGACGTTCGACCGCGACCTCAGCGACATCTTCGCCATCCAGGAAGATATCGCCCGGGCGGTGGTCGAGGCCCTGAACGTCACCCTGCTGGCCGCCGACGACGGGCGGCTGAAGCGGCACGGCACGCAGAACCTGCGGGCCTATGATCTGTATCTGCGGGCGCGCCAGCTCACGCGCCGCGAACTCGCCGAGGAGCGGCGCACCGCCGCCGGCCTGTTCCGAGAGGCGATCCGGCTCGACCCCGGGTTCGGACTGGCGTTCGCCGGGCTGGCCGACGTGCTGGCCCAGACGGCCCGCCACACGCGCGACGCCGGGACGATCATCGCCGAAGCCCAGGCGGTCAGCGAACGCGCCGCGGCGCTGGCGCCGGACCGGGCCGAAGCCTGGATGGCCCGCGGGACCGTCCTGCGGCTGACTGGCGATCCCGCGACCGAGGACGCTTTCATGAAGGCCCTGGCCCTGAACGAGCGCTCGGCCGAGTTGCACTACGCCTATGCGCGGTTCCTGGTCTCCGCGGACCGCCGGCGCGAGGCCATCGCCCACTACGAGCGCGCGTTCGAACTGGAGCCCAACGACTACCGCTACATCGTCATGGCGCTGCAGGAGTACCAGGCGCTCAAGGACGCGCCCGGCGAACGCAGCTGCCTCGAGCGCTCGTGGGGCGCGATCGAGCGCAGCCTGGCGATCGATCCCGAGGATGTCCGGGCCTATGACCATGGCGCCGGCGTGCTGGCGTTGCTGGGCCGCAAGGCGGAGTCCAGCCGCTTCGTCGACCTGGCGCTGTCGTTCAATCCCGACGACTACGGGACGCTCTACACCCTGGCCTGTGCGGCCATGCTGAACGGCGAGCGGGAGCGTGCGCTCGACCTCCTGGACCAGGCCGTGGCCGACGGCCGGGGCGACAAGGC
>Ga0068865_100002431_pt1 | contig 11009 bp, 10 predicted proteins | sample KBSMisM12_FD_75293 | JGI IMG/M metagenome (GOLD analysis project Ga0068865, IMG submission 75293) | Miscanthus rhizosphere microbial communities from Kellogg Biological Station, Michigan, USA - KBS Miscanthus M1-2 | ecosystem: Host-associated > Plants > Roots > Rhizosphere > Soil ...
GGCGGCGCGAACCTGTAGTCGAACCCGACGCGCACGATGTTGGTCCTGACCTCGGCTTCTGACGTCAGGGAGGCGAAACCGTTGGGGCCTGTCGCCGTGGTCCGGGTGCTGCCGAAGTCGGCATAGAGCCACTCGCCCTTGAACGACCAGTTCTCGTCGAGCGCGTAGGCCAGGCCCAGGCCGGCGATCCAGCCGGTCTTGGTCGAACTCTTCTCGGTCGAGAAGGCGTCCGCCCCGCTGCGGGTGTCGGAGAATTCGAGCCTGGACTTCACGTCGGCGAAGGCGACGCCGGCGGTGCCGTAGAACAGCCACTGTCCGGAGGTGAAGCCGAGGCGCGGCCGGATGGAGACCATCCAGTCGGTGTCGGCCCGCTGGTTGATCGTATACTGGGTCGGCGGCGGCGGCGGGATGATCGGCTGCGTGATCGCCGAGGTGAAGGTGTGCGAGTCCCGGGTGTTGACGCTCAGCGCCACCCAGTCGGCCTCGATGCCGAACAGCCAGCCCTCGGTGCTGACGTAGTTGTAGCCGCCCTCGATTCCCCCGGTGAAACCGGTCTTGTTCGAGTTGCTACTGCTCGTGTTGGAATTGATCAGGGCGATGTCGGCCGGCGGAATCGTGACCGTGGAGCCACCGGCTGTGACTTGCCTGTTGAGATTGTTGTCGCCCCAGGATCCGCCGGCGTTCAAGCCGATGTACCAGCCGCTCCAGTAGTCCGATGGCGGCGATTGCGCCGCGGCGGGCGCGGCGGCGCCCAGGAGCGCCAGGGATGATCCGGCGGCGAGTAGCAGTCGGCGAGTGGAGATGATCTTCACGGGGTAGCCCTCCAGTAAGTCGCGTCGCCGACGGAGCATCGGGGCAGTCGCCGCCACGGTCCCTCAGGTGAATGCCCTAGATCGGGCTAGGGGGGTCCCCGACGTTCGCGACAGGCCCGCGCCCCGAAGAGGGCGTGGTGGTGGGGGCAAACCCCCGGCACGACGCGCACTCGCACCATCCGGACCTGGCCTGGTCGCGGACACCATCCTCTTGCGTCCCTGCCGTCGCGGCGGCACTCTCGCGCCAGGGGTGTGGGGGGAAGTCATGCGCCTAAATCGCGTGTTCGCGGCCGTCTGGCTGCTTGCGGGCTCCGTGGCCGGCGTCGCCAGGGCGGCCGCTCCGCTGGAGGCCTACGGCGGGCTGCCCTCGATCGAGGAAGTCGACATCTCGCCGGACGGCTCCAAGCTGGCGGTGGTCATGTCGGACGGCGACCTGCGCGCCATCATGATCCGGCCGGTCTCGGGGGAAGCGCCGCAGACCTACGGCATGGGCGCCGAAAAGGTCCGGCGTCTCAACTGGGTCGGCTCCGACCACCTGGTCGTCACGATCTCGCAGACCGCTCAGATCATGAACGTCAGCGGGCCGCGGCGTGAATACCTTGTCGGCTACGACCTCAACACCGTGACCCGGAAGCTCGAACCGCTTCTGAAACACGCGCCGGGCCGCTCGACGACCGGGACCAATATCCGGGACCGTGATTCCGGCCGGGCGCAGGCCACCCTCAATGTCATGTACGGGCCCCCGGAGGTCCGCACGATCGCCGGGGTCCCGACCGTGTTCGTGACCGGCGTATCCTTCCCCGACAACCAGGGTGTGCTCACGATCTTCCAGGTCGACCTCAAGCTGGGGGAGCCGCACTTCGCCGAGATCGGAGACCGCCGCACGAGCGATTTCGCCCTCGGCGAGAACGGCGTGGCGATCGCCAAGACAACCTACGACGCCGAGAGCGGCCGCTGGACGCTCCGGCTTCGGCAGGGCGCCGGCTGGAAGGAGAGCCGGGCGCTGGAGGCCAAGATCGAGTCGCCCTTCCTGGTCGGTCTCGGCCGCGACGGCCGCTCCGTGCTCGTCGCCGAGTCCGGCGACGCTGGCACGACGCTCAGGGAGGTGTCGCCCGAGGGCGTGTGGAGTGAGCCGCTCGATGTGGGCGATCCCGACGGGCCGATCTTCGATCCGGCGACCCACCGGCTCATCGGCGTTTACGCCCTGGTCGGCGACGAGAGCCGCTACACCTTCTTCGATCCGCTGGATCAGAAGGTCTGGAACTCGGTGACGGCGGCCTTCAAGGGCGACCGGGTGCGCCTGGAGTCCTGGTCGCAGGATCGCAAGAAGATCGTCGTCCTGGTGGACTCCGAAAAGGAGGGCCCGGCGTACGCCCTGGTAGATCTGACCACCCACCGCGCCGACTGGCTGGGCGGCAAGTACCAGAAGCTCAAGACCGAGGACTTCTTCCCGGCGCGGCCGGTGCGCTTCAAGGCCCGCGACGGACTGGAGCTCACGGGCTACCTGACGCTTCCGGCCGGCGCCGGGACCAAGAACCTGCCGCTGGTGGTCTTCCCGCATGGCGGTCCCGCCGCGCGCGATACGCCCGGCTTCGACTGGTGGGCGCAGGCGATGGCGTCGCGCGGCTACGCCGTCCTGCAGGTGAACTTCCGCGGCTCTGACGGCTTCGGCCCCACCTTCCTCAAGGCCGGCTTCGGCGAGTGGGGCCGCAAGATGCAGACCGACCTCTCCGACGGCGTCCGCTACCTCGCCGGCGAGGGCGTCATCGATCCCAAGCGCGTCTGCATCGTGGGCGCCAGCTACGGCGGCTACGCGGCCCTGGCCGGGGCGGCGCTGGACACCGGCGTCTACCGCTGCGCGGCGTCGGTGGCGGGCATCTCCGACCTGCGGCGGTTCGGAGACTGGTCGCGTTCGAACAACGGCGTCCGGGCGTTCCGCTACTGGACCCGGTTCATGGGGAGCGACAAGGACAGCGCGCTGGCGGAGATCTCGCCCGCGGCCCACATCGACAGCGTCACGGTCCCCGTCCTTCTCGTGCACGGCCGCGACGACACCGTCGTGCCGCTGGAACAGAGCCGCCTGATGGCCGAGGCCCTCCAGCGCGCCGGCAAGCCGGTCGAGCTGGTCGTGCAGCCGCACGCCGATCACTGGCTGTCGCGCGGCGACACCCGCCTGCAGACGTTGCAGGCGGTCGTGACCTTCCTGGAGAAGAACAACCCACCCCACTAGGCCGCGCCGGGCTTGTGTGGCGCCTCTGCCACACTACATCCCGTTAGCTGGAACCGTGCTTGATGAGGCGGTCCCGGCAATCTGCCTGCTCAAGGGGACCTGATGAACATCGACGTCTATTCGGACCGCGCCAAACAGGCGATCCAGTCTGCGCAGAGCCTGGCGCTTGCCCGCGGCCACCAGCAGCTCGCGCCCGAACACCTGCTGAAAGTGCTGCTCGAGGAAAAGGACGGGCTGTCGCGCGCGCTGATCCAGAGCGCCGGCGGGCGGCCCGACGAGGCCGACAAGGCCGTCGACACCCTGCTGGGCAAGCTGCCCAAGGTCGAAGGCGGTTCCGGCCAGCTCTACATGAAGCCCGAGACGGCTCGCGTCTTCGCCGGCGCGGAGCTCGGCGCCAAGGACGCGGGCGACGCCTTCGTCACCACCGAGCGCCTGCTGATCGCCATCGCCAAGGACGGCGGCGACGCCGCCAAGGCGCTGAAGGACGCCGGCGCCGCGCCCAAGGCGCTGGACGAGGCCGCGGCCGCCATGCGCAAGGGCAAGACCGCCGACAGCGCCTCGGCCGAGGAGGGCTATGACGCGCTGAAGCGCTACGCCCGCGACCTCACCCAGGCCGCCCGCGACGGCAAGCTGGACCCGGTGATCGGCCGCGACGAGGAGATCCGCCGCACCATCCAGGTCCTCAGCCGGCGCACCAAGAACAACCCCGTGCTCATCGGCGAGCCCGGCGTCGGCAAGACCGCCATCGTCGAGGGCCTGGCGCTGCGGATCGTCAACGGCGACGTGCCCGAGAGCCTGAAGGACAAGCAGCTCCTGTCGCTGGACATGGGCGCGCTGATCGCCGGGGCGAAGTACCGCGGCGAATTCGAGGAGCGGCTGAAGGCCGTGCTGAACGAGGTCACCGCCGCCGAGGGCTCGGTGATCCTGTTCATCGACGAGATGCACACCCTGGTGGGCGCCGGGAAGTCGGAAGGCGCCATGGACGCCTCCAACCTGCTGAAGCCCGCGCTCGCGCGCGGCGAGCTGCACTGCGTGGGCGCCACCACGCTCGACGAGTACCGCAAGAACGTCGAGAAGGACGCAGCCCTCGCCCGCCGGTTCCAGCCGGTGTTCGTCACCGAGCCCACGGTCGAGGACACCATCTCGATACTGCGGGGCCTGAAGGAGAAGTACGAGCTGCACCACGGGGTGCGGATCAGCGACAGCGCCATCGTGGCCGCTGCGACGCTCTCCAACCGCTACATCGCCGACCGCTTCCTGCCGGACAAGGCCATCGACCTGATGGACGAGGCGGGCAGCCGCGTGCGCATGGCCGTCGATAGCAAGCCGGAGGAGCTGGACGAGATCGACCGGCGCATCGTGCAGCTCAAGATCGAGCGTGAGGCGCTCTCCAAGGAGACCGACGCCGCGTCGAAGACCCGCCTCGAGGCGCTTGAGGACGAACTGATCGAGCTCGAGGCCCAGTCAGAGGACATGACCGCCCGCTGGAAGTCGGAGAAGGAGAAGGTCTCCTCCGCCGCCCAGCTTCGCGAGGCCCTGGAGCGCTTGCGCGCCGAGCTGGTCACGGCCCAGCGCCGCGGCGACCTGCAGCGCGCCTCCGAGATCGCCTACGGCGAGATCCCGACACTCGAGAAGCGCCTGGCCGAGGAGGAGTCCAAGGCCGACGAGGCGGCCGTCTCGCCCGAGGTGGTCGACGCCGAGCAGATCGCCGCGGTGGTCTCCCGTTGGACCGGCGTGCCGGTGGAGAAGATGCTCGAGGGCGAGCGCGAGAAGCTGCTCAAGATGGAGGACGCGCTGCGCGCCCGCGTGGTCGGCCAGGAAGAAGCCCTCCTGGCGGTCTCAGACGCCGTGCGCCGTGCGCGGGCCGGCCTGCAGGACCCCAACCGCCCGATCGGCTCGTTCCTGTTCCTGGGTCCGACCGGGGTCGGGAAAACCGAACTGACCAAGGCGCTCGCCGAGTTCATGTTCGCCGACGAGCACGCCATCACCCGCCTCGACATGAGCGAGTACATGGAGAAGCACTCGGTCAGCCGCATGATCGGCGCGCCTCCGGGCTACATCGGCTATGACGAGGGCGGGGCGTTGACTGAGGCGGTGCGCCGCCGGCCCTACCAGGTCGTGCTGTTCGACGAGGTCGAGAAGGCCCACCCGGACGTCTTCAACGTGCTGCTGCAGGTGCTGGACGACGGCCGCCTGACCGACGGTCAGGGCCGCACCGTCGACTTCCGCAACACGCTGATCGTCATGACTTCGAACATGGGCTCGGAATACCTCGCCAACCTCGACGAAGGCGACGACGTCGAGAAGGCGCGGCCCGCGGTCATGGAGGTGGTGCGCAAGCACTTCCGGCCCGAGTTCATGAACCGGATCGACGAGATCATCCTCTTCAAGCGGCTGGGCCGCGCGGAGATGGACGGCATCGTGAAGATCCAGCTGCAACGGGTCGAGAAGCTCCTGGGTGACCGACGCATGTCGATCGCGCTCGACGCCGGCGCCATGCACTGGCTCGCCGACCGCGGCTACGACCCCGTGTACGGGGCCCGGCCGCTTAAGCGGGTGATCCAGAAGGACCTGGTCGACCCGATCGCCCGCAAACTGCTCGCGGGCGATCTGGAGGATGGCGCCGTGATCGACGTCCACGCCGGCGGCGAAGGCCTCGAGATCGGAAGGGCCAAGGTGCACTAGCGCCGCTCCTCCCCCGTCCCGAAGAGAACGGGGGAGGTGTCAGCGCGGCTGACGCAGGGCGCTAGTTGCAGACCCTACGCGTCACGTAGCGGTCGATGCGGCTGTCGTAGCCGTCGGTCAGCTTGCACTTAATGCGGTGGCCGTCGGCGGCGATCATGCCGTTCGGGTCCGGGCCGTAGCGGTCCACCGGCACGCGGGCATAGACGTCGGCGAGCGGCGGACCCAGCACCGCGCCGGCCAGCGGCGCCGCATAGCCCGGCCGGTAGCCGTCGTCATAGTAGGGCCGCCCGAACTCGTCGTAGCGGTACCCAGGGGCCAGGACCGGCGCCGGCGCATAGTAGCCGTAGGGCTGCGCCTGGACGCCCTCCGCGATCATTGCGCCGCCCAGCACACCGGCGGCGGCCGTGGCGGCGACAAGCAACTTACGCATCGGAATCCTCCTTTCGGTCGTCCCTCAGGGCGGGGAAAGCGCGGGGCGCCAACCAAGGGTTCCCAGGCTCAGCTTCGGAATTTGCTCAAGAATCTGTCCCGCCGAGAGGATCGAGCCAAGGAAAAGGCCCCGGCGAACCGGGGCCTCTCCAAAGCGCCGCCGAGGGGGCCGCTAGTCGCGGCACGACACCCAGCGGTGGCCCTCGTAGTACATGTCCCGGCGGGCGTCATAGCCGTGGTAGCGGACCATGCAGTTGTGCACGTGGGTGTACCACCCGCGCTCATGCTCGCCGCGCCAGTGGTGCCACCGGTGCGACGGAGGGGGAGGCTGCACGCCCCAAGCCGGGTCCCAGTGGCCGTAGCGTTCCTCGACGACCACCGCCGGCTGGGCGGCTGCGGCCGTGGCGACGGCGGTCGCGCCGCCGCCGGCCAGGGCGGCCACGGCCAGCCCCGCGAACATCAGATTACGCATGAGAGTCTCCTTCCTTTGCGTGTCCCGGCCGCCCAAACGCCAAGACCGCCGCGCGGGTTCATGCGGCGCCGCTTCGAAGGAATGGAAACCCAGGGTTACAGGTCGAACGACACCGTGCGCCCGGCGCTGGTGACGACGCGGCGCATCAGCGCCATGGTCGGGCCAGTCTGGCCCGCCGCCGGCTTGGCGATGGTGACGACGTACCAGGCGCCGTCGGCCAGGCCGCCGAAGCTGAAGCGGCTGGCGTCGTCGCAGATCGCCCGCTTCACATAGGGGTCGCTGTCGCCGGGCGGCGCCTTGCCGGCGCGGGCGCGCACCTCGTCGACCGGCAGGGCGGCGCGCTGGCCGGAGAGGTACAGCACCTCCATCCGCTTGCGCGACCAGGGCGTCTCAGGCGTCAGCACGACGGTGGCGCCGGCGCAGCTGTAGCGGGTGGTTCCCGCTTTGAAGGTCACCGTGCCCACCAGCGCGTTGCGGCCCACCGCCTTCGACCAGGCGAAGTCGCCGGCGCGGAAGCTGGTGTCCTCCGTGGGCGTGGTGATGCGGGTCGGCGGCGGCGGACCGTACATCGGTTCGCACGCGGCGAGCGGGATCAGCGCGACAAGGGCGGCGGCGAGGCGGATGCGAACGGCCATAAGCCGAGCATATAGGCCAATGCGGCGAAATCGCGCCAGGGGGTGCGCGCTCAGAGGACGGTCAGGACGAACGCCATCAGGCCGGTCATCAGGATGAGCGCCGAGGTGGCGGTGACGGTCCAGACGAGCAGGGTCTTGGCGGTTGCGCCCACCCAGCCCGAGCCATAGGCCCCGCGCAGCGTCTGGAAGAGGTTCACCAGCGTCCAGAGCGCCACGAGGCCGAACCACCAGCCCATGGCGGCGAACGGCAGCAACAGGCCCACGGCGCTGATCAGGAAGCCGAAGGACAGGAGGTTCATCGCCACCAGCAGATGGTCGTAGACGAAGATGTCGCGGCGCTTGCGGTAGGCCAGGGCAAGGCTCAACCCGACGATGGGCAGGAGCAGGATCGCGGCGCGATGGCCCCAGGTGAACAGCACCGACCAGTAGTAGTCGGGATTGTCGGTCGCCTTCTGCAGGGCGGTCTGCAGCTTCGCCTTCCAGGCCGTGCTCGGCGCCTTCGGCGGCGCCTCGTTCGGATCCTTTGCCGGCAGGCCCTGGGCCACGCGGTCGGCCCGGTGCAGGGCCCTGGCGTAGCGCGCCTGGGCCCTGGCGACCGTGCGGTCGTAGGCCGCCTGGACGCGCTCAGGCCGCGCGTCCGGGTCCTTCAGTTCGCCGCTCCGTTCGCTGGCGGCGTCGCGGAGTTCTTCCTGCAGGTCCTTGGCCGCCTCGACCCGCCGCGCGGCCGCCGCCTTCGCCCGGCCCTGCGGCGTCGCAAGGGCCGCGGTCTCCGCCGCCTTGCGGCGTTCGTCGTTGAGGACCTGCTGGTGGGTGGCGTGCTCGGCGGCGAAGATGAAGATCAGCAGCGCCACCAGAAAGGTGCGGAACGGCGGCACATGCCGCTGCAGCCGGCCTTCCATGTAGTCCCGCGCCAGAGCCCCGGGGCGGAGGAACATCGCGGGCAGGGTGCGCGCGAGCCGCCCGTCCAGTTCGAACAGTCCTTCGGCCGCCTCCCAGACCAGGTGGAAGATCGAGCGCTTGTGGCTGTCGGAGTTCTGACCGCAGACGTGGCAGAAGGGCCCTTCCAGCACCGTGCCGCAGTTGGCGCAGGCGTCGCCGGGTGACGGCTGGTGACGACGCGAGCGCGTCAGGTGGGTGACCGCCTCAGCCGCCGCCGCTTCGAGCTCTGCCGACAACCCTGTCCCCCCGCGTCAGACGCCGGGACCCTAGCGCAGGGGCGCTTGGAGCACGATGGGGTTGAGCGGCATCGCCTGGATCCCTCCTAGTCGTCGCCGCGCGGCCGCCCGCGCATCGCCTTGACGCCCGAGCGCTTGGCCTTGCCCTCCAGCCGCTTCAGCTTCGACGCATAGGTCGGCCGGGTCTTCTTGCGCGGCTTCGGCCGGTGGGTGGCCTGGACGATCAGCTCCACCAGGCGCGCCCGCGCGTCCTGGCGGTTCATCTCCTGGGACCGATGGCTCTGGGCGAAGATGACGATCACGCCGTCCTGGTTCATCCGGCTTCCGGCGATCCGCTCGAGCCGAAGCTTCACGTCCTCGGGCAGGGAAGGGGAGTTCCGCGCGTCGAACCGCAGCTCGACCGCCGTCGAGGACGTATTCACGTGCTGCCCGCCCGGTCCGGACGCGCGCACGAACTTCTCGCTGAGTTCGTCGTCTTCGAGCGCGATGGTGTCGGTGACGGGGATCATCGGGACTGCTTTGCCAAGCTTCGCCTAACAGGGTATGAGCGATGCATGCGCGCGATCGCCGCCATGAGCCTCGTACTTCTCGCCACGGCCCCGGCCGGTTGGTGAAGGACGTTGTGCGCTAGGTAACCTGCCCACAGACGATCGCAACACCAGCCCCGCCGGGATCCGGACGGGGCTTTTTCTTGGGCCCCGTCCGTCCTGCAACGGAGACGAGACGATGCCAGAGTCCCAGACGAAGCGACGAAGTGAAATCCTGATCCGGGCGATGGAGGCCTCGGACCTGCCGGATCTGACCGAGGCCTGGAACCAGCCGCTGGCCTACGCGGGCACGCTGCAGCTTCCCTACACGTCGCTGGAGGCGCGCCAGCGGCGCTATGCGGCCAACCCCGACGCGCGCCGCCTGGTGGCGGTGATCGACGGCAAGGTGATCGGCATGATCGGTCTGCACAGGGAGGCCGACCGGCGGGCGCATGCGGCCTCCATCGGCATGGCCGTCCACGACGCCTACGCCGGGCGCGGCGCGGGTTCGGCGCTGATGGCCGCGGTCATCGACCTGGCCGACAACTGGCTGCAGATCAAACGCCTGGAGCTCAGCGTCTACGCCGACAACGCCCGCGCCATCGCCCTCTACGAGCGCTTCGGCTTCGCGCGCGAGGGGTTCCACCCCGCCTATTCCTGGCGGAACGGCGCGTTCGTCGACAGCCTCTCGATGGCGAGGCTCAGGCCATGACCGCGCCCGGCCCCGCCTACGCCGCGCGCCTGGCGCGCTTCCTCAAGCGCAAGCTGGCGCGCGCCAAGACCGCCGCTTCGCCGCCGCTCGCCTTGACGATTGAGCAAAAAACCGCTTCACACCCCCGGCTTCGCCGCACCTGCGTTGCGCAGATGCAGCACAACTTGACCGTCCAGGAGAACAATCATGCGCGTCTACTATGACCGCGACGCCGACCTTTCCCGCATCCTGGACAAGAAGATCGCCATCGTAGGCTATGGCAGCCAGGGCCGGGCGCACGCGCTGAACCTCAAGGACTCGGGCGTCAAGAACGTCGCCGTGGCGCTGAAGCCCGGCTCGGCGACCGCCAAGAAGGTGGAAGCCGACGGCCTGAAGGTGATGAGCGTCGCCGACGCCGCCAAGTGGGCCGACCTGCTCATGGTGCTGGCCCCCGACGAACTGCAGCGCGACATCTACAAGGCCGACATCGAGCCCAACATCAAGGACGGCGCGGCCCTGCTGTTCGCCCATGGCCTGAACGTCCACTTCGGCCTGATCGAACCCAAGTCGTCTGTCGACGTCCTGATGGTGGCGCCGAAGGGCCCCGGCCATACCGTGCGCGGCGAGTACCAGAAGGGCGGCGGCGTGCCCTGCCTGATCGCGGTGCACCAGGACGCCTCAGGCGGCGCGCTGGACCTGGGCCTGGCTTACGCCTCGGCCATCGGCGGCGGCCGTTCCGGCGTCATCGAGACCAACTTCCGCGAGGAGTGCGAGACCGACCTCTTCGGCGAGCAGGCCGTGCTCTGCGGTGGCCTTGTGGAGCTGATCCGCGCCGGCTTCGAGACCTTGGTCGAGGCGGGTTACGCGCCCGAGATGGCCTACTTCGAGTGCCTGCACGAGGTGAAGCTGATCGTCGACCTGATCTACGAGGGCGGCATCGCCAACATGAACTACTCGATCTCCAACACCGCCGAGTACGGCGAGTACCGCTCGGGCCCGCGCATCGTCACCGACGAAACCAAGGCCGAGATGAAGCGCGTGCTGGCCGACATCCAGTCCGGCCGCTTCGCGCGCGACTGGATGCTCGAGAACAAGGTCAACCAAGCCTCGTTCAAGGCGATGCGCAAGAAGATGTCGGAGCACCCGATCGAGGAGATCGGCGCCAAGCTGCGCGCCATGATGCCCTGGATCAAGGAAAAGGCGCTGGTAGACAAGACCAGGAACTAGGCCCGCTCACCCGCGCTCTGTGCAGAACGAATCGAGGCGCCGAACCCGGCGCCTCTTTTCTTTTGGACCGCGCGCATCCTGCGCGCTCAAGCTCATGAGCGCGCAGGATGCGCGCGGTCCGGAAGA
>Ga0068865_100002432_pt1 | contig 11009 bp, 9 predicted proteins | sample KBSMisM12_FD_75293 | JGI IMG/M metagenome (GOLD analysis project Ga0068865, IMG submission 75293) | Miscanthus rhizosphere microbial communities from Kellogg Biological Station, Michigan, USA - KBS Miscanthus M1-2 | ecosystem: Host-associated > Plants > Roots > Rhizosphere > Soil ...
TACGCGATTAACAACGGCAAGCTGTTCGCAGTCGGAAGCTAAGCTTCGATGTGTGGGAGTGCGCGAGCTTGCTCGCGCCCTTTCCAGCAGGCTTGCCTGCGTGGAACCTCTAGGAATCGTCTGAGGGTCGACTAGTTTATGCAGGCATCGTCCATCTAGGGGCACCATGAAAACTTGGCCCCACGCACCGAGCAAGATCGTCACACACCCCGGCACGTATTTCATCACGGCTGGAACATATCACAAGCAAAAGCTATTCGATTCCCCCGAAAAGCTCGATTACTTGCACGACTTTCTTCTCGAAGTGTGTTTAGAGAAAAGTTGGCAGCTCCAGGCGTGGGCTATCTTTTCGAATCACTATCACCTAATCGGGTTTTCACCCGATGTTGAGAATGCGGCGAGTGATTTGACTCGAAAGCTTCATGGAAAGTCAGCAATCGAGCTTAACAAGATGGATTCGTTACCAGGACGCATTGTTTGGTACGAGTCGTGGGATACTCGAATCTCGTTCGAAAAGTCGTACCTCGCACGGCTGTCCTACGTGCATTGGAATCCGGTCAGACATGGACTGGTAAAGGACCCGTGCGATTACAAGTGGTGTTCTGCACGTTGGTTTCGCGACAATTGCGATGTTCCGTTTTATCGGACCGTTGCCGAATTTCCGCACGACGAAGTAAAAGTTTACGACGAGTTTTAGATTCGTGTGCGAGTTGGCGAGCAAGCTCGCCATAGTGAAAAGCGCGAGCAAGCTCGCGCACTCCCAAACGGGCTATCTCTCGCTTGGAAGGACGATTCCCTTCATGATCGTCCGTTGGGCGAGCAGGAAGACGAGGAGTGTCGGTATCGCGGCGAGGGTCAATGCGGCCATGATTGTCGCCTTGGGCGCGGTGCTCTGCAACTGGTAGATCCAGACCATCAGGGTCCACATCTTCTGATCCTGCACGACGAGAAAGGCATAAAGGAATGCGCCATACGCGCCCATGAATGCGAGGAGCGCGAGATAACCGAGAACGGGCTTGCTAAGCGGTAGCGCGATCCGCGTCATCATCGTCACTTCCTTTGCTCCATCGATCTGTCCAGCTTCAAAAAGCTCTTGGGGAAGGGAATCGAAGAACCCCTTGAGCAAGAAGATCATGTAGCCACTTGCGGCGGTTGGAAAGACGAGCGCAGCGAATGTATTGAGCAAATGCAGCTGTTTCAAAAGCAGGAAGCTCGGAATCATTGCGACTTCCGCGGGGAAAGCCATGGTGGCAAGGAGGAAGATCAAGATCTTGCCGGATGCGCGAATTGGATAGCGCGAAAGCGCGTACGCGGCGAGAGGGTTGATCGTGAGTTGCACGATGATGGCGAGAAAGCAGAAGATGATCGTGTTCCAAAGCGCACCGCCATTGAGCGCGATGTATTGCACAACGTATGCGTAGTTGCGCGTCATGAATTCGCTTTTGATTTCGGATTGGTGCTGCTGCGCGAATTGATGTTCGTACGCTTCGATGGGCATCGGACCACTGTTCGAGGAAGCAGGAGTTGTTGCGTCTTTGGCGATGAACGCCGACCAAAACGATTCAGCGGCGCCTTGCGCGTATCGTTTGGGAATTCCCTTTGTGTAGAACTCGTCGGCGCTACTTTTCGGACGAAATGCTATCTCCTCAAACTTCGTCGCCTTCCCCGCGATCTCTGGAGGCACCGACGCGAAGACGTTCAGATACTTCGCGCGAAGATATTCCTGATACATATGCGTCTCGCGTACAGGAATTCGGAACTCGGCGGGAAGGGTTTCTTTGAACGCGCGCCACTCGGCGTACTTGCGGCTGTTCGGCTGTTGCCAAGTACGTTTCTCGAGAAGCTCGGCTGGTGGGAGGACGGTTTGGAATCCAACATCCTCCTCGATGTATGCCTTGTTGACATCGTCGATTTTCGGATATCGCTGCTGCAACCAATCGCGATACAGCTTGACGAGCCGGCTCGTTGGTGTGTTGCCGGTGAGTTTAAATCCTGCCGACCAGTAGTCGACGGGCAACTGCCTGAGGAATTCTTCGTACTTGGCCACGTCTCCGGATGTTCTTCCTCGGGTCGAGGCGATCATGGCAGCGTCGCCGCCGTACTTGTCGTTTACATACTTGCCGTAGAGCGTCTTGTCATCCGGCTTGCCCTTGTCGTCGACACCGTCGAACTTGCTGAAATAGGAGGGGACGAGGACGTTGTCGTTCTGGTCGGTGGGGCCCTTGAACCCCGTGCTCGCCATGAGGGCGAAGGGGTAGAGGGTGGTGATCGCCCCGATCGAGAGGAGCGAGTAGATGACGAGCAGGGCAAAGCGGGCGCGGAATCTCTTGCGTCCAACCTGGCTGACGAGGCTCATCTACTTCATTATGCGCCGGTACGAGTGAGGCGCTTGAAGGCCGCCCTTGCGTATTCTATGGCAGGTGGCCAAACGCCAACGAGTTTCGAGCGAACCCCCTGAAACGATTGATCTGAATTCGATCGACCGCGAGTATCACAGCCGATCCTGGACAACTATCTTTATCGTTAGTTTTTGCTTCATTTGGGCTACGATGGCGATCTGTTTCGCCATTTACGCTGCGAACGACTCCGCAGATAGCGACTCGAGGATGATGCGCCCGATCTTTGCGGTAGCTGGGCTCGTTGTGCTCGGTGTTGGCGGCTACATGATCAACACGTACCGGTTCAGTCGATACGTGTTGTCGGGAGGAGAGTTAAGACATTTCGGTGCCGGAAATACGCTGCGATTCACACTCCAACTATCGGAAATTACAAGCGTAAAAGTAGATTTCTCCAGCGAGGGTCATGGTTGCAGGGTTGAATATGGTGGAGACAAATCGTTTCAGTTCACAAATTCAATCAAGAACCACAAGGAATTTGCTGACCTTCTAATGGCAATCTCCGATCAGAATTGGCGCACGTCCAGAGAGAATGCGCCATGGATAAGCGATCCACTTACTTCGGCAAAGAAGGTGCCGCCATCCTGAGTTGTTTCAGCCTCTTCTTTGGCGACTTCGTTTCACCAACGGCCGACCCAAACAGATCGTATTCTTCAGCGCCAGTCACTTCGACTTGGATGATCTCACCCGTCGGACCCTCGCCTTCAACAAAAACTAAGCCATCGATCTCCGGCGCGTCGCGGTGGGATCGTCCCACGCGCCAACCTTCCACCACGTCTTCCACAAGCACGTCGATCTTTCGACCGATGTAACCCTCGTTCACTCCGCGTGACACGCGCTGTTGCAAGGACATCAGTTGGTCGTAACGTTGCCGTTTGACGCGAAAAGGAACCTGATTTTCCATTTCGAAGCTGGGAGTTCCCGCTTCGCGGCTGAAGACAAATGCGCCCACTCGATCCAACTTCGCCTCCTCCACAAACGAGAGGAGCGACGCAAATTCTTCATCGGTCTCGCCAGGAAATCCTACGATGAACGTTGTTCGAATCGCAACCTCAGGCATCGCAGCGCGCACCTTCTCAAACACTTTCAAATACCGATCGCCATCCCAAGGTCTCTTCATTCGTCGAAGCGTATCGGGATGTACGTGCTGCAAGGGGATATCGACATACGGCAAGACTTTGGGCAAGGTCGCCATCGCTTCGATCACTTCGTCGGTCAATCGGTTTGGATAGAAGTAAAGAAGGCGGATCCAATCGATCCCTTCCACCGCATTCAGTTCGCGCAACAACTTGGGCAGGGTGAACGCCTTGTAAAGGTCGTAACCGTATTGCGTCACATCCTGAGCAATCAAATTGATTTCGCGCGCGCCAGTCCGCGCCAAATGATGTGCTTCAGCAACGACACGCTCGATCGGCTTCGACTGATGTTCACCGCGAAACGAGGGAATGGTGCAGAACGTGCACTTGTGATCACATCCCTCACTGATCTTTAGATAAGCGGACCATGGCCTTCCTGTGCGCGCACGAGTCGGAACATCGGCCCAACGGTGATGGGGAGGCGACACATCCAATCGCTGTTCGCGCGATCCCATCGTCTCGCGAACGATCTCGGCGAATCGCCCCATTTGCCCAACGCCAATGTACGCATCTGCGCCGGGAGCAAGCTTCATCAATTCAGAGCCCAGGCGCTGGGCAAGGCAACCAGCGACAATGACTTTGCCCGTCTTGCCTTCTTGCTTGGCTTTCACCGCGTCCTGAATTGCCTTGATCGACTCAGCCTTCGCGGACTCCAGGAACCCGCAGGTGTTGATGACGGTGACATCGGTCTTCTTGGCCGCACCGTCGACCGAATAGCCCGAAGTGGCGAGGACGCCGGCGATCTCCTCGCTATCAACCTCATTTTTGGCGCAGCCGAGGGTCACGATCTTAACCTTCGGGGAATCGGGCATGACCCGGATTATGACGCCGTAAAGCGTCTAGGCGTGGCCGTGAGGGCTTAGCGGAGGTCCCAGTGGTACTTGTCGGCGTCGTAGATGTCGCCGGTCCAGTTGGGGGCGAGGTGACAACCTTGGACGATCTCCTTGGGCGAAACCGTCTTGGCGCTGCCATCTGCGGTCACGACGGTCATCTTGCCGTTGTGCCATGGCCATGCCTGGCCGTACTGGAGCGGGGAGCCGACTTGGCCGACATCCCAGCCGGTGGCATCGTTGGTGTAGACGCCGGGGATGGAAGGATCGCTCTTGAAGCTATCTGAACCGTCTGTGTAGTCTCGGCACGGAGGCACAACGAGCCAGCTTCCGCCGCCGTTGGGTTCGTGGTTCTCATCCAAGCTCCAGACCGAGTCGATGAACATGTACGTCTCTTCCGGGTGAGCGATTGAGGAAGACGAGTTTGGCCGTGCAACCCAGTTGTCGCCGAACTGGTAGATGGGCGAGAAGTACACGAAGTTGAAGCCAAGGTTTGTGCGCAGAGAGGCGGTGTAGTACTGCGAGTACGTGTCGCCTGGGACCAGATCGGCTTCAAAAGTAGCTTCGCGGCGGGGCCGGTCGCTGCTGTCGGACGGGCATCGGAAGATGCCGAAATCGGGGGCGTAGGGCAGGATCAACTGAGCCCAGGTTCGGTCGTTCTTGGAGTTCGCTTCATCCGCAGGCGGATGATAGTTGACCGGCATGTACGTGTCGTCGTAGTCGGCGAGGTAAAGATTGGCCGCCAGACTCGCTTCATGGAAGTTGGTCACGCACGCAATTTTCTTAGCCGCATTGCGGACTGAGAAAAACACAGGAACCAACATGCCGGCCAGGATCACGAGGATCACTAGCACGACTAGCAGTTCCGGCAATGTAAAAGCTCTGCGACTCCCCTTCACGACCGGTTCAACCCATTATATCAATCTCTTTCCCACGGTACAACCCGAATACGGAGACTGATCCGACCTCTCGAAAACCTAGTGATGCGTACCAGGACGCAAGGCTGGCTTCACACTGAAGTGTCACGCCGCACCCCCTTTTGGAGGCTGATTCGACGATCGTACGAACGATAGACGAACCCCACCCGCGATTGCGAAAATGTGGCGCTACACATAGATTATAGATTCCTACGACGCTTTCGTGTTCGGAAACCATAACGGCTCCCGCTGTCCGCTCGTTCCAGACAGCTCTATATAGCTTTAACGTACCGGGAGCGGCCGTCGCCTCAGCTATTCCACGCCGGAACGCGGTGGGAAGCCGGTGGAAAAACTGATCGACCATGAATTCGGCCAATTTTCGGCGATCTTGGGGGATTTGAACCTCCTCAAGCTCAATGCGGTCCTCGGCCACCTCGTCCGCGACCAGCATCTTAAGGCGATGAGAAAGAAGGAAGCCTTGTTTCTCTAAAGTTGCAAAATGCTCCGATCCATCAAACGGGGGAAGCAGATAGACGCAGAACGCCTTGCGCTGCAACGCCAGCTCGCGAATGCGGGCTGCAACCTCATTTGACGGCTCGATATCGACCGCGAAGTTGCAGATCGGGTGCTCCATCGTTCCCGTGCACAACCACATCCCGGTCTCCTCTTGCACCTTTGCGCCGGGCGTATTAGCGCCAAGCATAAGATAGGTGTGGACGAGGTTTCTCGTCGCGGGCAGGATTCCCGTTTCGATTACAGGACTGTGCTCCATAGAATTCCAGGGGCGATGCGGCGCGCGTCTATCAAGATTCCTACGGACAACTGATCGCTCGTACGGCGTCCGAGAAATAGTCTCAGTCCTCGCGGAGTGATGAGCGCGGTGCCAGCATATTCTCGCTGATTTCCTGCGGCAAAGAAGTCGAGGCCGAATCCGATGTCCATGCCGGTTGCGGGATTATATTGAACGCCCAACCGAATCGTTGGGGCGCCGAGATTAGATGCTGGCTGATAAGGTGTGCCGTTGAATGCGTTCTCGAAGTAGTCGCCGGTCTCACTGAGCAACCGCTTCTGCACGAACGCGCCTCCGAAGTGTCCGGTGTTTAGCCACGAGATCTTGCTCGTTCCGAGATCGTCGATCAATTCTTGCGATGCCTTCGAAGGGATGACGGTGTCGTAGCGCGCAGTTACAACGAGTGCATCTTTGGTCTCGCGTTGTTTGAGGAACGTGCCTGGCTCCAGGTCGGCGAGCTCATCTCGCAGCCTTTCTTCCGAAAACCCTTTCTGCCGCAGCGCCTCACGTTGGGGGACGACCCGCGAGCTGTGCCAAAGGATGTTTGCAATATCGACTCCGCCGAGGACGAAGACCGCGTGGCTCACGCGCGTGTCCACTCCGTAAACGAGAGCCGTCACGATTGCGCCCAGGCTCAATCCGGTAATCCCGATCTTGTCGTGCTGAAACTCCGGCCGCGTCTGAATGTAATCGATCGCGCGCCGAGTGTCCTGCAGGCTCTGGAGCATCGTGGTCCGCAATTGCGTCACGTCCGGCTGGATGGCGAGTTCGCCCGATCGCACCCCGGGCGGAGTCCGCTCGAGATGATACGGAAGGGTCATGAGCACGGCGGCGATGCCGCGCCGATTGAACTCTTGTCCCATCGCGCGTTCCACATTGCGATTGAGCGCGCCCCAATAGTGAAGGATGACCACCACAGGAAACGGGCCTGTCTTGTCGTGAGGAAGAAGAATGTGGATCGGGACGACGTTGTTCTGCTCGTGGTCGGAAGTCACCGAGCTTGGAAAGCTGACGACGAATTCATCGGTCCCCGCCCAAGTCGCGTAGGGCTTCATCTCGTCAAAAGAAATGATTGGTGGAGGAGCAGGTGCTTGAATTTGTGGCGCATCCGCAGTTGCCTGAGCCATAGTGATGCCAATCGCCGCGAGGAATACACCGATGATCGTCAGCAGTTTGGCTTGCATGCTTGTTGCCCTAGCTCAGAGCAGTATGTCCGTAGAAGATCAGATCGCGCCCGCCCTTGCCGCGGCCGGACTTACGACCGCATCCGCAAGGTTCGACCCCGGAATCATGACCTTGTTCCGTTCCGCCGAGTTCACCACACCTCTTTACGATGCCGCAAGCCTCAATCCGTGGCAGGCGCCGTATTTGTTCAACGTTTTTACGAATGATGTCGATTCGCAAGCGGGAAAGCCAAACGAAATCATGAACATCGGTGCGCACTATCTCGGCAACGGAACGCGCAGGACCCTGATTCCCGCCCGCGTGGCGCAAGCCCAGGTCGATATCAACAACATGGAGAAGCGGTGGCGAGCCCTTGTCGCAGTCAGGGCGAGCGGAAACAATTTTGGCGAGGTGCCTCCGGAGGTGCAGCAGGCGACCCTTCTGATTTTGGACGCGATGCCGCAGGTCCAGGAGCTATATGATTTGTTCGCCCAACCTGCCTATCAGGGAAAGACGACACCTGAGAACATCCAGCAAATCATAACGGCTGCATTGAAAGAAGATTCCAACTCCACAGATTTCGCCAAGGGTCTCGACATCTTCCATCGAGCGGACACCAAATATTTATTTGCGGGTGGCAACGATTTGCTACTTGCCGTGCAACAGGCATCGAAGATCCTCGCCACCGTTCCTGAGTCCGCTAAATATCGATTTGAGTTTTCGACGAAGTTTGGAGCGATTGCGGTCTCGGGCGGCGAAGATTCAACCTACAACGGCCCGCACTTCTTGATCATCGACACCGGCGGTAACGACACCTATATCAACGCGCCATGCGCAACGCCTACGCACTGGGCGAGCATCGCCATCGATACGAACGGCAACGACAAATATCTGAGCGACCCCGTCCTCGCCACGCAGGATGTTGCTGTCTATCAAGATCGCAAAACTCAAGGATTCACGCCCGGCCCTTGCGGTGCTTTCATGGGTTACGCATACCTTTTCGACCTTCGCGGAGATGATCTCTATCGCTCGGCGCGAGACGGAATCGCATCGGGGCGACTCGGCATCGCTTTTCTCGAAGACAGCGAAGGAAACGACACCTACGATGGCTATCAGGATTCACTTGGGTTTGGCAACTTCGGCGCCGGAATCATCGAAGACGTAACAGGAAACGATCACTATGGTGGGTTCGCGCAGGTGCAAGGCGTCGGACTCACCGCCGGTTTTGGCGCAGTCATCGATCATGCGGGCAACGATGTGTATGTCGCGAACGACACCGTGATCGATTTCCCTGCAGCACAGAAAACGGATAAGCCGCATAACAGTTCGATGTCCCTTGGTGCCGGAAATGGCGTGCGGCGCGACTATCTCGATGCGCACCAACTCGCGGGAGGAATCGGTTTGCTCCTCGACGGCGCGGGCGACGATCAATACAGTGGCGGCGTGTTCGCGGAGGGATGCGGTTACTTGGAAGGTATCGGAATTCTAAGGGACCGCGCGGGCACTGATATCTACAACGGCATCTGGTACGTGCAAGGCGCGGCCGCGCATTTCGCGGTGGGCTATTTGCAGGACGATGAGGGCGACGACCACTACACCGCAACGACGAAGATGTCGCAAGGTGGTGGCCACGATTTCAGCGCGGGCTATCTGCTCGACCTCGCAGGGAATGATTCGTACGTTGGTGGGAACACGACGCTAGGCGCGGCCAACTCGAACGGGATCGGATTGTTTCTCGATGCTGCCGGCGACGATAAGTATTCGTGCACCGACATCTCGATGGGCCAATCCGGCGACGCTCCGAAAGGTCTTCGTGAGCGAGCTTTGAGTTTGGGCGTCTTCTGTGATTTGGGTGGAAACGACACGTACCCATCTGCGTTTGCGTGGGCGAAGAATGGCGGGTCTCAGGTGAGTTGGGTGGGCAAACAGCGTGTCCCGGAAGAGAGTCAGTTGGGCGTGTTTTTCGACAAGTAGCTTATTACTGTTTTGTCAATAGGAATTCCGTTACCCCGTAGGGGTCAGAAAAAGTAGCCGGAGGTTGAAGCGATCCTCCGGAACGAAGTGGAGGAGTGAAGCGGATACCCCCGGAAGATCATCCACACGTCCGCACCCTGAAGGGGTGCTAGACCTCACACCAAAAACCGCTCTTCATATGGAACGCCCGCCTCATCCAACAACTTCCGCAACTCGTCGATGAATGAAATCTTCTTGTGATGCTCCGCTTGTCCGGCGATATATCCGCGCACATTCTCGATCCCCTTTGGTCCGACCGTAAATGCCGCATAACCATCTTGCCAACTGAAATTTGCGGAGTGATTTTCCTTCGTCCAGATCGTTGCCTGCTTCTTCAAATCTCGAACCACATCCGACAAACAATGCGACGGTTTCAACGAGAGCAAGAGATGTACGTGGTCCTCTACGCCACCAACCGTGCGAGCCGTCCCACCCATTCCACGGATTGAGCCACCCATGTAAGCATGGAGATCGGACGCCCAATCGCTAATGAGTGGCATTCGATCTTTCGTCGAAAACACGACGTGGTAGTGCGGGCTAGAGAATGTCGAACCCATGATCGATAGGTTCTACCACCCCTTCGGGGTGGGGAATCAAATGCGACCGCCCGGGGGTTTGCGGTGTTTGCCTCCGCAGGCTCCGGCAAAAACCTTCAACCCCCGGCTACTTTTTCGAACCCCTACGGAGTGTCACAATTCGCTTCCCTGACTCCCTCGTCGCGCGGGGGAGGACCCGACGCCCGACAACCTGGTTTATCATGGAGTTGCATTAGCAGCAACTCGCTCCAACCAGGCCGATGAAACCTTCAACCGCCCCACGGTATCCAAACTTCGATTTGCTGCGGCTGATCCTGGCTCTTTCCGTGCCCATCCTGCACGCTTGGAATCAAACGGGATCGACCATGAAGGGGCTGTTTCCCGCGGTGCCCGGATTTCTCGCTCTCTCGGGGTTTCTCGTTCTTCAAAGTTACGAAAATTCACGTGGACCGGGTCACTTCTTTTGGAAGCGTGTCCTCCGTGTCGGACCTGCATTCATCGCATCGTTCGTGTTGGTCGCGATCTTCTTCGGGATCAAAGCAATTCCCGCGACCCTTGCTAACTGGTACACGTTCGGCCAATCTTACGATGGCGGGAAGAACAACGTTCTTTGGTCGCTCGCGTGCGAAGAGGTCTTATACGTTGCCCTCGTTCTGTTGTGGTTCGCAGGCGCATATAAAAAGGTCGTTTGGACATGGGTGCTCTTCGCGGCGTCGATTGTCGGCACCTGCGTTCTCTTGCCTCATATCTACAATCGACAATTCGCTCACGTCGTTGTCATCGCATTTCTTCCGTCCGCGTTCTTTGCTGGCAATCTCGCCCACCACAATCGCGAGCAATTGATGAAGGTCAAACCGATTTGGCCGACGTGTTTATTCGTTGCATCCCTTTCGCTTTATCCCTTACTTCCCCGAGAAGTAATCATTCAATACTTGCATCAGACGGTCGCGATCATGGGGCTGATATGGTTTGGAATCGCCGGGCCGAAAATTCCGATCAAGCTTCCGGTCGACATTTCCTACGGCGTGTATCTCTATCATTTGATGGTGCTGGAAGTGGCATATCGCTCGGGCGTTACCGAAAGATTCCCGCTGATGGCAACGACGATTGTGGGAGCTGTCGCTGTCTCGCTTTTGAGCGCCATTTTGATTGAGCAGCCTGCCCTAAAACTAAAAAATCACCCTTGGCGACTTCCGAAGAAATCGCCAAGGGTGAAGGTTGTCGAAA
>Ga0068865_100002433_pt1 | contig 11006 bp, 12 predicted proteins | sample KBSMisM12_FD_75293 | JGI IMG/M metagenome (GOLD analysis project Ga0068865, IMG submission 75293) | Miscanthus rhizosphere microbial communities from Kellogg Biological Station, Michigan, USA - KBS Miscanthus M1-2 | ecosystem: Host-associated > Plants > Roots > Rhizosphere > Soil ...
TTCGTGCGGTCGATCAAGGAAGAATGTCTCGATCGGATCGTCCCGATCGGGGAGCGCCACTTCCAGCGCGCGGTTGCCAAATTTGTGGCGCACTATCATGGCGAACGGAATCACCAAGGGCTCGACAATCGGCTCATCGCGGGCACGCCGGCGATCGAGATCACGAGTCGCGTGCGACGCCATCCGCGGCTCGGCGGGTTGCTCAACTTCTATGAGCGGGCAGCCTGATCGGTTCGGATGACCGGCGCTCCGTCAGGCTGCAAGCGATCACTTCGCCGCAGCAGCCGGGAAGTACGTCGCGACACGATCGGTGAGGGTGAACTCCATGCCGAGCAGCGGGTACTGCTTCAGCACGTTCGCCCGCATCTCGATGGCGTCTTTCGAACGCTTGACGCTGGCATCCCAGTCGGCGATGTACTGTTTCATGAAATCGACTGCCGCCATGGTGCGGGTGGCGCCGGGGCCCTCGTGGCCCGGGACGACCACGTCCGGCTTCAGCGCGGCAATCTGATCGATCGTCTTCAGCCAGTTCTCGCGCGCGGCGTCTCGCGGCACGCCGAAGTACACGTGATCGAACACGATGTCGCCGGTCACCACGGCCTTGAGTGACGGAATGTAGACGAAGCTGTTGCCGGGGCCGTCCGCGCCCTGGACGCCTCCGGTAATCGGGAAGTCTTCCCCTTCGAGCGTCAGCACCGGCCTGGCGAGTTCCTCGGGCAGCACCGGATCCGGCCCGGGGATGTTGCTGCCGTAGGTGGCCGCCCAGAACTTCTGGCGGGCGGGCCAGCCGGTTTTCGCCGCATTCACTGTCGCCGGCAGTGCGACGATCTTCGCGTCCGGAAAGGCCTGCTTCAGTACCGCGAGCCCGAACAGATGATCCGGATGCGGGTGCGTGCAGTAGATCACGGCGACATGCTTCCTCGATTCGAGCAGCTCCGCGGCGAGCCGATGCGCTTCGCTCAGCGAGAACTGCGGGTCGATGACCAGCACGTCCTTCTCGCCGATGATCATCGTCGAGTTCACGTCGTAGCCACTCTGGCCCCGGCCGGTGTGGACCCGGAGCGTGAACTTCGACTGCGCGAACACGGGTGCCGCGGCCGCCAGCCCGGCGAGCGTCAGTGCCAGTAAACGTTTCATCACACCACCTTCAGTTCGACGACGATGCCGTTGTTGTCCGCGAAACGGAGGCCATCCGGTTCATCCGGAGACGGCAGCAGCCTGGCGCCCAGTTCCTGGAGCCGCGCGGTCACGGCGGCGCGATTGAACGGCGCGACCTTGATCGCGTAGTGCCCGATCCGCGGCATGCCGTCGGGCGCCTTCTCCAGTCCGATGCGCGTGGACTTCTCGAGGTTCAGCCAGACGCGCGCGCCCACGCGAGGTCCTTCGACGCCGGGACCGTAGACGAGGCGGTAGTACGGCAGCGACCGGTCGACGTCCTTGACGAGCAGCAGCACGTGATCGACGCCGAGCGGGGTGACGAGGCCGTCGTTCGCGACGTCAAGGGTCGACGGCACGGCCGCGGTGACGAGCCCCGCGGGCGGCTGGAACAGCTGGAGCTCGATGCCGTCGGGATCGGGCCACATGCCGAGGCCGCCGGCGCCGCGGATGCCGGGAAAGCCCGCGGCCTCGAGCTGCGTCGCCATGCCGGCGCGGTCGTAGACCTTTGCCAGCGTGCAGTAGTGCCCGATCGCCGGGGGCCGCCCGTTGGCGGCGCCAATCGCGATGTAGCCGACTTGCCGATCCGCCGGCAGTGCGCCCAGCAGGATGAAGTAGCGCAGCGAATCGCGGACGGGCTGCTGGTGGACCGCCGACTTGAAAATGCGGTTGTAAAACTTCGCCGCCGCCGCGGTGTCGGGCACGACGATGTCGAGGTGCTCGAGGCCGAGGTTCTGCAGGGGCAATGCGGGCGGCGACTGGGCCCAGGACGATGACGCACGTCCGGCGCAGGCGGCTGCGCCCATCGCCGCGAGAAATGTTCTTCTTGATGGCATGGCTACCTGATCGGTCCTATGAGCGTCATCTCGCCGCCCGGTTCGGTCTCGCGGCCTTCGCGCACCCATTTGAACTTCATCACGTTGTCCGTGATGACGCCTTTCATGAAGTTGCGGCGACCGGTGTGATGGATGAAGAACGAAATCGCATCGCCGTCGAGCGCGCCGTCCTCGATGAGGAACACTCCCGCCGGTTTGTCGCAGGGACCGCAGATCACGCCCCACACCGTGTTCCGATCGCGCAGCTTCAGCGTCACGTTCTGCTGCGCCACGCGGCCCGCCGCCACCCAGCGGCCGTCGAGCCGCGGTGTGTTCGGCGCCGTCACGGATTTCACGGTCGCGACAAGCGAGCCGTCGCCGTCGACGCGCGTCAAAACGATTGTCGCCGCCGCCGGGCCGTCGCCGCCGACGATGACGAACGAGACGTGGCCGGCGTCTGTCACCGTCCCATCGGCGACGCGGAATACGGCAGACGGATCGTCGCAGGGTCCGCACACCGCGCCGATGAACGTGTTGTCGTGGGTCTTGAAGACGTAGGTCTTCGCGGACGGCCCGGCGCCGGACATCCAGGTGCCGATCGCGCCAGGCACGACGGCTCCCGACGCGTCCTTCACGATGCCCGCAGTCGACGCTTGCGCGAACGCGGACAGCGGCAGCGCCGGGATCATCGAGACGACGAGCAGAATCTGTCGCGAATTCCACATGCGAAGGCTCCTCAGCGATCGACTGAGCGGCCGACCCAGCGGGTAACGGCGGTTCATCCTACGTCAACGCGGAACCGGCGGCGCTCAAAAAGCCGGCAAATCCGGAGAGAGCCGCCAATCACCCTTGACATGTCAAGCGGTTGGGAGAAGTATGCTGTCCCTACTAAAATTCAATTCGCAGCCGGATCGATGCTGTGCGGGTCCGACATGTGAGCGGTCGACCGGACAGCAGCTATGCTGCTCATCGCTGCGCTGGCGCCTTGGTCGGCTCATGGCCGTGCTGTGATCGAGCGGCGAGAGCTGAGGCCAATGCGGACCGGATCGAAGAGCAACGCCCTGGCCGAGCCGGGGGTGCACTACGCTGCGCGGCGGTCGTAGCGGTGGTGCAGACCGCCGACCTGTGGAATGGCGACGACCCGGCCGAGCGGTAGTGGCGCGATCGGCCGAGGGTGCGGCGAGCCCTTCGCCAGCGAGAGATGCGTCCGCGAGCGATGGTAGTACGCCAGGTACCGACCCAACACGCGAACCAATCCGGTTTCGTTCACGACGATCACGTGATCGAGGCACTCGCGTCGGATGGAGCCGATGAGCCGCTCCGCGTATGCGTTCTGCCATGGAGAACGCGGGGCGGTGCGGAGTTCCTTGATGCCCATACCGCTCGCCGTGGCCGGGAGCGAGACAAACGCGTGGTCGCGATCGTGAATGAGGTAGCACGGAGCTGTCTCTTCGGGAAACGCCTCGCGGAGTTGTTGGGCGGTCCACGCCGCCGTCGGATGCGCGGTGACCGCGACGTGAGTGACGCGCCGACGCTGGTGATTCAGAATGACCAACACGAACAGCAGGAACGTCCGCCACGTCTGGCATGGCGGGCGCTGGCGACGCGCCATGTACTTCGCGACCGTGGCTTCGCAGATGTCGATGCCCAGCTTCAAGAGCTCGCCGTGAATCCTCGGCGCGCCCCACAGCAGATTCATGACCGACATCGTGCGAATCAACGCGCGGACGTCAGCAGGCACCGCGGGTCGACCCGGGCGGTGCCGACTCTTCCAAGTCCAGAGCAGGCGGAAGCCCCGCCGATGCCAGGCGAGCACGGTCTCGGGCTTCACGATGACGACCGCCGTCCGCCACCCTCGCCACACGCCTGACAGCCAGACCCAGAGTAGCCGGTCGGAACGGGTGAGCCGGACGCGGCGGGGGCGTGTCCGTTCCAGAACCTGGAGCTGATGACGGATCGCATCGGCGAAGACCCTATCCGCGGAAGCCGGCAACGTCAATGTTTTCAAGAAGAACGGAATTCTTAGTATGCACAACTCCACGAAGCCGCACTACGACACGAATGGATGATGTTCAGACCGCCGCCACGAAGAGAGCCGCAAGCTCTACCAGGTGCTGGCACTACGCTTGCTTTCCTCTGGCCTCAGGAGAGAACGCCATTGAAGACGCCAGTCCTCAGCCCATCCATCGCCGTTACTCGATGCACGAGACGATGCACCCTCATAGCGTTGGTAGTCGCGCTCACAGCCAGCGGATGCGGCTCGAATAGCACAACGAGCCCGACCGGACCGTGCACACCCACACCAACAAACCCCGAGTGCGTGAACCCACCCAATCTGCTGACGGTCACCATCAAGAACGGCGTGTACTCGCCCAGTCCGGTGTCGGTGAAAGTGGGCCAGTCGGTGAATTGGTTGAACTCCGACTCGATCGCCCACACCGCCACAGATCCGGGCGTGTTCGATACCAGGAGCATCGCGCCGACCAGCGCCGCCGATGTGCCCGTGCCGTTCAACGCGCCCGGCACGTACAACTATCACTGCACGCTGCACGCGAACGAGAGCGCTACGATTATCGTGACACAGTAACGTCTCTCGCCCCCTCCAACAGTCGTCGCTCGCGACGGTCTATGAGCGGGCGGCCTGATCGTCGGGTCGGCTGAGAACTGGAACATTACGGGCCTGCGGGTATCATCAAGGCCATCACGTACTGGTTCTATCCCGGCGACACCGGAGGGCAGGAATTTGTCTATTAGCATCGCCGCGGTGATCGGCGAGCCGGCGAGCCGGACCTCGAAAGTAGTCGTCTCGGGCCATTGTGGAGGAGAAATGACGGAATCCGAAGCCACACGCTTCGCGCAAGAATGGGTGGCGGCCTGGAATAGCCGCGATCTTGAACGGATCCTCTCGCACTACGCCGACGACGTTGAATTGACGTCGCCGCTCGTGCCGAAGATCCTTGGCAGCGATCAGCTTTCGGTTCGCGGCAAGGCTAATCTTCGGGCGTACTGCCGCCGCGGACTGGACGCATATCCCGACCTGAAGTTTACGCTGTGGGGCGCGTACGCCGGCGTTCAGAGCGTGATCGTTCACTACGAGAGCGTCCGAGGGATGAGCTCGGCAGAACTCATGAGGATCCGTTCAGATGGCCGAGTGTCCGAAGTCCTTGCGCATTACGCTGCGCCTGCCTCTTCGGTCGCGCCAGCGCGCTAGATCGCGTCGAGACCTGTCACGCGATTACGGCGGCGGCCTCTGGATCGTTCCGCACGGGCAGCAGGTCAGCGTTTCGCACGGGTGCGTCGCGACGATGTCGGACGTCGCGACGCCGATACCCTACGTGCTGCCGACCGGTCCGCGACCATCGACGCGTACAGCTCAAGAGCGCGATCGGTCGCCTTGCGATCGCCCGTCGCAACGAGATCGAGCAGAAGCCCTCTGATGACCGCCAGCCCGAGTCGTGCCCCCGCCCGCCCCTCATCGTTGGCGCCCACGTCCGCTCGCGTCGACACCGCTGCGAGCGTCTGCTCGACTAACGCCGGGACCAATCGATCGAATGGCGGCTCGCCCTGCGCGCCGCGCGCGTAGCACTCGAAGAAGAGCCGTTCGATTGGCCAGAGCGGTGGAACAGAGGTACGCCGCCAGCTCACGCGAATCGCTTCCGCCGCGTCGTCCGGCAATTCGCCGAGCCGCTCGTTCTGATCGCGTTCGACCGCCTCGACGACCGCGGTCAACAATCCCTCGCGCGACCCAAAATGGTGAATCAGCATCCGGTGACTGGTACCGACCTGCGCCGCGAGGTCACGCAGCGACCGACGAGCGAGTCCGCCCTCGGCGGCCGCCCTGACGACTCGGCGGAGCAGGTCGTCACGCCGCTCGCTCAACTTGCGCGCACCGCCGTGGCTGTCCCAGAGGCCGCTGCCACCTGCTCGCTGCGTTGCTTCAGTCCCGCCGCTTCAAGGGCGAGGTAACGCCGAGTCAGCGAGCGCCACACGAACGCGGCCACACGGCCGAGCGGACCCGACGAGACGATGGACTGTTCGGCGACCGTCTGGTCGCCCGACCGAGTCAGGACATGAGACGCTTCAGTCCGTGCGCCCGGACTCGTCGCTGTCCAGGACCACGAACGCCCCGGTTCCCACTTCGTGACTTCCCAGATGACAGTGGGTAGCCCTGGCTGGCGGATGCGAGCCTTTGCTCCCAGACGCATCGGACCGTCGATGAGCTCGACCGACGTGAATGACGACGCCCACGTAGGCCATCGCTCGACATCCGTGAAGATCGACCACACAACTTCGATCGGCGCGTCGATCGTGATTGACGTCCGCTCGACTCCATCGTTCCCCATGTTTCACTCCTTTCGGTGTCGTGATTCTCAGTTGATGTACCAAATGGTACATTTGTCACCTCGGACGGTCAAGAGCCTGCTTCCCGGACGTGAACAACCAGTCAACACAATGTGGCCCCGAACACAGGGAATCACGACCATGTAACGCGGCTTCGCGCCCAAAGGCGCGAATGGATTCCGTAACGCCGCCAACATCTACCGGGTTGACCTGGGGACGATTCCGGGAGTCTCATTCCGGCGCGCCCCGGGTGCGGCCGGAGAATCTGCCTGCCCACGCCCACCATCGCCGCGCCGAAGACCACACCCGACGCTACGAACAGGGCCGCTAAGTGCTCGATCTGGCCGACGAGGCCGGTCAACACAGACAACACAAACAGCTCCGGCACGAACGCCGGGCCGTTCGCCGTCCTCCACCGATCGAGGCTGAGTAGCACCCATCCGATGGCGACCGATAGAGCCCCGGCCGGATACAAGTCAAGGCCGGGAACCGCGCGGCTTGACCGGCCCAGAAGGAGACCGACGACGGTTGTCAGAAATCCGGCCGCACCCCAGCGCCCCAGCGCCTCGTGATTCTGCGCGTATGCGGCGAACACGCTCAGTAGAAGGAGCAGATCGACGATGAAGTAGAGCGACTGACGTTCGACTTCGCTCCCCCCGGAGACGAACGAACCCGCCGCTCGCAGCACGCCTGCCAGGGTGGCGGCCCAACCGCCGACACGCCCGACAAGTCCTGGTTCGCGAGCCAGTGCGGCGTCGCCGCTGATCGCGCTCCAGCGTGTAGGACTGAGACTCCGTCCTCAGCAGGTCTATTCCAGGACCACGGCGGCACCACCCACGGAATATATCCGCCGCCGCCTCGGTCTTCATAGACGAAGCAAGGCGAACCCCTGACGCGGGACTTCAGACACCGGACGTTTATGACTGTGTTCAGCAAATTTCATCCGCTGCTCGTGCATTTTCCGATTGCCCTGGTGCTGGCGGCTGCCGTCGCCGAGCTCGTGGTCATCACGACGGCCCGCGAGGCATGGCGCGCCGTCGCCATCGCGAATATCCGGGCCGGGGCGGCCATGGGCGTCGTCGCGGTGATCACGGGATGGCTGTTCGCGTCGTCGCCGCTCGTCGACGCCTCGACGTCCCTCGAATGGCATCGATGGCTGGGCGTGGGCGGCGCAGCGGGCGCGATCGGCGCAGCGCTGCTGTCATCGCGTCCAGACGTGTCATCGCACCGCTCGGCGTTCGTCTACCGCTTGACGTTGTTCGCTACTGCACTCCTCGTGGCGATCACCGGTCATCTGGGTGGGACGCTCGTGTGGGGCGCCAGGTTCTTTCTGCCGTAGTCGGCGTTATCGGATTGATAAGGAGTGTGTTGTGAAGGACAAGAACGACGAGACGGAATGGGATCGGCGCGGATTCTTGAAGTGCATGGCGTGGGTCGGCACCGGCGCGATCTGGACCATGACGAGCGGCATCCTCAAAGCTGTGCCGATCGAGCACGCGGCGCACGCTGGAGCCGGGACCGGAGCGCTGCGGTTCGTTCAGATCAGTGACAGCCACATCGGCTTCAACAAGGACGCGAATCCTGACGTCACCGCGACGCTACGAGCGGCGATCGCGAAGATCCACGCGTTGCCGCAAGCGCCCTCGTTCGTGCTGCATACCGGTGATCTGACGCACCTGTCGAAGGCTGAGGAGTTCGACACGCTGCAGCAGGAGCTCTCGGGGATCGGCGCGCCCGTGTTCTACGTGCCTGGCGAACACGACATGCTCAACGACAACGGCAAAAGCTATCTTGAGCGCTTCGGGAGGAACACCAAGGGCGCCGGTTGGTACAGCTTCGACCAGGCGGGCGTGCACTTCATCGGGCTGGTCAACGTTATCGATCTGAAGGCGGGAGGGATGGGCACCCTCGGCGCCGAGCAGCTCGAATGGCTGGAGGCGGACGTGAAGCCGCTGAAGAGCAGCACGCCGATTGTGGTGTTCGCGCACATCCCGTTGTGGTCGGTCTATCCGGAGTGGGGGTGGGGCACCGACGACAGCGCCCGTGCATTGTCCTATCTGAAACGATTCGGATCGGTCTCGGTGCTGAACGGCCACATTCATCAGGTGATGCAAAAGGTCGAGGGCAACGTGACGTTTCACACGGCGATGTCGACCGCGTTCCCGCAGCCAGCGCCCGGCGCGGCACCGTCGCCGGGACCGATGAAGGTCGAGGCGGATCGGTTGAAACATGTGCTCGGCCTCGCGTCCATTGCCTACCACGACGTCCGCCACCCGATTGCCATCACCGACCTGCCGCTCGAGGATGCGGTTGCGTCGTCCGTCGCCGACGGGCGCCAGGTCAGCGTGGACAACTTCAGCTTCTCTCCGGCCGCGGCGACCGTATCCGCTGGTTCGTTGGTGACCTGGACGAATCGCGACGACATCCCGCACAACATCGTCAGCACCGAGAAGCGGTTCGCATCGCCCGTGCTGGACACCGACCAACAGTTCTCGTATCGCTTCGACGCGCCGGGGACGTTCCCCTACTACTGCTCGCTGCACCCGAAGATGACCGGGCGCATCGTGGTGGCCTGACCATGGGCTATCGAACGATGACGCGATTCAGGAGCGCCGTGGCGGCGGCGGCCGTGTTCCTGGCAACACCTACGGCGGCCCATCGTCCCGTGCACGAAGTGCAGGTGGTCGCCAGCAAGTTCAGGTTCGAACCCGCGGTCATCGAGGTGACGGCGGGTGAGCCTGTGCGGCTCGTGATCCGATCCAAAGACATCGTGCACGGGTTTGCTGTGCCGACGTTAAAGATCGACGTGCAAGTCCCCAAAAGCGATGGCGAGCCGGCCATCGTTGAATTTGTCGCACCACCGCCGGGCCGATTTGAGGTGGCCTGCTCGGAATTCTGTGGCAGCGGCCATGGCCAGATGAAGGCCGTCCTTGTCAGCGTCGCCCCTTTGCAAGTCAACAACTGAAGAAACGGAGACCGCATCATGCGAGCATTCGCCATCGTCACGGTTCTAGCGCTCGGCCTCGCCACGTCGGCGTGCAGCGGAAGTGGCTATTCGAGCGGCAGCACCAATAGTCAGGCCGCACCGACACCGATCACCTCGAACGGCATCGTTACCATCAATGTCGTCGCGATCAACGGCATGCAGTCGTTCTCGCCCAACCCCGCGACGCTTCCGGCGGGCCAGATGGTCGTCTGGCACAACGTCAACAACACGACCCACCGTGTCGTCCTGAACGACGGATCGGTGGACACCGGCAATCTCGCGCCAGGGGCGTCGAGTCAGCCGATGGCGATCGGCGCGGCCGGCGGCCAGTATCACTGTTCGATTCATCCGGAAATGATCGGCAGCCTCAATCAAGACACCGCGCCGTCTTCGTCCACGCCGGCCTACTAGATCGCAAGAGCTGAGCAACGCCTACGATTGCGGATCCGGTGCCCCGGGATTTCACAAGCCCGGGGAATATTCAGGGCCGTGCGCGGATTAGGTGAATGTGTTGGAAGCGTCTGCGATTCTCGCAGCGCCTGTTTGACGTCCCAAGTGAAGGAGAAGGTCTGGAAATGATGAAGAAAGTCGGGTTGATCCTCATCGGAACACTGTTCGTTGCGGCTTGCGGTCACACGCCTTATACGTCCAGTCCGTCTCCGACAGCGCTGGTTGAGTCGCCTTCGTCAGGCAGTGGAAGAACCGACAAGTCCACGCGCCTTGCGGCATCGTTGCCTGCACAAGGTCAACCGCGAGTAGGGTTTGGCTTCAACGGCACCGTCAGCGGTTTCCCGACGGGCGAGGTATTTCTCACCGGAGGCGGTGCTTACAACCGCACCGCAAATCTTGTCGACGCAGCTGGAGGCTTCAAGTGTCTACAAGATGTCCTCCAGGGACCGTTGAGCACAAGCATCAATCCAGACGACTCTGGGCCATGCCGCGCCGGTGAGGGCGTCCGCTGGGATACGGCAGCGTTGCTGCCCAGCACGACGTTCAAGTGCACCGGCGCTGCGAGCGAAGCGCTGAAGACGGCGGTGACCAATGACAAAACGGTCGTGCTCCAGGCCGACTTCTATCGGGCGAGCAACGGCAACGACGAGTCGTTTACCGCGAAAATGATTGTGTCGGATGGCGATATCGCCTCCGACTTTCCCGGTGTCAATCTCTGGGTTGAACGCGTGGGGTGCGGCACAGCGCGGGCGATGAATTTCGGCAGGTAGGTCACATCGTCGCGAGCTGCCGTAAGGGAGACCTCCGGCCTTCCTGGCCGGAGGTCACGATTTGACACTCAGAGGGCCTCAGGTTGACTTCGTCTGTGGTCCGGGAATAAACCTGCCGGGGACGGAGTCTCAGAAGAAAGCGATGCCGCGATCCTTTGAGGAAGTCGTCCTGCCGCATCTGGACGCCGCGTTCAACTACGCGCGCTGGCTGACGAAGAATGATGCCGACGCCGAGGATGTGGTGCAGGACGCCTACGTCCGCGCCTTGCGGTTTTTTTCGTCTTTGAGGGACGAGAATGCCCGCGCGTGGCTGTTCACGATCGTCCGGAACACGTGGTACGGGCGGTTTCCGCGACGTACCGGAAGTGCCGTCGTGAGCGTCCCTGACGAGGACGCCGAGCCCCGCGCTGACATCGGCCTCAACCCCGAAGCGCAGATGATCCAGCAACAGACCGTCGAGCAGGTGCGGCGCGCGCTCGAGACGTTGCC
>Ga0068865_100002439_pt1 | contig 10992 bp, 7 predicted proteins | sample KBSMisM12_FD_75293 | JGI IMG/M metagenome (GOLD analysis project Ga0068865, IMG submission 75293) | Miscanthus rhizosphere microbial communities from Kellogg Biological Station, Michigan, USA - KBS Miscanthus M1-2 | ecosystem: Host-associated > Plants > Roots > Rhizosphere > Soil ...
GTAAATATAAAGCACCAATATCTTTATGGTTGGTACTCATTAGTCAACGCTGGCTTCATAAAACCAATCAATGTTTGTTATATTTCATAAACACCAATTTTTAACCAGATCCATCGCTACCAAAAAAGCCAGCAGGACCACACCAAAATCACCTAAATCGGCATTATCACAAGCGTTAAAAAATAATAGCAAGCTAAAAAAACAAAAAGCAAAAATTCCAATTTTTTTAGCCCTAGCGTTATTGCAGCTTTATTTTCTCTCTTCATAATTCAGGATCCATAACTCTATTAAAAGTACTCAAACTGTTCAATACCACCTTTGATGCAAACGTCGACCAAGTGCAATCAAATCTCAAAAATATACACAGTTCAAGCAGGCGGATATATAAAAAATCCTACCTTAGAAAGATAAAAACAATAGTTAGTCATCAAGCTACTTCTACGAACATATTAAAATTTAATTGTGACATCTTATAAACTTTTATTTTCTTTTTTTTACAAAAATTTATCAACCAATATACACCTTTAAATAACTTAAAAAAATACACATAAGATGGATTTCAAAATAATTCTTTTTTTAACTGAGCTGAAGCGGCATCTCTATTTTGAATAGAGTAGTATAAATATTCCATCTAGCATCAGTTGTTTGTCGAATTAAATAGCGCATACTGCCTGCAAAAAAATAAAAGATGTAAAGTAAAAAAACTTTCCCAAAGTAGGAGAATCGACTGAAAAACCTCCTCATAACCATAAAACTAGCCTATACACTCCTCCTTTATCTAAACATAAATAGATTCTGGTACTTATTTTGCAACAAATATTTAGAAATTTTATTTAATAAATTATCACAATAATAACTCTGATTGAATAAAATAACTAACTACCATCATTTTTGTTAAAAAAATTGCTAATTATTCATGCCTCGTTATTATAGAAAATCCAAAAAAAAAAAAAATTAACAAAGGAGGATGCTTTTCAAAGGCACTCATGAATTCACCCCAAAAAAATATAAAACTAACCATACTTATTTATACATTATTTAATTTTTTAATAATAAAATTAAAAAAATTGGATTTTAGTCTAAAACTTGTCAATTCTTAAAACTTTTAATTATTTTATAAAATAAGTATTTATCACATCTATTATCGCCCCTTGCCTCGACCCATAATAACCCGGATATAAAAAAGCAGAACTATATCAACGGCTCATCAAACAGGTTGAGAATTTTTTTTTCACCACTCACTAAAAGGTTGTGGTTTAGTTTCATCTAGGCAATTTTGTTTAATGATTCCATACGTAATGTTATCCCCATTCTTACAAAGTAAACCTTCATAATCTTGAAGTGTAATCAACCCGACATTCTTCATGTCTGTAAATGTTGTAAAATAGCCGGGCCAGCGAAACTTATTAAAAGTCTCACTCCAAATGTCATTACTCGAAAAATGCGTTAAAATGCGAGTCGCAATCGTCGAACGCGCAGAAGAATTAATTGAAGCCGGATTTGCGTGACTAAAATCCGACACTAATTTTTTTCAATCAGGCAAATAATGACAACGGGAAGCCTGTTCAATAAAATTAGCACTTAAATCCAAAACAAGTAATGGCGACGATAAATTATTACCCCTACGGATATTCTCATCGACTGCATAATTATTTAATAAATAGGATTTACTACTTTTAACTTGATGCCCAAAAAATACTTGTTGTTTTTCGTGTGTAAGCATATCAAATTTAAATACGGGCTCACTTATATGTAAAAATTCCGCTAAACTATATAAGCTTGTGTGTGAAACGATTTCGTTAATGAAGTAGTTTCAATATCACGAATATTCAATAGTACTATAATTCACATGGGCTTGTCCAGCAACTCAAGATAGGGACTTCTCCATATGTAAAGCTACTACTAAAATAGGTAGTCCTAACAAAGAAACTATCATTATAGGAATTACAGTTCAAAAAAATTCTAAATAGATAAGGTCTTTTAATTTTATATGTACAGAACGTACTCGTAAAACGGGTTGTCTAAATCAAAAGAACATTAAAAACAATGAATAAGTAACGAAACCAACCGCAAATAATGATGCCGCCATTACTTCAAAATGTAAATTGTGTGCAGGAAAGCAATACTCAGCTGCGTCAGGAAAATTCAACACAAAACTTCCTGAAACAAGACTACTAGTTGAAATATATCTTGGTTTTTTAAAAATAGGAATTACTTTTGTTAAGTTATTTTCTAAATTAAATATTTTTACAACATTTACTATAAAAAATAAAATATACACTTCGGAATAATCGAAAAATCAAGACAAGTACTGATGTAATACATAATCCTTATTTCCTGTGTATTGAAAAAAATTTGTACTCAAATTGCTGTTGATTAATGACATAGTAATTCCATCAGTTAAAACGAGTAAAGACAACAAAAGCAAAATTACGGTAATAAAAGAAGCTCATACAAATAATGGTAACCAAAAAAATCATAAACCACCAGCGCGCATACTGATAATAGTTGTAATAAAATTTAGGGCACCCATAGCTCAGGTCTCCACTAGCAATATTACGCGTCATAACCTATTTTTGTAGCCTGCTTTTTTACTGGCAATTAGTCGAGCAGGCGGATATATAAAAAATCCTACTGTAGAAAAATAAAAAATAATAGTTATTCATCAAGCTACTTCTATCAACATATTAGAATTTAATTGTGACATCTTATAAACTTTTATTTTCTTTTTTTTACAAAAATTTATCAACCAATATACACCTTTAAATAACTTAAAAAAATACACATAAGATGGATTTCAAAGTAATTCTTTTTTTAACTGGGCTGAAGAGCGGCATCTCTATTTTGAATAGAGTAGTATAAATATTCCATCTAGCATCAGTTGTTTGTCGAATTAAATCCGCTCATTCAATATGTGCGTTCACGTAGTAAATCAGGTATTACAGTTAATCTACGAATTTTTTCTTAGTACGTAACAAAAAATTTAATTTCTACCAGCAATTACAAACAGTAATAAAAAATGTAAAGTAAAAAACTTTCCCAAAATAGGAGGGGTAATCGACTGAAAAGCCTCCTCCCATCATAGTTAAACCTAATTTTGTCCCAATGATAAGTAAAAAATAAATTAGCTTACATCTCACCGCCCACCTCGCTAATGTAGAAGACAGAAAAAGCAAACAAGCCGTATGATAAACTCACAGGAAGTCCTAAACCCCCACTTAAACTAAAAAAAACTGTTAACGCCGCTAATTTAACAAGTTTATGACTTACGGTTGTCGATAACTTTGTTTGTTCTGTTAGCGCAGAATATTCGTTATATGGCAATGACAATTTGCGAAGCTCGTAAGCTTCCACACTATTTCGTCATGACATTGAGAAGTTAAGATCCGCTTCTGCCACGCGAAACTGAACAATATGTGCAGACTCAATTTGTCAAGCTTGTGCCGTATTCATGAGTATATCTAGCTGAGAAGCTGTTTGTTTAAAAAATACATCAGAAAACCTATCATTCTCTTCTATTAAATTCATTATTACACCCGTGTTAAATGAACTATCTACAGAAAATCAAAATAATGTGGACGATAGTTTGTTCGGTGAGAAAGAAAAAAATATACTACTAGCAACTAGCAGTATATAAAAAAAGCTTGCTAAATTAATTTTATTTTTAAGTAAAAAGCCAGTTAAAAAGTAAAAACTAGTTTTTAACACCCGTAACAACCGGCGTAACAACATTTGAGTAGTGCTTACATTAAAATTTTTAAAAGTAACCGGTTGGTTTAAACTGTTTGTGATTTTAAAAATCTTTTGTTTAATATTCCAATCTGGACCTCCACCACGGTAGGCGAAAAACCAATACCACTTACCATAAATAAGTAAAATAAAACTAATAACAATAAAACTTTCTCAATCAATATTTATTATCTTCAATATTAATAACATACGTAATACTTGTTATGTGCAACACAACATCTGCATAATACACAGGATTCTAGAAGACTTATCAGCCACCACCAGAACGACGATAAGCATTAATAGCTATTATTAGTATTTCGGCAAACATGAAAAATAACGTCAGATCAGTGAGATCGTCATCTCACTCTTGTTCTGCGCCAATAATTTCTTGCCTTTCAGCAGCTTGTTTTTCTGCTTCCAAACGCGCAGCTTCATCCCGTAATGCTCGAAATCTCTCTGTTTCAGGACTAATTTTTTCAATCATCCCTTTTTTTCATATTTCATGATCCGTGTACAAAGGATCGTCGGGGGTGGGCGGCAACTTTGGCGCACAAATAGCAAAAACAGCGACGCTTAATCCTGGTTGATATAATGGTAATAAATTTATGAAATAAACACGATTTCGTAATGATATTTTAGAGCAGCAGGTAAAACTTATGTTAAAAACCGAAAAACAAAATCGTCAAGTCTTATACTCACTTGACAAAATAAATTCGACGAAATGAGAAGAAAAGTGAAAATCTATTTTATGACCGTATTGATTTTTGTATCTCGTCGTTACCATTAACAAATCCGATTTTTCTTCTTTAAAGGTAAAATAGTAAATCAGCAATTGTAATTTTTTAACTATATAACTGTTGCATCATAAACAATCTTTTGCTCTTAAACACGGTAACTTCGTAATACTTAAAACACTAAGTGTAATTAAAAGGATTAAATCAATGAAACGTAAACAATACCATTCGTAAAAAAATGAAAAACCGCCTGTAACTCCTATTAAGCCTAGTGCCATACAGCTAACCTGAAAAAATATCCTTCTTTGCTCAATAGTTTGTGTTAAAGGGTAAAGAAATAATATTAAATAAAAGCTTAGCAAATAGCGACAAAGCGCTAAAAAAAAAATAGCATATTCACTAAACTGCTTAGCATTCAGCACATTACTTAATATAACCTTATAATAATCCATATAATTGAAAGTATGAGCAATTTTTGAAATACAAAGCAAATCCTGTACATTGACCATTCTTGACCCTACTAGTATAAAACAAAAGATCAAAAAACAATAAGTAAGAGTCAAAAAACTCATAGCTCAAAATCAAGGTTCCTTTAACTTCGGAAATCGAAAAATAATTACTATAATAAAAAGATTAATTGTAAACGTAACAATAAAAAAAACGACGAAAAATAAAATGATACAGTCGTTAAAAAATTCTAACATTAATTTTTTTTAAAATACTATTTTATTACTTATTACTTGAATTCCGTAATTTATATACAAAAACTTCTGGGGAAGCAAAAAATTAATTCTCCAAATTTTTTTCACAATTTTAAATACTTCTTTATTTTATTTTTTTTACAAAATCTTGTTGAGTTAAATTAATTTTATATTTCCCAATTTAATTTTTATAAACAAATCACTCCCACGATTAATGCGTTCAGTGTAAAACAAATTCTTCAATTTTTATTATAATTGAACTAACTTTAATAATTCTGTTTCGAAAAAAACAAAAAATAAAAGAATAATTCCAAATGTAAACCCGAGGTAACTAGTCTCAATACGTTTATCAAACAAAGTATAATCTATAGTCCGCGAAGTTGGCTTTAATAATAAATATAAACCGTAAGGACCAATTCACTCTAGTACACCTTTATCTAAACATAAATAAACTCTGGTACTTATTTGCAACAAATATTTAGAAATTTTATTTAGTAAAGTGTCATAATAATACTTTGATTGAATAAAATAACTAAGCTGTCGTCATTTTTGTTGAAAAACTGCTAATTGTTCTTGCCTCGTTGCTATATAAAATCCAAAAAAAATTAGTAAAGAAGGAAATACTTTTAAAGGTCACCCATAAAATTCAACCAATAAAATAGATGTTGTATTTAAACTTAAAAGATCTGTTAAAAGAATTGAACTTACTGTTGTGCCTCTTAAATTAAAACCTGCCACTACGCTAAAAAAACCTAACACACTCAAAGCAATTAACATATATGGATCTACACGATACGTACTGTTTAATTGATAATATCTTGTACCAGACCTATCGGGATTTAAAAATAACAATCAAAATAATCTAAAAGAATAATAAGATGTAAAAAATACTGAGACGCTTAAAATAATTCATGCAAAACCACTAAGATTTGTATTTAAAGAATTAGTTAACGCCAACAAAATTAAATCTTTTGAATAGTACCCAGAAAAAAAAATTAATCCTACAATAGATAAGGTTCCAACTAAGAAAACAGTTTGCAAAAAACTAGGAAATTTAGATTTAGTATTAAAAAAAGAAAAATTTCCGGACAAACGCCGCAAATCTTGTTCACCCTGCATTGAATGAATAATTCCTCCGGCAACTAAAAATAACAAGGCTTTAAAAAAAGCGTGAGTAAGTAAATGAAAAAAACCTAATGAAAAATACGAGCTTCCAATAATTGTCATCATATAGCCCAATTGACTACACGTTGAATAGGCAATAATTTTTTTTATATCATACTGTCAAATACCCAAAATAGAGGTTAACATAACTGTAATAGCACCAAACATAACCATTAACTGTAGTGTCATAGGGGATAAAACAATGATAAAAGAACATCTAAGGAGTAAATAAAGACCTGCTGTAACCATCGTAGCAGCATGAATCATTGCAGAAACAGGTGTTGGGCCCTCCATAGCATCTGGTAACCAAATGTGTAGTCCGGCTTGAGCTGACTTGCTTACAGCAGCTAAAAATAAACAACCTCCTATTATGTCAATATAAAAAATATCTAACTCACTTAAAATTAAAGTTTTTAAGTAAGGAATAGTACAAAAAAGAGTTTGAAATTCAAATGAGTGTGTTAATTTATAGCATAAACCTATCCCGATTAATAAAAAAAAATCCCCAACACGATTTACTAATAAAGCTTTTAATGAAGATTTACTTGTCTGAACTCTTGTTGTTCAAAAATTTATTAATAAAAAAGAACACAATCCAACGCCCTCTCAACCAATAAAAAAAAAAACAAAATCACCAGCAGAAACAAGCAAAAGCATTGAAGCTACAAACGCGCTTAAATATGAAAAAAAAAGCATTCCCTCAGGATCAACCTTCATATAACTGTAAGAAAAAAGTATTACAGAAAAAAAAACAATTAAAATCATTACTATCATTAGTAAAGAAAAAAAAGAGGACTCCAAAAGAAAATTAACTGTAAAAGAATTAAAATCTAATCATGAATAAGCTTCTTCATTTTTAATATAGTTACTATCGCCATGAGCAAAGTAATAAAAAGTGCCCACGGCATTTATCAAATTATTTAATGTCATAACTGACATTATCAAAAAGTAACCACGTATACCAAAAACACAACCAGAATAACTGCCATACCAAGAAAGCAAAAAATAGCCTAAAATTAACTCTGACAAAACAAGACCACGAGTACGAAGTTCATACTGCTCGCGTTCTGCTCGATAAGCTTCTTCTGCTTCCTGAAACGCCTCTGCTACTACACGCGCTACACTTTCAAAATCCATTAAAATAGTATCGTAAACTCAATTTAGCAATATCATCATATTAATTTTCTGGTCCGTTTTTTAAATGATTTTCAACTCAATCAATATGACGTTGTTTAGCTCGATGTTTTCACAACATTGCGTACAATCGTCTGCTGTTTACAAAATCCCAAGCACGTTCGTAGCCAGGTTTTGGTTTAAAAAATGTTGGATTAATAACATCATGCCTTACTTTGTCTAGTGCTTGTATATCTCGCCTAAAATCTTCATCACGATCCATAAAATACAAAAATCAAAGTTTGACTTCTGATAAACTGTGTCGAACAAAAAACAACCAATCAACACTATATAATGCCACACAATACAAAGTACTTGTTAACGCTATAATCAGTTGAAACGTAAAAATAATACAAAATACAGATATAACTAAGGCAACGCACAAAATTTTAACAATAAAAAAAGTTCGTTCCATAACCACATTTTGTGTTTTTTTTATATCTGTTAAAACATATTTTAAAGCGCTAACATCATTTACCTCTATTCAAATAATTTTTAACACGCGTAAATAATACCCAAAACTAATTAAATTCAAAATTAAAATTAATACTACTATTCAAACCTGCCCTATTGAAGCTAAATTTATTAGTAAACCCACTTTTGCAAAAAAACCAATAGTTAGTGGAAAACCGGCTAATGTCAACACGCCTAAAGTAAAACAACAAGCAACAGAAAAATCAGCACGAAGTTCTCTCAATTGGTGTAAACCATGAAAATCTAAATCCATAGCCTCAAATGCTATAAGAATCATATAAATAATACTCATAGCAGTTATATATGTTAAAAAATATAAAAATGCGCAATCAACGCCTAACATAGTCTCAGTACTGAATGACATTAAGATTAGACCTATATGACCCATACTAGAATAGGTTAAAAACGGGCGTAAGACAGTTTGAAACAAAGCACCAAAGGTTCCAATTATTGCCGTTAATAAACCTAAAGCAAACAAAATAGGAAAAATAGATTTAGCAAATGGAATAACGCGTCACATTAATTTCATTCAAACAAAAAAAAATGGAACTTTTGCGACAACTGAAGCAAAATAAATAACAATATAGGAAGATTTTTTGTATGTATCAACTTCGTAGACATTAAACGGAAAAATACCAAGCTTAAAAAGACTCCCAATTAAAAACAAAATCATTGCAAGACTAAAGCTATTTGGAACAGTAACGATATTTGAATTTAACAAAAAAAAATTTTCAAATTCATTATAATCCGCAGTGTTAGTAACATATTCGCCTAAACCTAAACTTAACAAAAATGCACCAGATGCTATACAATTTAAACAGAAATAACGAACAGCATCAGAAATATTTCCTTGTCCGGAAAAATTAAAAAGAAAAAAAATAATAATACAAAAACTAACCCCCTCTAACGAGAAAAAAAATATTCAAAAATTACTACAACTAATTAAAGCTAAACTAAAAAGAAAAAAAAAAAGTGTAATTGTATAAATTTCTTTTTTTATTTCTCCGCGAAGTTCTCAAGTTGAAGCTGCAGAAAAATAAAATATTGACAAAACCAAAAATATCATTTTCACCAATGCACTGTAACCATCAGCTTTATATCCAGTAAATAATTCTGCTGGTGCAAATGGCAAGAACAAAGTTATAAGAGTAAGAACTGCACACACTTGCAATGTTGCTAAAAACAAATTAAAGATTTTAGCAGTTGTATTTTTAGTAACTAAAAGATAGACTACTCATCCAAAAATAATTAACTCTGGTAAATAAATACCATAACGACCAAATAATTTTAACATAATAAACCATCTAGTTAAACCATCTACGTCCCAAAGAAACAAAATATTATTAGTAAGTCGACATGTCGAAATAGAATTTATTCAATCAAAATAAGTTGGAGTGAACTCTGGTGCCATAACATATTTGCTAACGAGTTTGTTTAAACCTGGAATAAATGCTCCCCATTGACTTCCATCAAATGGATCTATCCCCCCAAGTAAACGAGTAAAAAAACATCAATCTTCGACAGGAGCTATGGAATCCATATTGTCATGTGTTGGGTGAAAAAAAAAAGAAGAAGGATCTTTCGCAAAAGGCACAATAACTAGTGGTAAAAAATATGATTTTTTTTTTTGTGATGTAAAAAAAACATATAAAATCCTAGAAATAAAACTTCACAAAAAGTTAAAAGCTATTACAACTCCCATTATGATTATCAGTAAATAAGTGACAAAAAATCCATTAACAAAAAAAAAATTTAAACAAACACACTTATAAAAAATAAATAAAATTAAACTTTTTAATATTATCTTAGAGGTTATAAAAGTATAAATTCTTGCTCGGGTAAAAAAAAAACAGCCATTTGTCCAAGAACAAAACAATTTTAGTGCATTGAAAATCAAACCTTTTATACTTCCAAAAAAATATTTTAAATTAGTCATATTACGTCTAAAAAATTTTTTTACAAAAAGTTTAAATATTATTAATTACATTAGGTCTAACTTAAAAAAAAATTTATAGTAAATACTTTCCCACCTATACAAATTAACGTAAAATTTTGATAGCTCCCGTAAACAACTCATAAAAATAACCAAACATTAAAATAAAAATAAAAAAAAACAATCATCACAAACCCTCTGGTGTTAATATTGCTAAAGAATAAATCCCTGGTAACAAAAGCATCAATTCTACATCAAATAACAAAAAAATCAACCCAATATTATAAAAATTTATATAAAAAGGTTTGCGAGCATCAGTAAATGGCTCAAACCCACATTCGTAAGACATTAATTTTTTCCGTGACGGGCGTTTTTTTACAAACATTCAAGCCAAAAAGATTAACAAAAAAATAACTAAAATTACACTAACAAAATAAGCAACCAAATTTATATATTGAAATTTTTGCATTATTAAATATAATACTTAGTAATATCCTTGTACTAAAAGTAACGAATTTGTTGCTTTTAATAAACCCATTAAAAAAATTAAATAACCAAAACTAGCTGGTAAAAAAATATGTCATCCCAGGTGCATTAATTGATCAAAACGATACCGAGGTAATAACGCTCGAATAATAACAAATAAAATACAAAAAATAATTATTTTACTTGCAAAAATAAAACTAGCTGGTACTGTAAAAAAAAAAGATGTAAAAGGTAATCAACCACCAAAAAATACTATTACCATTACTCCACTCATTGCAACCATGCTACAATACTCACCTAAAAAAAATAATGCAAATGTAATTGAAGAGTATTCAACGTTATAGCCAGCTACTAACTCAGCTTCAGCTTCTGGTAAATCAAATGGAATTCGATTTGTTTCCGCCAACAAGACAATATAAGTCATTCCAACAATAGGTAAAAGCGGAAAACATAATCAAGTAGAAAGGTACTGATAATAAACAATTAAACTTAAATTTAATGTTCCTGTAACCAGCAAAATAATCATTATAATAACCCCTAAAATTAATTCATAAGAAATCATTTGAGCAATTGCACGAATTGCGCCAAGTAAAGC
>Ga0068865_100002440_pt1 | contig 10991 bp, 9 predicted proteins | sample KBSMisM12_FD_75293 | JGI IMG/M metagenome (GOLD analysis project Ga0068865, IMG submission 75293) | Miscanthus rhizosphere microbial communities from Kellogg Biological Station, Michigan, USA - KBS Miscanthus M1-2 | ecosystem: Host-associated > Plants > Roots > Rhizosphere > Soil ...
CCGATTAGACGGCATGGTCGCTCTTGTTTGTGCCGCAAATTTCTTGCTCTAAATGCTGGTCGCTAGGTTCAAAATCAATCGCCTAATCAAGAATTAATCGGATTTGCGCTCCTTTCATCGCCTGCGCAAACCGACCGACAAGCTGCAAAAGCGAGCGACTTATCTCGGTCAGAATGGGATAGACCTTATGCAGCCAACTCCCCGAGTGCTCGAGAGAAAGGATCGCTGGATCGCCTTTGGCATCTTTCTGGTCGCTCTCGTTGTTTTCGTACGCACGCTGGCGCCCGATGTGCTTCTTGGCGATAGCGGCGAATTCCAAGTGATGGCTGTCACGGGTGGACTCGCACATGCGACCGGCTATCCGATCTACATCGCAATCGCAAAGCTATTCACCCTCATTCCTATTGCCTCGATTGCGTGGCGCGTCGACTTTCTCTCTGCTCTCATGGGATCGATTGCCGTTGCGTTCACATTCCTGATAGCACGTATGATTGGAGTGCGTCGCGTCTTTGCTGCGATCGGAGCGATCTTTCTTATGATCAATCCGATTTTTTGGTCGCAGTCTGTGATCGCAGAGGTCTATGCAATTTCCGCCGCATTCTTCGCCGCATTCATTCTCTGCCTGTTGCATTGGGGTCACGCGCGAAGTGCAAAGATGCTCCTTCTCGGAGGAATCCTCTTCGGCGCCTGTTGGGGATTGCATCATACAGCCGTTCTCGCCTTGCCCGCCATACTCGTGTATCTCATCGCTAAGAAAGCGCGCGGCAAAGAATGGGCCATGTCAATCGGAGGAGGGCTCATCGGTCTCGCATTGGCAATGTTGGGCTATTTCTATATGGCGACAAACAACAGTAAGACCACCGCAATCAACTCCATCCGGCCCTCAGCGACCACTTACAATTTGACGCCTGAGAGTTTCGCCTCGACATGGACCAGGATTGATTTCATCATGAACGCAAGGCAGTTCGCGCCTCAACTCTCTGGTGCAGGACAGCAAACGTTCGATAAGAGCTTGGGCAAATACGTTGACGAGACCGTTCCCGATTTCGGATGGCCAGCAATTGCTCTCACCGTATTGGGTGCTTTTACTCTCGTCTTCTCAAAAACCCGATGGCGGGAGGGACTTCTTCTTGGAATCTCTTGGCTCTCCCTCTTCGCTTTCGTCGTGGTGTACACCGCATTCGACATCGAAGTCGATTTCATTTTGAGCCACCTCCTTGTCGCCGTATTTCTTGCTTTCGGTTTACAGTGGTTGCAGAATGCGTCAATCGGGAAGCGTGAGACGCCCACCTTGAAATGGGTCGCTGCAGTCGCTGGCGTGATCTTAATAGGAATTGGAATGATGGGGACAATCTCGGGTGCCGCGTCCTCACTTGCATCGGGAAAACCCGATTTTCTAAAGGGTGCGGCACGCAACCTTCCCTATCCAGTTGACACTCCGACTGCCCCGCACGATCTTGCGAACAGTATCGTAGACGCTCTCCCGGACAACGCCCTCGTCGTAACCGAGTGGGAGAACGAGTGGCCAATTTACTACGTCGCACAGTTCGAGAAGAACAAGCCAGGAATTGAGGCGATCGAAACATTCCCTATGGGTGCCAATGGTAAGCCCGCCCAATCGATGATCGAATATCTGCTTGCCGAATCAAAAACACGCCCCATCTTTGCAACACTGCCGCATCAGACGTTAGAACCGTATTTCGACTTCGAACTTGTGCTTCCACGCAAACTTTTCAGGCTTGATCCTCGCAGACACTAAGGCTGCTTCAGATGAACCTGTAGAAACTCAAAACGGTATCATCTATCCGGTTTGACAAGCGAAAATCACGGATCTGCAGACGCTGCGCAGCTCGATAAAGTCATCTCGGAAGCCAAATCCATTCTCATCGGGACTCACTTGAATCCCGATGGTGATGCTCTTGGCTGCGCACTTGCCATGAGCCTCTATCTCGATGCGCGTGGAAAGCAAAACGAAGTGGTGTGCCACCACATGCCGCCGAAGAATCTTGAATTCCTTCCCGGATCGGAACGCATTCATCAAGTTCCCCTGCGCGACGATTACGATCTCGCCATCATGCTTGATCTAGAATCGTTCGAAAGACTTGGAACGACCGGCCCCTACTTCGAGAAAGCGCCGTATCTCGTCTTGATCGATCACCACATTCCTCATCACGCCCCAGGCAATTTGCGAATCGTCGATACGAAGGCGCCTGCAACCGCGGTGATTCTTACGCGAATGCTTCTCGAAATGGGTGGGACGCTCACCCCAGAAATGTCTACGAATTTGTTAACCGGCATCGTCACCGACACCGGATCATTCCGCTATCGCAACACCACGCCCGAAGCCATGCACATCGCGGCGCGATTACTTGAAGAGGGCGGGAACCTCAACCAGATCAGCGAAGAGGTCTATCGCAGCCGACCGATCGCGGGAATGATGCTTCTCGGCATCATGCTCACGAAAATGAAAACTTCGAACGAAGGCAAACTCGCGTGGTCCATCCTCGTGCACGACGATTTTGTGAAGTGCGGAGCGACCGAAGAAGATACAGAAGAATTTGTTAACGAGATGTTGACCATCGACACCGTCCAAATCGCTGCGCTTGCCCGAGAATCCAAACCCGGCAAGTTGCGCGTGAGTCTTCGCAGCCGCGGAAAATACGACGTCGCAGAAGTCGCACGCAAATTCGGCGGCGGCGGACACATTAATGCAGCAGGCTGTAGCTTCGAGACCACTCCGGAAGAGGCCGAGAAGCTTCTTGTGGAGGGCATGAAGGTTTGCTTGGCGTCCTCTTAATCGACAAGCCGCTCGGGATCACCTCGCACGACGTCGTCAACACGATTCGTCGCAAACTTGGCACGAAGCGCGTCGGTCATGCAGGCACGCTCGACCCACTTGGCACGGGGCTCCTGGTGGTCGCCGTCGGCCCCGCAACCCGCTTCCTCCAATATCTTCCTCTCGAGCCAAAGATCTACGAAGGCACGATGTGCTTCGGCAAACGCACATCGACCTACGATGCAGAAGGTGAAGTGATCAGCGAGGGACCTGTTCCCTCCAACCTCATGGAGCAACTCGATCAACTAAAGCCAAGATTCCTCGGGTTAATCGAGCAGATTCCTCCCATGCACAGCGCCGTCAAAGTCGCCGGGAAACCGCTCTACAAATATGCGAGACAAGGCGAAGAGGTCGATCGAACTTCGCGCATGATCCACGTCACCTCGCTCGATCTCACCCAGATATCCGAAACAGAAGTCGATTACCGCCTCGTCTGTTCCGGCGGCACTTACGTGCGAACCCTCGCCGACGACCTTGGCCAAGCAATCGGATGCGGCGCCTATCTCACCCGCCTACGACGAACTGACGTCGGTCGATTCAGCCTTCCTCAATCGGTGCCTCTCGATCAAATCTCCGTCGACGGCCTGTTAGAACTTCGCGATGCCCTCCTCCCCATGCCGCTCGTACAACTCAACGAGCGCCAGACCCACGACATTCGTGAGGGACGCCAAGTCACAATCTCGACCGAGGATTTGGAGGCAGCAATGGCCAACGGATCATCAGAAAAAGCCTCTGAGAATCAAAGACCCGGAATCGTCGCCCTCCTCGACCCCGAGGGCCAGGTTTTCTCGGTGGCACGGTTGCTTGGTAACCTTGTGCAGCCAGAATGCGTTATTCCAAAAGAGGCTCTTGATGGCTCTTTATGAACCGGCTACGAAACGGCGCGACCTCTCCGGACAACTCATCATGTTCGGCGTCTGGCTGTTTGTGACCATCACCGCCCTCGCCCTCCATCCCGATCCCAGCGGACATGGCACTCACACCCAACTAGGATTACCACCTTGCCCCAGCGTGTTACTCTTTGACCGCCCCTGCCCAGGCTGCGGGCTCACGACAAGCTTTGCCGCCTTCGTCCACGGACAATTCACTTTTGCCTTCCACGCCCATCCTCTCGGTCCGCTTCTCTATCTCGGAATCACCGTGTGGGCATGGCTCGCCATTTATGGCTGGATCAAGATGCGACGGCTCGATGGCAGCGGCCCCGCTTTTAATCGCGTGATCGCAGGCTTCGCCATCACGTTCTTTGCCTTCGGCTTTGTTCGAATGGCATTTGACAAAGGATACGGTGGCGCACCCGAGCAGCGATTCGCATCGGCGTTAACCGCAACCGCCAAGTCTGCTCACTAGAGGGGACCATCAAGTACCCATCCCACATCCCACATCCCACATCTCAGATCCGAGATCCAAATTTCATAGATTGGTAAGCTCCCATCTCGCATGCTCAAGCATCCCGAGATCACCCACCGACGCATCCGCTCCTTCGTCGCCGAATTAAAGGAACGGCTGTACGGCGAATCCGCGCCCCTGACGGTAGAAGTCAACGAGGCACCCGCGCACGATGACAAAGAAGCACTAGCCGGCCGATGGGCGCAAGTCGAGAAAGGATACGCGTGGGGTCCCGCTTACACCACGCGATGGTTTCGCGTTTCTGGCATTGTCCCCGCCGAGTTCGATGGCAAGATCGTGCGCGTGATCGCCGATGTCGGCGGCGAACGGACGGTATGGCGAGACGGCACCCCCGTCTTTGGCGTCGACCATGAGCACACCGACTTCGGAGTCCTTAGCGGCGGCGCCGTTCTCGTGAGCAAAGAACCCGCAAAAGCAGGCGAACGAATCGAGGTTCTCCTAGAAGCCTACGCCCGCAATCCGCAAGTGCGAGTGCACGGCAGCGAGCCAAAGCGTGAGACGCTGGTTGAACATGTTGGGCGCGTTGACATGGTTGTTTTCAACGCCGACCTCCAACCCCTTATCTATGACTTCGAGTTTCGGCTCGGACTCTTAGACGCCCTCGAAAAGGACAGCCCGCACTATGCGATATCACTTCGATCATGCAACGAAGTGATCAACGAATTGCAGAACTTGGATCCGTCGAGCATCGCAGCCGCGCGAGAGAAGCTCAATGAACAAACTCGCGATCAGTATGGGCCACCCCACACCATCTTCCCCGTCGGTCATGCGCATCTCGATACCGCTTGGCTGTGGCCGATCGATATCACGAAGAAGAAGATGGCGCACACCACCGCCACCCAACTCGGCCTCATCGAACAATCGAAGTGGTTCGTCTTTGCCCATTCGCAGGCATCGCAATATGAATGGCTGGAAAAGGAATATCCAATCCTTTTTCAGAAAGTAAAAGACGCAGTAGCGAAGAAGCGATGGGAGCCGGTCGGATCGATGTGGGTAGAAGCCGACTGCAACATACCGAGCGGCGAATCACTCGTCCGCCAGTTCCTCTATGGTCGCAAATACTTCCGCGACAAGTTAGGGGCCGAAACCGACGACATGTTTCTTCCTGACGTCTTCGGGTACTCCGCCGCGTTGCCGCAAATCCTCGCCGGATTCGGCATCAAATACTTCCTGACCCAAAAGATCTCCTGGAATCAGACGAACAAATTCCCCCACAACACGTTCTGGTGGCAAGGCATCGACGGCTCGCGTGTCTGGTCGCACTTCCCACCGGCCGACACCTACATCGGCAGTTCAGAACCGGCCGAGCTCATGCGCTCGATGAAGAATCACAAAGACCAAGCGCGCAGCGACATGTCGCTCTATCTGTTTGGTTTTGGTGATGGCGGTGGCGGACCGACGCAACGGCACATTGAACTGTTAGATCGCGCTGCCGAATCTCACCTTCTCCCGAAACTCGAACTTGGAAAGCGCGCGGCTGACTTCTACCGCGCCGCTTATGAGAACAGCAAAGACCTCGTCACCTGGTCGGGCGAACTGTATCTCGAATTCCACCGCGGAACCTACACATCGCAGGCCGCGATGAAGTCTCTGAATCGCGAATGCGAAATGCTTCTGCGCGACGCTGAACTACTCGCATCGCTTTATTGCACCGACGGCAAATATCCGAAAGAGCACCTCGAGAACGCCTGGAAACAAGTCCTTCTCAACCAGTTCCACGACATCATCCCCGGCTCTTCGGTGCACGAGGTCTATGTCGAAGCACAAGAGACGTATCGCCAGGCGTACGTTGCCGCGTATCAGGTTGTGCTCGATTGTCTCCACTCCGCCGCGTCCAGCAACGGTGGAGAAAACAAAATCGCCTTGTTCAAGAACTCAACCTTCGGCGGTGAAGTCCTCATCGATGAATATCACATCGATGGCAAACCACCTACGTCAGTCAAATTTGGCGATCAAACACTTCCCGTGCAATTCGTAAGCCTCAAACCGATCGATGATGACGAAGAACTCGGCATGCTCCTATTCGAAACCCCAACGTCCGCACTCGGTGCAGTTTCTGTTGGCCAATTCTCCGGCGGAGACTCCCCTACGCCCTACGCTCGCAAAGCGACGACAGAACAACTCGAAAGCGAAGACTGGATCGTCAAACTCGACAAAGATGGAAACCTTACGAGCGTCGTTCAGAAATCTTCCGGAGAGGAATTCTTGCGACAAGGACAACTCGGCAACGTCTTCCAACTCTTCGAAGACAAGCCCCTCTTCTGGTCCGCCTGGGACATCGATCCTTTCGCTCTCGAAACCGCGAGAGACCTCACTGACGCGGACAGCGTGAATGTCGTTGAAGAGGGTCCTGTGCGCGTTGCCGTCGAAATCACCCGCACATTCAGCAAGTCAAAAATCGTCCAGCGCATCTCGCTCGGTCCGACTCCCGGCATCCGCTTTGATACCGAAGTCGACTGGCATGAAGACGACAAGCTTCTCAAGGTAGCCTTCCCCGTCGCAATCAACTCCGCACGCGCCACCTATGAGATTCAATATGGACACGTCGAGCGATCGACGCACTACAACACGAGTTGGGATCAGGCGCGCTTCGAAGTCTGCGCGCAGAAATGGGTCGACCTCAGCGAAGGAAACCGCGGCGTGGCCCTATTGAATAACTGCAAATACGGTCACGATATTCATGAAGGTGTGATGCGCATCTCCCTTCTCCGCTCCCCCAAAGCCCCAGATCCGGAGTGCGATATGGGCGTTCACCGATTCACCTACGTGCTTCTGCCGCACCAAGGCTCGCTGCAAGAAGCGGGCGTCGTGCATGCTGCGTACGCGCTGAACACGCCAGTCCACCACGCCTACATGACGGAAAAACAAACAGAGTCGATAGTGGCGCCGCACGCCTCCAAGCTAATCACCGTCGACACACCAAACCTCATCGTCGAATCCGTGAAACGCGCCGAAGATGGCAACGGAATCATCGTGCGACTTTACGAATGCCACAATGCACGCGGAAACGCTTCGTTGCGATTAGCAAACGGAATCAAGTTTGCGAAGCGCTGCAACCTTGAGGAAGTCGATTCAGATGCCATCGATGTGAAAGACGGCGCGCTTTCATTTGCATATCGCCCGTTCGAAATCATCTCGTTAAGGGTTACGATGTAATTAGATCCGAGATCCGAGATCCGAGATCCGAGATCCGAGATCCGAGATCCGAGATCCGAGATCCGAGATCCGAGATCCCAGATCCCAGATCTGCATCAATCCAACATCGGCGGCGGCATATCGATCACTTCACCGTGATAGATCGGCGCGGCAACCCGAACAACCGTCGGTTGTCGCACCAATCGCGGAAGCACCAAACACGCAATCAACATCGGGAAGAAAACGATCTCCAATCCGTCGATCATCAGATCCGCGCCTAGCCCCAAGACCGGGACGAACAAACCGAGGATCAACTCCAGTGGTGCTTCGACGGCCATGAGCAACATCGTGACTAAAACGCCGACGCTGAGCGAGAAGAATTTCGCACCAACGGGCACGCTCGGGTCCTTAAACAATCCGAACCCGTACTTGATGTCCAGAATCCCACCACGTCTGGTGTGGCGCTCCATCGCTTTGTGAGCGGCCTTGTGACCCAGAACTCGGAACAGAAAGCGTCTCATTAACTCTAATGACGCCTATTCCACCTGCGGGGATGAGCCCCTTGGGTCATTCGGCAAGCCCGGTGAACCCAACGGGTTTGAACTTTGAGCCTAGCGCCCCTAGCCTCAACCCCACCCGAACGGTATAATCTCGGACCGTCTGGGTAGATGCCCGAGTGGCCAATGGGAACAGACTGTAAATCTGTCGGCGAGAGCCTACGTAGGTTCGAATCCTACTCTGCCCACGTTCATAGTGCTGAGCCGAAGGGGCTGAGTGCTGAGGAGTGACACGACCTCTCAGCTCTCAGCACTTTTATTCTTAGCACTTTGAAAATATGCCCTCATAGCTCAGCGGTAGAGCACTTCTTTGGTAAAGAAGAGGTCACGGGTTCAATTCTCGTTGAGGGCTCCATCTTCAATCTCGGATCTGCGATCGCGGATCTCGAATCTTATTTGGTCTGTTAATCGCTCGCGTGCCACCAACCATCTGGGGTAGAAAATCCCATATCCCGCATCCCGCATCCCGCATCCGGAATCTCACTTCGCGTTCTTATCCACAAACGCATCGAACGTCTTAAAAAACGCTTCTGGCTGCTCCATCCAAGGCATGTGACCGGACCGCTCCACAAAGACAACCTGCGTCTGAGGCATCGCCAACTTGTCCTTCCACGCTGGCGTCTCACCACAGATATCCTGTCGCCCCTGCAATGCAAGCGCTGGACCCTTATACTTCCGCAACGCTGAAGACACATCCCATCCCTCGCGCATCAACGTCGGCAGCACAACGTTCTGCGTGTTACCGACCAAGCATCCTTTCACGAACAGGGGTCGCAATGCATCCGCCGTCTTGCGATCATAAAAGTACGCCGGGAACTGCACCATAAACAAATCGAGCGCGGCGTCATCATCAGCAGGACCGTTCACCGCGGTCGATCCTGACTTCTGCTCGATCGCTAATTCTTCCGGCGTCAAGAGCTGATCCAAATTGTCACCCGCTGCCGCGAGAGTCGAAGTGTCCGGCCCCACATCGCCCAGAAACACGACCGATGAAACTTGAGCAGGGTGCGCCGCTACATAGGCATGAGCGACCATACTCCCCCACGAATGTCCGACCACGTTCCACGTCTTCAAACCCAACTGCTTGCGCAACGCATCGAAGTCGTCGACGTACTGCGACATCGCAAAGTCCTTCTCAGTGCCCTTGTCCAGCCGGGCACGAGGCGTCCCCCTCTGCTCCATGAAAATCCATTGGAGCCCCGGCGTTTTGCAGCCCTTCATGATCCCCTGCTCGTAGTCGCTCGTGAACCCCGGCCCACCCGAGATCACCACCACCGGCTTCCCTTGCCCATAAACCGCATAGGGCAAATCGATCCCCGGCCGATGAAGTACACCCGTCGTTTGAATCAACCCAAAAGCAAGCAGAGAGATATAGACCATGGCTGGAAATCAGGATACAGGATTCCCTCTCACCGCCGACTGCGATAAGATAAATGAAGTGCAGGTCCAACCAGTCGCCCGGAAACTCGCGTGGGGCGCCGCATACTTCTACGTGGCCTGCATGGTGGCTTACGTTTTCATCCACTTCGGAGGATTGAACTTCTACCCCCGCGCCTCATTCGATCTCATGCTCTCGGGCAAAGCAGACAAGCCCTATGTCGGACGAATGCTCGTCCCCCAAACCATCAACTGGATCAATGAGCAAAGCCCCGACGGTCTGAAGCAAACCGTTGCGAACGTTATCGGCAGTGACTACTTCTTGCCCGACTATTACGGCGTTCCAAAAGATCCCATCCAATTTCCCTATGCCGTCACGATCCTCCTGATCTTCGCCGCGCTCATGTACACGGGCATCGCATTCGGGGGACGCGCTGCATACATCGCAGTATATGGAAACGCCGGCCCGATTGCGAATCTTGTCGGACTGCTCTATCTGTTAGCCGTGCCTCTGTGGTTTCGCTACACGGGATACATCTATGATCCGATGACCATTCTGCTCGCCACTTGGATTCTCTATGCGGCGACGAAATCAAACATCTGGCTCTGCTGCGTGCTCTTCATCCTCGCGTGCTGCAACAAAGAAACCGCGCCACTATTGCTCCCCGTGATCGGTTACGGAATTTGGCGCAAACGCGGAATACCAATCGCCGTCGGATCATGCGTCGCTCTTCTCATCGCAGCCGTCCTCATCCAACTCCACCGGCTGGATGAATTCAGTGCAAACGGTGGACTGTGGACAGAACCACATTGGCTCGATCACCAAGTTTCTCTCGTCACCCAATACACGATGTCGTTCCTCTACGCCTTCGCCGTAATGGCCGCATTCCTTTGGCTCGCGCTGAAAAACTTCAAGCAAAAGCCGATGATCCTTCGAGTCGGCCTATGCTGCACGTTGATTCCGCTTTTCCTAGCCTCCATTCCCTTTGGCTTCGTGGATGAGATCCGCGCCCTTTATGATTCCTACCCATTCGTCACCCTGCTGGCGATTCCAACAGCCTTCGCGTTCTTTGCGGGCGTGAACCTGCCGACCAGCCAGCCCGCCTAGTGTGGGAACTCCACGGGCATAATGGGATTAGTAGAGGAAGCCCATGTTGAAAACCATTTCTGTCGCCTTAGCCGCCACCGCCGCCCTCGGTGCCCTTGCCGTTGCCGCGCGCCATCAACCCGATGTAACCGCACCATTCCGTCAGGACGCGCCGCCCGTGCCCCTCGGAAAGATGGCCCCTGATTTCTCCGTCAAGACCCTCGACGGCAAGACGGTCAAGCTGAGCAGCATGCGAGGTAAGCCCGTATTTCTCGACTTCTGGGCTACGTGGTGCGGACCGTGCCGCATGGCTCTCCCCCACACCCAAGAGCTCGCCGTGAAGAACAAGAGCAAGATCTCCGTCCTCGCCATCAGCGACGAAGACGTCCCCACGATCAAGGGCTTTATGAAGGAGAACAAGTACAGCTTCCCAAGCTATCGCGATGCTGATCACTCAGCGGCAACGAAGTACAAGGTCGCCGGAATCCCGTGCAGCGTTGTGATCGACAAGAACGGAAAGCTCGTCAGCTACATCGTGGGCTACGATCCCGACGGCGTCAAAGCCGCTCTGGCAAAAGTCGGAATCAACTGA
>Ga0068865_100002441_pt1 | contig 10989 bp, 6 predicted proteins | sample KBSMisM12_FD_75293 | JGI IMG/M metagenome (GOLD analysis project Ga0068865, IMG submission 75293) | Miscanthus rhizosphere microbial communities from Kellogg Biological Station, Michigan, USA - KBS Miscanthus M1-2 | ecosystem: Host-associated > Plants > Roots > Rhizosphere > Soil ...
TGACAGCGGACGAAGAACGAAATTCCAACCGCGAGAGTAGAGCAGAAGCCCGGCAGGAGCGAGAGAATTCGAATCCTCGTGTTTCTTTCAAGGAAACGCCCGGCGCAATTGCGCCGGGCGTCTGCATTGCTTTTACTGGTACAACGGCAACATTAATCGGTGCCGGCGGCGGCGCTGCCGCTATTGGCCAGACGGAACGTGAACAACGTGCCGCCCTGCGGGATCGCATTGAGTCCCGCGGCCTTCGTCATTGCAGTAGCACCGATGGCGCCGAACTTGTCGTTCAGATCCAGACCCGCCGTTACCGGCAGTCCGATCCAGCCGCCGATGCCGGTCAGGATCGACACATACTGCTTGCCCTTCACCGAATAGGTGATCGGGTTGCCGATGATGCCGGAGCTCAGCTTGCGCTGCCACAGAACCCGGCCGGTGCTGCGGTCGACGGCGCGGAAGTCGCCGCCGAGGCTGCCGTAGAACACCAGTCCGCCCGCGGTCGTCAGCGTGCCGCCCCAGTTCGGATACGGATCGGGAATTTCCCATTCCGTCTTGCCGGTTTCGACGTTGAACTTCTTCAGCTTGCCGGTCACGCCCGGTTTCTCAGGATACATGTACACATTGGCAAACACGTATACCGTGCCCTGCTGAGTGTGCGAGCGTTCTTGCGGATTCAACTCCATGCACCAGTTGTTCGTCGGCACGTAGAAGTTGGCCGGATCGGCCGGATCGACCGAAGCAGGCTGCTGGTCCTTGCCGCCCATTGCGGACGGGCAAGCCTGCACGTTCGCCTGCGGCAACAGCGGTGAATGCTCGGCGACCTTGACCGGACGGCCGGTCTTCATGTCGACCTTCTCGGCCCAGTTCGTCGTCACGTACTTGTGCGCGTGCAGCAACGTGCCATCGGCGCGATCGAGCACATAGGCAAAGCCGTTGCGGTCGAACTCGACCACGGCCTTGTGCGCCTTGCCCGCGGTGTCCTTGATGTTGTCGACGAGGATGACTTCGTTGATGCCGTCATAGTCCCACTGGTCGAACGGCGTCTTCTGGTACACCCATGCCACTTCGCCGGTATCGACATTGCGCGCGAAGATCGACATCGACCACTTGTTGTCCCAGTCGCCGTTGTTGCAGGCGGCTTGCGTCTGCGGTTTGGCGCCACAGCGGAAGGACGGGCTCCACAGGCCGGGATTGCCGGTTCCGTAGTAGACCAGGTGCAGATCCGGATCGTAGGCGTACCAGCCCCACGCCGCGCCGCCACCACGCGTCCACTCGTCGCCCGGATAGGTCTTGGTCCCCAGTTCCTTGCCGGCGACGCCGTACTCGGGATGCGCCTTGTTCGTGTTGGCGGTCATGCCGATGTCTTTGTCGGTGCCGTTGCTGTAGAACTCCCACACCTTCTTGCCGTCGGCCAGCGCATAGGCGGTAACACGGCCGCGCGCGGCGAATTCGTCGCCGCCGAAACCGATGAACACCTTGTCGTTGACGATGATCGGAGCAGGCGTGATCGTCTCGCCCTTGTCCGGATGCGCGTGCTTGACGACCCACGCTTCTTTTCCGGTCGCCGCGTCGAGAGCGATGAGGTAGCCGTCGAGCGTGCCGAACACGAACTTGCCGTCGGCATACGAACCGCCACGGTTCACTGTGTCGCAGCATGCGCGCGGAACGGCCGATTCATCGCGGCCGCTGGTCTTCATGTAGTGCCAGACCTGGACCGGCTGGTCCGGATTGGACAGATCCAGTGCCTGGACGATGTTGCACTTGGACATGTCCGGACAGCCGCTGATGAAGAACATCATCGGCTTGCCGCCGACGTCGCTGATCACCAGGGGTTGGCCTTCATGTCCACGCAGTGCGCCAGTCGACTGCGCCCACGACATCTGCAGGTCCTTGACGTTGCCGGCATTGATGTCCTTGAGCGTGCTGTAGCGGGTCTGGTTGAGGTCGCCCGCGGGCGCGCCCCACTGATTCGCATCTTTGAACCGTGCAAACTGCTCGGCGTCCGAGCCAGCCACTGCGGCGCCGCAAGTTGCCACGAGCGCAACTGCGGCGACCCAGATTTTTGCTTGCTGCTTTGCTGTAAGCCAAATCATCTCATCTCCTCCCTTCTGATGCGGGGTTATGTTTTTGTTGCTGCCACTGCGAGTGGCGCCGGGCACATCACTGCACTCGAACGCCGATGACGAATCGCCTTGCCTTGCCCTGCCTGCTTTTCCGTCCGAAATCTCCTTGCATGCAACGCGTTCTTGATGCGGCAAACGCGACGTTACCGGCTCTAGTGGCACCAAGTGAAACAGTTGACGCACTTCGATGGCTAGCGCCGCGCAACCTACATAGCAATGGCTATGCCACGCGCTTCTCCGCGCGAAAAAAATCGCGCGTTCGACGAAGGCTCATGGAATCAGTGGTTTGCGAACGCGCAGCAATTTTTCATGCCGCACTGCAATAAGAAGTGTTCCCGGGGCGTGACAGTGGCAACTGGCCACTGCGCCATCCATGACGCGTGCGCGGACAGGCCCGCGGGCAGCGCCCACGCCCGGAGCCAGCGTTGTGGCAATCCGGAACTTCTACGGCTCTACGGCGACGCGGTAATGCTCACGCCCCACGGCAGCGCGCCGACGGCGATTTCCTTCACCGCCTTGAGCGTTGTCGTATCGATGACGCTGACGCTGTTCGAGCGGCCATTGGCGACGTACAGTTTGCGGCCGTCGGCGGTCAGCGCCATGTTCCATGCGCGCTTGCCGACCGGGATATCGGCAATCACTTTACCGGCTGCAACATCGATGACGGACACCGTCGCGGCGCCACCGTTGGCCACATACACGCGCTTGCCGTCCGGACTCGTGATCGCGCCGGCAGGGCGAACGCCGGTCGCGATCGACTTTGTGACCTTGTGCTGCGCGATGTCGATCAGGTCTGCGCCGGTGCCGGTCTCCTGCGCGACATAGGCCGTGCGGTTGTCCGGCAGGATCGCGATACCGCGCGGGTGGCCGCTGGTAGGCACAAGCCCGACCGAGCGGCCGGCTTCCAGATCGATGATGTCCACGTCATTGGAGTTCTCGTTGCTCGTCAACAGCCAGCGGCCGTTGTCGGAAAACTCGCAATGCTCCGGATTCTTGCCTTGCGTGGCGATCGTGCGCAGCACCTTGTGCGTGGCCACGTCGATCATCGTCACGAGGTTGTCCTCCTCGCCGCAGACCGCGATCTGCTTGCCGTTGGGCGAGATGCTCGCGCCCTCGGGGCTCTGGCCCGCGGCAATGCGTGTGCGGATTTCCCCGCTGGCAAGGTCGACGACGATCAGCTTGCTGCCGGCCGCATCGACGACGAAGAGGCTCTTTTCCGCGCGGTCTGCGATTGCCGCCTGCAGCTTGCCGTCGGTTTTCGCGTGCAGGTCCAGGATGCGGACGACCTCGTCGCTCTGCGTGTCTATGACTGAAACCGTGCCGTCGCCCTGGTTGGCCACGTAGGCATGATTCGCGGCAGCGGCGTTCTGCCATCCGGACAGGACAAACGCAGCAGCAATGAGCGAAGCACAAGAGCGGTACGGCAAGACATTCATTCGGGCCAACCTCGCGAAGAGAGCAGTAGCTGTAGCATTGGGACCGCCAGCAAACCGCGCCGGTTCGCAAAGCGGGAAGGCTGGAGTGTAGCGGTTCATGCACGATTGGAAACAGCAGTCCTCCATCAGCAGGGAAAATTTCCCGACGGCGGGATTTTCTTTCGCGACGCGTGCGATCATCAGCCATCAGCTTGCGCGTGAAGGCCCCGATGAACCGCGACAGTACCCGAGTGATGTTGGTCGACGATCATGCGATCGTGCGCTCCGGCTTCCGCCGCCTGCTCGAGGAGTACCCGAATATCGCCGTCGTGGCCGAGGCCGAAACCGGCGAGCAGGCCTATCAGGGATTCCTCGAGCACCTGCCGGACGTGCTGGTCGTCGACATCTCCATGCCCGATACGAGCGGGCTGGCGCTGATGCGGCGCCTGCTCGCGCGCGCGCCCGACGCGCGCGTGATCGTTTTCAGCATGCATGAGGATGCTGCGATGGCCGAGCGCGCGATGGCGTCCGGTGCGCGCGGCTACGTCACCAAAAGCAGCGCGCCCGAGATTCTCGTCAAGGCGGTCTACGAGGTCGCCGCGGGCAGGATTTTCCTGAGCCCCGATATTGCGCACACGCTCGCGGTTTCGCGCCTGGCCGGGACCGACGACCCACTGAAGCTGCTGTCGACGCGCGAGTTCGAGATCTTTCGTCAGCTCGTGTCCGGCCGCGCGCCGGCCGATATCGCCCGCGCCTTGAACCTGAGCGCCAAGACCGTGGCGAACTACCACACCCTGATCAAGCAGAAGCTTGGCGTTGCCAGCGACATCGAGCTGATGCGCATGGCGCTGGACCAGGACCTGCTCGAACCGCGCTCCAACCGCTAGCCTCGCGGCGAGGCGCCGCCGCGTCCAGCTGTCGCCGCCTCGACAGGTCGCGCGGCCGACCCAGTCCGTTCGGCGCATGCGTTATTGTTGGCCGATCGCTAGATCGGGAATGCCGATGAATATGTCCCGCTATATCGTCCGGCGCATCGTCGGCATAAGCATGCTGATCCTCTTCGCCGGCCTCTGGCTTGCGTTGTGGCGCGCGCAATTCGACGTCAAGCGTGAGGAGCTCGGCGCCGCCGACGAGGTGCGCCTGTTCGAGAACCTGTATGCGCTCGAGAACGGGCCGGCCGCTGGAATCGAAGCGAATCTGGCAACGCTGCGCAACATCAATTCTTCGGGCAACCTGCGCCATGTGCGTTTCACGCTGAGCGACGGCGATGGTAGCGTGCTGGTTGCGCCGAGCGCGGAAGAGCCGTTGACGCTGCTGCGGCGTGCGTTTGCGGCAATTACGCCGGGCATACCGTCCCCGACACTCGATCCTTCGGGGCCATGGCTGCTGCAGCGGGACGACGGCCGCAAGTTTCTCGCTGCGCTATCGCTGAATCCGGCGAGCGAGCAGCAGGAAGCTCTCGACAATCTGGTCGGCATGCTGCTGGTCCTGCTCGGCTACGCCGCCGCGATGGTGCTTGCCGTCTTCTGGACATTGCGCCGCGCGCTCGCGCCGATGGGACCGGTGCTCACGGCGATCGACCACTTTCAGCGCAACGATCTGTCCCATCGGGTGCCGCCCCTGCCGTTTCGCGAAACCGACGCGATCGGCCGGGCGTTGAACCACATGGCCGGCACCCTGGCAACGGCCCAGGAACAACGCCGTGCGCTGAGCCTGAAGCTGGTGTCGTCGGAGGAAGACGAACGCTTGCGCCTGTCGCGCGAACTTCACGATGAATTCGGCCAGCGCTTGACCGCGCTGCGCGCGGACGTCAGCTGGCTGCAGCGCAAGTGCACGGATCAGCAGGCGCTGCGCGACGTCCTTGCCGGCATGGATGGCCAATGCCAGCATCTTCAGCAGGACATCCGCGGTCTGTTGTCCCGGCTGCACCCGGCGCAGGCGCGTGCCGCGGGCTTCGGCGCGTCGTTGCGCGGGCTGATCGGCGACCTCGTGCGCAGCTGGAACGACCGGCTTGGCGAGCAAACCCGTTTCTCGCTGCAGTTCGACGCCGACGTCGACATTCCCGACGACGTTGCATTGACGATCTATCGCCTCAGCCAGGAGGCCTTGACGAACAGCGTGCGCCACGCGGGCGCGACGCACGTGACCGTATCGCTGTCCGACGATGGCAACGGCTGGTTGTCGTGGTCGGTCGAGGACGACGGCGTCGGCATTGGCGACGACTCCGGCAGCCTGCAACTCGGCAACGGACTTGCCGGCATGCGCGAGCGCGCCTGGGCACTCGGCAGCGACCTCGAGATCGGGCCGGCGCAGCCCGGGCGAGAACGCCCGGGTCTGCGGCTTGCGGCGGCATTTCTTCTCACGCGCTGACGAGGCGTCGGCAACGGAAAACGGCGCGGTGATCTGCGCAATTCCGCGCAGCGGGCCAGATGCGCTCGTTTGCGAATGGAGCTGCCCTGTTCCGAAACGGCACAACTGCGCAGGCATTCGGGAAACTTTCCCGGTCCGGTTCGGGACGCCTTCCTGAAGCACCGGGACACGCCACGCAAGCAGCGGCGATACGCTAGAAGTAGGCATCGCCACGAAACGGGAACTGCGCACGGATGAGCCGGCATCAGGAAATGGCGCGCGCCGCGCTCGGCGCCCTGTTGGCCGTAACCTGCGCCTTGTCGCCGTTGCCTGCGCTGAGCGCGGCAGATGCGGTTGACGACACGACCGCGCAATCCGGACATCCTCCGAGCGACGACGCCGACGATGCGACCGACCTCGAGACGATTCACGTCATCGCAATTACGCCGCAGTTGGGCGCGTCGTTGCCGGAAATGATGATCCCGTACAACGTGCAATCGGCGACCAGTGGCGAGCTCGACCGCACGCAGACGCTGAGCATCACCGACTACATGAACCACAACATGACCGGGGTGACGATCAACTCGGCGCAGAACAATCCGCTGCAGCCGAACCTGCAGTTCCGCGGCTTCACGGCCTCGCCGTTGCTCGGCGGTTCGCAGGGCGTGTCGGTCTACGTCGACGGCGTGCGTGTCAACGAAGTGTTCGGCGACAGTGTCAACTGGGACCTTATCCCCGAAGAACTGATCTCGACGATGTCGGTGTTGTCCGGCGCCAATCCGATCTTCGGCCTCAACACGCTCGGCGGGACGATCGAGATACGCAGCAAGAATGGCTTCACCGATCCGGGCCTGCACGCGGATGTCTCCGCCGGTTCGTTCGGACGCAATGAAAGCACGATCCAGGGCGGTGGCAACAACGGCACGTGGGGCTACTACCTGCTGGCGAACCATTTCGAGGAGGACGGCTGGCGCGACTACTCGAACTCGAATGCAACCTCATTCCTCGGCGCGCTGAGTTTCCGCGACGAACGCGCCAGCGCCGACCTGCACCTGGCCCATTCGGAGACCAAGTTGAACGGCAACGGCGCATCGCCGATCGGTGCGATCGAGATCCGTCCCGAAAGTGTATTCACCGCGCCGGATCGCACGCAGAACTATTACAGCCTGATCAGCGCCCAGGGCAGTTTCAACTTCAACAGCGAGTCGGCGCTGGCGGCGACGATTTTCGAACGCCAGGTCAATACGCGCTCGTACAACGGCGACGCCACGGACTTTTTCGCCTGCGAAGACGATGACCGCTATCTGTGCAACGAAGACGGCTCGGCTGTGCTCGACCAGTTCGGCGATCGGGTTTCCGCCGATTTCGATGCGATCAACAATATCGGCGTTCGCAAGCAGCTCAGCTACGGCGGATCGCTGCAATGGGCGCTCAAGCCGGCCTTGTTCGGCAAGCGCAACCAGTTCGTCACGGGCCTCGACTATGTGCACGGGCGCGTCGGCTACACCGCGCAGCTCGAAGCGGCGACGCTGATCGTCGATCCCGACTTGCCATTCAGCTCGATCACGTCGGCGAACTCGGGCGTATTCGTGCCGGAGGACGCGTTGAATGTCTATGCCTACAACGTCAACGTGGGTGTCTACGCCACCGACACGCTGAGCCTCACCGAGCGCATGGCGCTGACCGTTTCGGCACGCTACAACCAGACGCATTCGGTCATCCAGGACCTCACCGGCGACAATCCCGATCTCAACGGCGATCATCATTTTCAACGCTTCAATCCCGCCATCGGATTGACCTACCAGTGGGGTCCGGGGGTGAATTTCTATGGCGGTTACAGCGAATCGACACGTTCGCCGACCGCCGTGGAGCTGGCGTGTTCGAGTCCCACAGCGCCGTGCAAGCTGCCGAACGAATTCGTTGCCGATCCGCCGCTCAAGCAGGTCGTCGCCAAAAACTGGGAAGCCGGCCTGCGCGGCAGCTTCGCAGACGGGTGGTTCGGCAAGACCAATTGGAAAGCGGGTGTGTTTCGGACCACGAACACCGACGACATCACGTTCCAGGCGACCGGTGGCGCGCAGTCCAACGAAGGCTTCTTCGCCAACGTCGGCAATACGCGCCGGCAGGGGCTCGAAGCATCGCTGTCGGGCAAGGCGCTGGACAACCGCGTCGACTGGTTCGTGAACTTGACGCACCTGGAAGCGAAATTCCTGAGCGCATTCACCGAGATCAGCGCCAATCATCCGGACGCCGACCCGGAAACCGGGTTGATCCTGGTCGAGGCGGGCAATCGCTTGCCCGGATTGCCGCAGGATACGCTCAAGCTTGGCGCGGACTACGCGCTCAACCCGGCGCTGACCGTCGGAGGCGACATTCTATACAATGGGCCGCAATACCTGCGCGGCGACGAAGCCAACCTGCTGCCGCAACTGGGCGGCTTCGCGGTCGTGAACTTGCGCGCGGCCTGGCGCATCGGCGGACATTTCTCCACGTATGTCCGCGTGCAGAACATCTTCGACCGGCGCTATACGGACTTCGGCGTGGTCGGCAACCCCACGACCGTGTTGCCGCAATTTACCGATCCGCGCCTGATCAGTCCGGGCGCTCCGCGCGCGGCCTGGGTCGGCTTGAGCTTCGATCTGTGAGGAGCAGATCCAAAGCGTTACACGGAGAACACGAAGATAGAGCAGCGAGAACACGGAGAAAAAGCGCAGAAAGTTCTTCCCGCAACAGCAACTTTACTCAATCACAACTTGTGCCGGATTCTTAATCGCTCTTCTCCGTGTTCTCCGTGTTCTCCGTGGTTCAGTCTTTTCTCTTGACGTCCGTCTCCGTCAGCAGCAGCCGCGGTTGCCGCCGTTCTTGTAACGCGCATCCTGTCGCTCGGTGAAGAACTGCTCGTAGGTCGGGATCTCGCGCTCGGGATGGTGCGAGCGCAGGTGCCGGACGTAGGTGTCGTAGTCCGGCACGCCGATCGCCAGGCGACCCATACGCACGGCCTGGCGCCAGAAGTGGCGCAGCATCGCGTTCGCGTTATTCACCGTATCCATCGCGATCGATTCTCCGCTCAACGGGCCACCGATGCCAGCGCGATATACGGCTCTTCGACCGCGCTCGGCAGCGCGGCGCGGCGCGCCTTCATGATCGCGGTGACGCCGAACACGACCGTCGCGACGACGAGCAGCATGAACAGCGCGGTGAGCGCTGCATCGAGCTGGTTGTTGAAGATGATGCGCTGCATCTCGTCGGCCGACTTCGCTGGAGCCAGCAGCTTGTTCTGCGCCACCGCATCGGCATATTTCGCGGCGATCGCCGGGAAGCCGATCTTCGGATCGGTCATCTTCACCCAGGCTGCCGTCATCGTGCAGATCACCAGCCACGCGGCCGGGACTCCAGGGACCCAGGCGTAGTGGCCAAGCTTCTTCTTGACGACGACAACGAGGCACAAGGTCAGCGCGATCGCGGCCAGCATCTGGTTCGCGATGCCGAACAGCGGCCACAACGAATTGATGCCGCCAAGCGGGTCCACGGCGCCCTGATAGAGGACGTAGCCCCAGAGAGAAACACAAATCCCGGAGCCGACGACGTTGCCGATCCACGATTCGGTGTTCCTCAGCGCGGGCACCGCGAGGCCGGCCAGTTCCTGGATCATGAAGCGGGCGACGCGCGTGCCCGCATCGACGGTCGTCAGGATGAACAGCGCTTCGAACAGGATCGCGTAGTGGTACCAGAACGCCATCAGGTTTGCGCTCGGGATCATCGAATGCAGCAGTTGCGCCATGCCGACCGCGAGCGTCGGCGCGCCGCCGGCTCGCGCCAGGATCGTGGTTTCACCGATATCCTTCGCGGTCTGTGTGAGCACGTCTGGCGTGACGACGAAACCCCACTGGCTGATTGCGGTGGCGGCGCTCTGCACATCGGCGCCGATCAGGGCGGTCGGCGAGTTCATCGCGAAATACACGCCGGGTTGCAGTGCACAGGCCGCGATCATCGCCATGATCGCGACGAATGCCTCGGTCAGCATGCCGCCGTAACCGACCATGCGCGCCTCGCGCTCGTTGCTGAGCAGCTTCGGCGTCGTACCGGACGAAATCATCGAATGCCAGCCGGAGACGGCGCCGCACGCGATTGTGATGAACAGGAACGGGAACAGGTTGCCCTGGAACACCGGACCGGTGCCGTCGATGAACTTCGTCACTGCCGGCATCTGCATGTATGGCGCGGCGAAGAAGATCGCGAGCGCGAGCAGCGCGATCGTGCCGATCTTCAGGAACGTGGACAAATAATCGCGCGGCGCGAGCAGCAGCCAGACCGGCAGCACCGAGGCGAAGAAGCCGTAGCCGATCAGCAGCCAGGCGAGTTGGCCCGGGCCGAACGTGAAGTGCTTGGCCATTTCCGGATCGATCGATACCTGGCCACCGAGCCAGATCGACAGGAGCAGCAGCACCAGGCCGATAATCGACACTTCGAGCACGCGCCCCGGCCGCAGGTAGCGCAGGTAGACGCCCATGAACAGCGCGATCGGAATCGTGCAGGCGACCGTGAACGTTCCCCACGGGCTGATTGCGAGCGCCTTGACGACGACCAGCGCGAGCACGGCGAGCACGATCATCATCAGCGCGAGTACGCCGATCATGCAGATCACGCCGGCGGTATTGCCGAGTTCGGCGCGCAGCATGTGGCCGAGCGAGCGGCCGTCGCGGCGCAGCGACAGACCGAGCACCATGAAGTCCTGAACCGCACCGGCAAACACCACGCCGAACAGAATCCACATCGTTCCGGGCAGGTAACCCATCTGCGCGGCCAGCACCGGACCGACCAGTGGGCCCGCGCCGGCGATTGCGGCGAAGTGGTGGCCGTAGACGATCCACTTGTCGGTCGGGACATAGTCCAGGCCATCGTTGCGCAGCACGGCCGGCGTCGCCCGAGTCGGGTCCAGGCGCAGGACCTTCTCGGCGATGAACTTCGAGTAGAAGCGATAGCCGATCGAAAACACGCACAACGCGGCAACGACGAGCCAGATTGCGTTGATGGGCTCGCCGCGCTCCAGCGCGATGACCCCGAGACAGATGGCGCCGATCACGGCGATCGCGGCCCAGACCAGTTTG
>Ga0068865_100002443_pt1 | contig 10985 bp, 11 predicted proteins | sample KBSMisM12_FD_75293 | JGI IMG/M metagenome (GOLD analysis project Ga0068865, IMG submission 75293) | Miscanthus rhizosphere microbial communities from Kellogg Biological Station, Michigan, USA - KBS Miscanthus M1-2 | ecosystem: Host-associated > Plants > Roots > Rhizosphere > Soil ...
CGCCGCCGCTCGACCAGGCCCGGCCAGCCACGGCGAATGCGAACACGAGCTCGCCGAACAGCACCATTGCCGATGCATAGTGAACGGCGCGCGTGGCCGCGAAGAGCGCGTTCATCGGCGAGCGCGGTACGTGCTCGCCCGGCAGCGGCTACGGAGCGACATCGAAGGTGAAATCGCCTTCGGTGACATGAGCGTCGACCGAGAGCACGCGCCAAGTCACGCGATAGGCGCCCGGCGGAAGCACCGGCAGCGATACGCGGAGCAACACGGGGTCCGTCGCATCCACGCGGGCGTCGCCGCGATCGACCTGCTTGCCATCGCGATCGAACACGCGAATGCCACTGAACGCGGGCTCGAGCCGCTGCGTGAACCGCAGCCGGATTTCCGTCGGAGGCGCGCGGACGACGCTTCCCACCGCGGGCACAGCGCGGTCGAGGAAAGCGTGCGCGCTCGCCGGCGGCGCAAACACCGTTATGAATCCCGCCGCGATCGCGATAATCTCAAATGCCCGCCGCAGTCGTCTCATCGCATTACCGGAAGATCGGACGGCCGAGGGAGTTCGGGAACAGGTCGTCCAGGTAGAAATGAAGCTGGACGATCCATCCCGTGTGCCGGCCACTCGCCTTGTTGACCGGAATCTGCGCTTCCGCCGCCAGTTGAAAATACGTGCCGGCCCAGATGATTCCGGGATTGATCGTGCCGGTGGTTCCGCTCGCGCCACGATCGAGCGCGGTGGACATCGCGAATTCGACCACGGGAATCATCCGGTTGAACGGAGCGGCGAGACCGACATCCTGCACGAACGACTGGAGGTAGGGGAAGCTGTACTCGACGGCGAAACCCCATTGCAGCACGTGCGGATTGCGCTCGACGGAGGCCTCTCCGTCGCCGCCGACCGTCGTCACGCTCGACCGCGTCGGAAGGCCGATGCCGAGCTGCCCGGTCACGGCAAAGGGCCGCAGGAATCGCGCATCCGGCGGAAGGTCCCCAAATCCCTTGCCGAAGAAGAGTCCCGGGGTGATCGTGCTGAACGACTCGGCGCCCACGCGCTTCGAGCCGCTGCCGCCGATGTCCCAGTCGACGCCCACCGACGCGATCGATTCGCGCTCGTCATTCCGGTAGAACTGGTACTTGACGCCGAGCTCCAGGTTGTCGAAGCCGCGCTCGGCAGCCTCGCCGCTCGGCTTCACCTTGACGTGGCTCGCGCCGAAGCCGATGCCGAAGTTCTCGGTCACGCGCTTCGTGATGTCGGCGGAGAACGCGGTCTCGGTTGCGGCAGGCTCGTCCCCGCTCGCGGGCATCTTGCGCCCGGACACCGTCGGCAGCGACAGTTCGTCCGCGACAAAAGGATCTTCGGTCGTGAGCGTCGCCGGGAAAAAGCGCTTGCCGACCAACCCGTGCCCGGCCGCAGCACCGGATACCACGCTGCCGGTGCACAGGATGAACAGCGCCGCCGGGACGGACGAAGGCGCCGCGGCGAACGATTTGCCAATCATGTCGAAACCCTCCAGACGACTTTCGCAGGAAGCGGCACGACGCGACGATGCGGCCGCGCTCCCGACTCCGCCAATCGGATCGGCGAGGCGAGCGCATCCGAGGCGAGAGGCCGACGGATGTGACTGCGTCAGGCGTTGTGGAAGGGCGGGCCTCGGGCCGGGGGAACGCGGGCACCCTCGCGCGGCACGCGCGTCGCGACCGCGCTGGCCGGCCGTATGTGCCGTCCCGGGGGAACCTCGAGCGCCGAAGCGCAAGGCGCGTCGACGATGCAGCGCGACAGGTGCGTGAGCACCTGGCAGGCGAAGCAATCGTGGTCGATCGGATGCGTCGGGCTTCCGGGGATGTCGGAGAAGTCGCTGTGGCCGCCGTGCGACTCGTGGCCCGAGCCCGCGCCATGAGGATGGTGCGAAACGGCGCCGCCCTCGGCGTGAGCGTCGTGCCGATCCGCCATCGCGTACCGGCTCGACGCGATCGTGAGCCCGATCGAGGGAAGGATCCCGAGGGATGACCACGCGAGCGCTGCGAGTGCGCACCATGTGGCCCACACGCGCGGACGTGCGCCGGACGGAGCTCTCGCAAATCGGCGCTTCGCGGGTCGCTGCAGATTCAAGGCGCGGGATTTCCCGTGGAAAGGGTATCGGGCACGGCGAGAATAGCACCCTGGTCCCGGCCGACCCCGCCGCAGCCGATATTCGCCGATAATGGCGAGCGTGCCTACTACTGTCGAGGAGCGGTCATGTACAGGAACCTGCTGGTGGCAACGGACGGCTCGAAGCTTTCGGGCAAGGCGCTGGCGCACGCGATCTCGCTCGCGCAATCCGTGAAGGCGACGTTGACGGCGTTCTATGCCGCTCCGGAGTATCCGATGCCGGCGTATGCCGACGGCGTGGTCTACGAACCCGTCTCCCGCAAGGAATACGCGAAGCTCGCCGAACAGGAAGCGGAGAAGATCCTCGGCGACGCCGCCACGAAGGCCGAGGCCGCGGGCGTTCCATGCAAGACGACCTTTGCGATCGCGTCCGCTCCGTGGGAAGCGATCCTCGCCGCCGCCAGAAAGAACAAGTGCGACGCGATCGTGATGGCGTCGCACGGCCGCCGCGGGCTTTCCGCCGTGCTTCTCGGCAGCGAGACGCAAAAGGTGCTGACTCACACGAAGCTCCCGGTGATCGTCGTCCGCTAGCGCGGGAAAGCGCGGCTCTCTGCGCTCGTTTGCCGCTCGCAAGGCACCGGGGCGTGGTGGCTGCCGGGTTAAAATGCGCGTTTTGCCTGGATCCCAAGGGCCACATGCGCGTATCGCGATTCCTGCTCCCGACGCTGAAAGAGGCTCCCGCCGAGGCGGAGCTCGCCAGCCACCGCCTGATGCTCCGCTCGGGCATGATCAAGCGGCTGGCCGCGGGCATCTACACGTGGATGCCGCTCGGGCTTCGCGTGCTGCGCAAGGTCGAGGCCATCGTCCGCGAAGAGATGAACCGCGCCGGCGCGATCGAGCTCCTGATGCCGGTCCTCCAGCCGGCGGAAATGTGGCAGGAGACCGGCCGCTGGGACAAGTACGGACCGGAGCTATTGCGCCTCAAGGACCGGCACGAGCGCGATTTCATCGTGCAGCCGACCTCCGAGGAAGTCGTCACCGACATCGCGCGGAAGGAACTGCGGAGTTACAAGCAGCTGCCGCTCAACCTGTACCACATCCAGACCAAGTTTCGCGACGAAGTGCGCCCGCGTTTCGGCGTGATGCGCTCGCGCGAGTTCGTGATGAAGGACGCGTACTCGTTCGACGTCGACAAGGCGAAGATGCTCGAGTCGTACCAGGCGATGTACGACGCCTATGCCCGCATCTTCAGCCGGATGGAGCTCAAGTTCCGCGCAGTCGCCGCCGACACGGGCCAGATCGGCGGCAGCGCGTCGCACGAGTTCCAGGTCCTCGCCGAATCGGGAGAAGACGCAATCGCGTGGTGCCCCGGCTCCGACTACGCGGCAAACATCGAGCTCGCGGAGGCCGTTGCGCTCGCGCCGTCGCGTCCCGCGCCTTCGGAGCCGATGCAGAAGGTGCCGACCCCCGGCAAGGCGACCTGCGAGGAAGTCGCCCTGCTCCTCGGCCTGCCGCTCGCCCGCACCGTCAAGTGCATCATGCTCGCCGCCGAGGTTCCGGACGAACCGCCGCGCATCCACATGCTGCTGATTCGCGGCGACCACGCCTTGAACGAGATCAAGGTGACGAAGGTTCCGGGGCTCGGGAAATTCCGCTGGGCGAGCGAAGCCGAAATCATCGTGGCGACCGGCTGCAACCCCGGCTACATCGGACCCGTCGGCATTCCGGCCGACCTGCCCCTCATCGTCGACCGCACCGTCGCCGTGATGGCCGACTTCGTCTGCGGCGCCAACGAGCGCGATTTCCACCTCCGGGGCGTCAACTTCGGCCGTGATTGCCGGGAGCCCGACCTCGTGGCCGACCTCCGCAACGTCGTCGCCGGCGACCCGTCGCCGGACGGCCGCGGGACGCTCGAAATCCTCCGCGGCATCGAGGTTGGGCATGTTTTTGCGCTCGGCGACCTCTATTCGAAGGCCATGGGCGCAACTTATCTCGACGCCGGCGGTCAATCCCGGGCCATGGAGATGGGGTGCTACGGCATCGGGATCACCCGGGTCGTGGCAGCCGCAATAGAGCAGAATCACGACGCCAAAGGTATAATCTGGCCTCTGCCGCTGGCCCCTTTTGCCGTGGCCATCGCCCCGGTGGGGTACGATCGCAACGAGGCGGTCAAGGCGCTCGCGGATTCGCTGCACGATACGCTCGAGGCAGCCGGCATCGAGGTGCTGCTCGACGATCGGGGAGAGCGTCCTGGCGTGATGTTTGCTGATCTCGAGTTGATCGGCCTCCCTCACCGCGTCACCATCGGCGAGCGGGGCCTGAAAGAAGGGAAAGTCGAGTACCAGTCCCGGCGGGATGCGGCCGCAACGCAGGTCGCCGCGGGAGAAATCGCCGCCTTCATCGAAGGGAAGCTTGGGCAGAAATGAGCGTCAGCGCCAAAATTCGGCAAAGACTCCGTGTCGTCCCGGCCATCGCCGCGGCGGCCGTGCTCGGCCTCGCCTCATTCGAAGCCTGTGCCGGCGCCCAAGTCGAGGAAAAGCTGGCGGCCTCCGTGGTCGCGGGCCTGCAGCGCGCCATCGCCGACAACCCGGTCCCGGCCAACTACGCCACCGGCTCCGGGCTCAAGTCATGGCTCGGCGAAATGTCGAAGCGGCTCGCGAGCAAGGTGCCGGACGGGATAGCGCGCGACGAGTTCATGATGACGGTCCACTACGAGGCTGCGCGGGCCGGTCTCGACCCGCAGCTCGTGTTGGGCGTCATCCAGCACGAGAGCAATTTCCGCAAGTACGCCGTCTCGCCTGCCAGTGCGCGCGGCTACATGCAGGTGATGCCGTTCTGGACGAAGCTCATCGGCAGCGCCGACCACAATCTGTTTCACCTGCGAACGAACCTTCGCTACGGTTGCACGATCCTGCGCCACTACCTCGACATCGAGAACGGGGATCTCTATCGCGCGCTCGGGCGCTACAACGGCAGCCTCGGCCAGCCCGAGTATCCGACTGCCGTGCTGGCGGCGATGAACCGGAACTGGCTGTACACGCCGGCGCCTACGCCACAGATCGGAATCGTCCCGGCCTCCTACACGGCGCGGTGAACCCCCGCGCTGATTCGTCCGGGCCGCGCCATCGCGGCCGCTACGCACCTTCACCCACCGGACCGCTGCACTTCGGCTCGCTCGTGGCGGCCGTCGCGAGCTATTGCGACGCGCGTGCCGCCGCAGGGGAATGGCTGCTGCGCATCGAGGACGTCGACCTGCCGCGTTCGCAGCGGGGCGCGGATTCCGCGATCCTCGCCACGCTCGAGCGCTACGGCTTCGCCTGGGACGGGCCCGTCGCGCGGCAGTCGGCGCGCACCGGACTCTACGCCGCCGCCATCGAGACATTGCGCGCAAGCGGCGATGTCTACGCATGCGCATGCTCGCGGCGCGAGCTCGAAACGGCGGCCATCGCTCCCGGCGGCGAGCGCGTCTACCCCGGGACCTGCCGCGAGGGAATCCCGGCGGAACGGCGTGGACGCTCGCAGCGAGCTTTTCGCCTGCGCGTCGGCGGCGAGCGCATAGAGTTCCGCGACCATCTGCAAGGCCCGCAGAGCCAGGACCTCGCGCGCGACGTCGGCGACTTCGTCGTTCGGCGCGCGGATGGGCTCTACGCCTACCAGCTTGCGGTTGTCGTCGACGATGCGCTGCAGGGAATCACGCACGTGGTGCGCGGGGCCGATCTGCTCGCGTCGACGCCGCGCCAGATCTTCCTGCAGCGACGGTTGGGATACCCGGCGCTTTCCTATCTGCACGTCCCCGTCGCCATCAACGCCGCGGGCGAGAAGCTCTCGAAACAGACAGGCGCTGCGCCGCTCCCGGACGATCCCGCGCCGGCCCTCTTCGCCGCCTGGCGGTTTCTGGGGCAGGAACTGCCCGACGGCCCGAATGTGCCGCGCACGGCCGGCGATTTCTGGTCATTCGCGCTCACGCGCTGGAATCCCGCGCGGCTGCCGCCGACGGCGATGCTTCCTGCGCCAGTGCGGGTCGCGGGCGAGGCGCGCGGGAAGGTATAATTACCGGTTCCCTCGCGGCGGCATTCCCGCTCCCGCGCCGCGCAATCCCGACCGAGAACCATGACCACGCTCGTTGCCGTTCGCAAGAACGATGAAATCGCCATCGCCGCCGACTCGCTGACGACGTTCGGCGACACGCGCCTTTCGGCGGACTACGACCGGACTTCGGAGAAGATCGTCCATTACAAGGGCAACTACATCGGGCTCTGCGGCAGCGCCGCGCACCAGCTCGTGTTCGAGAGCCTCCTTGCGGCGCACGGCGACCTCGACTTCTCCAACAAGCTCGCGATCTTCGAGACTTTCCGCAAGCTGCATCCGATCCTCAAGGAGCAGCACTTCCTGAATCCCAAGGAGGAGGAGGACGACCCGTACGAATCGACGCAGGTCACCGCGCTGGTGGCGAACGAGCACGGCATCTTCGGCGTCTATTCGATGCGCGAAGTCTTCGAATACAGCCGGTACTGGTCGGTGGGCTCGGGACGCGAATTCGCGTTGGGCGCGATGCACGCGGAATATCCCAAGCTCAAGACGGCTGCCGCGATTGCCCGCGTGGGGATCCTCGCGGGCGCCGAGTTCGACCGCAACTCCGGGTTGCCGATGACGCTGTTCACGGTTCCCGTGAAGCCGCGCTGACGACGAAGAGACTGGACGTTCCCGCCGAGCGGCCGTACTGACGTGACCACGCCGACCCGCTTCAAAGACAGCGTCACGCGCTTCCTGTTCGAGCGAGCGGCCATCCGCGGCGCGCTCGTGAGCCTGGACGATGCGAGCCGCGAGATCCTCGACCAGCACGCATATCCGCCGGCGCTGCGGCGGGTGCTGGCCGAGCTCCTGGCGGCAGCGGCGCTCCTCGCCTCCACGCTGACTTTCAAAGGGACGCTCATCGTCCAGTTGCAGGGAGCGGGGCCGGTGCGCCTTCTCGTCGTCGAATGTACGGCCGACCTGGGCTTGCGCGCGACCGCACAATGGCGAGACGTAGCGACTGCGCTTCCGGAGGACGCGCCTCTTCGCGCGCTCGCCGGCGATCCCGAGACGAGCCGCCTCGCCATCATGCTCGACCCGAAGGACGGCGGCCCGATCTACCAGGGGATCGTCGCCCTCGAGGCCGCGTCGGTTGCGGCGCTGATCGAGCACTACCTCACGACGTCCGAGCAGATCGACAGCCGGCTGGTGCTGGCGACCGATGCGACGCGCTCGCGCGGAATGCTGCTGCAGCGGATGCCGAGCGCAGGTCCCGACGACGACACGACGTGGCGAGACGCCGCACCCGCCATCGAGCTGGGCGCCCCGGAGCTCCTCGGCGCCGACAGCGTCGAAGCGCTGTTGGCCGCACGATTTCCGGCGCACGACATCCGGGTGATGAGGGAACGGCACGCGCGCTTCCGCTGCGACTGCTCGAGCGAGCGCGTGTCGAACGCGCTGCGCATGCTTGGCCGCGCCGAGATCGAAAGCATTCTCGCCGAGCAGGGCACGGTAGGCGTCACCTGCGAGTTCTGCAACCGAAGCTACAACCTGGTCGCTGCCGACGCGCTCGCGCTGTTCGCGCAAGGCGGCGAGCCGGTCGCGGGCGCCGCCGCGCCTGCGTGCAAGCAGCCGTCGACGGAGTCCGACCGATGAGCGTCTACGTTCCCGAGCATTTCGCGGGTTGCGATCGCGCGACGATCGCGCGTCTCGTGCACGACCACCCATTCGCCACGCTCGTCACTCCCGGCGCGTCCGAGCCCCTCGTGACGCATTTGCCGCTTCTGCTCGTCGCCGATTGCGAGCCGCACGGCACGCTCTTCGGCCATTTCGCGCGGGCGAACCCGCACGCGAAAGGCGATTCCGGCGTCGAATCGACGGCGATCTTCCACGGGCCGCACGCCTACGTCACGCCGTCGTGGTATGCGGACCCGGCCGGCGCGGTTCCGACCTGGAACTACGCTGTCGCCCACGCTCACGGCGCGATCGAATTCGCGCGAGATGCCGCCGAGACTCGCGCCGTACTCGATCTCATGATCCAGCGCTTCGAATCCAGCCGCGCGGCGCCGTGGCAGCTCTCATTGGACCCGGCGCGCCTCGTTGCGATGGTCGGCGCGATCATCGGCTTTCGCATCCGCGTGAAACGGATCGAGGCGAAGTTGAAGCTGTCGCAGAACCGCTCGCCGGACGATCAGCGCCGCGTCGCGGAGGGCCTCGAAAGTGAGGGCTACGCGGAAGCGACGGCCACCGCGGCATGGATGCGCGGGGTCATGAGCACGAAGTGACGCGACAGGACGGGAAGCGTCGGTCGATGCCAGGAGGCAGGGGGGCGCGAGCCTTCGGGCTTCATAACTCAGGCGCCTGCCGGCTCGCGCCCCCCTGCCTCTTGGAGCATCGCTGTACCTGCCATAGTCAACAGAGGTTCAGCACCGACAGATCGAGCAGGAGGTCGGGGTTCTGATAGCCCCGCCAGATTGCGTAAGCCAGGAGCACCGCGACGATCAGCCCGACGGTGTGCCAGGTGGCGCGAGTGACGCGTACTCGCGCGGAAGGGGAAGTTTCGACGCTCACGCGCAAAGCTTACGCCCGCGCGGCGGCCTCCGGCAACGTGCCGAGGGCCTCGCGTCGTCAGCCTGCGAGCATCGGAACCTGCGGGTGCACGGCCTGCGGAGCGGCCTGAACCGGACCGGAGGTCACGCCCAGCTCGCGCATCATCGACATGATCGTGCTGAAGTCGGCGGCGGTCTGGACGTTGGCGATCGGCTTGGCCAGCAGGTTCACTGCCCGCCCGCTGACCACCAGCGGAAATTGCTGCGGCAATTCGGCACGCAGCGCGCGGATTTCCTGCCCTGCGATCTTTCCCGAGATGCCGCGATCGAACAGCAGCACGACGAGGCTCGTCTTGTAGGCTGCCGCAGCTCCTGCAATTTCCTGGGCCGGAACGCCGGCGCCAAGCGTCAGGCAGTTCACGCCCTCGGTGAACAGCAGCAATTCGAGGATGGCAAGGCCGAGCTGGTTCGGATCGTTCGGCGGAGTGGCGAGCAGCACATGCTGCGCCTCGCGCTGCGGACGAACGAGGCGGGTCACGTCGCGGAGAAGGCGCTGGACGAGATCGCCGAAACGCAGCTCCTGGAAATTCTCCATCTCGCCGCGGACGACTCTTTCGTGCACGGCTTCGTTGAGCGGAATGAGCGTCGTCTCGAGGAATTTGCGCATCCCCTGACTCGCGAGCAATTTCGAGAGGTGCTGCTGCAGCTCGCCGACGCGATGCTGCGCAAGCAACTTGACGGCGGACTCGATCTCGGTCGGCAACGGGGCCGGATCCTCGACCGTGAGGCCGAGCATCGACTGCAGCACGGACTCGGTGAGCGGCACCACGGCACCGGCTCGCCATCCTTCCGACAGGAGCTGCTTGATGAGCTTCAGGCGAGCGACCTGGTCGGGGGGATACACGCGATCCCCGAAACCGTCGCGCAGCGGCGCGGGAAACTTGTAGCGGCGCTGCCACATGTAGAGCTGCTCGCGGCGCAGGCCTGTGATCCGGACAACTTCCCGGATGTGCAGTGAACTGCGCGCATCGCCCGTGGCCACGGAAACCTCAGCCATTTCCACCGGCGGCTCGCGTCTTCGAGCAGGTGCTGTAATTAGTATGCCCATCGTCGTCGTTCCCTAGCGTTTTGCGTCACTTGCGTGGCGCAGACTGTGTTGCACAAAGTTGCGAATAACCATGTTCAGCTCGTTGGCGGATCGAGGTCCCTGATCAGGGTGTCTCGCTTCCCGGTTCAAGCTGTGGTTCACGGTCGGTACCATGCACGATGCGTGCCAGATGCGGGCGCTTGGTATTGCCCGCCTGCCCGCTTTCGGCCATCATTTCGAAGGGGACACGATCCCGCCGGCCCGGACAACGCCCTGCGGAATGGCGTTCCGATACCGAAAACGGCCCGACAAGACCGCCGGATCGGCCTCGCTTCGTGCACGACAACGCCAAAGGGCCGTGCGCGGCCTGGTTATTGCACCGGTCATTGCACTGCCTTTCGCAAGCGGACACCACACGGCTACCGGCTCGATGCTCAGATTCCGAACGCCATCGTCAGAGCCCCTCGGCGACCCTCGATCCGCCGAGCGCTGGATCGCCACGTTGCCGGCCAACGACCCCGTGGTCGCGCAACGCAGCATCACGACCGAGGTGCTGAAGCTCGCCGCGCGCACTGCGCGCCGCACGCCCTCCGTGCTCGAGGCGGTGTTCGTCGCCGACAACCATGCGAACGGGCTCGCGCGAAACCTGACGACCCAATACGTCGAGCACGCCGAACGCTCGCCCAAGATCGAGGAGCAGCTCTGGCAGGCGCTGAACGAGCTCGCGCAGGCTTTCGAGGCGTGCTACGCGGCATTCGCGCGCGAAATCGCCGATCCGATGCCCAAGAACAAGTGGCTCGCCGTGCTTCCCTCGCTGTTCGCGCGCCAGATCCTCCATCTCGGCCGCGATGCGAAGCTCCGCCTCTATCGTTGCGAGCGGTGGACCGCGGCGAAATGGACCGAGCTCTTCACCCCGTTTTCACGCGCGTGCGCGCTGCGCTTCGAGCGCGAGCCGGTCCGGCTCGAAGCGATGGGCGCTCCGTCGACCATCGAGCGCGAGTTCCTGAAGATCCTTCTCCTGGCGCTCGCCGACCCCGGCAATCTCGCGCCGAAGGAGCTCGAATGGATCGCAGCGCATCTCGACCAGTGGTGCCAGGGCCTGCGCCTCTCGCTCAAGCCGTCGTCGTCGACCGTCTTTTACGTCGATCTCGCCGGCACGACGGGATTCCAGCGCCGCGGGCTCGCTCCGCTCGAGGGGCGAGTCCTCTTCTGCGATCTGCAGCCCCTGCACTCGCTCCTGCAGCAGAACAAA